>Ga0326728_10000948_pt1 | contig 107376 bp, 97 predicted proteins | sample MB3enrmetagenome_FD_207602 | JGI IMG/M metagenome (GOLD analysis project Ga0326728, IMG submission 207602) | Lab enriched peat soil microbial communities from McLean, Ithaca, NY, United States - MB31MN | ecosystem: Environmental > Terrestrial > Soil > Wetlands > Peat | place: USA: New York... | reverse complement strand
CCTGCCTTGATGAAGGCATTGGCGGCAACCATCACCCGTTCCAGCACCGCTGGCGCGATGCTGTCATCGCGGGATGCGGGTACCATGCCGAAGGTCCGGGTGAGGGTGATGGTCTCGGTCTCCATGTTTTCCACGTCCAGGCGCGCACCCGTGTCGTCCACGGGCCGATGCACGTCTACCTATTCTCGGCAACGGACAAGTTAAACCGTGGAGGACCGTGAAATTTCTGATCGCCGGGGGAGCTCGTGCACGGCGGCATCGATCGCGGCGTCGGTTGCCACGGAAACCGCCTTGCTCACCGCAATCGCGCTTGGATCCCTGTTCGCAGCCACGTGCGACGTCCTTTGCCCGTGCACCCCGCGCATCCCGTGCACGCGTCCCGAAAACGAGGTCACGATGGCAATGAGGTTCTCGACCAGCTCGTCATGCACCGTCCGCGTTGCTGCCTGCCGGGCCACCACGATGGAGGCCCCGTGGCTTGAGAAATACCGCCGCAGGTACTCGAACCCGAAACGGGTGAGTCGGTCCTTGAACGAGATGACGACCGTCCGGACCTGCCCCGATTCCACCTGCTTGCAGGGCCGGGCGAGGCCCGGGCGCGTCGTGTTCAACCCGCTCCCGACATCCGTGAACACCGCGGGCCTCCCGAGCCCCGCCTTCGCGCAATGCCGCGTCGCGGTCGCTACCTGCCGGTCCAAGTCCCCTTTCGCCTTCTGCTCGTACGAGGACACGCGGCAATACACGGCCGTTCCCGCACAAACGGCTTCCCCGCCCTGCGGTCGCGTGCTCGACCCATGGCACTCGATGGTCGCCAAGGCTATCCGCCGGTGACCGCCCGCCGTCCGGTACAGGTGATTCTTCCAGCCGCATCCCAGCGCCGGATGGCGCGCGTGCACACGCCCAACATCGAGGCGGCAATCCCGATTCTCACGCATGTTGTCATGATGCCGGTTATCAGTCAAGTGGCACGTTTAAGTCGACCTGTCATCAAGGTCATGTCCAATATTGCCCGAAGTAAAAAGAACTGTTTAGCAACCCCGTCGGGACCGGTCCAATATCAGAAGCGGGCCAGGTGCATCTCGCGTGGAAAAAACTCGTCATCCAACGCTTACATTTTGGCAAGGTGGCCCACGAGCAGGATAACGACGTTCGGGTGCCGTGGCATGGTAAGCCATCTCCGCCGGTGAAAAAAGGCATGATGAAAGGAGGAAATCCTTTCCTGTGGTTCACACCCGCTCGATCTTGAAGCTGTAGGCGTGCTCGCACGGGATCTTGTTGTTGAGGGCGGCCGGTACTTCGATGAGGAGGTTGCCTTCTTCGGTATTGTGCCACGGCAGGGCATCGGGAATGCCCAGCATCTTGATCTCCGAGCCTTCCTTGGCTTGGACGTTGGCGAGCTCGACCGTGCCGTGGGGCCAGCCGATGTGGATCGCGTAGAGGAGTGCCTCGTCCTTGGACCGCGTGAAGTAGATGTTGTCACCTTGCTTGAACTCGCCGCTCACGGGCCTGGTCGCGTAGATCGCTTCCCCGTTCACTTGCAGCCAGCGGCCAATGTATTCCAAGATGTCTATGCTCTTCTGGGGAAACTTGCCGTTGCCCATGGGCGGGACGTTCAACGCGAGAGTGCCACCCTTGGCCGTGATGCTGATGAGCATATCGAGTAGGACGTCCTTGTCCTTGTATTTCTCGTCGGGCACGTGCGACCAGTGGGTGGCAATGACGTCGCAGACTTGCCACGCCAGCGGGTGTGTCCGCTTTATCAAGCGCTTGTCATCCTTGTCGGCGGGAACCCACCGCTCGGGTGACGTGAAGTCTGCCAACGGGCCGAGCCCACGGTCGCTGAACATGCAATCCGGCTGCAATATCCGGATTTCCTTCACGATCCGCTTCATGTCCTCCCACGCAAGCCCGAACCACGAGCCGTCGAAGAAGATCATGTCCAGCGGGCCGTAGTTACCGCAGATTTCCAGGAGCTGCTGTCGCTCGCGCTCGATGAAGGCAGCCCAGTCCTCGGGGTTTGCTTCGGGATTGTAGTCCGGATCGTAGGATCGGTTGGCCGTGTCCCACCGGAAATTAGGATCGTTCCAGTCGATGTGCGAGAAGTAAAACCCGACGCCCAAGCCTTTCTTGCGGAAGGCTCGGCTCGTGGCGTCCATGATGTCGACCTTGTACGGCGTGTCCATGATGCTGTAGTTGATGTAGGTCTCCTCGACCGGTCCTATCGCTACACTATGTGCGGGACCATTTCTCTTCAGGGCCTTGGTCTTTGTCTTCGTGTCGAATAGGCAGAAGCCATCGTGATGCTTGGTCGTGAGGATGAAGAATTGCATGCCCGCCCGCTTTGCCATCTCGGCCCACTCGTCGGCATCAAAATCGGTGGGGTTGAAGCTCTGGTAGAGCGTGTAATAAGTTTCCCACCAGTACTGGGGGCATATCTGGCCGTTGGCCGTCCAGCTTTCCGTGAGGCCAAGCACCGAATATTGGCCCCAATGCATGAACAGCCCGAATTTCATGTCGAGAAATTTCTCATAACCCTTTTCCGAGCAGTACTCGTAATCGGGATCAATTTCATCGGGCAACTTCGTCCAGACTATGGGGTCGTATATCGGGGTGCCGTCCTTCCTTGAGGTGATGTCGATCTCGATGCTCTTTCCCTCGTAGTCCTCGAGGAGCTCCTCCAGCGGCACTTCGATTTCCATCGAATCGCTCGTGAACTTTGTTTTAACGTAGAGCGTTCCATCGTCCCCGCGCACGAGCTTGCCCTTGTACGTTTCCATTTTCATATTCGACATCTCTTTAACAAGTATCGGGAGATGGATATGGGTTCCCCGGAGACCTTTAAAGGTAACATATGGGGATATGATGAACCGCTTGATCGCCTAACCGGCCCCGGGGTCGTGATGCGGGAATTTCCGGTTGTACTTGATAGTTATTGAAGAAATCTCCGAATGTAATCGATAATTATTGCAAAAATCATCGACTATAATCGATGATTTTCGATTTTTTGAGGATCAGGTGCGAGCATGCCCTTCCGCTCGAGCCATGCGATGATATCAGCTTTCTCTATCACCAGGTATACAGCTAACCCGAGTAGCACGATCAGGTAAACGTACCTGTAGCAGAACACGACAAACCACAGGATTAAGATCGGGATGAGCACGGACCATCGAAACTTCATTTTAGTGCCACTTGAAGCCTTCCGAAGGTCCAAATCCTTTGGATCGTAGAAGATCGAGATGAATGGCGCGAGGAGAATGAAATAATACTTGTATGCGCCGCGGCTGTAGAAGATGTGCAAGCAGAATGTCAAGATCAGGGCAAGGAACAGGGCTTCCGTGAAGAGTTGCTTCTCCCGATCGAGAGAATCCCCGTCATGCGATGCGGGCAATTTGTATCGAGCGAGCCATGCAAAGATGGCAAGGCCGCACGCGGCTAGTGGAATGTTGTAAACGAGGAGCGTGGCGAGGCCGGTCGTGAGCCACGACGGGGCCCCGATGATCAGGAAGAAGTATGTCAGGGGCACGGGAAGCCCGAGGGACGGGTATAACATGATTAGGGATTGCACGGTACCGGCCTCACCCGCCTGCGACAGGAGTACGTAATTCAAGTACCACACCGGATTAGTGACCAGGTAGGGCATCGATCCAACGGCGATCGTGCCGCCGCACGCCAGCGTGCATACGATAATCGAATGGAGTAGTTTTTTCCACGTTAAAGGCCCCCGGGCCCGGAGCAGGGCGATCAGGACCAGCGGGAAAAACACGATGGCGTATTGCTTGTAAACGATGGCGATGCCCATCGCGACCATCGACCACGCCTGCCTGTGTCGCAGGGCCAAGTAGAACGAGAGTACCACGAAGAACACGAAGGGCGGGGGCGTCAGCCACGCGAAGCTCCCGTACACGAGCACGAACGGATTCAAGAAATACAGCATCATGGAAACCCGCGCGCGCTTCTCGTTTGATGTGAGCGCCAGCACGATCCGGTACACGAGCCACGCCGTGGCCAGCTGGTACCCGAGCAAGGGAATGGCCATCTTCCACACTGGCATCGGGAGCAGATTGAACAGCCAACACGTCTCGACGTAAAGCGGCAGGAACGGGTAGGCGATCGGCACCGCTTTCGAATACAAGGCGACGCCGTGCGAGAAGGCCGTGGTCCAGATCAGCGTCTGGAATTGAAAGTCAGAGTAAACCTCGACATTGAACACGTTCGCGAGTATCGACGGGACGCTGACGACGACCCCGATGGACGCGACCCGGGCGAGGAAGATTGCCGAGTTGATACCCGCACCGATCGTGAACCAGCGCTTCCAACCCGTGAGGAAAAAAGCCAGCGCCACGACCGTCGCCCCGATCCCGCAAGCCATGATCACGAAACCCGGGTAAAAGGTGACAGGAAGCAGTGACCAGAACACCGAGGCGTAGACCCGAGGTCCCGCGCTGGCAAATACCAGGTAGAGCGGGGCCCCGGACGCGATGTCGAAGGTGATGGTGGCATCGGTGGATGGGCCCGGCGAGGTGCTCGTCAAGAAATCCCCCGCCCCTTTCACGTCGGTCAAGTTGCCGATCGGGATGCCCTGTTCGAACCGCTGGAACTCCGAGGCGTTGAGGATCGCAAAGGTCACGTTGTTGCCCGTGGAATCGAATGACAGCTCCATGTGGTATGTATAAGCTTGACCGACATCCGTGCTAGTTCCTGTCTCGATGGCGGCAGGAGAACCCGGTACAGCGGTAAAGACCATGCTGTCGATCTCTGATGGCACGATCGAGTGGATCACGAGCCCCGCGGCCGAGATCGCGATGCAGGTGGCGATCAAGATCAGCCACTTAGATCGACGTTCCATGCTGATGAGAGGGAAGGTTGCTCGCGTCTTAGAATTTCGCGCGTGAAGGGATTGGTATTTAGGGGTCACGGTAAACTTGCGTTTGATTCGCACGAATGCGAGAGCTCGCAAGATGCAGGCATACATCACCATTCTCGGGCGGTCGATCTGGGCGGTCATCAACTCGCTCTATGCCGTGCTAAAACAGACGGACAACAAGCCCGATGTCATTTATGTCGTCACGGAAAGCATTTTCAGGGACAAGCTGGACAAGACGGTCGAGGGCGTGAAGATCGTGCTGGATCATTTTGGCTTTCACGCAGCCGTGAGCACCATGATCGTCGCGGAGGGAAATCTCACGGCGGCTGGCAAGGCAGTCGGTGGCTTGGCCAAGAAATTGAATGATAAAGGCTACGACATTATCGTCGACATCACGCCCGGGCGAAAATCGCTCGTGGCTGGCACGTTGCTCGCCCTCAAAAAGGATCAGGTCTCGCACATTTTTTACCTCGACATCAAGACGATCGAGGACGTGAACTACCCATTCGAAATGATCCCCAAGCAAATCCAGTCGCTAAAGGACTTCTTGCAGGAAGGCGGCGATTCGAGAGCCGAAGCGGAGGCGGTGGAAGACGCCTAGCCACGACGACGTGTTCATGATCAAGGAGATGCAGATCGTGTTCAACCATCTCCAGTTTCGGGCCGACACGCTCGATATGTCATACGGGCTTTTGGATGACTTCCCGCTCCTGACCGCGACACCGACCGAGGACGGTTACTCGCTCGCGGTCGAGGAACCAGATTTTAGCAAGTTCACGGACTATCCGGGAGAGATCATGTCAGAGCTCCCTGCCTACAACGATCTCAAGGAATGCTTCCTCTCGAGCGGTTGCATCAAGTACGCAAATGCTGAAAAATTCGAGGATATATACAAGGGATTCAGGGAAGTCAACAAGCGGGTCTATTTCTCGCCGGATAGCAATATCCTGTACCACGGGTTTCTTTCCGCTTCCTTTCTTAAAAAAGAGAAGATCCCGATTCCTGAGACTGTGACGAATGAAATCACGCACGCAATGAATCACAAGTATGACAGGGAAACCATTGACGCCTTGTGCAGCAACTTCAAGACGAAGGCAGTTTTCATCAGGCAACTCTTCAACAAGCGGATCAAGAAGTCCCGCAAAGCGGCCTATTTCGCAATGCGCGAGAAGAAAAAGCTCACCCCTATCGAGCTCAAAGCGTCAGATGCAGGGCTCGAATCAATAGCCCCCTCCGCGCACATCACGAGCGAGGAAAATGACAGGCGTATCGTTCAGGAGGTGCAAGAGTTTGCCAAGGTCTCTTCCTCGAGGGTCGTCTTGCTCACGGCCGACCAACCGGTGATGGATCTCTGCGAAGCTGTCGGCCAAGAATATTTCATGTTCAGCCTGCCCGAAAAGATCGAGGTGACGGCGTGCACGGCCTCTCGCTTCCAAGAGTTAATCTTCGTCTTGGCTGCGATTTTCGGCGTGATCAAGGTCAACAACGTGCGTATCTATGGCGAATTTCCGAACAAAAATGGCTTGGACGAGCTGAAAGTGGAGTTCCTGAACGATGCCGCGCGGGAGGTGGTGTTGAAGGACTTGACCCTCTGCCGCAAACTCATGGGTTTAAAGCAGGATCTGGCATCAAGAGGCATGGACTTTTGACGACTTTTTTCAAGCAATGACGTCGGTCACGAGCCGACCCTCCGCTTGTCTCCTTCACGATTTGGGCTCGTTGCCTTCGCCAAGAATTGGTGTTCGGATCTTTTTAGTACTTTCTTCGATTCCGTGTACGTGAATCCTTATGCCACGAGCGCAACGCCCAAGAGGTATCAAGGCCGTCCTTCGCAATCTAGACCCGAACTTGGCGAGGGTCTTCATGCCAGTTATCTTCCGAAATCCCTCCAAGTTCCTCGCGTATAGTCGCTTGGCGCACGATTACCGGAAGTCGGTGCACCTGCGGCAGGCAGAGCATCTTGCCGGATTGACCGTTCCGCCGTTTCTCATCCTCAGCATCACCGCGGCCTGCAACCTGAAATGCGCGGGTTGCTATGCCGCGGCGGTGGGAACAACTCTGCAAGGGGAAGCCCGGTGCGAAGGGCCCGAGCGCAACCTTGACTTCGATCAATGGCAGCATATCATCCAGCAGGCGCGCGATCTCGGCGTATTCGGCTTCATCCTCGCGGGCGGCGAGCCGTTCCTGTTCCCTCGTTTACTCGATCTATGCGCTGCCTTCCCGGACAGGCTCTTTCTTATATTCACGAACGGCACAGCGTTGAACGACGATCTTTTTTCCCGGTTGAAGCGGCTGCCGAACGCCGTCGTGATCGTTAGTATCGAAGGAGATCGGCTCGCGACGGACCAACGACGCGGGACTGGGGTTTACTTGAAGGCAATCCAAGCCATCGAACGTCTGCACGATGCGAACCTGCTCGGAGGCATTTCGGTCACGATCACCAGGAACAATTACGAGTATTGGATGGAAAGCACGTCAATCGACGCGCTCCAGGCCGTTGGCGTGCGGCTCGGGTTCTTCATTGAATATATTCCTGCGGGAGACGCGCCCAAGGGCATGCCCATGCTCTCTAGTGCGGAGCGTGACGCGTTCCGGGCGAGGATACTCGAGTATCGGGCATCGAAGGCGGTCTACATCATCCACTCGCCCGGGGACGAGAAAATTCTGGGCGGTTGCATCTCCGCGGGACGGGGCTTCGCGCACGTGACGCCACGAGGCGATCTCACTCCGTGCCCAGTCTCCCTTGTTGCCACGCACAATTTGGCAACATCGAGCCTTCGCGAGGGGCTTGAAAGCCCGTTATTTCAGCAAATCCGGGAAAGCGAATGCTTGCTTGACACAGGCGACACGCCATGCGCGCTCTTTGCCCACCCGGAGCAAATTACCAGCCTTGCTAGAAATGTCGGTGGCTATCAGGCAAGCAGGTAAACTCACCACGACCGGCCGCATTTTCCCTTCAACACCTGATAAAGTCGAGCCACGCGGAGATAGGTGCCACGAAAGAGTTTTGAATCCATTTTCAATTACTAAATTAGCGTGTTTTGCACGAATGGTTTGTTTAACACGTTCACGAGGCGGGTTGCGCATCGGTGCCCGACTGGCCTGCACCCATGGCTTGGGCGCGCTTCGTCAGCACCGCCGACAACTTGGCGAGATCTCGGTCCACGTAACGCGTGGCGATCAGCCAGAACACGGCGCCGGTAAAGCCGATCGGGATGCAGATCAACGATACTGCCTGAAATCCCTGATTGAACGCGGCCAAGAGCACTCCCGCGATGAATGGGCCCGTCCCTTGCCCCAAGCCAGCCGTGAAGTTGTTGATGGACGAGATGAGCCCTTGACTCTCCGGGAGGTTGACTTCCTGCAGGATCGGCGCCTGGTTGCTGTTGTAGAGCCCGATCGTGGTCCACGCCCCGACGATGAGAAGGCCAATAATCCACGTGGCAGGGAGGGAGATAAGTAGGCCAAGATCATTTCCTTGGGAAACGGTAAGATCAGGGAGGGGCGAAAACATCACCAAATTGATGAACAAGATCATCACTACGATGGATACGACGAGCAAGTAGATCCTGTACTTGACATGGCGCTTTCCTAAGCGATCCGATACGCCAGCCAAGCCAATAGATCCGATCAAGGTCCCCGGAATGGCAAACATGATCATGACGATGCTGGTCATGATCGACGAGATGTTGTGTGGAGGGGCCTGCAAGAAGGGTATGATGATCACGTTGGTGATACCAAAAACGGTTGCCGTGAACACGCCTTCGAGGATAGCAAAAAAGTTTGTCTTGGAGGCCACGGTCGATTTCAACGTCGTCCACGTGAGCTTGTACGCGTATCGCCGGTTTTCGCTTGAGAGGGCGTCTTTCAACTCGGCCCGCTGAATACCACGTTTCGGTTCGGAGAGATAAACCACGTCCAACACCGCTGCCCCGAATTGACAACTCCCGAGCAAGATGAAAAACAACCTCCAGTATCCGGCCTCGACGAACACGGCGCTCGAGATCATGCCGAGGATTTGCACGAGCTGGATGACTGCGTTGAATGTACCAAAGAACTTGGAACGCTCGTCCTTTTCCAAGGCATCGTTGGTGAAGGATGCCGCCACCGGCCAAAAGGCACCTGAAAAGGCCCCTCGCAGGACGTTACACGCGATGAACAGGAAAAACGTGGTCATGCCTTGGCCGGTCGGCACGAACGCGTTCAAGATGCAGCCGGCACTCAGGCCGGTCATCATGATCGAGAACAATGCCCGCCGAGAGACCCGGTCCGCGAGGGTGCCGAAGATCAGTGTTGAGAAGGCGGAAGCCCATAGGCCGCTCGAAAGCAGGATCCCCATCTGCAGCGCTTGGTACGCCGCCGCGCCCGGGAACAGGATGTGCGAGAAGTTCAGGATGTTGATCAGGATCGTCGAGAAATTGGCGGCGTAAGACCCCGCACTGACCATGATAGGCCACGTAAGCTGGAGGTAGCGGCTGTGCATCTGGCTCGAGGTCCTGATGAAGGGATAGATATTAAAATCAGCACCATAAAAAAGCCCATGCGATAAGAGAGTAGCATAGTACGCGGTGCTCGTTGCCAACCACATCATGCTACTACCTGGACAAACAAAAGGCGGAGTTCCTGAACGCCCATTCGTGCGCTTGAAGCAGGACCTGGCCGATTCTGGAATGGATTTTTAAACCTTTTTTCAATCAAGGTTCCGTTTCCGGATATGCACCGTGCTCGTCTCCCTCCAAGGCTTGGGCACGTTGTTTCAGCACATCTGACAACGTTTGAAGGTTCCGGTCCACGTGGCGGGTTGCGAGCAACCAGAACACGGCACCGGTACACCCGATCGGGATGCAGATCAATGCCACGGCTTGGAAGCCCTGATTGAACGCTGTCAGGAGCAGTCCCGCGAGTACAGGCCCCGCTCCTGAACCCAAACCGGCCGTGAAGTTGTTGATCGACGAGATGAGGCCTTGGCTCTCCGGAAGGTTAATTTCCTGCAGGATGACAGGTTGGTTGATGTTGTATAACCCGGCCAAGATCCTAGAACCGACGATGAGCAGGCCGACCGCCCACATGACCGGAAGCGAGAAGAGCAGGACAATATCATTTCCCTGCGTGATATCGAGCCTCGCGAGAGGCATAAACACCACTAGATTGACGACGATCATGATACCAACAATGGCCAGGACGAGCAAGTAAATCCGGTACTTTACGTGACGTTTTCCGAAGCGATCCGAAATACCGGCAAAGCCAATAGACCCGATAAATACCCCGGGAGTAGCGAACACGATCATCACGATGCTGGTCACCAGCGACGAGATGTTGTGCGGCGGGGCCTGCATATAGGGAATGATGAGCAAGTCTGTGATGCCCATCACGACTGCCGTGAAAACACCTTCCAAAATCGCATACACATTCGTTGAGGAGAAAACGGTCGAACGCAATGTTTCCCGCGTGAGCTTGAATGCATAATCCTTATCACTATTGGCAAGCGCGTCGTGCAGTTCTGCTTCCTGGAGCCCCCGCTTCGGCTCGGCGAGCCAGATTGAATCCAACACTGCACATGCGATCTGCGGAATCCCTAGGATGGCAAAAAGCAATTTCCATAACCCGGCTTCCACGAGCAATGCGCTGGTAACCATGCCAAGGAGTGGAAGTACCAATAATACGATGTTGAGCAGGGCGAAGAATTTCGACCGCTCGTCTTTTTGCAGAGCATCGTTGGTGAACGATGCGATCACCGGCCATATCCCGCCCGAAAAAGCCCCGCGCAGGATGTTGCACGCGACGAACAGGGAAAACGTGACCATTCCTTGATCGGCAGGCACGAACGCATTTGCGATGCAACCGGCGCCAAGGCCAGCCATCATGATGGAGAACAACGCACATCGGGAAAGTCGGTCCGCGAGTATGCCAAACACCAGCGTCGAGAACGCCGAAGCCCATACACCGCTCGAGAGGAGGACACCTATCTCGATCGATTGGTACGACATACCCGGGAACAGGATTCCAGAAAAGTTCAGGACATTGATCAGGAGCACCGAGAGCGTCATGGCGTTCGACCCCATACTGACCAAGATCGGCCACGTTAACCCGAGGATTCGGCTTCGCATGCAAACTCACTCTACTGATGAAGTGACTAGTAATAATAGGCAAAAAAGTAGGCATATTCAACGAAAGCCCGTTTTGGCGAGAAATATATAAATGATAATAAAGTCCGCGCGAAAGAAAGGAAGTATTTACGATTATGGTGGGATCGAATGCAAACAACACAAAAACTCGGCTGGGACCGGCGCCAAAATGTGGCCTTAATCGCGATTCTGTTCATCGCGAGCGCGGTGCTCGTGGCGAAGCGCATTCCAGTATTGCTGTTCCTCACGGGCACGAACGCGCGCTTCGACACGTTCGAGGAGATCTTCTGGTTCGCATGGCCGGTCATCGGCACGGTCGCAGGTATCGGGTTCCTCGTGAAGGATGTTTCGGGCTCTGGCGGCCTTCTGTTCCATCTCTTCATCCTGTACTGCGGCATCCTGTACACGGTATTGAGTATCGTCGATATCGTCACGATAGTTTCGTTCGCCGGGCAAGGCACCACGCTGCTGACGACCGTCGCTGATATAGTCGTTGCTGGCTGCGGCTGGTTCGGGTTTTTCCTGTACTACGATTGAAACGACGGGATGGGCATCGTGAAACAAGCCAAACAATTCGAAAAGATTACGGCGTTTGTCGTTCCCCATTCGCATTACGATTACCTGTGGTGCGACCCGCCGGATGCGATGGGAGCCAAGAATGCGAAGCTTATCGAGGAAGCACTGCTCATCATGCGGAAGCATCCCGAGTACAGGTACATCATCGATTCCGCCATGGCGGTTGAGTACTTCAGGCTCAACTATCCCGACATGATGGACGAGCTGAAGCAGCGGGTTCGGGAGAAGCGCATCGAGCTTATGGGCGGCATGGTCGTCGCCCCCGATACGATGCTGCCCGGAGGTGAGACACTCGCCCGGCAGTTCCTGTACGGGATGGGCTATTTCAGGGACGTGTTCGGCGTGGAGCCGACAACCGGTTTCCTGATCGATTCATTCAGCATGACACCCCAGCTCCCCCAATTCCTAGCGAAAGCGGGACTCCAGCAGTTCGTGTTCTGCAGGGGCGCGATCCGCAGGAACCTCCCTCAGGAATTCTGGTGGAAGGCGCCGGATGGCTCGAAGGTCCTTGCCCACTGGATGCGTATTAACTACGGCTACGTGCTCCCACCGTTCAACGGCACGATCTTGGCCCCGGTCTACCCGTTCTTCCCGATCCCCTTCACGATCGCCTTGATCCCCCAGCACTTCAGGGTCTACGAACTCTTGAAAAAATTGTTCCCACCGTTCAAGATCCTGTTCCAGTGGATCCTCCGAATGGACGCCGGGGCATATTCCATGGGGAGTGACATCGGCGGCTTCGCCTTCACGATCAAGCGCCGGGCGGTCGCTTCCACGACGAGGAACGTGCTCGTCCTCTGCGGGACCGACAACCTTCCCCCGAGCACCAACGTGATCGACGCCGTGGACTACATGCACCGCGCCAGCAATCGATATGATACAAGAATGGCCCTGCCGGCCGATTTTTTCGATGCAGTGCGCAGGGATCGGCAAGAATTTTCCTCCGTTGGGCCCTGCGAGATGACCGGCTACATGGACAAGTTCACGGGCACGTACAGCTGCCGTCCGACCCTGAAGCGGAAGATCCGGGCACTGGAACAACAACTCTATACGACAGAGGCGGCCGCGACGATTGCCTCGACAGTGGCTGGATTCATGTACCCGAAGGATGAGATAACTACGGCGGCTTGGCGATTGCTGCGAGTGTGTTTCCACGACGGCATCCCGGGCTGCCACGTCGACAACGCGGACGACCACATCGTGAAGCAACTCGACCTGTCATCTAAGCAGTTGGCCCGGATCGCCCGTTCCGCCCTGGCGCACATTGCGGGGGGGATCGATGTCGGGTCCGTGCCGGACGGCGAGCGGCCGGTTCTGGTCTTCAATCCGGTTGCTGCCAGCAGGGGTGACGTGGTAAGCCTCCAGGTCGATGTTGATCCCTCGACGCAAGCCGTAAAGGACGGCACAGGCGAGCCGGTTCCCTGCCAAGTGGATAGTCTCTCGCCGGGAAAGAGGATGGTCATAAGGTGCCACGATGTCCCGCCCGCAGGGTATGCCTTGTATTCCATCGGTAAGGGGCGAGATGCCGGCACGCCCGAATCTGGTTCTGAGATCGCGAAGAGTGGCGATGCAACGGTAGAAGTTACCGGTAAGAATTTCACGCTGCTTTTTTCCGGCGGGAAACTCCGTACGATCAAGGACGCAAACGGGTTCGTCCTGCTCGGGAGCAATCAATACGCAATCAACGACCTGCGCATCTTCGACGACCGGGGCGACAGCTACCTCACCGGCCGGATGCCAAAGAAGGTCTTCACCACGACGGACAACTCGATCGACGTCGTGGAGAACGGCCCCGTGCGGACGGTGGTCAGCATCAGCTCCACGCTGCAGTGCAAGAAATGGTTCTCGCGGCCCGCAGGCCGTGTGATGCAATATTTCATCCTGCACCAAGACGGCACGCCCCGCATCGATTTCATCACGCGCATCGAGAACCGAGCCCACAACATCCGCATCCAAGCCTGTTTTCCTGTCTGCATAAAACACCCGGTGTTCGCGTCCGAGGTCCCCTACGGTCACATAACTCGAGATATCGAGCCCGTGAAGGGGTTCTCGATGGCCATGTTCAAGAAGGCCTACGAACATTACGACCGTATCTTTCCGGTCATCAATTGGATGGACGCTTCTGATGCGACCGAAGAAAAGGGCATGACAATTATCAATTCGGGCCAGATGGAGTTCGAGATCGCCCGTTCCAAGGATCACCTGTTCCTGACGCTTGTGCGGAGCACCGGATACGTCGGCAGCCTCCTTCCGGGCGCCGTTCCGCAGCTGCTCGGGCCGTTTTATGCCATTCCCAAGGCTTACGAGCTCACGACGCACGAGTGCCGGTACTCGTTATTCTTCCATGACGGGCACGTGGACGAAAATAATCTAACTGCAACCGCTATGGCCTGCAACATCCCTCTCGAGGCCAAGCTTGTCGAAGGCCATACCGGGGGCGAGGTGCCTGCAACGGCATCCATCGTCTCGGTCGAGCCCGCCACTTTTACGATTACCGCCATCAAGCAAGCAGAAGCCGATCCGGGCGATATTATTGTCAGGGTTCTGGAAACTTCCAATCAAGAAGGCACGGGAAGGTTGATCATCGGTTTTCCCATCGAAAGTGCGTCGGTAACCGACCTTTTGGAGAAGCCGGTCAAAGAATTGCAGGTTTCGGAAGGCAACAGCATTGAGTTCGAGGCCCGCGCGCAGGAAATCCTCACGGTCCGGATGCGGTTTGCCCCACGCCGCGGCTGAGCCTTCTTTTATTCCTAATTGAACCATTGTGCAGCCGAGGGAGATCATTACGGACATTTCAGGCAAGAAAATACTTGTCACCGGTGCCACAGGCCATCTCGGCTCCAACATCGTCCACGCGCTCGTCGACGAGCGGGCATGCGGCCCGATGGTCTCACATTCGACGACGAACTTTCGTTGAACAAACCCTGCGAATTCGCGTGGGGCTTTCAAATGGAGTTAGAAAAATAGCATCATTTGCGATCACCAGCCGCGCCAGCCAGCCCGAGCTTGGCCAGGACCGCGGCGAGCACCGCCCGAACGACATCAGGATTTTCGCCCTCTCGTTTCGCCGCATCCCTGAGGAACGCGATCTTAGCCTTGACCGCCTCGGTCTCGGTACCATCCTCGGGTTTCTCGAATCGCGTGCCTCTACGGTTCGTTAAATCTTGGAGCTGTAACTCGGCCCATCGAATTTCGTTCCGTTTCACGGCGGTGGCGGGAAGGATGGCATCGCTCAGCCCGAAAGCCTTTCTTAAATCCGGGACGAGGACCCGCAGGGCAGCCATCGGGACGAGCGGGGTGCCATCGGCACGCGGGGCCAAGAGCAACTTGAACAGGATGTCCACCTTGGCCTCGATCCTGTAAAGTCGTTCGTCGGTTCCGTTAGTCGAGGAAATTCGCTTCGCAGGCATGATCCGCTTGTCTTGCTCGACACTTCATAAGTGTGCTTGTTCGGTCTCGAAATGGGCTTGGATGTCACTGGCGGGCCAAGCACGCGAACGAACGCTGCCTTGATGCCCTGAGAAAAATGAAAAAGGGAAATTCGTTGATTTACCCGATCTATTCCTCGTGACTATCTTCTGGAACATCGTGACTATCTTCTGGAACATCGTGACTATCTTCTGGAACATCATGACTATCTTCTGGAACTTCGTGACTATCTTCTGGAACTTCGTGACTATCTTCTGGAACCTCGTGACTATCTTCTGGAACCTCGTGACTATCTTCTGGAACCTCGTGACTATCTTCTGGAACCTCGTGACTATCTTCTGGAACATCGTGACTATCTTCTGGAACCATACGATTATTGTCCGCAACCTCGCGACTATCGTCTGGAATCTCGCGAATCTCGCCTTCTTGATCTTCTCCCTTGACCTCAGTTTCTTCAAGGGGAACTGGCTTTGCATCGGCCGGCGAAAAGATGGATTCATCCAGCTCGATCTTGTGGCCGCAGCTCCAGCAACCCTCCCCGTTCCTTTTAAGAACCAGCGCGCAGTTGAAGCAATAGAACGTTGCGCATTGCGGGCAAGCATAATTAGCGCCTTTAATCGGTCCCTTGTGCACAACGCACATTTTCACGTCAAGTCGTGCCGTGACTTCTTGTTCGGTCCTCTGGAGCTCCGCAACCGCCTCGGCGGTCAATGGTTGCGGAGTGTCCTGGGATGAGCCCGACTTGCCACCGGGCGCCTTCTTGGGAAGTTTATTGACGACCTGCGCCTCGAACCTCTGCGCGGGTAGGACTTTCTTGGGGGCGCTTGGCGGTTTTGATTTCCTGCGCCGGGTTGCCACGACGCCGATGACCACGATCACGGCCGCAGCAGCGCATGCGATGATCACGTACAGGCCATATTGAGCGAAGAACGATGGTGCGGGAATGTTCACGAATCCGGCAACGCAGTTAGAAATGGACGATGCACCGCTATCATTCTCCGCCACCACGACGAAAAACCAGATGCCGTTCGTTAAATTGGTGGCAATGTAGGAAGTGGAATAAACGGGACCGAGGGGGGTCACCGAGTCGTTGAGCGACGAGATCGTTTGGTTGAACTCGTACACGTAGTAATACGTTGCCCCGTCGGCGGGGGACCACGACAGGGACAACGTGCTATTCGTGCTCGACGAGATGGAATACAAGGTCGGCACGCCCGGCAAGAAGTATGGATAGTATTGGACGAGAAACGCGTTGCAACTGCCCACGCCGAACGAGTAGGTCAAACCAGCGAGATCGATGTTTCCACTCACGTCGACGGCGACCCCATAACCCTCGTCATCGCCTGTTCCCCCCCACGTGCAATTCCAGAGCTGGTTTCCTTCGCTCGAGAACGCGGCGAGGAACGCGTCGTAATTTCCCGCATCGGTACTATTCGTTTTACCAGCAATGATGGCATTTCCACTGTTATCGATGGCTATGCTAAATCCATCGTCAGTGACCGCGTTGCCCCACGTCTGGCTCCATAGTTGGTCCCCGGAACTATCACATTTGATGACGAACGCGTATCCATCGTCGTAACCAACAATATAAGGGTTGCCGCTCTCGTCAACGGCAACACCGTTAGCCCACACATTTTCCGTGTCGCTCCACGTCTCGTTCCAAGATTGGAACCCGTTCGGATCATACTTGACGAGGAACGCGTCATAGTTGCCATTCCAGGTGTTGTTTGTCGCTCCAGTGATGTAGATGTTTCCATTCCAGTCGACGGCGACGCCGTAAGCCTGATTATCGCCCGTGTCGCCCCAAGTTGAGTTCCACACCTGGGTTCCGTTGATGTCGTATTTGACGAGAAACGCGCTTGCATTCCCGCCAGCGACGAAACTATCATTGTAACCGGCAATTAAGATATTTCCGCTGCTATCAACAGCAATGCCCATGCCTTCATTATCACCCGGGCCGCCCCAAGTCTGGTTCCATAACTGCGTCCCATTCGCAGCAAACTTGGCGACGAACGCGTAAACAGACCCCGGCATCCCACCATTCTCCGAACCCACGATGCAGGGGTTGCCGCCCGGATCGACGGCAACACCATATCCATAAGCGCCATCGGGTCCGCCCCAGGTCGTGTTCCACAACTGGGTCCCGTTGGGGGCGTATTTGACGAGAAACGCGCTGTAATTCCCTCCAACACTGCCGATTCCAAAACTATTCGTCTCCCCGACGATATAGATGTCTCCGTTCACGTCAACAGCCACGCCGTACCCGAGATCATAAGAATATCCACCCCACGTGACGTTGTATGCTTGTGCGACGCCGGCTTCGGGAGTGCCGGAGCTGACTGCAGTTGTATTCATTATGGCCTGCACCTGCTGATGCACGTTTATTCCTGTGTGCCCCAAGAACATGCACGCCATAACCAATCCGCCAAGGATCACGACTCGCCTGCACCAGCTTGAAACCAAGCGATGGTTTTTAAGACGATTTCTTGCCACGATCATCGCCATTTCTCACCGATCCATGCTTCGTGCACGAATTTGCTGCCCGGAAAGAACCACCGCTGCGGACGAACTGGGAACGGGGCGGCAATTCCAATATCTCTGGGTCATCGATATTTCTTACTCAACAGCAAATAAAAACGAGGGTCGCTGCCAAACGAGCGTTCTTGTCTAGCCTCGCTACACGGGGTGCTGCTGCCAACGGATGCCGATGGAGGGAGACGAAAAGGCAACAATGAGGCACCTGAGAGAAGGTAATGATACCGCCAGGGATCGAGACACTAAAATCATCCGCGTTAACTAGAATCAGGAGGGCTGGTCCCGGAAGCCTCTTCCCGAGGTGGTGCAGGTGCCGAGGTCTGAGGTGCGGGAGTGGGCGAAACGCGCTTCAAATAAACCTCGTATTCAACAGTCGGGTCCACGAGCCCGTTGCGGATGTACGTCCGGGGGATCCAAAAGATGTAATCCGCCCCCATCTTCGCTGGTTTTCTCCGGAACCGGATCACGGCGGTTTCAAACCCCTGCACATTGTCTTTCGGCGTGGACGAAACAGAGTCGACTGACTTCTTTTTTCCCATGAAGTAAATCTCGATCACATGCCGTTAAAAAACCTATCGAAAGAATCAAAGAATGTCAACAGTGGTTGAAACAAAATACCGAGTTTTCGTCCAAGTGAACAAATAATGAACGAGTAGAAAAATAGTCATTAAAGTATCAATAAACCTGTGATTAGGTGTTCCTAAAATTACCAGAATTTTTAATTCATTCAGAATTAATACACACATTGTTGAAATGGTCTGGAAAGACCAAGGGAAGGAATCACTTGGTGCGTCACCAAGTGGATCACTCACACCGTATTGATGAAAATGCCGCGAACGATCAAGCAAACAGACATCCAGACACGATTGGCCATCAGGGCTGAAAAGGATTCCAATCCATCGATGTCGTACAAAGAATTGCAGGAAAAATTCGGCGTGAACTATAGCTCGGTCATCTTGGCCATGAAGCGGACCCAAGACGAATGGAATGTGCTATTAAACACGCCATCGGCTAAAAAGTTTACGCCAAGGCCGCGCGATGATGCCCCACTTCGCCAATCTGCTTCCCAGCCCGCGATCCAGCCGGTTCAATTGCTCCAAGCCGTCCCTCGCCTATCAACCTGGGAATACAAATCCATCGTGGTGAAAGGAAAAAATGATCTCGGTACGATAAGCTACGAGTTCCAGGACAAGGGATCGGTCGCGTGGCAGTCGTTAACAGCTAAGAATTTCGACGACGTGCTCGCGATGTTCGGCAGGGAGAGCTGGGAGCTTGCGGCCCTATCCACGCTCAACCATGGCAACACGAGCTTCACTGGCATGTACGAGATCGTGTTCAAGCGACCGAAAATTGCATAAACACCACAGCTGTTCATATACGTCATTTTTCCTCTGCACTTCCTGCGACTCGTGGGGCACTCACGATCCCAAGATGGAAATGACAAAGATAAGGTCTCCCCCGAGCAGGCGATGATGGAAAGGAGGCAGTTCGGTTTTTCACCTGTTCTTCACTTCCAACAAAAAACACGTAATAAATGAGGATTATATAGAATATAGGGCGTGATGAATACCCTGGAACCATCCAAATATTCAGCATGACGACATTGGAGCTGCTTGTCGATATATGCCACCAAATTATGGACTTCTGGATGGGACGCATCTCCGCCGGTGTGCATGGCAATCACGGGGAAGGGAAAATACTCGATTGTTTCTCCTATGGACGCCGCGAGCTTGATTTTCACGATCGCTTTGCATTTCGGGCACTGGATCAAGACAACCTTGAAACCCTCGCCCGAAGGCTTGGAGACGACTACAGCGTCGGCCATTTCAATCTCGCTCGTGAAGAGATGCACGGACATCTCTTTAAACCATGTTTAACAAAGGAAGGCATGATTCATGGTGAATTAGATTGGCACCGATCGATCCACTTTCAGAACCATTCAAATTCGACAATGAAATGAATGCTGGATATTCGATCATAGCCTTGTCTTCACAATAAAGTTTTCCATTTTTCTATGGGATGACAAAAAAATCAGCAGAGCAAATATAAATATTGGCGACATTATCGACGATCTCTAATGCGATGGCTATGGTCTATATAGTGCGCCTCCCAAATGGGAACACGGTGATCTCGAACAACTACGGCTTGGATATCCTCACGTTGTCTCCCTCGGGCACGTTCCTCGGGTTATAGGGTTTCCTGCATCCCTTTTCATTCCCTCCTTCATAGCCCTACCCTTCCTCCTCCCGTTGGTGTGGGTTGCAGGATCACCACAGTATTCAGGTCGCTTCCGGGACCGCATCACGCGGCGCTTCTTGGCCTACATAACATACGTGATTTTCATCTCAATACTGGCCACCGTGCTCTTCCAGTGGATCTCCACGTTCACAGAATGGCTCCCGTTCCTGTTTTTATCAAAATACCCGCACCAAGACCACGGTCTTCAGGTCGTGGATATGTCATAGATGGAAAAAAAGCCGAGATGTATAATAATTATCCCGGGTTCTAGACGGAATTAACCATGAGCGAAGCCGAATCGATCTGGTCGTGGGGAATCTTCCTTGGGATAACGGTGGGGCTCCTCGCCATCTCGAAACACTCGATTCGTGACCCCCGTGCGCACGGCTTCTTCCGATTTTTCCTGTTCGAGAGCGTGGCCGGCGTGATCGTGCTCAACGCTCCGGAATGGTTCGTTGAGCCGTTCGCGTGGAACCAACTCCTGTCGTGGACGTTTCTAGGGCTCTCTATTGCCGTTTTCATCGAGAGCGTTCATTTACTGCAACTCGTCGGGCACTCTCGCCCCCGGAATGGAAATGCTGAAAAAAAAGTCACCCCCGCGCAGGCGATAATGGAACGGGAACAATTCGGCTTTGAAAAGACAACCAATCTCGTGCAATCAGGGTTATACAGGTATATCCGCCACCCGATGTATTCGTCGCTACTGTTTCTCGGGTGGGGGGCATTTTTGAAAGAAGTCACGTGGACATCAGTAGTGGTATGCGTCTTGGTCACGGTATTTGCATTTCTCACCGCCATAGCAGACGAACGGGAATGCATCGTGAAGTTCGGCGACGAGTATCGGGCTTACATGAAAAAGACAAGACGATTTATCCCCTTTCTAGTTTGAATTTTGGAATTCGAGCGGAATCATTGGGAGTAAATCTGCGATTGCGTCGAACACGAGATCGGGCTTGATCCGTTCGAATGCCGCACGCGTATTTCCGCTTGAGCACACCGCGACCGTCCACGTGCCGGCGGCATGCCCCGCTTCGATGTCGGCCGGCGAATCCCCGATCATGACGCTGGCGGACGCTTCCACGCCGATCTTCTCCAGCGCCTGCAGTACCATCTCGGGGGCGGGCTTAGCCCGCGCCACGCCGTCCAGACCCACGAACGAGGCACCCAACGTTTCCCACCCGTAGGCCTCGAACATGCGCTGGATGACCCGGTCGAAGTTGGAACTCACGAAGCAAATCCGTCCCCCGCTGTCGCGGATGCTAGCCAAGACGTCGGCCGCGCCCGGAAAGAGTGGGACAGAGGCAATCTCCTCCATAAAATACTCGTTTTTTTCCCGGGTGATGTCGTTCACCGCGTCCGCCTCGTCTATCCCGAACAATCCCGGCACGACATCGACATCGGGCGCGGCAAAATCGTAATCAATATCGACAAAATTCTTGGCGATTCCACGTGCAGCGAGAGTGCGCTGCCACGCCCGGGTGTGGGCCTCCCGTGAGTCCAGCAGCGTGCCGTCGATGTCCAGGAGGTAGCCGACGATCCTCATGCTACCGCAGCTCGACACGCTCGGCTGTGTAGACGAAATGCACCCGTTCGGCGATCTTCACGGCGTGGTCACCGCACCGTTCGAGATACCGGGCAAACATGACGTATTGGATGCACCGCGTGATGGTTTGGGGGTCCTCGATCATGTAGGACACGCATTCCCTGAAGATCGAGTGCCAGAGCTCATCGACAGTCATATCCCGCTCCGCGATGTCCTCGATGGCGGTCAGGTCGCCGGTCTTGAACGCGTTGAGCGCGTCGGTGACCATGGCGACCACGATCTGCTGCATCTGTGGGATGCTGATGAGCTTCTTCACGTGAGGCCTTTTGGATAGCTCGTCCACGGATTCAGCAATATCTTTTCCGTATCGTCCGATGCGGACCAAGTCCTCGATGATCTTAAGGATCGCGATGATCGTGCGGAGGTCCGTTGCCATTGGCTGTTGCAAAGCGATGAGTTCAATGCACCGTTCCTCTATTTCGTTGTTACTGTCGATGATCTGGCGCCGGTGCTCCATAAGCGATTTCGCGAGATCCACGTCTTGGTTGACGAGGGCTTCGACACTTTTTTGGAGAAATACAGTCACGAACTCACCCATCTTGAGAACATCCTCTTTTAGTGCATCAAGCTCCTCATGAAATTTTCTCGTCATGATAATTCATTTAATGAATGGTTGAACAGACATGTTTAGGCTTTTCTTTTCCCAGCCTTCTCGCCTGTAAGTCATCCGAATCGTCCCGTGATATAGTTTTCGGTCACGCGACTTTTTGGTGCCTCGAAAATCTCCCGCGTTTCCCCGTACTCGACAAGTTCCCCGAGATACAGGAATGCCGTGTAGTCCGAGACCCTAGCAGCCTGCTGCATATTGTGCGTGACGATGATCACGGTATAGTCTTTTTTCAGGGTGGAGATGAGATCCTCGATCTTCGTGGTCGCCTGGGGGTCGAGCGCCGAGCAGGGCTCGTCCATAAGGATGATCTCGGGCTCCACGGCCAAGGCGCGGGCGATGCAGAGCCGCTGCTGCTGGCCACCGGAGAGCGTCATGGCAGATTCCTTGAGGCGGTCCTTCACTTCATCCCAGAGCGCCACGGCCTTGAGGATGCGTTCGACCTTCACGTCCATTGATTCATCGTGCATGCGATGGATCGTCGGACCGAACGTGATGTTCTCGAAAATGGTCTTCGGGAAGGGGTTCGGTTTCTGGAAGACCATGCCGATGTCTTTCCGGACCCGGTACACGTTCTGGAATTTTTCGAGGATGTTTGCATCCTTGTACACGATCCTGCCCGTGAGCTTGCAATTATCATAGAGGCCATTCATGAGGTTAATGCTCCGCAGGAACGTGGATTTTCCGCATCCGGATGGCCCGATGATCGCCGTCACGACGTTTTTCTTGAAGGCTATGTTGATGTTTTTTAACACGTGATTCGAGCCAAATGACACGTTTAAATCCTCGACCTTGAGGATCACGTCCTCAATGGTAACATGCTCAGCAGGCGTCGAGGGGGATGAACCCTCTCGTTTAATGTCCGCGTAAGTTTGCGACATGTTGGATCATATCTTGATCTTATTATGATAATAGTACCGTAGTATTATCGCGATGGCATACATGCTCAGGACCACGACAAGCAACACGAATGCCACCCCGTATGCTTGGGCCACGGAGTTAGGATAGGCAATGAAGAGAGAATATATCTGGTAGGATAATGCCATCACGGGCTGAAACTCGGATTGCGCCAGAAAGCGGGAAAACGCGCAGCACGTCCACAGGATGGGTGCGGTCTCGCCGGCGGCCCGACCGATGCTGAGGATGACGCCCGTTAGGGTGCCTGGAGCCGACACAGGGAGCACGACTTGCGTGATGGTCTGCCATTTCGTTGCGCCAAGAGCCAAGCTGGCTTCCCGCAAGGATTGCGGTACGGTGGCGAGCGACTCCTCGGTCGTGCGGATGATCGTGGGCAGGACCATAAGCCCGAGCGTGATCTGCCCCGCGATGAGGCAATAGGCGTGGAAGATGATCACGACTAGGAACGCGTAGCCAAATAGCCCGAAAACGATGGATGGCATCCCGTTGAGGTTGTCAACGCCCAGCCGGATGATCTTTTTCAGAATATTGTCCCGCGCGTACTCATTGAGATATATGGCCGCGCAGATGCCAATTGGCACGGCCAGGACGAGAGCACCGCCAACCAGCTCGAGGGTTCCCACGATTGCCGAGAAGATCCCTCCACCCTTGCCGTTTCCTGTCGGCATAGAGGAAAGAAATTGCCAGTTCACGACCCTTATGCCGTTGCTGGTGATGACGTATATGATAAACCCGAGAAAGAACAAGACAACGGCGCATGCCAGGGTAATGAGGATATACGCAACGTATTGATTCACCAACCGTGGAAGGAATCGATAAAAAATCCAGATGGCACTGATGACCACGATCGTTGCCAAGGCAATGGTGACGCCGAAGTTGACATCGAGAAGGGCAAATATAATAACGAGGATCGTGTAGGAAAGAAATGCAGAGGTTACTACCGCATCGCGGTTCGTTTTCTTACTGGCTCTATCGACCAATATCGAGTTGGCGCAGACTGCGATTCCGGCCAGTGTTGCACCTGCAAGGGCATCAGCAATGCTCGTGCGGACAAACGCGTACTCCAGCACCGCGACAGATACCAGCGCGAGGATGCACGCAACGACCACCTTGTATATTTTCCTGCCCTGCGAAAACATTTTGGTTGCCGGGCCGGTGCTCCCGCGCATCTTTCTCTTGACGCGTAGAGCAATGAGATAAGATACAGTGTCAATTGCTAGCACCATGATCATGAGTACCACGGCGAGCGCAAACAGGGCATGCTCCAAGCCAGATCCAAATGACTCGCCCATTTCCAACGCTATCGTCGACGTGATCGCATTGATCGGCTTGAAGAGATCGTAAAATGTGAGGGGTATGCCATTGCTATTGCCGCACACCATAACCACGGCCATCGTCTCGCCGATCGCGCGCCCGACACCTAGTATAGCGGCTGCGGCGAGGCCCGAAAAGGAAGAGGGGATGGTGACCCTGGAAATGGTTTCCCATTTCGTCGCGCCCATGCCCATCGATGCCTCCCATAGATCTTGGCTCACGGATGTCAGGGCATCTTCCATCACGCTCACGACGACCGGTAAGGAGATGAAGCCCACCAGCAACGCCGCCGCGAACAGCGACGGACCAGCCGTGCTAAAATTTCTCCGCACCCAAGGCACGATGATCTGAACCCCGAAGTAGCCGAACACGACCGAAGGTACACCCGCAAGAAGCTCGACGGCGGATTTCATGAAGACGCGCACTTTTTTCGGCGCGACAAATGCGATAAAGATTGCGCATCCGAGCCCGAGCGGCAAAGCGATAATCATCGCACCTAAGGCAATTAATAACGTGCCAAGGATGATAGGAAGTGCACCCAAGGCCACTGGTGGTTGCCAGACCAGACCGGTCAGGAAATCGATCAAATTATAACTCTTGTAAAAGGGAAATGCTTCTTGGATGAGGTAGATAATTATCAAGAAAACGATGATGACGGCGACGAATGCCATGAAAAGAAGAAAAATTTGAATGGATCGCTCTTTCTTGTCAGAATTCTTCAAGCGAGTCATGAATGACGTGAATGAAGGAGACGCGAGTGTCATGATACTCTATGAATGTATTTCTCGACACAATATCAAGCAACCCAACCAAGTCTATATGTCTCTATGTCGATCTATATACTAATCGTTATCTAATGGGAAGCAGGATATAATTTCGCGCGGATGCAAGACTCATGATTGCCATGGTTTCGTTGGATAGGAACATGGAAATCGTCATAAAGACTCAGCTCTTCTTCTATGTCATTGTTTCCCCCTAAAAACTCAAAATAAGCACCATGCGAGCGAGCCGATAGGCGAGCGAGCGCTCTTGATGGTATCCAGAACAGTCGCAACTAATCGACAGGAATGTGGCCAAAGTTGGACATCATCGTAAAACACCACCCGACGATTCAGGGATGCCTTATATCAGGGTCAGAACGGGTAAGTCGTGAAGAAAATCCGGGGTCCTTAAATAGGTTAATGCCGTCCAATCTCCACGGCAACGATCTTCTTGGCAAGATGATGCCTGCGGGTTTCCTCTTACGACCCGCTGGGCAATCTTGGACGAATGTCCAAGTTTGTCCACCATTATAGTAAGAGTGTTAAAGCACTAACCTGTTCCAAGATCTTCCCGGAAATCCACGATATTCTTTCGAGATACACCAATTTTTCTTTCAGGTCTTGCCTTGGCGGCATACCGAAAAGAGAACTTGGCTCGGACAGCCTCGAGGCAGCTGAATCAGGTCACTACAGGCGTATTTTTGGGAATTAGGATGACCGGGAGAACACGCGATAGTTAAGGCGCCCGACAAAACTGAAAATAAAGCAAAAATAAAAAAGATGGACAAAAACTTATGGGAGATCCGGGGATGGATTAGGATTGGCAAGGATATCGACATATCCTTCCTCGTTGACGCATTGCTGCCCTACAGGACCGAGCATAAAATTGATGAACGTGAGTTCAGGAACTGTCGCCGGACCATTCGTGATCATCCAGAGATACCGCGACAACGGATATGAGCTGTTCAGCACGGAATTGTAATTGCAAGTTATAAATGGACCAACACCCGCTCCGCCGTGGTTTTGGGCTGCCGTTGTCAGGGCATTGATCTTAAAGGCAGTTACCTGCGCGGTGAGGAAGCCGACACCAATGTACCCGATAGCCCACGGATCGCTGGACACCCCCGTGTACATAGCCGGAGAACCATCATCGGTCACCATACCGGTCACGTAGGCGGTATAACCAACGCCGGTTATCGTGTTGTTCATGACGAACGACTCGAAGGACGCTCGCGTGCCGGAGCCATACTCCCTAGAATTAACATCGATCGCGTGGCTTGGGCCACTATACCCGGGGACCTGATTCCAGTTGGTCCATGTGCCGTTATAGATGTTCTTGATCTGCGTGGCGGTAAAAGTCAACGAGCTAAAATTGCCAGCCATCCAAGTGTTAATGATGATGGCGATCCCGTCGCGTGCGACAGCCGTCATGTTCAGATGCGGATCCGTCGTATAATCGGAAGCCGCGAGGGTCTTTGATGACATGGCAATGTCACTGGTATTCGTTTCGACGTTCGAGATGCCGACGCTCGAGCCACCCTGAGATACCTCAACGTTATAATTCAGATAGAGGTTCATGAACAGCGTGGCCGCGTCCGCCACGATAGGATATTCCGTCGTCGAGCCGGAAATGGTCAGGGTTATAATCGTTGGCGGTGGCGTAGACGAGGTCCTGGTTCCCCACACACCATAGCCAATGCCAACGCCGGCGCCGCACATAACCACGGCGATGACGATGACTATGATTGTTGTTTTAGCATTTACCATACGAATTCCTCTACTTGCTATCAAAGTGGACAAATTGTTCAAGAATGCCAAGATAATCCCTCGGCATTCTTGAACAGACCAAGGCCAATGCATTTATATATTGTTTCGACATACAATGTGGAATCCTATTTTCACTATAGAGCAAGTCAGGATTGGTGACATCCACAATACTCTATATAGAGCGAAGGAACTTCATCCACGAAAAAGTGCAATGTCAAGCAACTTCCGCAATGATTCGCATAACAGGCCGATACTAGAAGCATCAGCTAATGTTTTTGATTCCCCGCTCATTATTTTTTCGAGATACATCCCAACGAACGTGTGTCAAGAACCGGGCATTCCTGTTTCTTCCTCAATTCCTTCGGCCATCGCATCCAAGTGAACGCATTGAAAAAGGTCTACATCGTCGATTACCACCGGTGCTCGCTTGACACGTGCGGCCGTCCCTGCATCACGAAATGCCCGATCACCATCGACATGTATCGCGAGCAGAAAAAGCGGGCGCCAAAAAAGATAGACCTTCCCATCAGGATCAAGGAATCGGAGCACAAGATCATCATAAAATCTGACTATTGCATCAAGTGCGGCATCTGCGCGAACATCTGTCCACAGAAAGCAATCCACGTGAAAAACATCCTTGAAGAGGACAGGGGCAAGCTGGTCCTCCACACGTATGCCAAGCCCGACGGCACCGAGGGGTTCAGGCTCTACGGCCTGCCCGCGATCGTGCCGGGCCGCGTGACCGGGCTGTGTGGTCCCAACGGCATCGGGAAGTCGACCCTGTTCAACATCCTCGCGGGGGAATTCAGGCCAAATTTCGGCGAGTTTGGACGGGAAGACAGGCCACTTGAGATCGACGATTTCGTGAAGCATATCAAGGAGGCAGAGATGCGCGATCACTTCATCAGCCTGTACAAGGGCGATCGCCGCGTTGCGCACAAGCAACAGGTGCTTGCCGTCCTGTTTGACACGTACAAGGGTAAAACAGTGCTGGAAATCTTGGAGGAGACGAAATCCGTGCCGGATGAATTCTACAAGCTCATCTTGGAGAAGCTCGACATCTACGCGATCGCGGAAAGGTTCCTCGAACAATGCAGCGGGGGCGAGCTCCAGCGCTTCGCCATCGCCCAGGTGCTCGTGTGCGCCGCGGACATGTACCTCATCGACGAGCCCTGCACGTTCCTCGATGTTAAGAAGCGCATCGCCTTGGCAGACCTGCTCGAGTTCCGCGCAAACGGAACCAGGAATAAGTATCCTGTCTTGGTCGTTGAACACGACTTGACGATCTTGGATTACATGTCTGACGTCATCAGCATGTTCTACGGCGTGCCGCACGAGTTCGGGATCGTGACGAACATCCAGACCACGAAATCCGGTATCAATTCCTACCTCAACGGTTTCGTGAAAACCGAGAACGTGGAATTCCGGGAGAATGCCATCACGTTCAAGCGCACGGTCGGCGGCCGCCGGTGGGACAACGCCCGTGTATTCGCGTCGTACGGCAGGATCGTGAAGAGTTTCGACACCTTTGCGCTGGAAATCGAACCGGGCACGATTTTCATGTCCGAGATACTGGGCGTCGTCGGCGAGAATGGCCTCGGTAAGTCCACGTTCGCCAAAATCTTGGCAGGACAACTCAAGCCCGACCCTGGTTCTGACTACCAGCCGATCGCGAATGTAGTTGCTTACAAGCCCCAGTACATCGTGAAGGACCACCCCGGGTTGGTCAAGGACTTCATCGCGGACTATTCCCAGAATTACGACTTTTCCGAGATCATGCTCGAGCCGCTCTACCGTCCTCTCGGCGTCGACAAGTTGTTTGACAAGCGGGTCACGGAACTATCGGGCGGTGAGCTGCAACGCGTGTACATCACCGCCTGCTTGGCGACCCGTGCCGACCTGTACCTGCTGGACGAGCCATCGGCTTACCTCGACGTGGAGGAGCGCCTGAACGTGAGCTCGGTCATCCGCACGAACACGAAGCGAGCCCACGCGACGACCATCTGCATCGAGCACGACATCCAGATCACCGATGCACTCGCCGATCGGATGCTGCTGTTCACGGGCACGCCCGGCCGCGAGGGGCATACCATCGGCCCGCTGGAGAAGAAAGAGGGCATGAACCGTTTCCTCAAGGAGCTCGACATCACGTTCCGCCGGGACGAGGACACCGGGCGGGCCCGCATCAACAAGAAAAACTCGCAGCTCGACCGGTATCAGCGCCAAACCGACCAATATTTTTACGAAAATTGAAAATAAAGGAGATCAGGCAGCCTCGATCTCTCCTACCTGCTTCCGCTTACTTTTTGGCACGAACGGCTCGGGCACGCGCCGGAAGAACGGGATAGCGAGCCAGAGAACCACACCGAACACCGTGAAGATCCATAACATGCCGAATAAAGCCGCCATCACGCCTGCAATAAACGCGACCAAGGCCGAAGCCGATCCGTTTCCGATGTTCATGATGCCCGCAAACCGCCCACGGGAGCCGGGCGGGAACAGATCGAGCGTCCACGAGTCGGTGGCGATGCCAAGGGCGGTTGTGAAGGGCATCATGATCCCGAGTCCGACGAGCAAAAGGTACGTGTTCGCACCAAGCAGGGATATGAAAATACCACCAATTGGGGCCAAGTACAGGCAGATCATGACAACGCGTTTTCGTCCCAATCTATCCGTGTATTTGCCTGCGAAATAATACCCCAAGCCCACGGGAATGCCGACGATCGGGATAGCCGAAACCATCGTCGGAAGGTCCCATTTAACCAATTGCAGAACTATCAGGAAGAACGGGTAGTAGGCGTTGATGGCGGAAGTTGAAAAGATCTTGGCGACAAAAAGCCTGAAAAAACCACTATGCTGGCGCATCTCCGACAAATTGAATAGGTTTCTGAGGTCCCCGGTCCAGCTCCGGGCCGGACCCGGGGTCGGGGGATGGCGCACCAGGAGTAACGTCGAGATCCCCGTTACGCCTATTATTGCCGCGCCTATCGTGATCATGGTAGCGTGGGCCGACCACGTAAAACCGGCGGGTCCACTTGGAAGGAGGACTGCAGCGGGGATCCAGACGAGAAGAGAGCCAACAGTGCCAAAGATCGTGATATATGTGTTCGTTTTGCCCCGTCGCTCATCGGGTGTCAGGTCGGCGATGAGCGCCCGGTTGTTAACGTGTATCATGTTGGACGACGCCGCGAGAAAAACGCCTGATAGGATCACGAGCAGGACCAGATTTGTCGTGGTGATATAGACGAGCATCAGGATTGCCGTGATAGAGCACCCGGTAAGTATCATCACGACACGGTTTCCCAACCGCTTGGGCCGCACGTTGTCGCCGATGGTTCCCCAGATGAGATAGAAAATCATTCCTACCACAAACCGCAGCGCGATCATGGTCCCGATCGCAATACCAATCTCAAAAGAGTTTCCGGATCCAACGTTCTTCACGTAGGAGGTGAACCACTGCGATTCCGTGTCTGAGTAATTTGATGTTCCGAGCGAGAGTATTAAAAGTGCAACAAACCAAGTCAATCGCCACTGGCTCGCGGGTTTAACGGTCTCTTCTAGCGTTTCCGTGGGAGGTTCTTCTACCATAAAATATCATTGGTTTCTTCCGCTATGTGAGGTTATCCCATGACCATCCGGTTCCGGACCATGTTAACGGGCTAGTAATCCGACTTAAATACCGGCTCTTCCAAATGAGTATTGCTTGTGCACCAACACGAGCAGAGAAGGAACACGCGCATCGCTCCTGCGATGGTCGATGAAACACCCCCCGGTGCCTCGCTGGCCATTGCATCGCTTTTCCTGAAAAGGATGCGGCGACCCGCGCCCGAAAGGGATGCGGGAACGGTGGCCTCCTTCCCGATATGCAAGGAGATGGCGGCGGTCCGCACCGCCGCGATCGGGACGAAAACCCCGGCCATCAGGCCTCGATTCGGCTGTCCCGTCGGCCACGTGCGCCACGGACGTGGCTTGCCGCCTGAAAACGGCAGCGCCGACGTGCTCTCGGGTATGGAAGCGTGGCGACTTGCACGACGGGTGGTCACCGGGCGGCGTGCGTTTCGTGGGTTTCCCACGACCTTCTCTTTTCCCTCTTTCTTCCTGGCTTCACCATTCAATCGAAACGAATTCACGCGAGGGAATTCGCAGATATTTCTCCATCGTGGAACTCTCAATCAGGATTCAGGAATACGCCTTGGTGTTCATACTAGAAGAAAACTTAGGAAGGAGTACAATACCACCAGCATGGGAAAAAAAAAGTCATCCGAGGCCACCCCAGCGGTTGCTTCGAACGTGCCGGAAGGATTCGAGAAAGCAGTCATTAAATTCCGCCGAAAGCCTGCCAAGATGGGTGTCGACTACATCTTCTGGATTCCGAGAACCTACATTCGGAACGGGCTCGTGGACCCGAGCATCGAATACGAGATCTACCTGAAACGCATCTCGACCACGCCCGCGCCGCTTCCACCGAAACCCACGCCGCCTCCAGATGCACCAGAGGAGGCATCCAAGCCCGAACCAGACGCATCGCCGTGATGGCAACCGGGATCGATTTTTTTGTTTTTCTTGACTGCATGCCCGATCGGAAGCGGAGCCAGGCCATGAAGATGAATGCCATCAAGGTGAGTTGCGGGTTCACGCGGTGCGGTTACGGCTCAACGCTCGTCGGCCTTGACGCCAGCGTTATCTCCCACGATCTCCATAATCTATATAGAATGGCTTTATATTCCGGAGTTTTCAAGCGTACTCAAAGGTGAAAGAAACGGACCTTGATTTACAAATCGAAGACCTTGTGGATTCCGAGGAACCCAAAAAACTGGGACTCGCCAGCACACCCGGGGTCGAAGAACTATCAGTGAGCTACAAGATCTACTATCTGAAATGAGCATTCAGGTAAGAAAAATGTCTTGGAGTTTGTAATAAAACCATCTCTGCTCTTTTTTATGTATATTCCTCTTGAAAGAAGCTCAGGACTGCTGAATGCCGGATCGGCTAGAAAAAGGAGTTCGATGCTAATAGCGATGTTCTCCCAGATTTCCGAGACCATGCCATTGAGAACGTAGTTGTAGGCCAAGAAGAAGTGGTCCAAGTGGAGCTCGTGCGGCAGCGTGTAGGTTTTTATCATGCCAATTCATCTCCCATTTCCATCTCTTCTTCCACGGCATCGATCCTCATTTTGGACTTTGGGCTTCTCGTGTCGTGTCATTTTCCAGAGAATTGTGAGATGATCGTTAATAGATTCTCGAACATTCCCCAGGTAGAGAAAACCCGCGTCGCTATCTCGTGGCTAGCTGGTCAATGACGCGTGACGTTCGATTTGCATTTAGACATTTAAACCCCGAGATTTTTCAAGTACATTTCAACATCGCACCTCGTCACGCATGGTTCATGATGGAAAAAACAATAGAAAACCTTGCCCGGCCCCTCGGGGTGCCTGCCCCTCGATAGGGCTTTTTGACGCATTGCGTGGCGTTTGGTCACTCAACAAGACAGAATAAACCGTTTAAAAGAGCACTATCAACGTTGGCGTTGATAGGATCACTCATGCGCACTTATTTTGGAACTGTTTAGAAGGCGTTTTAATATTAATTCTGTGATCTTGGCCGTATAATCGTCTAGCTCGGGTGTGATCGGAGCGTCATCGATTAGCGTGGCAAGGCGTTCGATGACCTCGACATGGTGCATACCGGTGAGCTGGACCACTTTTTTTAAGGAGATTTTTCCATCCCTGTATAATTTAGCTAGAGCCGGAAGCAGCAATTGGTTTTTTCCTGCGTCGATTAACTCTCGTGCCATTTCTGACCTAGAAACATGTCGTTGGTCAGCCAGAAATGTTATAACTTCATCAGTGCTTGCATCGACTCGAATATTTATTTGTCCCATGTGCTAGACAATGTAACATTGGTAATTTAAAATAATAGTTACAAGTGGTATAATTTGTCAATGGGCTCGTTAAATGTTATTATCGACACTGGTACTTGGCTTAAACTTGATTTGCTTGAAAATAAGAAGTTATTTACGACGCAATCGGTCTATGAATGGACCAAGGTAATCATAACCCACCAAGTAGAAGAAGAAATCGTTCATTTTAAATGCTCTTCTTATGTTCAGTCAGAAACCCAAGTTGTTCCTATTGGGAATAGGCAAATTTATGATGAAATTATATCCATCGGATTCGACGAAGCAGATGCAAGTATCGCGAGCCTGTTTTCCAGCACAAGTAACGAAAACGAACGAAAGGAAAATCTTATTGCCGTAACCGAGGATAAGCCGTTACTTGATTATCTTCATATGAAGGAGATTTACGCAATTCAGCTTGTCGAGTTATTCTTGATCTTCACGGATATGAGAAAGATCCAAGGAAAAGAATTTTATCGATTAGTCAAGATTCTACAGGATCTGCGCAATATCACGAAAAAAAAGATGAATTCCTTGCTGGCTTGGAAAGTTAACCATACATAATCGATAATTCGTAACAAGAAGGAAAATATGAACATTTCAAGAAGGTATTGAAACCTTCATTTCTCAACCTTGGGGAACCCGTGGTTCTCGCCCCAGTTGAATGGGTTGGCCCGCCATTCTTGAAGAACATCGACCTGATCCTGCTCGAGGTAGTTCGTCTCGATCGCGGCCTGGAGGAGAGTGTCGTACGTGAGCAGGGACAGCACCCGGCACGGGGGATCCAGGGCCTCGAACTCCTGCACGGCCTTATCGAGCCCGTAGTTGAAAATGGATATGCACGCCTCCACCATACCGCCCGCGTTCCGAACAGCTTGCACCGCAGCCACCGAGCTCCCGCCCGTGCTGATCAGGTCCTCGATGACGATGACGCGGGCGCCCTCGAGCCCCGCGTTTGCGTCAATGCCCTCGATCTGGTTTTTCAGGCCGTGGTCCTTCGGCTTGTCCCGGATGTAGATCATTGGCTTGTCGAGCGCGTCGGCGAAGAAGGCGGCCCATGGAATGCCCGCCGTCGACGTGCCGCCAATGACGTCGAATTTCAAGGATTCCGATTCGGCAATGGCAAGGAATGCCTGCTTGATGGTCGCGCGGTGCGCCGGGTGAAACAGGAACATACGGTTGTCGTTGTAGATGGGCATGAAGTAGCCCGAAGCCCATTGGAAGGGCGAGGCGGGGCTAAGCTTGATGGCGCCGATCGACAGGCCCGCCTTTGCAATGTCTAGTGAAAGGTCAACCATAATGTGTCGCGAAAGGGAGCACGGCGGGACCAAAAAGGCAGGCTATTAGGATGTTGATATTTATCATGAATGCATGGAACGCCCCCATAGGTTAAACATGGTTTTTCAGATGCGTGCACATTTTGGCATAATAAATGATCGAATGCGTGCGTAACGCAACCTTTTTAATCCGGCTCATGGCCTCTTGCAATAACAGGACCTGCAACAAGAACGACCCTGCATCGAGGCGACCAATACGAGCGACGAACCCCCCGAAGAAGAATTACCCGAACAAGAACCGGCTGAAAGCACACCAGCGCAGCCCGAAGACATCAAGATTCGCTGGTACAAGGAAGAAGATTACCCGCAGGTCGAGGACCTGATATTCCACCTGAGCCGCATTTTTGATGACCCGTTCGACCGCCGATGGTTCAAGATGTACATGGACAAGCGGTTGATCGATAACTATCCCGGCTGTTACGTGGCCGTGAATGGCAGCGAGGTCGTCGGCTGCACGTTCTGCGACATCCTCCGCGATCCGACCGGATCCCCATACGGCTATATCTCGAACGTCATGATCAAGCAGGATTTTCGTGGAGCGAAGATCGGCGAGCGCTTGCTCAGGGCGGCAGTCCAGTATCTCACGATTGCAGGCGTGCCGCGGATATGGGCAAACGTGCGGGAAGAAAACGAGGCTATGGTCCATCTCTTCAACAAAAGCGGGTTTGCACGCAAGATCGCAACTTACGAGTTGAAAGTTGATCCTATGGGCGTATAGACAGGCGTTGTTGGCAAAGCCCCGACGCAATTTCCATCATTTTCCATTCCAGCTTCTTTTTCATTAACCGAATTGGTAGTTTGACTCTGGTTCAGGACCCTGTTCAGGATCTTTCCCGATGAAGCGGAGAGCAGGATGATACCAGCCAGGTTCAGGGCAAATGCCGCCCTCAGGGAGAAGTTCAGGGAAAACATCTTGTGCCGTTATTGCAAAAAGACCTACGCGGGGGAAACGGGCACTCACCGAGCACGAGAATCGGTGTCTCGCGAGGAAAACATCGGAAGGAGCGCCGGACGCGCTGGCTGAATAAGGAGGGAGAACGTCGTTAAATGCTTTGGAAAAAAAAATTTGGTTTCATTCGTTCGCGGCAATTACCTTGCCCAACTTCTCCTCGTGCAGGATCTTTATGCGTTCCTTGTTTTCGGCGACCCTTTGCTTGGTGAACGGGTAGAAGTGGAGTAACAGGTAGGAAATCAAGAGCGCCACGCCGGGGAACACCACGACAAGGCACCGCAGGCCAAGGATCGTGTCGACGCCGGCCAGCGGCGTGTATTGGCTCCAGCCGGTTCCCGAGAAGACCAGGGCCACGGTCGTGATTGACACCACCATAGCGAGCCGCATGAAAAAGTCAGTCACGCCAAAAAATGCCCCTTCCCTGCGGACGCCCGTTTTCAGCTCGTCTTCGTCGATGACGTCCGCGATGAGCAGGTAGACGAAGTAAAGCATACCACCGAACCCGAATCCCATAAGCGCCGCGATGATGACCGCCTCGACGTACACCGTGACGAAGAAGAGCGGCACGGACGCCACGAGGTAGGCAATGATCGAGTAACCGTAGGCTCGCTTGCTCCCGTATTTCACGTCAAGTTTCCGCCAGATCACGACAGTCAAAAACCCCACGATAAAAAGCATCCCGATCATGATAGATGCCATAAACGTGCCTTTCACTCCCAGCACATACAAGGAATATAGGTAAACTGAAGTGGAAAGGATGAGCAGGATGTACTCGTACATGAAATATAGGGCCGTGTAAATCACGAATCCCCGATTCCTTACCGTATGCTTGAGATTTTGCAAGAAACCAAAATCTTGCTTGTAATCCAGCTTGAACTCCGTGCGCTCGGTTACGCCCCATTTCAGCGAGATCAGGAGCGACATGCCAACGATGATCGTGGTAACGATACCGTTGACCAAGTAATCGGCTGATGCCGTTAGCGTGCCGATGATGTATCCCGGGATGAGGAATGCCGCCAGCAAGCCGATGATTGCCATTATTTGCTTTATCATGTTGACTTGGGCCCTCTCCTCCACGGATGTGTAAAGCTCCGGGAACAGGGCATCGAATGGAAGGCCGATCATGGTAAAGGCGATGTCGTAGCACAGGAGCATAATAATTAAATAGACGAATTCTCCCATCACGCTGGCTGGCGGCAGCCAGATGAGGACTTCGATGGGCAGGATGAGAATCGTTCCGGCAATGATGTATGGCTTCCTCCGGCCGAATCGTGTTTTCGTGCGGTCCGAGATGAACCCGACGACGGGGTTTGTGACCGAACTCGCGATCGCCCAGATGATATAGGCGATCCAGATAAGCTCAACTGGCAGTCTGATAGCGGAAAAATAGAACTGGAAAACCCACGTGATGAACGCGGCGTTCACGAACCATTGCGAGAAGGAACCGGTTCCAAAGGCCAATTTCTGGCCGATTCCAAAGCGTGGTGCGCCCGAAGCCTTCTCGTGCCCGACGCTGGTCGATTCTTGCATGAGTCAAACCAGAGACTTTGCACAATATAAAAGTGCGCTCGGTGAAAAAGTTCGCCAAGATCCACTGTGATGCGAGAAAGTTCATCCCTCGCGGGGAAATTCACCTGTCGAGCCAGCCGAACTGGGGTCCTCAAGCGGGATCGGCTCGTCTTGGTTCCTAAGAGTGTCCAGCGCCCGTCGTCCATATGCGTCAGCCAAGATACATGTTTAATTCTACTGATAAGTAATTTCCATTGAACATGACGTAGTAAAAAGCCCTAGACCAAGGTGCTCACGCAGGATGGCAAGTCGACCTTTTGATGTTGCTGATCTCGAACAAGAGGTCTCGAAGGATGTCGATATCGTGGCCTTGGTCGTTTTCGGCAGCTCGGAGAAAAAAATTAAGATACGGTAAGATTCGATCGCGTGGACATTATCACGCCGTTTCAGAAGCATCTTGGCGCATTTGAATGGTTCCTGGAAAAATTCGTCATTACTATGCTGCACGGCATCACGACTTGTTAGATCAAGAGAAAACGGTGGGCGATATTATTCTTCAATGGAACTCTCCAAGACGACAAGGATTGAGTCAAGTTCATTGATGAGATGATTGCCTTGGATGTAAGGTCAATGAGAATATCAGAGTCCGTCGCCGCCTTTTCTATCTTGAGAAGGACGCTTTCCTCGTTAAATAACGTGTTCCCATATTCCCACAAATAATGCTCGTCGAGTTCCTTTATTGATTGCAAGCTTTTATCCGTCAGCATCTGGAAGTTCAACTCCTACCCGAATACAATAAAATAATGCTCGGGAGAAAAAGGTATCCGGGTCCAGGCACAAATCAAACCTACACCGTGCGCATCAGCCTGTATGCAAACTCCGTGGCCAGCATCAGGTTATCGACGGAGACGCGCTCGTCGGGGGCGTGTGGCATGCTAATCATGTCACCGTACGTAAGATCCGGGTCCTTGAGTATGGGCACGAACCCATAGCAGGGCACGCCTTTCATACGGTAGTATCGCATGTCCGTCGACCCGGCACTAAGCATGGGAACGAGATTTACCTGCGGGTACATCTCCCGCATCACGTCCCAGATGTGGTGGTATTCGGGCGTGCCGGGCGGCGAGGTCGTTGCCTCCATCTCGTCCACCGGTTCCAACACCAATTCGGAAAACAGGTTGTGCCCGACGATGCGCTCGATCAGGGCATAGATGACCCCCCTGTCATGGTGAGGAAGGGTGCGGATGTCAAGCACGACCTCGGCCTCGGGGCTGATCACGTTCTCCTTAACGCCCGCGCGGAGCATGGTCGGGGCGATCGTGTCGGTCACGAGGGGAATGAACGCTCTCCCGAGTTCCGGCTGATGCATAGCCTTCCCGGCAAGCGATACGAGTCCCCCCAGTAACCTTTTTCGCTTGAGCAGGAACTTTACATTCCGTGGTAAGGAAAAAGCATTGATCGTGGCCCGGTATTCTTCACCGACTTCCACGGGTCGCTTCACGGTCCGGATACGATCGAGCACCTGCACGAGCTTGTACAGCGCAAATCTCTCGTAATGATCGGGCATAGAGCCGTGGCCTGCTTTGCCCGTGGCCCTTATGCGCATTTGGCACTTCCCCTTCTCGCCGCACTGGATGACCACATCGTGGCCGAGGGGGAACTTAAATCCGCCACCCTCGGTCACGAGCGCGTCTACCTTCACGTCGTCCCAATGGTCGTTCACGAGCACCTCCATTCCGTGGTGGCCGCCTGTTTCCTCGTCACTTTCATAGATAATCTTGATGTCGCCTTTCGGCTGGAAGCCCTCGGATATGAGGGCAAAGAGAGCGACGGCGTAAGAAGTACCTGCGATCTTCATATCCAAGGCCCCGCGCCCCCAGACGAACTCACCGTGCTCGGCCTTGACGAGATCGCCGGAGAACGGCGGGTGCTGCCACTCACCATCGGCAGGGACCACATCGAGATGGGAAGCAAAGCCCCAATTCTTGTTGCTACCAAGACCGCTGCCGTGCACGATCACGATCAAGTTTCCACGGCTTGGCCCGGTCTCGATGATCGTGGTCGAGAGAAACGGGCAAGCCAGCGCGTCGAACTTCTCCTTCAACACTTCAGCAAGCGCGATCTCGTTCCCGGGCGGGTTAGTCGTATCGATTCGAATGCATTCCTGCAGGAAAGAGATGGCTTGGCGAGCGTTGTCCGTTCCGGGCAGGAAAGCATCTAATCGATTGAAGACAGATTTCGGAGCCATGAATAGACCTCGTCTCGAATATATAAAAAAAGCTTTTTACTTCATTAGAAGAGTTGAATAACATAGAACGAACCAAACCAGCCCGCAAACAGCGCCACTACTTTCCTTATTCGATTACAGCGGAGATAGACACCAGTCAAGAAAGAGTTTGAAAAGGCAATAAAGACCCCGATCGAGTCACCCGAGCAGATGCTCGTGTTTATCGAGAAATACACCCATCGTCGACGCGTTCCAGCACTGGATCTTTACGCAATCGGGCCATTCACGTGTAAAACGTTCAAGGCGCTCGTCGAGGGCGCGGCCGGCACCGACTTCACCGACTTGGATGTGGAGAAGGGAGCGATGTGTCTAAGGCAGACGCACATCTTCCAGTCGCCCTTCTATTACATCGAAGACGGCTTGGCGCAGATGGTCGCCTTCGGCATCTACCGGAACTACCGCCAGAACGGCCAAGAGGCGATCGACCAGTACGATTCCTTCCTGCATCTCGGGTATTCGAAACCGCTGCCCAAGCCCGAGCTCTACGCGACAGCCGGCGTCCAGCTCGATTTCTCCAAGGACTACATGGGCGGCATCGTGGATTTCCTGCGGGGGGAGCTGGATCGGCTCACCAATTGACCGTATCTCCTGCCTTCTCTTTTTTAAAAGAGCCCCCGGTGCTCGTGGAGGGGACCTGCACTTGGAAAAACAAGATTTGATCATTCCTGCGAATGACGATTCGCGCTGTTCACCCGATGGTACTTTCGCTGAAGGTTGATGGCTTCGTCAGCATCGGCGTTGTAATCCCGCTTCATGCGGGCGTACTCCAGCCCGAGGTGCTCGGTATCGGGGACCTGTCTCCCCCGGAGACGCTCGGCGCTCGGTGCTTGGTCCTCGGGCTCGTCGCCGAGGAGGGCCTCGCTGTTGTCTTGGAGCACCGACAGCTTCGCGACGTATCTGCCAGCGGTCTGGTTGCTGTGCGGGCGGTCTTGGTGATCCTCGACTGCAGGAAGCTCGCCGTGCATGGGAAGTCGCGATGCATCCATGGCACGAAGCTCGTCCTTGATGTCGTCATGCTCGAGGTTGCAGGCCTGGGGATCATCCGGGTCATCGGGATGCTTCGGGAGGTGCGGGTAGAGTAATATGATTATGTCATCGGCAAAATGAACGCCTGCACCCCAACCCTGCTCCAAGCAAATTTGCCGTGATTCCTCGAATAACTTGAATGCCGTTTCCCACTCGCAACCGGCAAACGCGGCCTTTGCTTGTTCGACGATCCGCCAGTTTTTTTCGGCGATGGTTTCGGGCATTTGGTTCACCTGCATTGACCGTTACTATCCGTGATCCATTATCCTTGTCTATTCAATTTACAGATTTTGCTTTCTCGCGCAAACCCATTTCACCAAGTTACGAAGAAAAAAACTGGTTTCCAGCAAACTACCAGCGGCACTTAATGGATACACCACTTTTGATACCAAGCAGCCGCATGATCCCTCCAAGCCTTGCAGCGGCGTGAAACTCGGGCTTGGTGCAAGGGATACCCAGAACATTATTTAGGTCATTGATGACAGTTTTTACCCGAACGTGCAGCCGTTAACCATAACGAGCAATATGTTCGGAGTCCCGAATTCGGGATTCTCTTGAAAGCTCGGAGGTAAAGATTGGAGTGCGGCACGCTAAAGACTAGGTGAAAGTACTATGCCAGCTGAAACGATTCAAGAAAAGAATTGGAAACTCGTAGAGAACGCTAAAAAAGAATTCACGAATGCGCATTGGCAGAAGGCCTTGCAGATGTTCGAAGAATCTCGAAAAATCTGTTTGGAACAAGGATGGCCCCAAGGCGTTCACTATGCAGACGATATGGTCATAAAGATATACGCGGCGACCCATCCCCAGCAAGGCACCACGCACGAGGTTGCGCCCGGAAAGGCACCCGCCCCGGCCAAGGAAGTTGCTGTTGAAGAGGAGGCCCCTGCTGAAGAGGAGGTGCCTGCACCCGTCGAAGAGGAAGCTCCTGCTGAAGAAGAGGCTCCTGCCCCCGAGGAAGAAGCCCCTGCTGAAGAAGAGGCGCTTCCAGAAGAAGAATGAGCAACACACCTGTTTCCCTTGATTTCCTCTTTTTTGCTTTGAATAATTGGATGCACTTCACGCAATCGCTCTTCTGTTGGAAGAACTTGCATTTACGGCAGTCCTGAAACGTTAATTCGACAGTCCGTGCATTTAATGGAAGAGAAAAAGACCAGCACGAAAGCGCATTTTCTGAAATTTATTTGTGCTTCGCGCCACGGTTGGGGCAAAATGAGCCATTCGGTTCGGTGCTAGTGGATTCAATCACTTCAAATCGAGATTCCAAGGTAGTTATCATGCCCATCCCCCGTCTTAGGCCATAATTCGCCGAATTCACGGGACAAAATTTATCTTTTCAAGCTTACATTAGATTAACACCATAGTTACTTGACTTTCTTCACGATTTCCCCTTTAGGCCCCTGCGGGATCAAGTAGAACGTTCGTTTTGCGATGTCGTCGGCAGCGGCATAGACGGATATGTTCCCCGTGTTGTTACGAAGGCTCACGTCAAACCTCGCTCCAAATTCGGTGAGAAAGGCCGACAGGCACGTGCGGATGTACTTGGACGGCCGGGTTATGAGGACGCACGCGGTAACGAGTTCCCTTCTCTCGAAAATCAAGAACCCGCGCTCGAACTCGATCTGGTCCATCGATCCCTGCTTGAACATCTCGAACGACATCTGTTGCAGGCCTTGCAAGAGTCCGCACACTATGTCCTCCTGCAATTCAAACGGATAGAATTCGTGGCTGTAGATGCAGATACCTGACTTGTTGTCCAATATGAGAAGCCTGTACACTCGATAGGGCAGCAGTTTTGCCAGTTGCTCGTGCCGAAGGATGAGGATGAATAACGGCGCCCATATCATGGTGTCAGATAACTCGTTTAAGCCGCTGAAAAAGAAGATCAATCGTGTTTCCGATTGAATATATACAATTAGAGCTATGCAGCTAATGATTATGGCTGTTCGAGCCATCTGCTTGAGGTTTCCAAAGGCATTGCGATAAATCTGCAACATAAGCGGGATAAAACGAACAACCGCCATCAAGGAAATGAGAACATCCAAGAGAGGTCCGATAACGCTCAAGGTCTCAAAATTGGGGATGAGACCTATGAATGCCCCGATGAAGAAAAAAAAGCCCGCAAACGAGAATCTGGAGAGTGCCTCCGATCGAAACAGGTCCGTGCCATACAAAATGCACGTGAAGGCGATGATCCACGATATCCCTCCTATCAAATCAGGTGAGTTGCTTAACATATAAACCGGTTGTATAAAAATGGCGAATCCATTAAAGATCAAGCCGCTGCCGAAAAAGGTAAAAGCCCGGACCTTGGTTTTCAACCCCTTTGCGATCAACCAGCCCCCGATCAGAAACGACACGACCGACATGATCCATGACATTACGACAAAAAGCCCATTTGAAACGAAGATCAACGCTGCCATGAATCGACTGATCATGGAACAACGATATCAACATTTCATCAGGGGCCGATCGTCTTCTAGATCTCATTCTAGTTCCGGCGATGTCGCGCGGGCCTGCACCGAACCGACGATGGCGTCGCGTTGGTCCGCGTCCTTGGTATCGATGTAATCGGCGATATCGCTCACGGTAAGCAAATCCTTTATCGTGAGCAGCAGCTCCAGCTCCGTGTCTGAGATCAGGTGAAAATGCAGGGCATCCCGCAAGAGGATCTCGTTTAATTTGCTATTGGGCTCTTCGTGTATCATTTGGTGATCACTGGGTTCGATGCCGATTCGAAGCTGGATGAATGCCGCCTTTTTTGTGGCACTAACCTTACGGACGGGAATGAATGGCCAAGAACCCAGCTAGAACGAAGGTTCCAAGAAAGGCGATTGGAAAAATTTCAAGCAGGCAAGGAAGCGCCATCAAGGTTTGTTGGCGCAATCAAGGCCTGATGGTGGCCTGGAATATGAACTGGCCCTTGTAGGAGTAGATCCATTTCTTCGTCCGCGGGACGGGTTTATCAACCCAAAAAGCTATCATCACGGGTTTAAAGTGATAACGAATCGAATCTTTTCCGAAATCGGCCCGATTTTTGACTCGCACGAACATTTCGGGTTTCACGGCGAATTTTCGCCAGCCAGTCCCGCCATGACGCTCAAGGACGTCATCAATTGCGCATACATGCATGTCGATGCAGGGGATTACGAGAACATGCGAACCGAACTCTCCCGCTACGTGGGATCCGATCGGTTCAACGCCTTTAGGGCAGGCATCCAGCACGTGTATGGCATGGACATCTACCCTCTCGATGCAGGACTGCTCGAGCAACTCGATGAAGCGGTAACGCAGGCTTACGAAAATGGAAAACATACTGGTGCCGTTCTCCAGGACGTGATGCACGTGGCATCCGTTATCCTCGATGTTCCGCCGAAGATCTGGTACGCATGGAAGGACCCGTTATTCAACACGACCATTAGAATAGACGAGATAATCTTTCCCTTCGCTCACAACTACGCACGGGGCGATTACGGTGTTTCCACCGTCACCACGCAGATGGATGAGTATCGCCGCGAGAATTGCATGGACTTGGATTCTCTCGAGGATTTCGACGACGCGCTGGAAAAATACGTGGCGTCCCTGCAAGACGATGCGGCATGCATCAAGATCGGGACGGCGTACAGCCGTGGCCTCGACTTCCGCGTCGAGGAGAACAGGGACGGAACGATCGGGTCGATCTACCAGAAGACCCGCCAGCCTGGGGCGAGGCTCTCGGCCACGGAGGCGATGCGGTGGAGCAACTACGTGGTCACGTTCCTGCTTAGCTACGCCTTGGCTGAAAGGCTGCCGGTTCAGGTCCACACGGGCCTCGCCACGATGGAAGGCACGAGCCCGCTAGCTATGATCCCGATCATGAAATCCTTCCCGGACGTGCAATTTTACCTATTCCACGGAGGATACCCGTTCCATGATATCCTGCCAGGCGTGCTGGACGCGTGCAAGAATGCCCACGTGGACCTTTGCTGGATGCCGATCCTGAGCCAGCATGCCACGCGGTCGCTGCTCAAGGAACTTATCAGCATGGGCCACGCGGAACGAGTCATCGCATTCGGAGGGGATTGCGTCTCCGTCGAGGGGTCGGCAGGGGCGCTCGCCCTGACGAAACAGATCGTGTCCTCGGTTCTCGGAGACATCGTGGACCAGGGATCGATCACGGGCGGAGATGCCATCGACCTGGCGAACACGTTACTCTTCGAGAACGGCCGGCGGTCATTCCCGAAACGGTTCTTGCCGTGAGCGGCTCGTAAACCGATTGTTACTCATTTTTCTAAGCGTTCCCGGTCACCTGAATCGTTTCCGGATGTGGGCACCATCCTTCAAATAGGGATGCCACGATGTTTGATCAATAAGGTGATTCTGAATGTCGCCAGATTTCTACGAAGTCGTGGACCAACGCTACTCGGTACGAAACTACAAGCCAGACCCGGTTCCCAACGAATCGATCGTGAAAATCCTAGAAGCAGCTCAGGCTGCACCGTCATGGGCTAACAAACAAGGCGTGCACTACGTCGTCGTAACCGATCCTGATCGAGTAAAGGCTATGTCGAAGACCATTGGCCAAGGCTGGACGAGCACGGCACCCGCATTTGTCGTAGCCATCAGCTCGCCGCAATGGTCAGGCTCCAAGAACGGTATGCAATATTTTATGCTCGATACGGGCATCGCATTCGAGCATCTTGTACTTGCCGCCACAGCCGAGGGCCTCGGCACGTGCTGGATCGGCGCGTTCCCAGAGGAGGTGGTGAAAAAAGTACTCGACGTGCCAAAGAACCTCAAGGTCGTCGCGATAACCCCACTCGGGTTTCCCGATGACAGCCCGCGGGAACGGTCCCGCAAGCCGCTCGATGAAATAGCGTTTTACGACAGCTATGGTAACGCGTCGGCCAGTAAATAACAAAAATCAAATAAATTTGGCTCTAATACTTTAACTTTTTTATACTATTAGGATTACCGTGACGTATGCAGACATCTCAAACCACGAGCATCTTGGACTTGATCAAGGCACGACGCAGCACGCGCCGGTTCGCGAGCACCCCGGTTTCCGACGAAGACTTGAACGCGGTGCTCGAAGCCGCGCAATGGGCGCCATCGGGGGAGAACCACCAGCCGTGGAAGTTCCTGGTGATCAGGGACGCCACCACGATGGAAGCAATCGTCGACATCCTGCCGTACAAGCAGATGCAAGCCTTCTTGAAAAAGGCCCCCGTCCTGATCGGCATTCTCGTGAACCAGGGAAGATCGTCCTGGGCCATCATCGACGGCTCCCTGTGCGCCATGAATCTCGCCTTGGAAGCGTGGGCACGGGGCTTGGGCACGTGCTTCTCGGCGTGGTATCCGACAGCTCCGCAATCCGTCATCGATCCAGTAAAGGAGCTTCTCAACATCCCGCCGGAGTGGACCATCCTTACATTCACGCCGCTCGGATATCCGGATCCCGACCCGAAACGTGCCCACATCTTGCCGCCCAAGCGGAAATCGCTAGAAAATCTCGTCGTCTACGAGAAATTTGCCGATTCAACCGAAGATTCCGAAATAAAAAAAGCCTGATCTAATCGGAGAGAAGAAGTTTCAGTAATCCAAGCCGTTCATGTGCAGGTATACCTTGTACAGGCCGTGGGTGCCGAGATTCTCCAGCCCTATGGCAACTGCCGACAGGTAAAACTGGTTGGCAAGAGCGAGGCCGGGAAGGGATAAATTCATACGCTTGGCCTCCTCAAGGGCAATGCCCATATCCTTGACGAAATGTTTGATGAAAAAGCCGGGATTGAAGTCGCCGCTAAGGATGCGCGGGCCATAGTTGGCCAAGGACCAGTTCTGCGCCGCTCCCTTGCTGAGGATGGTGATCATCTGGCCCACGTCGAGCCCCGCCTTCAGTCCATAGATCATAGATTCCACCACACCGATCATGGTGTTAGCGATCATGATCTGGTTGCACATCTTCGTATGTTGGCCCGCACCAGGTGGTCCCATGAGCGCTATCTTCTCCGCATCGCCCATCATCTGGAAGAGGGGCAGGATGTCGTTGTAGGTTGCCTCATCGCCGCCGACCATGATGGCAAGGGCCGCGTTCCGGGCGCCGACATCGCCCCCGGAAACGGGCGCGTCGAGTGCGCGGGCCCCGAGTTGTTCGGCGGCCGCGGCGATGCGGATGGCGAGCGACGGCTCGGTTGTGGTCATATCCACGCAGATGGCCCCGCTCTTGAGGCCTTTCAAGATACCTTGATCGCCGAAATACACGTCTTCAACGTCCTTCGGAAAGCCGACCATGGTAAACACCACATCTGCCTGCCCCGCGATTTCCACAGGAGACTCGCACCACTTTGCCCCTGCATCGACTAGTTCTTGCGCCTTTTCCTTGGTCCGGTTGTACACGAGGGCCGTATACCCGCCTTTCGTCATGACGTGCTTGCACATTGAATTGCCCATAACGCCGGTCCCGATCCATCCAATCGTGTTGATTTCCATTTCAATTCACCGTTCAGTTTCGCATTCGAAGCACGTTTGCCTCGTAATCTTCAATGTCACCTATCCAATCCCGCCCCGCTGGCACGCCGGCCCGGGCGCAGTACTCGTCCCAGATCGCGCCGAAGGGCATGGCTTTGAGCTCCTCGAGCATGGCGAGGCGCTGGAACAGCTTTCCTGATTCTTCCAGCTCGAGGAGCGCCTGCCAAGGCTCCAACAAGGCATAGAGCACTGACTTCAGCGTGGCTCGGGCACCGATGACCCACGCGCCGATGCGATTGATGCTCGCGTCGAAATAATCGAGCGAGAGAAAGACCCGGTCGAGTGCCCTTGCCCGGACGATCTCTTGCGCCACGGCCACCATCTCGTCGTTCTCGATCACGACGTGATCGCTGTCCCACCTGACGCCGCGGCTCACGTGCAGGAGCAACCCGCTGGCGTAGGGGAGAATGGCCGAGATCTTGTCGGCGACCGACTCGGTCGGGTGGAAGTGGCCCATGTCCATCGTGAGGAGCAGGCCGCGTGTGATCGCGTACCCAAAATAGAGCTCCTGGCTCCCGACTACGAACGATTCCGACCCGATCCCGAAGAGCTTGCCCTCGACCGAGTCCTTCACGAGGTCCGGATCGAGCTTGGTGGCATAGATCCGGTCGAGCGACTCGATCAGGTTCTTGCGGTAGCCTGCCCGGTCAACGGGGCTGTCCTTGCACCCGTCGGGGAGCCAGAGATTGTGCAGGCAGACGCCGCCGAGTTGCTTGCCGATCTCGGCGCTGATCTCGCGGCAGCGGGACACGTGATCGATCCAGAACTCGCGCACTGCCGGGTCCTTGTCGCTGAGCGTGAACCCTGACGCAGCTTTCGAGTGGCCGAACATCGTGGCATTAAAGTCGAGCATAATGCCGAGGTCCTTGGCCCAGTCGACCCAGCCCTGGAACTGGTCGATGGAAATGGCGTCGCGATCCACCCTGCCGGCACTGAAATCGCCGTACATGGCGTGGATGTTGGCTCGTTTCGTGCCAGGGATGAGGGAAAACGCCTTCTCGTAGTCCTGCCGCAACTCTTCAACGGTGCGTGCCTTCCCGGGATAGTTGCCCGTGGCAGCAAGGCCGCTCCCGCTCAGGTTTGCTTCGGTGGTCTCGAACCCGCCAACGTCGTCAGCCTGCCAGCAATGGATGGAAAGGGGCATCCGTGAGAGCTGGTCAAAAGCCGCATCTACGTCGATGCCGAGATCTGCGTAGTTCTTTATTGCGAGATCGAAAGGTGCGTCAGTTGGCATAATATCGCGCCTGCTTGTTAGTAAAAAAATCTAATCTAGATCCTGTAATATGCTTTTTCTTAAAATAAAGGGAATGCAATGACATCATTCCCACAGGTTTTTGAGGGGCGCCACGATCTCGTTAGTTCTTTTTTTAATGTAACCCGGAATGTCAAACACGTGTTTCTTATTCTCGGTTTCGATTGTTAATTTGACCTCTTTGTTTAACGCATCGACGATCAAGGGCAGGTTCTCTGTGAGGATTTCAACGGTCACCAGTTCTTCCTTGTGAAGAAACTTGAACAGTTCTCCTATCACATCTTTCAGGACATATTTGTTCGTCGGCTTGTCGTAAACAAGCCCGATCGAGGCAAGGTCGGCGCGAAATCCCTCGTTCGGGATGTGAAAGGTGTAGACGAGAATGTCGTCCTCCTCGATTTGTTCTTCAAAGAACTCATCTATGCCCGCGCCTGTTGGCAACATGATTCTCAGGATATCTTCTCTAGGCAAATTCGTTTCAGGATACGCCAATGACACTTCGAGATTCGAGCCGGGCTTTCCCGGGAGCCGGGTGATGTAAGCCGCCTTGATCATATAATCATCAAATGAAATTTCCCGGCACAATCTTAAAGGTATGATCGAGGTTTTGCAGAAGCACTACGGAAGCAATTTATAACGTAATGTGGTCCCGTGCAAGCATGGAAAGTAGCACCTCAAAAAGAAATGATTACGTTTCCGCATCCCTTGCTTTCAGGAAAGCCAAGGATGCGGAATTGATGCAATACCGGCATCCTTCGGCCGTCGGGCCGTCGTCGAAGACGTGGCCCAGGTGGCCCCCGCAAGTCTTGCAGAGGACTTCGGTACGGCGCATGCCGAAACTCGTGTCCAACCTGGTCTCGACGGCGTCGCTCGTCGCCGGGTCAATGAAGCTCGGCCAACCTGTCCCGGAATCGAATTTCTGGTCTGACTTGAAGAGCAGGGACCCGCAGCCCGCGCACAGGTACACGCCCTCTTCATGATGGTCAAAATATTTTCCAGTAAATGGTCTCTCGGTTGTTTTCTTTCGCAGCACCGCATATTGCTCCTTGGTTAACCGCTTTTGCCATTCCTTGTCTGATAGAATCAGTTTTTCTATCATCTTGCGATCAACTCCCGTTGATTTTCCTTGCAAATACCAGAGTTGCTTTGATCATCTTCAAACTCTAGTATAATTGCGTGTCGCTTATGCCGTGTGCGCCGAGAGTGGGGATCAAGACTTTTTGATAAGATCAAATGGAACCGAGAAACAATTAATCCAGAATCCAATCGTTCACGCAAAATCGAGTATCGTGGCTTGCTTGCTTCCCGAGTATCCGTCCAGATTTGATATCTTGATGCCTACGAGCCGTATTTTTCTGCCGTCATTCAAGCACGGGGCGAGCATCTTTTCGATAAGGGCGAACGACTTGCCCTCGTCCCGCATCATGCGAGGCATCGATATTGACCTCGAGACCGTCTTGAAATCTTGGAAGCGGACCTTCAACGTGACGGTCTTGTAGAACACACCCTTTTCGGCGGCAAGCTCGTTTATTGAATGGTTCAGCGCACGGAGCTTCTCGGTGATGAACGGTGCATCACGGGTATCTTCTTGAAAGGTGCGCTCCTTGCCGATGGATTGCCGCCCGTGGTGCTCGCTCACGGGGCTCCCGTCGAAACCGTGCACGACAGAGTTCAACCACCTCGCCGTGCGGGCCCCGACGAGGGCCGAGAGCTGGGGAACCGATCGCGAGAAAATGTCATCGACCGTGAGCAGGCCCTTGTCGTGGTAGAAGGGCAGGGTCTTCTTTCCGATGCCAGGAATGCACCCCACGTCGAGGCCCCCGAGGATGGCTTGGATCGTCTCGGGGGTGACGACGGTGACGCCATTGGGCTTGTGCAGGTCGGTGGCAATCTTCGCGAGGACCTTCGTCGGTCCGACGCCTATGGAGCACGTGATACCGATCTCGCCGTGCACCTGGTCCTTGATTCTTTCGGCTGTTTGACCCGCTTCTTCATAAGAACCACATCGATCGGTGATGTCCAAGTAAGCCTCGTCGAGGCCGCCAGATTGGAACGACATCGAATATCCCCTGAGCAACGCCATCACTTGACGAGAAATCTCCACATATTTGGAAAAGTCTGGGCGCATGTATATGGCATTAGGACATAGGCGGAAAGCTCTGGAGATAGGCATGCCTGACCGCAATCCGAACTTCCTCGCCTCGTAGGAGGCCGTCAGGACAACGCCCCTTCCAGCCCCGCCCCGGGGATCCGCACCGACGACCAGCGGTTGTCCTTCTAACTCGGGATTGCCCCTTCTTTCGACCGATGCGTAGAAGCAATCGAGATCGGCGTGGAGCACGATACGGGACACGATCATCGCCTTGGCGTACTACCCGATCCTCACCTGTGGGGTTATAGAATGAGGATAGAGCGTGAAATTTCTGAACGGCTACTTGCCCGTGCCCCTATGCACGTGATTGGGTTCTCTTTACGCAGGATGGAAAAACGTGAGTACATGCCAGCTATGCAACGATCTCCTACTTTTGATTCAAGGATAGGAGGATTCCATTTGGAGAAAAGAAACTTCTGAAAGATTGGCTTGCTCCTTGGCATGTTCGATTGTAATGCTAACCAAGTTACCTGCTTCGTCCAAATCGATATACAAGTTTGTTCTTGAATGCTACATCATTGTTGAGAGTCATGATAAACACATCGATCTCCTTGGACGAGGATGCCTGCGACCAGCCAACGGTCAAGAATCTCATCGAGACCATCATCCGGGAGTTCGAGGCCGAAGCCAAGGCCCATTTCCAGTTCGACTACCTCGGTTTCTTCTCATCGCACTACGACCTCATTCGGGACACGGTCTTCCTTGAAGGTATCGTCACCGGCAAGAAAAAGGTCACAGAAAGCAAGGAATTGCTGGTGAACTCTGTCCTTAGCGAGACGGAACTCGATTACCTCCTCCCGAACGTCATCCAGGTAACGATGGAGACATCCAACCACGCACGACTGAAGTACTTGGATTGGTTCTTTTCCCTGCTCGAGAATGTCCAAGATGACCTGCCGGCACCGCTCGAGGACATCAAGCAGCACTGCGAGGCCGTGTTCGATCAATCCTATCTTCGTGTCTTCCGTCCCGTGCTCGGCACGAACAAGATCTTCCGGGGGATGCAGCCTGCGGCCTATCAAGGCGATCCCCGGCTCGAACGATGGTTCATCGACCACGACATCAAGACGATCATCGACCTGCGGCGGCCCGACGAGGTGGAAAAGGACCCGGACGACTACGTAATGGCCGAGCAGCTCGGGCAGCAAATTCTTGAGGTAAACTTCAACGCCGACGAGGTCCCCGCGCACAATTACGTGAAGGCATTGATAGGCTGCGACGAGACCGTGAAGCAAATGTTCGAGGCCATGCTTTCCTCGGCCGGTAACGTGCTCGTGCATTGCGGAGCGGGGAAGGACCGGACCGGCATCGTGAGCGCGCTCGTGGAGCTATTGGTGGGCGTTCCCGAGGAGGACATCATAGCCGATTACCTGCGTTCTGGCCAAGACACGCGCCCGGATCGCATCTCCCAGACACTCGACTATATCAAGAAGCAGGGCGGCATCCAAGCCTATTTGAACCAATGCGGGTTCACCGAGGACCAGCAGCAGGCCTTCGCGGAAAAATTCAGCGACCAGCCTGAATCATAAAGAGAAATTGCATGACTCTAGTCAATAGCCCAGTTTACAAGGTTCAATCCCGGGATTCTATTGAAATGATCGACATTTCTGGTGTAGAGGATCTCATCGTTCGAAATGATACAACTCGCAATGAGAATATCCATGATGCCAATTATTTGGCCTTTGGATTCGAGATCGGCAGAAAGGCGGGCATATTCTTTTGCGCTATCGACATTTGGCAGAACCAATTCAAACCTAGCCAAATATTTTTCCACCAACCTGAGATTATAAGCGACTTGCTGGGATTTGTAAACACCCTTGTAGAGTTCCGCCAATGTGTATAGGGTAATGTTCACGTGGTCATTCGTTGCGAATAAGTCTTCCATGACGTCCCGGGCCCGTTGTAAAATTTTGTTCTTCTCTGGCTTGGCTGGATTGAGCGGCCGAATGCAAGAGATAAGGAGATCGGCGTCAACGAACACCACGATCATTCATCTCCGAATTCGACATTGCTGCTTTCTTTCGCGTTTAACCGACTCTCGTAAATATCCTTTTCGATCGTGTCCCACTCGTCCGGATCGGATTCGTGAAGCTGTCCGAAGAACGAGGAAATCGGTGTCTTTTCCGTGGACTCGCTCGCCCCTAGCAACCGGTCTATCAGGTCAGGGAAAGTTTCGTCCGGTTTCTTGCGCGCCTTGAGGCGTTCGTAAAGGGGTTCTGGTAATGAAATCGTTTTCTGAACCATGATATATTCAAGGTGTATAAGTTATAAATATATTATTATATGATTATGGTAGTTACAAGACCTCGAAGGTAAAAAAGCCCCGAAGTGCATGATGCAAACCCTTCCTGATCTCATTTTAATGCATTTGTCATAAAGTCAATCATCATGACCATTTTCACGACAGAAGGTATCGCGACACAAACGTTGTGCCACCCTGTGCCAGGCCTGCTCCACCACGCGCACTGCTCGGGCATCGTGGCGTTCCCCGACGGGGAATTGTTCGCGGTATTCTACTGGGCCATCACGGAAGCGAATCGAAAGCAGAAGATATTCGCCTGCTGGAAAAAACCAGGCGAGGAGTCGTGGTCGGAACCCGTGGCCATCGTCTCGCACCCTCGAATGATGACCGGCAACCCCGCCATCTGGATCGCGCCCGACACGGGCCGGCTCTGGCTGTTCTACGTGAATTCCATCGGTGGCTGGGCCATGTGCAACCCCAGGTGCAAGTATTCTGACGACCGGGGCAAGACGTGGTCGAAGCCCAAGAAAATCTATTGGTTCGTCTCTCGTGGCATCAAGAACCCGCCCATCGTCACGAAAACCGGCCGCTACGTTCTCCCTGCCTACATCGAATTCCGTGACGTGTTCGGCATGTTTTTCCTGTCCGACAACAAGGGAAAAACGTGGCGGCAGCGCCCTCCCGTGAAGATCCCCGACGACGAGGTTCCCGAAGCGGTCTACGAGGCACGCAAGGGCAAGAAGCGGTGGGGGCGGATGGTGCTGCAACCCACGGTCGTGGAAAAAAATGACGGCACTCTCTGGGCGCTAATGCGGGCTGCAAGGCCGCTCGGCAAGATGTATCAAACCGAATCCCACGACAACGGCGAGACGTGGTCCCCTGCTAAGCCCTACATCCTGCCTAACCCTGGCGGCGGCTTCCACATGATGCGCCTCCAATCGGGCAATCTTGCCATACTCTACAATCATGCCCCGGTGCCCGAGACGGGCCACGGCATGGAGCGAAATCCCCTGTCCATCGCCATTTCCGAGGACGACGGGGCCACGTGGGCCTTCCGGCGCAACATCATGGAGGCGAAGGACGAGAACGTGCACCAGAGCATCGGTGGCTACCCGGCCATGACGCAGGGTGCCGACGGCAAGATCCACGCGACGTGGACCTACGACTACTCGGTCATCGGTGATGACGGCCAGAAACACGATTACAGCGACATCTGGTACACCAGCTTCACCGAGGACTGGGTGAAGGAAAAACCGTTTTTCACTGGCCCGTGGGAAGAATAAATCTTTCACTCGATGAACGTGACGAACTCGTTCAATTCTTTCCTATCACTTCTGCCTTGACCTTTAGGGTATCCGAATGCGATGGCACCCATAAATTCCATCTTCGGGTCGGTCACGCCGAGCACCTCGTGCACGGCCTCCTTATTGTTGTAGATCTGGCCGACCCAGACCCCGCCAAGGCCGAGCGCGTGGATGGCGAGAAGGATGTTCTCGAAGAACGCGCCCATTGACTGAACATTCTTGACATAGCTGTACTCCTGCTCCGTGTTAAGGAAGATAGCGAGCACGCAGGGTGCATTCTCGATCATCTTGCCATAGTCGGTGCACGTTGCCAGTTCCTTCTTCTTCTCCTCGTTGGTGACAGCAAAAACCCGCCACGGCTGGATGTTGATGCCGGACGGCGCCCACCGGCCACATTCCAGGATTTGTTCGATGGTCTCTCGGGGGACCGGGTCCCCCGTCCATCGCCGCACGCTCCGCCGAGTCATCAGGCATTCGATTGCATCCATGACATTCACTCCTATGATTTCGAGTTCCCGCTGGTTGTTAGGCTAGCCTGTTGCCGAGCAACAGGGAAACTGATGGGATTACTTTCCAAGAACCCCGGGTAACCGTGTCCTTTTTCCTATAAATATTATAATACGGCAACCTCCGGGAAACGTGAACGAGGTGCATCTTGAACGTGAAGAGATGCACCTGTACCATCTTGCCAATCCCACCGGACCCGGGTAGAAGCCATGGAGAATCTCGTTTCGCTGTCTGTCGATGACGTTTACACCGTCATGCATAGCGGGCCGAAGGGGCTCGATGCTGACGAGGCAGCCATGCGGCACAGGATCTATGGCGCGAACGTGATCCAAGCCAAAGCGCCCGCTCACACGTCGTTCCGTTTCTTGAAGCAATTGAAGGACTGGTTTTCCCTCCTCCTTATTATCGCCGCGATCCTGTCTTGGGTTGCCGGCACGCACGGTACTGCATTATTCATCATCATCATCGTGTTCGTCAATGCTGGGTTCACGACGTGGCAGGAAAAGCGCGCCGAAACGGCCATGACAGCGATCAAGCATTACATGCCGCAACAAGCAAAGGTCGTGAGGGACGGGCACGTCACGCAGGTATCGGTTGTGGATATCGTCCCCGGCGACCTTCTAGTTCTCGAGGAGGGGGACCGCGTTCCCGCGGATGCCCGCCTCATCGAAGCATCTGATCTTTGGACCAACAACGTGCCCCTCACGGGCGAGAGCTCCCCGCAATCGCGAACGGCCTTTCCCTCCGAGGATGCGCCCGAGGGATCCTACCTGAACTCGAGGAATTGCGTGTTCATGTCAACGTCGGTGGTGCAGGGGGAAGGCAAGGCCGTTGTCTTTGCAACGGGCATGCACACCAAGTTCGGGGAGATGGCGGGGCTCACCATCGAAACCCAAGCTGATACCAGCCCCTTGCAGAAGAAAATCCACCAGATGGCCAAGTACTTCTTCGTCATCGCCTTGGTAATCGGCGGCGCCTTTTTTCTCGTCGCCTATTACGTGCTCAAGGTGCATCTGGTGTCGGCGATTTTCTTCTTCATCGGGGTGATGGTGAGTTGCGTTCCAGAGGGCTTGCAGGTAACCGTCTCCACGGTGCTTGCATTTAGCGTGCTTGCCATGGCCAAGCGCCACGTCCTCATCAAGCGGCTTGCAGCGGTCCAAGCACTGGGAAGCGTGACGACGATCTGCACGGACAAGACGGGCACGATAACCAAGGGAGAAATGACCACCGAGCAAGTGTACGTGAATGATGACGAAATCGACATAACGGGCACGGGTTACGAGATAAGGGGAACTTTTCTCGAGCACGGAATGCCGGTGCACCAGGGTGAAAATCAAGAGCTCGATTTAATCATGGAGCTGGTCGCACGGTGTAATTTCGCCCGCCAAACCTATGATGCAATCGAAAGAAAGTGGACGATCATGGGCGATCCGACAGATGCGGCCCTTCTCGTCGCTTCGCTGAAGTTCGGGATCGATCTGGGATACCTGGAAGACAAATATCCCTTCATCAGCAAGATTCCCTTCACGTCGGCGCGCAAGCGAATGGTCACCGTGCACCGGATGGAACACGGCGCGATTGTCTTCGTGAAGGGAGCGCCATTTCCCGTGTTCGACCTCTGCAGGACCATCCAACAAAATGGCACTACAAACGAGTTCACGCCCGAGACCCGGCGGGCAATCGAGAATCAATACCAGTCCCTCGCGGAGCAGGGACTCCGGATCCTCGGATGTGCTTTCAAAGATATCAGCGAGGATGATGCATTCGACGGGCGCGACTTGGAAAAGGATCTCACGTTTCTCGGCCTCGTGGCCATGCTTGATCCGCCCCGAGAAGAGGTTCGGGACGCCGTGAACGAGGCAAAGAATGCCAAGGTCAATGTCGTTATTATTTCAGGTGATGCCGGCCCGACAACCTTGTCAATCGCCAAGCAAGTCGGTATCGTCAATCACGACGTTGACATCATCCGTGGCGCGGACCTAATGGACATGTCGAACCAGGCCATCGTTGAAAACATCAAGGAAGGCAATGTGCTCTTCGCCCGCGTCGCGCCGGAGCAGAAACTGCGGATCGTGACAGCTCTCAAGCAGGCGGGCGAGATTGTCGCCGTCACGGGGGATGGGGCAAATGATGGCCCATCACTCAAGGCCGCGGACATAGGCGTGGCCATGGGTCGTTCGGGCACGGATCTCGCGCGGGAAGCGGCCGACATGATCCTATTAGACGATAGTTTTTCATCTATCGTCCATGCAGTCGAGGCAGGTCGCGTCATCTACGAGAATATTCGCAAGTTCATCACCTATGTATTTGCCCACAACTGGGCCGAGCTCATCCCCTATGTCCTGTACGTCTTATTGAACATTCCCTTGCCGTTACTTGTTATCCAAGTTCTATCGATCGACCTGTTCATCGACATCGTGCCCTCGATCGCCCTGAGCCAAGAGCCGGCCGAGCCGGGCATCCTGGAGAGGGGACCTCGCGGTGTCAAGGAAGCAATTTTTAACGTTCCGACCTTGAGTCGCTCGATCTTTCTCGGGCTGGTGGTCACCGCTGGGGCCCTTGGCGGGTGCTTCATGGTCTGGATTGCTGGCGGGTGGACGGGGAGCCCGAACCTCGCGACCTTGAACCCTGCCTTGTATTACAAGGGCACCACGATGACCTTCGCGGGCATCGTGATCGCCCAAGCGGGGGACATGATCGCTTGCCGCACCACGAAAACGTCAGTGTTCAGCAGGAAATTGAAATTTAACAAGTATATCCCCGTGGGCATCATGTACCAAGTCACCATCGTGTGTCTTCTGTCGTACGTCCCTGGAACGGTGGATATCTTTGGAACCGTGCCGCTCGGAATAGGCAATTGGCTGTACCTCGCCAGCCTGCCCTTCGTCGTGATAGGGGCAGAGGAACTTCGCAAGGCCTTTGCACGCTCCCTCGACCGGCAAAAGCACCTATAGAGGCAAATGATGTGGAGAAGGTCTTTCGTGCTAGTCCTCCTTCCATTTAGAATAAATCTCCTATCGCTAAGTATGATTCATGGACTACACATCACAGGATCTCGTCGGGTTCGTATTCAGTCTCCCTTGGTTTGGCAGGGAGGACTTCGATCTCATCCGGTTTCCCCGGTCAACCTTCGGCAGGCTTGCGAAGGACGTCGGGTATCTTTCGACCAATTCGGCAGGCGGCATGATCCGCTTCCGGGCTGCCACGGGTGGCATCGGCATCGAAATCGACATGGCACCATCACGAATGTACGACAAGTTTTCAAGGGCAGGCCAATGCGGTTTCGACCTGTATGTCGACGGAAAATACTATCACACGTTCGTCCCGCCGCGAGACGGCTACTTCATCAGTTACGTGGACATGGATGCGAGTACTCATGACTTCACGATCTATCTCCCCACCTACTCGACCTTCACCCTGAAATCGCTCGGCGTGGATGATACCATCGACCAGCCGATACCGTTCTCGATCCCTAAACCGGTGGTCGTCTACGGGTCATCCATCACCCAAGGCGCCTTTTCATCCCGGCCAGGGCTTGCCTATCCTGCCATCCTCGGCCGGAGGCTCGATGCCGAGGTCGTGAACCTTGGCTTCTCGGGAAATGGCAAGTGTGAGCCAGAGGTAGCCGAGCTCATGGCCCAGATCGATGCGTCGTGTTACCTCATGGACGCCGGCGGGAACCTCACGTCCCCCGAGGAGGAGGGCATCGTTCAGGAACGCTACCCCGCCTTCCTCGAAACGCTTCGCGAGGCACACCCGGCGACCCCCATCATCTGCAACAACGTCCAATCCATCCTCGCGGGGGCGAACGACACGCCAGAGAACCGCCGCCTCTGCGACAAGGTGCGCCAAGTCATCAAGGATGCCTACGAGGCGCGGGTCGCGGCGGGCGACGAGAACATCTATTACACGGATGGCATGGACATAATTTGCCCCGATGACGATGACTGCACGGCCGATGGCACCCATGCCAACGATCTTGGTTTCCACCGGTACGTGGAAGTGCTTGAACCCTTGCTCAAGAAAATCTTGGAGGTGGCATAGCTTCCAGCTCGGGACAAACGCGGTGCAGTGCTGGGAACTCGCCCTCGGCGAGGCGAGGTCGGTTCGTCACGACGGCTTTTACATCGCCGAAGATTATAACAATTTCCTGCTAGGAAATTCACTAGACGGCATGGACCCCGATGGCGTCGCGTTTTACCGGTTCGCCCAGCAGTTCAAGGAGGACGGCTACGCGCCGAGCGCGCTCGGGTTCCAAGGGCACGAGCTCTTGACCCAGATGCTACCGATCCAGTGGAATTCGACGACGACCGAAAAGCTGGACTCGAACGGCATGCTGGCGTTCAGGGGCTTCTACGGCAATTACACGGCCACGGTCGCCGGGGGCAGCCCAGTGTCGTTCTCTCTCGTGGACAACCGGACCGCCGCGGAGCACCCCTGGACGACATCGGAGGTGTGAGCTGCCGATCACTCATTTCAAGGTCCGGAATGATGGCAACGACTCTGGCAATCCGCCTTGCCGGGAACGGGGTGATTGTTGGAAAGATCGTGGGAATCCATTCAATAAATGGAGTTTATTTTCTCGAAACGATAATCAATCATATAGGTAATATTGAACATATTCAATAGTACAGGAATTCCTAGGCGATGCCACCGCGACCAGCCAAACTAGCCAAAAAAAGTTAACTTGCCCGAGCTGTTGGGGACAGAACGTTTCCAAGAAGAAAATCACGGACGCGGAAGGCAAGGCAATGTTGAACGTGCTCGCGGGTATGGTGCGTTCACGAGCTAGATCCAAGCTGATCAGGATCGAGAAAAAAGCCGATCCATCGATCTTCCTATATCAATGCTTGGAATGCTGCCACGCCGAAATATGGGACGTTGGAAAGAAGAAGATGCTGTTTAGTTACCAGTTCACGGAGAAACCTGCACAACAAACAGTGTCCACCACGCTCCCGGAGAAGCACCTGCTGAACGGCTTGGTAGCCAAGATTCCTAAAACACGAAGGAGACTTGCCCTCGGCATCCTGATCTGCATTGGCATTTCCTTCCTTGGGTTCTACATTTTCCTGTCATCCATCTATTATATCGCATTGAGCCAACCCAGCTCGGTTCCCATCATCAACACGGCCTCATTCCTAGGTTTCATCCCCGTATACGTGATCGTGCTCACGGCATGCTACGCGGTACTCGTCCTGCTCATTTCCTACGTGATCCTGGTGTTGGTGGACAAGAACATCAGGTGGCAGGAATTCACGTTACGTCTGCACGGCAAGATGTTTGGCCAGCAATTCTACTTCCTCGAGAACAACACGAAAAAAGAGAACACCAGCTTCGTTGCCAGCTTCAAGCGCGCGGTCTACGGGTCCACGCTCGTGCTCGGATTTGCCATCCTGATCATTGAAAACTTCTTGATCATCCCAAGCTTGTTGTTCTATTTCTTTTCAGCCACGGTGGAAACCCTGGCGATCCTTGCCATCTCACTCCCGTTCATCATCGTCCTCCTGTACATCTCCCCACTGCTCACGAAAGAAGTTAACCTGTATTATTTCGACAAGAAGGACCGCATCGTGAAGAATGTGGGTTCCGTCGTCGAGGATGCTCTTCATCTCTTCTCGGTCGTTGACATCGTGCTCACGTCTGTGATCGTGATAGATAGCGAGATCACCCCCGCGTGGTTCGGTGTCATCGGCGGGTTCGTCCTGCTCGTGTTCTGTTTCTTCTTTTGTTTCACGCTGATGTTCAATAATTCATATCATACACGTTTAAAGGAGAAGTTCCTCGAACACCTGAAGGGCACCTACAATATCCCGATACGAAAAGCAAGTGTTTTCCAGCAGCTGTATTATTGCAGGTCGTGTGGCACCCTTACGGATTATATCCAGTCCGATCGATGCTCCACGTGCGGAACGCTCATCAACAAGTGCGGCATTTGCAACGAAATTCTGGATGCGCGAAACATAGTCGGAAAGAGCCCGAAACCTTCAGAGGATGGCTCAGGTGGCATCACCACGGTCATCGACCGGATGGAAACCAGGATGAGCGGCTCGGGAGGGCGCGAGTTGCCCTGCGTGGCCTGCCCGGCCTGCGGTGTGCTCTTTCACTTGGACGAATTCATCGCAGCGCTCAAGCTCCATGGTGTCTGTCCCAGTTGCAAGAAAAAGCTCGACACGTTCGATATTTTTTAGATTTTTTGGACTTTATTCTCAGGAAAGAAGGTCAGCTTCTATTTCTGGTACTTTTTCATATTGCCGAGCACCAGCTTGTCAACCCTTGCCGCAGCCATGTGTTTGACCAGCCAATATTCGAATTGATCGGACCGCGGGGCCACGAGATAGCGGGTTTTCGGTTTGCCTGACGTTAGCGCGGAGAACACGACCTTGGCGACCTCGACCGGGGGAAGGCCCTTCCGTTTTCCCGATTCGATGGCATGGGTAAACATTTTCTTTGCCAGCTCTGAAAATACCGACACGGAACCAATGTACTGGTCAAGCATCGCCTGACCCTTGTCCCAGATCGGGGTGTTGACACGCCCTGGCTCGATGATGATGACCTTGATGCCGACGAGCAGCATTTCCCGGCGCAACGAGTCTGCATATCCTTCCATAGCAAACTTCGACGAGCAGTAAGGGCCGTTAAACGGCGTCGCGAAGAATCCCGAGTCGCTGGCATTCATCACGTAACGACCCTTGGTTTCGAGCAGGAGCGGAAAGACCGCCCGTGAAATCCGGTGCATGCCGAGAAAGTTCACATCAAAAATGGCAGCCATGTCCTCGTCGGTCACGTCCACGAGCGGTCCCGCTCTCACGATCCCCGCGTTGTTGACGAGGGCGTGCAATCCGGTGCCTGCTTGTTTAATGGTTTCGACGGTCTGGTTCACGTCATCTACACTCGTCACGTCGAGCTTCACCGGCGCGACGTTCGTGACGCTTCCTAACGCCGCGAGATCCTCCTCGCGCCGCGCGCCAGCGTAGACGCCGAAGCCATGGGCGGCGAGATACTCTGCAATGGCCCGACCGATGCCCGTGCTCGCGCCCGTGACGAGTGCCCACTTGTGATTGGAGTTCTTTTCCATAATAAGGCCAAGCTCTCTCGGGTTCAAAAACATTCGAGGTAGTCACGGCATTGGTTGCTGTTGGCTCGCACAATGCAGGGTGCCGAGCCCCAGCACGAGCCGCCGGCAGTCCACGCCGACGACCTTCCGTGAAGGGAATAATGATTGGGTAGTGGCCAGCGCGACGGAATCGTTGGCGTGCTCGAACATGGGCACCACGACGACGTCGTTACCGATGTAAAAGTTGAGATAGCTCGCCGGCAGCGGTTTTCCATCGCATTCGATCCTGGCAGGCATAGGTAGCTTCACGATCGTGAACGGGTCGCCGTTCGCATCGGTCATGGCCTTTAGCCGCTCGAAGTTCTCGGCAAGGGCAGTATAATTTTCGTCCTGCTCGTCATCCGCCCACGCGCAGGCGATCGTGGTCGGGTTCACGAATCGCGCGATGTCGTCCACGTGGCCGTCCGTGTCATCCCCGGCGATACCCTCGCCAAGCCAGAGCACCTTCTCCACGGCAAGGTTCTCCCGCAACTTTGTCTCTATCTCCTGGCGGAACAGGCCCGGGTTCCGGTTCGGGTTGAGCAGGCATTGTTCTGTCGTGAGCACGCACCCGGCACCGTTCACGTCGATGGATCCGCCCTCGAGAATGATGCCGGGTTCGAACATTGGAAGCTGCATGAACTCATTCATATCGCGGGGGATGCGATCATCCATAGCAAGGTCTTCATACTTCCAACCCCATGCATTGAACGTCCATTTCACCATGGCGAGCGGTTGATTCGCTGCAGGATTGATCACGAATGTTGGGCCATAATCGCGGAACCACACATCGACCGTGGGGATCTCGTGCAGTTCGACGTTGACCATAGCCACGCGCCCCCGCTTTAGGAGGCCGGCAGCCCGGTCGTGCATTAGTCTGTCATTCACGAGCACGTGAACGTGCTGCCCCGTGGAGAGGGCCCTGATGAATGTAACGTATGCTTGCTCGACGTCTTGGATGTATTCGTAGAAGGAATCCGGGTTGTGCGGCCACGACAGCCAAGTGGCTTCTTGTCGTTCCCATTCGGCGGGCATCCGGTATCCTTTGGCTGCTGGCGTTCCTGCAGGGGATTCGGCCACGATCACGTCACCAGGTCGTTGTAGCTGTCCGGGCGCCTGTTCTGGAGAAAGAACCACCCGTCTTGTGACTCCTGCACCCGGTCGAGGTCGATCGTGGCAACCAGAACCTCGTCCTCGGTCGCCGATGCGCGGGCCACGACTTGGCCGAAGGGGTCGGCAATGAACGACCCGCCCCAGAAGGTAAGGCTTCGTTCCACCCCGACACGGTTCACCGCGGCCACGAACACGCCGTTCATGGACGCGTGGGCCCGCATGGCGTCTTCCCACCGCTGCGCTGAAAAGGGTTCCGCGGCCCACATCTCGTCGAACCAGCCGATCGCCGTGGGATAAAAGATGATCTCTACCTTTCCTTTCAATACATTTATGCGAGCAGGTTCAGGGTACCATTGGTCGTAACAGATCAATGGCGCGACTATTGTGCCGGCGACGCTAGCCTGCACGTAGCCGAGGTTACCGGGGCTGAAATAGAATTTCTCGTAATAATAAGGATCCTGCGGGACGTGCATTTTCCGGTACTTCGCAACGATCGAGCCATCCGAGTCAAGCACGAGGGACGTGTTGTATCGCTGGCCGTCTTCGTCGAGTTCGTAAAGTGACCCACCAACGAGGGCGACGGAGTACTTGGTCGCCATTGTCTCAAGAAAGGTCGAGACCTTCCCCGGTATCGGTTCGGCCGTGTCGAGCAGGGTTTCGTCCTCCTCAATGGCGATATACGGCGTGGCAAAGAGCTCCTGCAGGCATACGATCTGGGCGCCATTGGCCACCGCGTCCCCGATGCAGGCATCTGTCTTCTCCAGGTTCGCGACGATGTCGGGCGAGACCGCGTTCTGGACGAGGCCGATCGTGAGTTCACGTGTCATTGGTATCCAGCCTCTTCAGGCTACATTCTCTTCGAGGTACTCCATGAGCGCCTCTGGAAAGTCGGTTTGAATGACGTCCACGCCGGCGTCGATCATGCGTTGCCAATCGGCTTCCCCTTGGACCGGGGTAGATTGCACGAAGACGGGGTTATCTTCGCGATAGGCGTGGACACGTGAAACGAAATCCTCGTTGAGCGCCTTGTGGGCCACGCAAAGGTAGGCGAGATCGAACTGGTTACATAGGTCCCCGAGTTCCGGCGATTCGGCCTGCACGTTCAGGCTAAGCATAGACTCGTGGTCGTCCAAGTCCTCCCGCATGTAGATCCCCATGGCCATGATGTTGAGGTTAAAGTAACACCGGTCCCGCACGCCATACTTGTCGAGCAGTGCGACGAGCGGTTCCGGCTCCCAGAGGTTGTGGATGTGCATCTCGGCACGCACGAGCCTGCCGCACGACGATAGTTCCTGTAGGATTTCCTCGACCCTGGGCACGGGGACGAAACCAAAATCATAACCATTCCCGGCGTTCAACTGGCGCACCTGTTCGTAGTTCATTTTGGTGATGTCATCGTGGCCGTCGGTCGTGCGATCAACTTCCGTATCGTGCATCGCCACGATCGTGCCATCTGTGAGCACCTTCACGTCGAATTCCACCCAATCAACAAATTTAACGGCTTCGTGCAGGGATATTATCGTGTTTTCAGGAAACCCTGTTACGAGCATACGATGGGCAAGCACGTGGGGCTTTGGGAAAGATGATAATCGAGGCATGAATTTTCACTACTTCATTATCCTATAAATGATCCTGAATTTTGAAGCAATACGCGTATTCGCACGACTTGTTTTCGACCAATTCTTCAGGGATCTCGATCACGAGGCCCTGATCGTCCTGCATCCAATCGAGGGGCTCATTTATCCCGAACATAGTTATGCTGGAGCCCGCTACGGCGCATATTATTTCGCAGGCATAAAAAAAGATCGAAAAAGGCTTGGAAGGCAAAAAATCAAAAAAAGGTCGAAAATCCTGCTAACCATATGTTCTATACATATTTTTCAAGGCAGGGGGTTTGCCGGTCTTGTTGCGGAAATATACGACCAACCACGCCACCGCGAAACAGGCAGCCACCCCTAATGCAAGTGATGCCAACACTAGCGACGTGGTTATCTCATTTCCGAGACCCGGTGGCTGGCTTTCCAAGCTTGCAAGCTTGTTATTCACCGTAAAATAGACTTGTGCCTCGTTGATCTCGCCGTCTGCTTGGCCGGCAACGACCGAGATGATGTGGACGCCATCCGAGAGGTTTGCCGTGTCGAGGGTGAGGGTCAAGACTCCGCCAGTGTAAAACGATTTCAGGTACGTGTTATCGATGTAAAAATCGACTTCGACGACCGTGGTGCCGGTGACCTGCACCGTGACGGAGATCGTATTGTTAACGGATTGACCAGAGACCGGGTTGATAAAGGTGATGTTTGGAAGCGTGTATTCCTCCGGCTGGACGAAGAACGAGTACTGGTTGCTTGGGTCCGATGTCGTGGGAACACCGTTGGCCGATATCCCGCTGATAAAGATGTTAAAGAACCCACTGTACCCCTGCGGGCCGATCTCGATCCCACCGGGAGACGGGTCCTCGGGGCTCGGGAGAATGAACGTGGCGGTCCACTTCCCCAAGGTGCTGTCATAGTTCAGCGGGATGCCCACGTACTCTGTCGTGATATCGCTCACGTCGCCTGCCAAGTCTTCAGTATACACGGCCGCGGTGTACATCCCGGCGGTTACTTCATGCCCGCCCGGGTCAGTGATGTCGGCAAAGATGGTCACGAATTGTCCCTCGACCGCGGGAATGGACGCAAGAGCAACGCTCGGAACCGACTCGCCGGTGGACACGTAGATCTGCCCGTAATACGCGCCCGACACGTTCGAGGCCAGGTTATACGAATAATACGACGAGTTCAGGAGGATCGTGTACAAACCAGAAGCGATATCCTCCGGGATTGGCATCAGCGCGGCGTAGAGGGTCGGCTCGAGCGGGTCTTGAAGGATGTATCCCCACTCGATGACCTGTCCGAGCGGATCCACCAACGAGGCAGTCAGGTTCGAGGCATACTCGATGCTGTTGAAGAACGTGTCACCAGTGGCCGAATCGGTGATGTTTGGCAAATACTCGGGCGAGCCTAGCGTTCCGTAGATCTCTATCTCCTGTCCTGGGGCAGCGCACCCCGGTTCAACGACCATCTCGGGGATGATGATGAACGATTGCAGCGAAACGCCGTTGTTAAACACCAGATCGCCGGAAGCATTGACGCCTTCGATGATGGCCGGGCCGACCGGATAATTGCCCGAGATGGTGCCGTCCCAGCACTTGCTCGTGGCATTGTATTCGAGATCTGTGGGCGGGTACGACATGTACTTGTTATCCAGCATTGAGTATCTATCAAGCATCACTCCAAACGAGCCGGTCGTTATCGAAGCGCCGTTCAACTCCGTGATGGACGCGTTTATCGGAATGCCGATTGCCGTGGAATAGGGTGAAACTGGATCCAGATTCAGGAACGCCAACACGTAGCCGGTAAAGATCTCGGTAAACCCCTGTCCCGAAACGCTGCCAGAGCTTCCGTTCACTTGGATAAAGGAGATGCCTTGGGCGTCCGCTGGCACGACCAGCGAACCATTCCAGATACCAGCCGTGCCGTTATTGTGCAGCGTCGTCGTGTTCAGGATGCCATCCACGGTCTCCAGTTCAGCCTCGAAGGGTCCAGACCCGGTGTTCAGGGGCGTTCCGTTGGAAGCGTTGATTGATGCCTCGATATCGATGGTCTGATTGACCACGAACTCTTGGAATGCTGCCGGTTCGGAGTAATCGGTATTGGTAGCGGTCACCGTCCAGTTGGAGGTGGTGACGCCTATTTCGAGGTGGTTTGCAACCGGCATCTGCAATGTCGCGAGTTCCCCGATGTTGGGAACACCGAGCCCGGTGACGAGATTGTAACCTGTCGTTGCGCTCCAAGGGATGTTGTAACCAAACGTGATCGGTGTGAAGTAAGTAGGGTTGGACCCGAGCGCATAAAGGGTCGGGTTGAGCAAGCCGAGGGGTTTACCCGTGTAGCTAATGATCAATGCAAGCAAGCCGCCGAGAAGTTGGACGGATTCACTTGTCCCGCCCGTCGCTTCCAGCAGGTCACCCGGCATGACGACAAGCACCCCGGGATTGCCGCTTCCATCGAGCGCCAGATCCGGGACCATCCTCCCGTCTGGGTAGCCGGCCGGCGTGGTGACGTTCTGGTACCACGGCTTGGGTTCTTGGATGCTGACACCACCGGTGCTACCGCCATAGTTGATCATGTCCGGGATGAAGCCATAATTCGACCACGCGGTCTGGTAGAAGGATTGAACCGAACCTTCCGCCGTGTACGTGAAATAGGTCGCGGTGGCACCGACCGCTGTCACGAAGGGTGACGTGGAGGGATAGCCGACCGTTCCCTCGGGACCCCCGCTATAGCCACTACCACCCGTGTCTCCGGTCGATGCCAGGAAAGTCATACCAGTGAGCGACCCAAGCGCAAAGTACTCGTCCGTGAACAAGGTGTTCATGGCAAGGTCGTTCTCGTTGCTTTGCTGGTTCAACGATTCTGGAGTGCCGAAACTCATGGACAAATCGTTCACCGCGTGCTGTTGGACGATATCTGCGATGACGGGGGCGAGATCCAGGTTGTTGTTGGCGATATACAGGACCATATTCGCACCTGGAGCCATAGCGTGCGATACTTCAACGTCGAGGGATATTTCCTCGGCCCACCCGTTTATAACACCAATGATCGGCACGTAATCGCCGATGGGCGAGACCGTGAAGCTCGGCGGGTCTGTGAGGTTAAAATACGAGTCAAACGTCTCCAGTTGATCGTTGATGTAAGGGTCGCCGCAGAAATCCAAGATCCCAATCGTTGCCCCCGCCCCATCATATCCCCGATTAAGTAAGGCCGTGGCATTGTACACGGTCTGCAAGTCGGTCGCCGGGAACGCCTCGTATGCCGCCGATTGATCGGTCTTCCCCCCTCCAGCTTTCGCAATGGTGGTCACGTCATGACGCGTGACCAAGTCATTCGGATGGGCGTAGAGCACTGCCGTGACGTTGGAGGCGTAGAAATAGGCGCCCCCGATCGCCGGCGTGCCCTCTGCAGAATAATACATCGACGTTCCATTCGAATACGCGTCGACCGAAAGGCCCAGATATCGCTCGACTTGCGCCACGGTTCCCCGCGCGACGATCGACGAGTCAAGGGAGGTCAATTGGATGCCGAACCCATCGCCGGTCAAGGTTTGAACGAGTGTGGAGTATTGGCTCGCCGGATAAAATAGTTGCTCGGCGAGTTGTTGCGTGATGAAATGCCGGTAGGATGACGAGCCCGGATCCGAGACCTGTTGCACCATGGAATCGAGCAGTGCCTCGTTCTTGAGCGGGATTCCCACGGTAATATCGATAACCGAATTCGGTGACAGGGAACCGACGTTCTTGTATCCCGATAGATTGACGGCCGGCACGTTGATTGGGACCTCACCGCTTGGTGTCCCAAAATCTGCCGAGGCTTTTTCCAAACCAGAGCTCGTCGCCTGAGGTGACGTGGAAAAAGCGCTCGATCGCGCCCCGCAACAAGCTGCAACCAGAAACGAAACCGTGATCAAAAAAAAGATTCGAAATTGTCTCGATCTCATAATTTTTCCTTCAATACTTCCAAAATATAAATTTTATGCCACCCAAAATGGAGATCTTTGTCTAAATCCGAGAAAAAGCCAGATTACCTCCTTTATTTCCGATGAGGATTCAATCTGCATACGTTACTGATATCAATATCAACTGCACGCGTAAATATCGGAAGATCATCTCTCGATCATCAAGGAGGAATGGTCACGTGCCCATGATTGCGATCCGAGGGCATCCGCATCAGACATGCAACGTGCTTCTCGACAAACGGGCCCGCGCAACCTTCCTTTCAGGAAAAAACCCGCACGTTTAAAAAAAATTTCGCAGCTGGTTACAATCGGAGGAATGTGAAACATGGAAAATGAGAACCCTAAAAACACGCCTCAAGGAGGCTATCGCGAGAAATTGCGAACGATCACGTTGGAAGAGCACTTCGGGAGCCCGGCATACATGGACACCCCCGGCCGGCGAGAAGGGATGTCTACCATGGCATATCGTCCCGGCTTCGAGCATTTTGTCGAAAATCTTGGTGATCTAGGCGAGGGCCGGATCGCCCAGATGGATGCCGCGGGCATCGACATGCAAGTTCTGTCGCACACCGCGGCCCGCGGCCCGGGCGAAGATGAAATGCTAGCCGACCCGCAGGAGGCAATAAACACGGCGACGGAGGCGAACGAGTTTCTTGCCGCCGCCGTGAAGCAGTATCCTGACCGATTTGGAGGCTTCGCAACTCTCCCGACCCCGATCCCGGAGGCTGCTGCAGATGAATTGGAACGCACGGTCAAGGAGTATGGCTTCAAGGGAGCGTTCATCAACGGCCATACAGGCAGCCGGTACTTGGACGACAAGTTCTTCTGGCCGATCTTGGAGCGGGCAGAATCGCTCCGGGTCCCGATCTACATCCACCCGACGCCCCCGCCGCAGCCCGTGATCGATGCATACTATTCCGGCTTCTCGCCCGAGGTGATATTCGGATTTTCCACCAACGGGTGGGGCTGGCACATCGAAACCGCCGTGCACGTGCTGCGGATGATCCTCGGTGGGGTCTTCGACCAGTTCCCGGACCTTCAAATCATCATCGGCCACCTCGGCGAGGCCCTTCCGTTTATGCTCCCCAGGCTCGACCGGAACATGGGCCAAGCCATGACGAAGCTGAACCGCTCGATCGGCGCTTACCTTAGGGAAAACTTGTATTACACGTTCAGCGGCTTTAACTTCATCCCGACATTCCTCGACCTGTTCATGCAGGTCGGTGCCGACCGCATCATGTTCTCCGCCGATTACCCCTATTCATCGATGGCGGAGGCACGCGCCTTCCTAGATCGCCTCCCCGTGAGCACCGCGGACAGGCACAAGATCGCGCACGGCAACGCGGAACTCCTTATGGGGCTCTAACAACCCCAGTTTTTTTCCTACTTCAACCATCGCACCACCAAGCCAATGAGCAATTGTTAAATCAACAGGCAATATAGGAAAGAAGAATATGAATAATGTATTCACATGTTCACGATTTATGGTATCATTTGTAATTCTACCCTCAAAATGAAGCCATAGCTTGACTCGTGCGGGAAAAATAGTTCGGAGGATCGCGTCCAATCGCGCCAGCAACGCAGCCTGTCAAGGAACCACCTATTGAGCAAACGAGGTTTGCATAGCGGGTATCATACATGGTTCGTGCGCCAGCTCTATCAATCTGGGCCGATCGATGAACAAGATTGCCTTCTTCCCCTTCTCGCCCTTTTCCTCTTTCTGAGGCATGGCGCCACAAAAATTAATGAGCCCCAACGCCCAAAATCGCATGATATCAATGGTTAATTCACCTTCTACCCCTGTAATGTACGATTTACAGACCCGGTTCGGCACGATCTACGATGATGCTGAAAAGGAGGCCATCCTTGACGTGCTCGCTCATGACGCTCCCACGTCTGGTAAAACCGTGCAGGGATTCGAGAAAAAGTTCGCCGAGATGTGCGGCACGAAGCATGCCGTTGCCGTGTCCAACGGCACCGCGGCCTTGCTCATAGCATACAAAGCTCTCGACATCAAGCCCGGTGACGAGGTCATCACGACCCCGATCACGTGGATCGCAACGGCTGCCGCCGCGGACGTGCTCGGCGCAAAGATTAAGTTCTGTGACGTGGACCCGGCGACCATAAACATGGATCCGACCACTCTTACCAACCTCGTCACCGATAAGACCAAGGCCATCTGCCCCGTGCACCTCTACGGCCAGCCCGTGGACATGGAGCCCATCAACGAGCTCGCGGCGGACAGGGGCATCAAGGTCATCGAGGACTCGGCCCATGCCCCCGGCGCGACGTACAAGGGCAAGACGACCGGCGGGCTTGGCGACATCGGGTGCTTCTCGTTCCACGAGCAGAAAAACATGTCAACGCTCGGGGAAGGCGGCATGGTCACGACTAACGACGACGCGCTCGCCGAGCGCATTCGCCTCTACAAGTCGCATTGCACGAGGGTGTTCGGGCAGTCCACGAAATACCTCTCCCTCGACGAGTCAAATCGCGAGTACGCTGCCGAGGCGGAGCTGAACCGGTACTGGTACCAGGACTTCGACGATTGCGGGTACAACGTGCGCATGACCGATATCCAGGCCGCGGTGGGCATCTGCCAGCTTGACAAGCTTCCCGGCAACAACAAGAAGCGGCAGAATAATGCGGCCTTCCTCGACGAGCAGCTCGAGACCATCACCGGCATCACCCACGGGTCGATCATGCCGGATGTTTCCCCTGTCTACCACCTGTATCTCGCCTTCATCGACGCGCAGTCCCCGATCTCCCGCGACGAGTTCATCTACCGACTGCACCAGGAGTACGGCATCAAGTGCGGCGTGCATTACATCCCTCTGGTCTATGCCAAGGCGTTCAAGGACCGGGGCCACACGTCCTCGGAGTGCGAGGTCGCATGCGAGCGCTGGGAGCGGCTCGTGACGATCCCCTGCCACCCGCGCATGGAACAGGAGCACTTGGACTACCTCGTCGAATCGATCAAGGCCTTGCTTGCTTAGGCCCCGGAAAACCATGTACAAGGGCGAGGGCGAGTTCGCCGAGTCCTACAGGGCCGTCACGGTCCCGCCGCTGAAGGAAATGAAGACGGAACAAAAAAAGACGAGAAAAGGATCGAGCCGATTTAATTTCCCTTTGCTTTCATCAAGCGGCCGTTTAGTACGTTGATCTCCTTGAATGCATCCATGTTCTTGGCCTCGACCTTGCCGACGATGTTGCCGGGCGAGATGAGCTTGGGATTTGGGCCGGTCGACGCAGGCGTGCGCCCGAACAGGATGCACAGGGCGGGGCCATCGAGCCAATAGGCTACATCCCCCACCTCGCATTCCTCGACGGGATTTTCCGCCTCGGCATCCACATCGATGGAGCCGTATAGTTCGTCGCCCCATCTCGTCATTTTCACGTCCATCGGGAGTTTCGAGTCGATGGCCTGAACCGTGTTGGGGCTTGTCTCTTTGTTAACTCTGATCTTTACCTTACCGAGCTTCTTATTGCCAGTGTCGAGAATCCAGTACTCGGGCACGAGCATCCACCTCTAGTGATACCGGAAAAGACTAGACATAACTCTTATAAAAATCATTCGCAGGGAGGAAGCACCTTAGGCCGCGCGTTCTTTAATCGGGTAATATACTTCCTCCCACGAATCCTTAACAAGGGGTCTTTGCCCGTGGCAAACCCGATCAGCAGCATCCTCATCGTCGCGATCTTGGCAGTTGTCGTGATCGTTATCCTCACAGGAAAGCTGAACCGCGCGGTCGCGGCATTGGGTGGCGCGTTGCTCGCGATCGCCGTGATGCTCTTCATCGAGGGCAAGGGCTTTACCAGTATTGTCGGCTACATCGTCGGGGGGAACGTGACCAGCAGTGGTGGCCTGACCGGGGACTGGGTGAACGTCCAGGCCATCTTTCTCATCATTGGCATCACGATCATCATGCAGATCGCCCAATCATCGGGCCTGTTCCAGTTTTTTGCCTTTAATATTATAAAGTTCGTGGGCAAGGATGCAAGGCGGCTCCTGATCACTATCGACCTGCTCTCGGTACTCATGGCAGGCCTTCTCAACTCGCTCCTGTCGTGCATGATTCTCATCCCTTTAATCGCACTTATATGTAACATATTATCGATCGACGCCAAGCCCTACATCCTGTCGTCGGGCATCATCACGAAACTCGGGGCCACGTTCTTTTCCTTCTCCTCGGTCGAGAACATCCTCATTTCCTCTTCCGAGCACATCCCGTTCACAGAATATTTTCTCACGATCGGAGTTATCGGCGTGATCCTTATTGTCCCGACGGTTACATTCTATTATTTCTATTACCAGAACAAGATCACGAACCCGAAAGGGGGATCGGTCGAGATCCTGAAGCAATTCGATGCCTTCACGTTCATCCCAAACAAGGGCTTGCTGTATAAATCGCTGACAGTTTTTATCGCCGTGATCGCGTGTTTCGTGGTGATCCCGCCCACGCTGGTCTCCCCTGACATCATCGCGATCACGGGCGCGGCCGTCCTGCTCTTGGTGAGCAAGCTGAACGCGTCGGAGATCTTCGCCAAGGTCAACATACAACTCGTGTTCTACTTGCTCGGCATCTTCGTCATAACGGGCGCATTGCAGGATGTGGGCGTCATCAACCTGATCGGCAAGGGGTTCGGCGCGATATCGGGCGGCAACGCGCTGGCAACTACGCTCGTGATGCTCTGGATCCCCGCCTATATCGCATCTGTATCTGATCCGACTGCGATCTGCAAGATCATGATCCCGGTCGCCGGCAGCCTCGCGGCGCCGCTCGGATCGGGCCTGCAGCGGGCGCCCTTCGTGGGGCTTAATTTCGCGTGCAACCTGGGTGACTCGTTGTCAGCAATGGGTGACAACATGGTCGTCCTGAGCCTCGCCACGGCGAACAAGACGCCCTGCACGGTCAAAGAGATCACCATCATCGGATTCCTGACAGCAAACCTCCAGCTGTTCACGCTGACGGTGATTTTCACGTTCACGATCCAGCCCGGCGTGAACTGGGTCATCGGTGTGATCTTGATCGCCGCCTTCTTCGGTGCGCTGGCCGCGTACATGCTCCGTCAGCGCATTGTCCGCGTGATCCGCGAAAAAGCCAAGGGAAAGAACACTCCAAAAGAAACCACCAAGCCTGTTACCACTTGAATGCCACGCCGTGATGCTCATGGTCCACGTCACTTCCGCCGTCATCGTGCTCGCCGTCTTCATCATCGTCGTGGGCTTGGTCACGACCGAGCGCATCAACCGGGCCGCGTCGGCAATCACGGGCGCGGTTGCCTGCATCTTCGTCATGTATTTCATCGAGGGCAAGCAATTCATCCAAGTCGTCGGGTACATATTCGGCGCAACGGAGAGCCCGCCCAATTCAGGACAACTCGTGGGAAACTGGGAGGGGTTGCACGCGCTCGTTCTCATTATTGCCATGATGCTCATCCTGCAAGTGTGTCGGCAATCGGGCCTGTTCCAGTACGTCGCGTTCTCGATCGTGAAGGTCACGGGTAGGGACCCGGTGCGATTGCTGGTCACGATCTGCCTTGTTTCGGTCGCGATCACGTCGGTAATGAACAACACGATCGCGGTCATGATCATGGTCCCGCTCATCGTCATGATGGGCCGCATCCTAGACATCGACACGAAGCCCTACATCCTCTGTACCGGCATCGTGGTGAGCCTCGGAGCGCTGTTCCTGCCCGTCTCGCACGTCGTGAACATCCTGATCTTCACGCACGAGGGCATCCCGTTCGACGAGTTCTTCCTCAACGCCGGCATGGTCGGCATCGCCCTCGTCGCCCCGACGATCGTGCTGTTTTACTTCGTCTATCGGAAACGGCTTGCGATACCAGCTCGCGGCACCGACGTGCTTAAGGCGTTCGACACGTGGTCGCTCGTTCCCGACAGGAAGGTCATGTACAGGTCGCTGGCCGTGCTCGTCGGGGTACTCGTCTGCTTCTTCCTCAACCTCAACACGTTCCTGCCGGCGGACACGATCGCCCTCGCCGCGGCCATTCTCCTGCTCGTCATCACGCGCGTCAACGCCGAGGAAGTCATATCAAAGATCGATATCCAGCTCGTCTTCTATCTCGTCGGGATATTCGTCATCACGGGAAGCATGAACGATCTCGGCGTAATGAACGTGATCGCCCAGTTCTTCGCGGGGATCGGGTTCGGCAACTCGTATTTCACGTACCTGGCGATGCTCTGGATTCCTGGCATCATGTCCGGTTTCACCGAGCCGACTGCCATCACGAAGTTGATGATCCCGGTTGTGAACAACGTCGCCACGTCAACCGGGATCGGCAGCAAATCGCTATTCTTCACGATGAACGAGGGCGTCGTGCTCGGGGATAACTTGACCGTGTTCGGGACTAATATCCTGGTCGTGAACCTGTCAAAGCAATACGGACACCCGATCACCGCGAAAGAAATCACCAAGATCGGGTTTTTCACGGTGATCCTCCAATTCTTCATCCTCAGCGCGGTCTACGCGTTCATCATCGAACCGCGGCTGAACTGGCCCATAGGGATGGCGTTGCTCCTCGGCGCGGGCGTGGTTCTCGCGCTGTACCTCGCAATCAAGAGGCCGGCGGAAGTTCGCGCCACGGGGCGCAAGGTGCTGGGCTGGGCATCCAAGAAATGGATCGCCACGACCGCGCATGTTAAAAGCAAGGAAGGTGCACCCTTGAGTGTTTCCCCCGTCAAGCCCGCGCCGGCCGACCGGCCAAAAGAAAGCAGCAAGATCGTGGCGGAACCAAAGGACAAGGAAAAAATCCCGTCTGAAAAGGACCAGAAATCGAAGGACCTCGATCCGAAGGCGACAAAGTAAAGAAAGAAGTTTACTTGAACGCGGGAATGGCTGGATTTTTCATGGTGCACGCGTCGTCAGTGGCTTCGACCGTGTACTTGAGCTCGACTTCCTCGCCGGGGAGGACGTGGTCGATGCGCCAGGAGATGAGCGTCCCGCCCTCGATGGGCTTCCAGTCGCATGAGTTTGACATTTCACGGATCCGGAAATTTGCCGGCACGAAATCCTCGATGGTAGCTCCATCCCGGATCATTGCAGCTCGGTTCTTGTAAAACAACGAGACTTCCAAAAGGCCGCGTTGCACACCGGGTGCAATCGACTTTCCAACGCGCGCCTTGCGACCTGCAATGGACCTTGCTAGAAGGGTTTTTGATTCATCGCTTGCCATGCCCGAATGTCCCCGCACGAGCCATTTGAAAGGGGATACCATCGTGAGAACATTACGGTATGGGAGCCAAACCCGATCCCAACGACTGGCAGTTGGCCCAAGATCGGATACTCCGGAGGCGGTCCGGTTGGAACGAGACGGTTATGGAATGATTTGCTCGGTCCGCTTGTTCCTGACCAAGATCTCCTGCACGCGCTCTTTTAACGGCAGCAATTGGTTGATCTCGATGATGTTCTCGCGGAAAGCGTGCGAAAATTTCTCCTTGAATGCCCAGTAGATTTCCTGATTGATTTTTTTCAGGAGGATGTGATCTTCTTGGCGATCGTGCACCACGAGAAAGATGACGGCTTGGTCGAGGATCTTGAATTGCTGGATCAGGATATGGTGTTGCGAAAACACGATGTCGTCCAAGTCCTCGTCGGGGAAGAGTTTCAAGCCAAAGTTAGTCATTGCCATTATGAACCCCGTGATCAGGACGGCATCAAGATCGATCTTCGCGAAGTCACAGTTGAGCAGGGGGGTCCCGTTATCCATAAAGATGTCAATTGTATATATCATAAGGGGGTTCACTAAGGTGCGGTTTGCACGATGAAAAAAATCAATCGATGAAGTCATCTTCGTTGCTGAACGAAAATGAGGGTGCGGTCTTTTTCTTGCTAGGAGCCTCGGATGCCTTTTTCTTCAATTTCTTGCCGTCCGTGATTGCCTCGCACTTGTGATTCTCTGGCAACCGGTGTTCGGAGCAAAACTCCTGCTCGCAATACGGGCACTTGAAGGGGAGCATTTCGGGCTTGTCGCAGAACGCACAATTCACCATAACAGCTTTTAAAGCTCATTTGCTTTTAAAGCTCATTTCTTTTTCATAATCATGAAGCTTGAAAATGCTTGCTTGCTAATCATCGACATTCAAGTTGGCATGTTCTCGATGCCGGAGCTTCCTCTTTACAACGCGGATGGACTTATCCAAATAATTAAGGGGTTGCTGGAGAGGGCACGCGAGGCAGGATTTCCGGTCATTTACGTCCAGCATGAGAGCGTTTCAGGCGGGCTCTTGGATCCAGCAACACAGCGCTGGGCCATCCATCCCGATATCGAGCCGATCGAGGGAGAACCCGTCGTACACAAGAAGACGCCAAGTGCCTTCGTCGGCACGGAGCTGGAAGCCTTGCTGAACGACCGCGGGATCACCACGCTTGTCATCGCGGGCGCCCAGAGCGAGCTCTGCGTGGACTCGACCGTGCGTCATGCCACTTTCCTCGGGTTCAAGGTCATCCTCGTGCAGGATGCACACAGCACATTCGACAGCGAGGTCCTGCCGGCGCCGGGTATCATCGCGCACGAGAACCGCGTTCTCGGGGAGGACTTTGCGACACTCGCGAGCGCGGACGAGCTGGAATTCGAATGAAAAGAAGAAAAATTAGCCAGAATGTACCTTTTTTTTGAGAAAGTGCTGCATCCAAAAATTTTATACGCTCCCAATGGGCGGAAGGATATAATTGTGGATGCGCCACGGCACGGGTTCGGGCTCTTCGGGGTTCCCGCGCATGTCGACGTGCATGCCACCCGGGATGGATGGCAGGGATCCGTCGACGGACAGGAACCGGGCCCGGATGCGACCGTCGACGAGCCTGAACGACGTGGGCACGGTGCCGGCAAACTCGATTTCACAGGCCGAGGCCTCGTTGGGCATCCCGGCCGCGAGCTGGAAGAGGATCGGCGGGTAACAGAACTCCCACGTGTGCCGGTATGCATCGAGCAGGGACGGGGCATACGCGATCGCGAAGGAATGCCGCCCCTTTGGCACCTCGATCGAAAACGTGCCATCGACGTGCGAGAAGTAGGGCGTCCCGTCGTGCATGATCACGAAGCGGCCGTCGACCCACGCGAACCGGTGGGCATGGCCGAACGCCTCGGTCGAGGGCTCGGCGCCGAAGGGATAAGAAATCACCGGCGGCGCGCTTGCGGGAACGGACAAGTGCATGGGGGCCCCGGTTTCGATATCCACGCGCAGGGATGACCCGAGATCCGACGCGTGGACCGAGATGCCATCGCCGGCGAATTCAAAGCCGGTAGGCGTCTCAATGGATTCGCCGAGCTCGATGCCCAGATCGACAGGGCATTCGTGGTAGACAACCCCGCGTTCGCCAGCATCCACCGCTCTCGGGGAGGAAAACGGCGAGTTCGTGCAGCTGTACCCGAACGCGGGGAGGGAAAACACGCGGTCCCCTGCGACGGCGTCCCTGGCCCAGAGCATATTGAACGCGCCGGCCGCTGCCCCGGTGTAATCGGTCCGCCCGAGATCGTCCAAGATCCCGGAGGCGACCGAGGCCGCCTCGTCGATGTATCTTGCTGAATGGTCTTCAATCGTCTCGTTCGAGCTCCACGCCGGCCCCGTCGATTGAAGGCCCTGCATCGTCGAGTATATGCCCGGGGTGGTGAACGGCACGACGTAGGCATCGTGGTTCTGGGCCGCGAGCAGCTTGGTCCATGCATCTGCCAATATTTCGCCGTGTGGCGGGATCCCGCCCACCGCGACCTGCAGTGCGTCGAAGGCTTCCACGAGCACGAGGAGGTCCTCGCACCGGCGGGCGAGGGCGATCAGCTTGGACTGCATGCGCCGGATCGGGAAGTCCTCGATCGTCCAGCACACCTTGCGGCTCAGCGGGAGGTCCTCGCTCGCCATGGCCGAGAAACCGCGGATGCGAATCTTCTGCCGCTCTAGCTCCTGCACGTGGCTCGCGAACGCTTCCGAGCCGGGCATCGGGTTGGCGAAATCCTCGATGTTCGCGTATACGACAGTTTGCAGGTCGGGCCGGGCGACTGCCGCGAAGATCAGGGAAGGCACTTCCTCAAAAAACTTCCCGTGCCAGACATGGCCGTTCGGCAAGCCCGATTGCTGGGCGATCGCGGGGATGGCAGTGCCGTCGAGGCCTTCCCACAGCACTTTTGGATGGTAGGAAGTCGGGGCGCCGCCGGCGAGCCGGGCCGTTGCAAAAGCAAACCCGATGCCGAACGCCCTGAGCAGCTGGGGCAGCTGCGGGTGGAGCGCGTGCTCGGAGGAGGCGAACACTGTCGGTTGCAGGCCGTGGCGCTCCATGGCATCTATCCCGAGCTCGAACTGGTGGATCGTCGACTCCTCGTAACAGTGGCGCAAATAGGGTTCGCCGTACAGGGGGTTGATGATGTCGGCCCCGCAATCCTTCAGGGTTTCCCAGGCGGGATGTGTCTTCTCCAATTCCTCGATGGACACGATGCCGATCTCGAAGCCCACGGGGAAACAGCCATCCCACGTGGAGGGGTCGTCCTTGACCTTCGAGACCATGTCGGCCCATGCCTGCAGGTGCTCCCATGCCCTACCGGCGTCGTCGAACTCGCAGTAGCCCGCGTCGGGGAACAGGATGTTCCCGTGGATGCCGTGAAGCAAGTAGATCACCGGGCGAGCCGGCGAGTTGTTCAGGGCCGCAGCCAGCGTGCCGATCTTGCGGCTCGTGCTCTTGGTTTTCTTGGCAACCTCGGCAAGGAATTCCTCCCATGGGTAGCTCTCGTTGCTCGTCATGATGAATTCACTCTCGACGGTGGAGCCTTAATACTATGTCAGTTCAGTTTTTGCGAACTGAAGTGCCAGCATTTCTCAGGTGTTCAAAAAAAGTATAGGCAAAAAAGAATGAAATGTTATCGCCACAAGGTTTTCCTACGATTCTGGCATGCTCAACCCTAACAAGGCCAAGGATTCCCCGAGATCCGAAAATACCCCTATTGAATAGAAGAGCCCTTCAATGGAGCTCGCCATCAACATCCGCTTCTTTGCAAACTCCATACATTCCTTGATCTTGTCGTCCTCGCAAGTACGAATCGTAATGACATGCTCGCCTTTCTCTGTCGCTTCGACAATGCCCGGCACGATAACCTTCCCTGACGTTTCGTCTTCTGGATATGCTTGCTCAACTTCCAGCACTTTTCTGCCGACTTCCCCGGCTTTACTGGGGGGGAACCAAACCTGCACAACGATGGATACCATTTCTCATGACCTCTCGTTCAAAATTTGTTGTTTTACTTCAAAATTCGATTGGACGAATCCAGCTCGAATTTGCTGACAAGTGTCCGAATTATTATAAAAGGATTTCCTTTCAAGGCGTGCAGTTCACTAATATGTGTATATAGTTGACTCGGCCATGGCGTTTCCAAACATCGCGTTCCTGCTCGTGGATTCCCCGCTCTCACCGGATGCACTTCGCACGGGCGCGGCATCGAATATGGATTGCACCATGATGTCATGCTATTATGCCAGCGATCAACCAGCGGCGAACTTTTACTCGCTATTCTCCAGCACCATGCCGACGCATCACGGGTGCTGGACCCCCGAGGACAAGCCGCTCTTGCACGCTCCGTCGGTCATTCCGACCTTGACGAAAAACGGGTACGAGCCAAGATTTGCTGGTCCCGTAAATTGGGTACCGCTTGCGAACGCTGCAGGTTTCATGGATACCGACGCGGTGGAATCAACTAGCGAAGTGCAGCGCGTTGTAGATGACCTTGGAACCAAGAGCAACCGGCCCGCCGTGCTCGCCGTGGTCATCAATAGTTGGACGGAGAGCATTGTTCAGGCCATTTTGGAGGCAATGGACAAAGATGATCTCAAAATCGTCGCCGTGGTATCCATCGGCGGGAGCGAGAGCTATCTCGCAAGCCCATGCTTCCTGATCTCGGCGTCGGCCAAAGGCAAGATGAAGAAGGTGGCACCTGATTGCTCGATCGTGGACCTTACACCTAGCCTGCTAGGGTCCATCGGCATAAAGAAAAAGCCGTATTCCTTCATCGGCAAAGATATGCACGATGCCTGGACCGGACGAGAACCTAAACATGGCGTTCGCCAAGCATTCTTGATCGAGCACGCCACGGGGTCAAAAACGCTGGTCACTGAGGGTTCAAAACTCACGATCGACCTTGATGCCAAGAATTGTAGCTTGTTCGATTTGAAAAAAGATCGAGACGATGCCAATAACCTATGGAACGATCCTGAGTGCGAACAATTGAAACAAAGCATGCTGCTGCGCCTGCTCTGGGCTCAGCTGGACAAGGAAAGCGTGCCCATGCCACGCGTGGCGGATGCGTGATGCCATGACCAAGCCGAATATCCTCCTTATCACGACCGACCAGCACCACGCGTCGGTGCTGGGCATTAACAATCCTGCGGTAAGGACCCCGAACATCGACCGGCTCGCCGCGGAGGGGACGGTGTTCACGCGAGCCTATTGCCCCAACCCGACCTGCACGCCAACCAGGGCATCGATCATCACTGGCCTATACCCGAGCCAGCATGGCGCGTGGTCCCTGGGGACGAAAATGCTCGAGGACGTGCCGACGCTCGGCGATGATCTCCAATCGGTTGGCTACAGGACCGTATTAATCGGAAAAGCCCATTTCGAGCAGCTCAAGTCGACCGCCGAGTTCCCGTCGAAGGAATCCAACCCGTTCATGCAAGATGCCGCTTTCTGGAAGGAATTCCATGGCCCGTATTACGGCTTCGAGCGCGTCGAGCTGGCGAGGAACCACACCGTGGAGGCCCATGTCGGTGAGCATTACGCGCTTTGGATGGATGAGAAGGGGCTCAAGAATTGGCGTGATTATTTCCTGAAGCCGACGGGCCACCTATCGTGGCTCGACCTCCAGAAATCTGGCACGACGTGGCACATCCCCGAGAAATACCATTACAACACGTGGATCGCGGAGAAGACCAACGAGGAACTCGAACGCTGTGCCAAGGAAAGTACCCCATTCTTCATCTGGGCCAGTTTTCCCGATCCCCACAGGCCACGGTTGGTGCCCGAGCCGTGGGCGAGCATGTACGACCCGGCAACCATTGATGTTCCAAAACCAACGCCCGACGAGCACGACAGAAACCCGCCGCATTTCCGGCTTGCTATGACTGGCGCGAAGCCCAAGGGCTGGCTCGAACGCTTGGCTTGGTTGGCACGCCTTGCGGGGAAACAAGCCAAGTTCTTGGCCTATGCCAAGGATTTCACCGATCACGGGCTCACGCCGCGGGGGCTCCACGGGATGCACCCCCACATCTACGATCCCGAAGGCCTGAAAAAAGAGATCGCAGCCTATTATGGCATGGTCTCGCTCTCGGACAAGTACATCGGGGTGATCCTCGACCGCCTCGATACCCTCGGGTTGGCAAATGATACCATCGTGATTTTCACCACGGACCACGGCGATTTCTTCGGCCAGCACGGCCTCGTCACGAAGGGGCCATATCACTACGAGGACCTGCTCAAGATTCCCTTTATTATCCGGTACCCCGGTGTCGTTCCCGCGGGCAGGTCATGCGACGCGATCCAGTCGCTGGTCGATTTCGTCCCCACCATTGAAGGCCTGACAGGAATCCAAGTGTCGTTTCCCGTTTCCGGCGTCGATCAGTCCGCGGTCTGGACCGGATCCGAGGAATCGGCAAGGAACGAGGCCTTGGTCGAGATGCATCATTCTCCAGCGAGGGTCCATCTCAAGACGCTCGTCACCCGGCGGTACAAGATCACGGTCTACAACAACGAGGAATACGGCGAATTATTCGACCTTGATGCCGACCCGGGCGAATTTCATAATTTATGGGCGGATCCAACTGCCAGTGCAGTCAAGACCGAGATGCTGGTAAAACTGGCGCAGGCGGAGCTTCGCAAGGATTATGGCTTGTCGAGGCCTACCTTGCTTCAGTGATAAGAAGATGGCAAGATACCCCTCTGCCGTGAAGGAGTGCACCTATGGAAAGTGCCTCGTGGCGACGAAGGACCTGCAGGAAGGCATCGCGGTGCAGAAATTCGAGGGCCCGATCATCAAGTGCGACTTGCGCGGGGCGACCTCGATCCCAGAAGAGGTCCCCGAGGAAGAGATTTGCTATATGCTCATCGTCGATGATTTCACAATTCTCATTCCAAAATCAGACGCTCGGTACATGAATCATTCCTGTGACCCCAATTGCGAGATCGGTAACGATCTTGTCGTGCGAACGACCAAGCCGGTCGCGTCCGGGGAGGAATTGACCTTCGCCTACAATATCGTGAAGGAAGGGGAGGATCCGGGCGCTTGGGACCCCCGCTGGTCGTTCAGTTGCCAATGCGGGGCGCCGAACTGCCAAGGCACGGTCGACAAGTACGTCTGCGAGGACGGTACACCGTGGCACCGGCCCGGCGATCCTGCAGAAATTGAAGATCCGCGTTAAATTGAAGGCTCAAGGGAAAGCAAGAAAACACGCAAAAAGATTGTCCCTTTTGGTTGGATGTTATTCTTCTAAAGGATGGAAAAAATTAGATGTTGAATTTCTGGTAGAGCTCTTCGATATCAGTGGTTGATTCCCGGTCGCCAGATTCCGCGGATGAGGGGACCGACGTCTCTATCCACTCGACCTCACAAGCCTCATTTTCCGGTTGGGGTTCGCATTCTTGTTGGAGAAGTGCGTGGAGGGGGATGCGAACGTGTTGATCGACTTTTAAAGGCAAATCGACCTTCACATCGACGAGCCACATGATCTTGAAGCAGTCCCCATACACGGAAATGGGACCGTCTGGGAACGATTCGAGCTCGAAGGTGGATTCAAAGTGCGTCTCGTCCGGGGAGAATGGAAAGCTCACGAAGTCGCATACCTGCTCCATTGCCTTGGTCGGTTCAGCACCTTTATTCGGTGAACCGGTTATCACGAACTTCAAGATGACATCGATTGCCCGCAACCTTTCTGGTAGATCTTTTGTTACCATTACTCTTCCTGTTATTTTATCACCGGGCGTGAATATATTCTTGTCAACATTCGCCTCGACGTAAATATTCCCCTCATCGATCATTAATCTCGAGCCAATGTTCATCGGGGAGACTTTTTTCGACAGGGGATTCACTTGCAGGAGTATATTTGCTTTCGGGTCGATGGCGCGTGGCACGTCGATTTTCGCCTTGAGGTGATATTGCATCGCCAAATTCATGGAGCTTGGAATGGTGCTGGTGATGCCGTTTTCAGCCGCGTGGGCAGGAATGGTATAATCAAACGAAACGCTCCTGGACGGGCGCAGGGTTTCCGGCAGGGCGAGCTCGAATGGATAGGTCTTCGTGCCAGGCCCGAGGGATTCCGCCTTGGAAGAAGCCCACGCGATAGCTGAGGTAACAGGGACGGGAATCGAACGCCTTTCGGAGGATCCATCTATTAATGATTCCGTTCCCTCCAGCGTAACCTCAACTTTGCGGGCCTTTATCACCTTCTCCAAGGTAACCGAAAGCGTGCCTTTCACGGTTTCACCTGGAAAGTAGTCTTCTTTTTCCAGTTCGATATTAAATGACATGATGATCATCTTGGTTGACTGCAATAAAATAGTTCGTACCAGCCTTGAATTTGTCGATCTGAGAAGTTCCCGTGGTTTTCGTGCAGGTCACAGTCATTTTGGGCCGCATCAGACTTCGAAATGGATGATCCTCGTCCTTTCTTTGATGGATTTCAACCCACCATCGGTCGTGAGCAACGCGCAGTTCAATTCCGAAGCCATAGCTAGCGAAATCGAATCGACGATCGAAAGTGTGTTCTTGTACTTCACTTTCAACTTCCCAGATTGAATTCCAATTGGCGGCGTGATGTCGTCGATGATGATGAAATCCGAGTTCAAGATGCGCCAGTACCACGTCTCCGCAATTTGCGCCCCGAGATCTTCCATTGTCTTGTAATATAATTCAATCATGTTAACCATGGACGTAAATGCCTTTACCTTTCCAGTTGAAATGTTATCTTTATAGGATTCTAAGCGGTTATCGCCAAGAAGAAAGGAAATGGAAGACGTGCTCAAGCCTCGTTAACATCTTGGTTCATGGCCCCTGGCAGTCCTTGTGGAAAGATGTTCGGTCGGAGCATGCTCTGAGCGATTCTGTAATAGATCAATCTCTATGCGGTGTATTCCTCTACATTCAAGGTGATCCGAAAAAGAAGAGCCTAATAGTTCAGGATGGCACCCTTCGCTGCCGAGGAGACCTGGGCACGGTACTTCCTGAGGAAATTGGTGTCGACCTCGCGCCCGGCACATACCCAATGCGCCACGCGGTCCTGGATCTCGTCGTCTGAAAGATCCACGTCGAGGCTGCGACTCGGGACATCGATCCTGATGCGATCTCCGTTTTGGACGACGGCGATGGGCCCGCCCGCGTAGGCTTCCGGAGAGACGTGGCCGATGCAGGGGCCGGACGAGAACCCCGAGAACCGGGCGTCCGTGATCACCGCCACCTTGGTCAGCTCCCGGTTCAAGGAGAGCGTGGCCGTGAACGACAGGAGCTCGGGCATGCCGGGCCCTCCCTTGGGTCCCTCGTAACGGATCACGACGACTTGGCCGTTCTGGATCCCGTTCGTCGTGAGCGCGGTTAAGGCATCCTTCTCCGAATCGTACACGTTGGCATCTCCCTCGAAGACCAGCATATCCCGCTCGGTGACTGCGGATTGCTTGATTACGGCGCCCTCAGGGGCGAGGTTTCCCTTAAGGATAACGGTGCCGCCTTCCGGATACATCGGGTTATCGAGCGGGCGGATGACATCATCGTCGACCACCGTGACGCGCTTGAGCAGGCGCTCCCATGTCTTGCCCGAAACGGTCAGGCAATCGAGGTGCAGGTGGTCCTTGATACGGGCCATAACGGCCGGGACCCCCCCTGCCCGGTACAGGTCCGAAATGCCGTACCTGCCCGATGGCGAGATGTTGGCAATCGTGGGAATCTTCCGGCTAAATTCGTTGAAAATCTCCAGGTCAAGGTCGATACCCATTTCGTGGGCGATCGCGGGCATGTGCAGGGTCGTGTTCGTCGAGCCCCCGATGGCCACGTCCACGGCGATGGCATTTTCCAAGGCATCTCGGGTCAATATTTGCGAGGTCGTGAGCTCCTCCCTGAGCATAGCCATGATGCGACGCCCGGCTTCCTTTGCCATGATGGATTTCGCCGAGGCGACGGCGGGGATAGTGGCGGCATTTGGAAGGGTCATGCCGAGGGCTTCCATCAGGCACTGGATCGTGTTCGCGGTGCCCATCCCCTCGCACGCGCCGAGGCTCCCGCACGAAATGCATTTCAACTTGAGGTCGAAATCATCGTACTCCCGCTGTTCGATGCCCTTGTACTCGGCCGGTGAGGCGGTCCAGTGGATGTCATACAGACCCGGGCCGCCGGGAACGCAGATCACGGGAATGTCGAGGCGGACTGCCGCCATCAGGACCCCGGGGTTGATCTTGTCGCAACCTGAGAGGGTCACCAGTGCGTCTAAATTATGGGCCCGTACAGTGGCCTCGATGGAATCCGCGACGATCTCGCGCTGCGGTAACATGTACCGCATGCCCTCGTTGCCGTTCCCGTAGCCGTCGCACGGGCCAATGGTGTTAAATTCCAACGGGATGCCGCCGGCTTCGATGACGCCCCACTTGACGGCGGCCGCCAAATCCCGCAGGTGCTTGTGGCCAGGGTTGAGCTCGTTCCACGTGTTGGCGATGCCGACGAGGGGCTTGCTTTCGAGCTCCTTGAGCTCGAACCCCGCCCCGTGCATGATGCCCGGCCAGACCATGTAAAAAGGAGTGTTCTTGACCTCGTCAAGGATCTTCCGGCTCTTCTTTTTCAGGTCGACTTTTGTCTCGCTCATGATGGTTGGTCACTCATTGGTTCCATTCAAGATGCTCTTGATCCCGTTCAGCTTGGACATGTGCCCGCCCGTGATCGCGGCGAATATTTCCTCTTTGCCCAGGACCGCTTTGGAGATCTCCTTGGGAGATATGCCTTTCTTGTGCAATTCCAACACCTTGGCCTGTGTCGTTTCCATGAACTCGACCTTTGCCTTCAAGGCGCCCGGCCCGTCCTCGATTACCCCCTTGTGTGCGTCGAAAATGGTGTGGATGTCGAGGGGCAACAGCTTCTGCAGCGATGCCAAGATCTGGTGGAAGTGGTCGTAGGGCTGGTACACGAGCGATAGCTCGGCGACGTGCAGATCGCCCGAAAACAGCCAACCTTGCTCGGGCTCGAAGAGGCACACGTGGTCGGGCGTGTGTCCCGGTGTTTCGATGACTTGGAACACGTGCTCACTCGTCCTGACCTCGGAACCGAGGGGATTTCCTTTCGATGGAACTGGCGTTCCCCACGCGAACCGCTGGTACCCGCGCAAGTGGAGCAGTTTCGGGTTCGCCAGGATGGGCAGTGCCTTCTCCTGCGCGAGGATCTCGGCGCCCTTGAGCTTGGCGACCATCGCGTTGTTGCCGATGTGATCCTCGTGACTGTGCGTGTTCACCACGAGCGTGACCGTCTCCTTTTCGAGTGTTTTTCGGAATTGCGATCGTACCACGGTCGCGCCCGTGTCGATCAGCAACCCGTCCACCAAGTAGGCATACACCGGGAACAGGAACCCGCCCCCGAGCCCTCGACCCATCTCGAAGACCTTAACGGGCCCTGCATTCGATTCAATCAGCATACTCTTCACCGCCTGCGTGTATCACTTCGTTAACGTACCAATCATACGTGTCATTAGTAGATTCAATGTCCGTCTTGGTCGGTTGCCAACCCAAAAGGTCCTTCGCCCGCGTCGAGTCGAACATGTAGTCCCGCAGGGCGATCTCGAGGTGCTGGGGCTGCACGGGCGATAGATGAAAGGGATTGAGCAATTTCACGATGAATCGTGCGAGCCCGGCACCGATGTTCACGAATTTCGGCTTCTTTCCCGCGTGCTCGAACAACGCAACAGCCGTCTCGCGCATGGTTGGCACGTTATCGCTGCCGAGGTTCAGCACCGCCCCGCGAGCGGCCTCGGGATTGTCAATCGCGAGGAGGATGGCATGGCACACGTCGAGAACGTTAACCATCTGGAGACGTGTCTTCCCGCCGCCGGCCAACATGATCGATTTTCCTTCATACACGCTCTTCACCTGCCCGAGCAGCGTCGGTTCGTTCTGGCCGGGCCCCGTGATGGTCGGGGGGCGGAAGATCGTGATGTTCATTCCCTTTTTCAGATACTCGTTGCAAAATTCTTCGCATTCGACTTTGTCCCGCCCGTATTGGACGTCGGGATGGAGCGGAGCGGTTTCAGGGCACGGAATAGGGACCTTCACTCCGTATACCTCGACTGAGGACAGGAAGATCAGCTGCTGGACCTGCGCATCGAAGGCAGCCGAGACGACGTATTTCGTGCCGTTCACGTTGATGTCGTGCAGGCGCTTCTCGTCCGGGACGAACTGCGAAAGGGCCGCGGCGCTATGCACAACGACATCGGGTCGCTCGGACGATATCAAGTCAGTGATTTCCTCCCTATCCGTGATGTCACATTGGGCCTCGCGATAATTCACGTGTTCGAGTCCCGATGCATTCCGGTGTAACACACCGATAACCTCGTCGCCGCGGTCCAAGCACTGGCTCACCAGGTGCCTGCCAAGGTATCCCGAGCTCCCGGTTATGAGGATCCGCACGGTTTTCACCAGTATTATTATTTGACACTCACGGAAGTGGCTTTTCCTGCTCGATCTCAGCGGGGTTGCGCCCCGCTTCGAGCTGCTCGAACCACCACGTGTCAGCAGCGATCATTTCCTTGGCCTTTGCAAGGACCGCCTCGATACTCTCTCCGGGGACGATCACGACCCCGTTCACGTCCGCGAAGATGAGATCGCCGAGATTGATCGTCCTCTCGCCGAGATTCACGGGCTGGTTGACCGCGTCCAGGTCGACCACCATACGGCCCCGTATCGAGGAGCAGATGATGCCACGGGAGAACAGGGGAAATTTCAAAGCGGTCACCTGTGGGATGTCCCGGACGGGACCGTCGACGACGGCGCCGCGAAACCCGAACGATTGGAGCAACCGGCTCGTGGACTGCCCGAGACCGGCAGCAATCGCCTGGCCGTTCATATCCACGCACGCCACGGGCATCTTGGGCGCGTCGGCCATGAATTTTGCCATGCGCGCGACGATGTCGCTTTCGAGGGGCGAGTCGGACGGGACCATCTTCATCGTTGTCGCGAAGCCCACGAACCTGGCGCCGGGCCACACGGGACGGATGCCCGGGTCCACGAAGCCAGCAGGGAGGCCGAGTTCATCGATCGCGTCGGAGACAGCACAGGTATACAATTTTTCGTAATCGGCCACGAGTGCCTTGAGTTCTTTAGCCTTTAGTTGCACGCTGGCTTCACCGTTGCCCAAGCTCGGCTTCTTCCGTGCCGTGTTCCTTTACCTTCTTGGCCTTTTCCACGTTCGCATCCTCGACAGACTTGTTAACCTCTTCGACCTGCCGCTTGATCCCGGCCAGCTTCTCGCCCGCCAATGGATAGTAGTGGAGCGCGAGGATGCCGAAGATCAGGATGATGACCGGGAAGAAGGCGATGAGCAAGCGGAGGCCGAGCGTGCTTAGCGCGGTCAGCGTGGCCGGGGTCAAGTTGTTCTGGTCGACCTGGAACAGCGTGAGCACGATGCCGATGACACCATAGCTAATCGCATTCGACGCCTTCACGATCACGCCAGACACGCCGTTGAACACGCCTTCACGCCGCAGGCCGGTTTTCAACTGGTCCTCATCCACCACATCGCTCAACATGATGGTCGGAAAGAGCATCAGCCCGCCGAGGCCGACACCGCCCGCCAGCATCACGAACAGGGCAACGAGGTAGCTGTGGATGAGGTAGGCAAAGGGAAACGCCGCGCAGAAGCAGATCATGGAAACGAACAGTGCCTGCTTGGTGCCGCGCTTGCCCGCCAGCTTCACCCACACAAACAAGAAGGGGAACACGGTGGCGAACGTGGCCAGCAGCAGGGGTGCGTATTGCAACGAACTGAGCCCGAGGATGCCCGAATAAAACAGGGGCAAACTCGAGACGACCAAGGCATAGGCCACCTGCAGCAGCAACTGGACCAAGACATAATACAGGAATGACTTGTTTCTCAGCGCGATGCCAAAGGAGTGGAAGAAGCCGATTTTCTCCTCCACCTTCACCTGGTATTCGGGGTGCTCCTTGATCCTGAACACGGTCGGTAGCATGAACACCGCGCAGATCGTGCCGAGGACCATACCCATGACCGGGTAGCCAACAGCATAAGAGTTGAAGAGCCCGGCGATCACGGGGGCGACGCCCAGCCCGATGATCAGCCCGATGATGCCAAAAATCTGGAGAAAGAGCGAAACGCTCAGCCTAACCGATTGGTCAAGACTTAGCTCGGGAAACAGCGCGCTCCAGCAAGAAACGACCATCGTCACGAACAAATCGTACGCGCATAGCGCCACGAGCAGGTACAAGCCCGTTAGCACTGGATTCCCGAGTGGGGGCGTGTAAATCAAAACTGCAAATATCACCATTGGAACGAGACCGGCAACAATCAGGGGCTTGCGCCGCCCCAAATGAGAATGAATATTGTCAGAGATGTATCCAACGAGCGGCTGGGCCAAGCCATTCCAGACCGCGTTGATGGCCAAGAGCGCGCTCAACCAAAGCGGGGATATATGTGTAGGAATATATGCATAGTAATAGGTGTACAGCAGGAGGATGCCTGCCTGGCCGATGGCGAGCCCGCCGATGTTTCCAAGCGAATACGAGATTCGCTTTCCCATCGGCAGCTTTTCGGTAGCGTCATTTTTTTCCGTCCTTGAAGAAGCATCATCATTTTCTGCGATTGAAGGCTCCATCATGGTTTTCTACCTATGAAAATTCAGATTCAAACTGAACATTGTGTTCGTTTAGTACACCAGAATGAAATCATTTAAAGATGCAGGAGGACCTCGACGAAACGGACTCGCAAAACAAAGACGAGGGCATTAAAGGCGATTTGGAAGCCATGCCGGATGAACCACACGCGGACTGGGATAAGAAGGTCGTGGTAATGCTCCGTGATGAATTTTTTTTGTGTTATCACGTGCGTGGCGGATTCAGAGTAACATCCACGAGCTTCGGGCGAGGTCCGTACAGCAGCCCGCGAGTTGAAAGGCGCGGGCCTAGCTGCACCTTTATAAATTCTGGTTTTCTTCACATCTATCGTGACCAAGCTCCACAAAAAGATACAACGTGCCCGCCAAGCGGAACGAGCGCATTCCCCGGAAGCACAAAGAAAGGCTGGAGGGACCGCAACGATTCGATCCCATGACCTCCATTCCTTGGAATCGCAGCGAAAAGCTGGCGTGACTGCCTTGATGAAATCACACCTCGCCCCCTTCAAGGATGAAAGGACCGTTGATGGATTGGGCTTGGATGGCAAATCCCAGAGGCGAATGGCGAAGGTAAAAAAGCTCGTTGCCAAGAAATGACGATCCCCGTCCCGATTGCTAAAACAAGTGAATGCTGAGCGGGAATACGGCCGCTTTCGGTGTTGTCGTCCCGATCCGCTCTTCAAACGCATAAATCAAGTCGCTAAAAGTCCGGTGAAACATGGTGGACTCGGGCAGGAAGTGGAGTACGTCGGTTCGGGATATGTTGGGCGAGAAGACGCCGAATGGCTTCTTGCCGATGAGGGCTTGATAGAGCAGGTTTTTCTTCGTGTCCTCGTAGAGCCGGGCACCAGTTTCCCACTGGAGCGAGTGGAACCCGCGCCCTTCCGACGCCGCGGACATGAGTGCCGTCGCGAACCTAGGCTTGAAAATGCCTTTCGCACCTGTTAGGACTTGCAAACCCTTGTACACGACCTGTGAGAACTCCGTGTCCTCGGGGAAGGCATTGAAGAACCCAACGTCGAACTTATCCGGACCCTTCACGTCAGGAAGGTCGGTATGGTAGACCTCGAGGGCCTGCTCCACGGCCTTCCGATGCGCGTCGATGTAATGCCCCGCGTGGATGCCCGCGATGCCGCGCCTCGACGTGGCAACGATGTTCACGCTGAAATCGAGGCCCACGCGGCTGCACACGTCTTCGATATCCTTTCGAAAATCAGTTATGAACCCGATTCCCCCGCCGATGCCCCGGATGCTCGCTTGGTGGCTCGCGGCGAGGGTCTCGATGCCGCAGATGCCGGGCAGGATAATCTTCGCGCCGCCACCAAAGCCCGCTTGGGGGTGCGGCACGACCGTGCTCACGGCGATCTTCACGTCGGCGTCGTGATATGTTTTGTTCACGTAGATGGGCGTGCCCAGCTTGGACTCCCCGCACTGGACGAGGTTTTCGTACGGGTGATGGTTTTCCACGTTGACCCGGTCCAAGACTTCCTCCCCGATCTTCTTGAGGTAATCCCGTCGATCCATAATACGGTGCGACCCGACTGCCGCAATGATCGTAATCTGTGAATCCGGGATGCCGGCCGCGTTCAGGTGCGCGAGGAGCGATTCGCAGATCGGCGCGCACTTGGTCGAGCGGGAGATGTCCTCCACGACGATGACCGCAGTTGACTTCCCTGCAGCAAGGGTTTCCAAGGGCGGAGTGCCTATCGGATTGGCGATCGCGGTCTCGATCGCTTCCGGGCTGGTGATGTCCTCGGCGTCGTGCATCGGGAAGACCTGCACGTTCCAGTTGTCCGGAAACTCCAGCGTTGTCTCTTCCACGGGCTCGTACCACGCGCCCCACGGTACCTTGACGAGGGTTGTCACCAAATATCGCCTGTTCATCGCAGCTTATTGAAACAAGGAAATGATGGCATCTAGAAATAGTTTCGTTTTTTCCGGAGTTAGTGATCCGGTCCTGTAAAGAATGAGATCGGAATCTATAGTAAATAATTTTTTCGGCGTATGTCACTTGGATGCAAGATCGAACCGCCTGTGAAATCCTGATTATCAATAGAAATGGAATATTCATCCGAGAAGAGCTGACTTGTAATCTGGCATAAAATTACATCATCACCCGTGATCTCTGCAACTACCAGAGCAAACCGACGTTTAAATTCGGAGAGATCCGAAAACGGGAAAGGAACGGCGACCACGTCGCCTTTTATAAATCTTTCCACGCTTCGTCTTCCTCTGGCCTGTGCCAGTCTTTTTTCAAAGAAAATTCACTCAACAAGGCAGCCTCAAAAGTTCCTTCCAGCATTTCATGTTTTAAGAACTGAATGTAATGAAGAATTTCGCCTAAGATATTATTAGGTAACTTGTCGATTTCGTGTTCAATTGCTTCCTTGTTTGACATGATTCTTCAAATCCACATGCTATTCGAAGGCATAAATCTTTATTGACAATTTGCCCGGATGGGAGAATCTGAAAATTGCAACCTACACTACGTTGACTATGAAAAAGTCAAGGGGATCTTGGCCCAGCAGAACGTGATCTTCAAGATCCCAGAAATAGAATGAGATATCCTTTCTATTTTACTCGGTACCCGAAGGGGTAATGTTCAGGGCTTCCGAGATGAAAAACAGGAAGTCCTCAATGCCCGTGCCGGTTTTCGCGGAGGTTCCAATGATGGTCCAGCGCCGGTTTCCCAACAGCAGGGGACAGGCGAGATGATCAGCGATTTCGGATGGTTCCATGGCCGCCTGAACGTCCTGCTTGTTCGCGACCACGACGACAGGAATACCTTGAAGACTGTCGACCGATGCAATGTATTCGAGAAAATTGGCCGCCTCCGCTTCCGCGAGCTTCTCCAGATTTGAGTCTACGATAAACGCGATGAGATCGGGCTGAATCTCGGGCCTCACCTCCTGGAACCATTTTTCCCGCAGGATCTTGGTGCCCGCGAAGTCATAGTTTTCCAGCAAGTGCCCTTGAAAGTTGATGGTCTCGATGCTCAGGCCGACGCTGGATTTAAAATCGCAGTATTCCCCGAACTTGATGCGGTTGAGCAAGGCACTTTTGCCGGCACCATCAAGGCCCAGCCACGCGATCTTGAACGACTGCTGGTCGACGGGCTTAGGCGCGGCCATTACCATGATGATGTAATCGGTGTCGAGGACATCTAGCCTGAAACTTGCCGATTCGAGGCTCAACAAGTTGCCGACATGATCGATCACGCCGCCGCCCCCTCGAACAAGGCGCACGGAAGCCATGCAATTGTCATCCTTGAGTGCATCGATATTCTCGAGAATTGCATGGACATCTTCCATATTTGACCGGGCGAGGTTCGTTTTCAGGTTGTCCACGAGGCCGGCACGCATCGCGTGGTCAAGCAATGACGTGCACAGGTCGCTGGTGTCCGAGGATGCATTCACGATCGCATCACCGAGACGGTTGGAGCCAGAGCTTCGCGATGTTAGCCCAGTCCCGCGCTTTCACGTCGGTGACGAGCATCTTCTTGAATTCTAGGTTGTCGGCTGTCATGCCGGCAAGATCCACGGCGCTTGGTTTTCTTCGCAAGAGGTCCACCTGCACGACGCTTCCGTCCTTCCCGACATGAATCGCGGGCATATATCCTTCGAAGTGAAACAACCCCTCTGGAAGTGAGCCCATGTCCTCGTATTCGACCGTTTCACCTGATTCATCACCTGAAACGGGTCCGCGATCGTCACCGCCTGCGGTGGCCTCGATAATCGTCTCGAACGCGAGTGACCGGTCGAGCTGTTCTTGGCAGAAAACACGATTGTTGGAAAGGATGAGCTCGCGATCCATAATCTCGTCGATAGCTTCGAGAGGGGGGACGATGCGCTCGTCGAGCACAACCTTGAAGCGGGCGTCGTGGACCAAGACATCGTCCTCCGCCGGCTGGTCGGACGAACGCGCGTTGGCGAGGAATGTCTCGAGATCGAAGATGTTCATCAGTTGATCCCTCGGCAGGCAGGTAGATAATCCTTGCCTTCGATGGAACCTGTGCAATCGTTAAATAGTTACAAGGCGACCGTTGTACAACAGCGACCCGTTTTAGGCCCATCTCCCTTTAACGGCTCGGCATACGGTACATCCTCCCGCAGCGCGAGATCGTCGCAGATTCCATCGATCGCATCGCGTGAGTGCTTTCATGATCATTGCTAAAGTGAATAACCAAGTACACCGGCTCTATCTTATTGACGGTCATAGCCATATCGGGTCAGACATCGACGGGGTCTCCAATCCAAATCCTCTGGCACCTTTCGGGACGTTCGATTTTTACAAGAAGACCTATCAGGAGGTCATCAAGGTCACAAAGGGACCAGAGTGGAAGTTCACCTCGAAGGGCGCGAAATACGAGTTCAAGATCGTCCCAAACCCGCCCGTTTACGAGATCATCAAGCAGGCTTCGGAAATCTCGGAACAATACTCGAAGATCATGGAACGGCTCGAGAACTCGTGGATGTTCGACTTCGGCGTCGGTTTCCCCTTCCAAGACAAGTACCGCGCGGACAAGCCCGAGGCGCTCTACCGAGCCAGCAACGAGCGGGTGGCTGAGGCGGTCACGAAGTTTCCCGTTTCTCTCAAAATGATCGGGTACTGCCGCGTGCACCCCGACGAGGGCCAGCAGGCGGTTGACGAGGTCACGCATTCGGTAACTGTTTTAGGCCTGCGCGGTCTGAAGCTCCATCCGCGGTCCGAGCAATGGCTCGACCACATCAACAATCAAAACGCCGTGAACGTGCTCGCCGAGGCCGCCCGGCTGTCCATCCCGGCTCTCTTCGACACGAGGGGCAAGGAGTCGATCTACAACGTGCATGAGCTGGTGAAATCCACGCGCACGTTCCTCCAACGCAACAGCCCGGAGCTCGTTCCGCATCTCAAGGTGCTCATCGGCCACGCCGCCGCGGGGAACTTCGATGATGCCCACACTTACCAGGCCATGTCCGATCCCAACTGCGTCGGCGAGCTCTCGATGATCCGTTCCCCCGAGTTCGAGCAATTCATCGTGGATTTCATGAAAAAATCGCCCGCGAAAAAGGATTGGTCGAAGCACATCGTGTTCGGCTCGGACTTTCCCTATTTCTTCGAACGACACGCCAAGGACATCCTCTCCTTCCTGCTCACCCAGCCGTTCTTCGACGCGGGCGGCACGATCGAGGACGTGAAGAACATCATCGGTGGCAACATGCTCCGCTGGCTTCCCGACTACAACAATTCCATGGTCAAGCAGGTCAATCCCGTGCCGAACCCGGTCGCGGTGCACGTGAAGGACAGCGAGGCGGGCACGTCCCAGGAAATGATCGCCCAAGTCGTTGCAAAGCTCGTGGACAAGGCGGGCATGGACATCACGAAATTTTTACCCATGTTCAGGGACTCGTTCGCGAACGCCTCGAAGAACGAGTACCTGCTCGGGACGAGGTGGGCTGTGAACGGGGACCAGAAAGAACTACTTTTCTTGTGCATGAACCTGTTCGGGAACATGTACGGGCTCGGGCCGCTCGGCGAGAACGCGTCGTGGAACAAATTTGGTTATGCCTATTTTTCGGATGACGGGTTTGCGGCCCTGAAGGCCTTGGCTGACGTGAACGTGATCGAGGATCCAGAGGACGCGGTGAAGGTTTTCAAGACCCTGTTCTCGGAAGAAGCAAAGACCCAGAAAAAACTGCAACCCGTGCGGCCACCGACAAAACCCGGGGCAGGCGCGCCCTTGAAGCCCATCATGAAACCCATAAAGCGCATGCCGACCAAGCGCGCAGCCTAATGCGTAATCGATGCCTTTTTTTCATCCTTCCTAGTATGTCTTTTCCAAATGTTCACATGGTCAAGATGTAGAGGCAATCCTGCGATTGGATTCGATCCATTCGGCAATTCCAAGCAAACGGTAGAAGGAAGATAAGAAAGAGAGGAAAGCAACTCGCGGGCAATCTAATCCCTGATCGTTTCAAGAAGGGACACGATGCGATAGATCTGCGTGCGCACGTGGACTGGACAGTTGGGATCGATCGAAACATCCTCTAGCCTCGAGATAGCATTGCTCGCGCGCACTGCCGGTGTGCCCTTGACATTATGAAGATCCTTATAGGCTTCTTCTGCATTTTTCCTGATATTGCGGGGGACCGTGTTGTTGTCGGCGATCTGCTTCAATGCAAAATCGATCTGGGAGATTTGCCTCTCTGTATCATCTTTCTCTTCTTCTTCTTCGGGGCATTCCTCATCCCCTTCGTCCATATCAGCGCCATCTTCATTCTCTGCAATTTCTTCATTCTCTGATTCAGGATTGTTCTCGTCGTCAGACATGGATACCACCGCATTGGTGAAAACAGAGTCTGGGTGATCCAATATTCCGTTTATTAAATCGATGACGCTTTCATTTCTGCTTGAAATTTTCTTCGATGCATGGCCTTGCCCCGAGAAGAGTCGCGAGTGGGAGGCAAGCATCAAGATAATGCTCGGCGCGGTTAACAGGCAAGAAAAAGAGAAAGATGGAACGAAAATGTCTTGGATCAGGCTTGATCCCAGCCGCCGTTGGCCCGCAATTCCTCGACGATCTGATTAGCCCGCTCCTTGAGGGCCATGTAGTCGACCTTGGCCACCCGATTTAGTGGCATGGTGCCAGGCTCCAGGATCTCGTAATGTAGCGGGCGCTTGTAGGCCGCCATGTTCTGCGCGGCTTCCTCCAGCTCCTCCACGGTGAGGTCCTGATCCGCAACTTTCTCGACGAAGAACATGATGGCCTCTGAAAAGACCTCGTGGGGGACGCCAACCGCGGCGCACAGGCCAACCTTGCCCTTCAGGGCCTCGGTGATGCCGTCCTCGACCTCGGTCGGGAAGACTTGGTACCCTTTCGGCTTGATCACGAGCTTGCTGCGCCCGGAGAAGTGGAGGCCCTTCTCGTCGTAGGTGCCAAGATCGCCGGTATAACAAAACCCGTCTTTTGAAATGGTCTTGGCGGTGTTAACCGGATCGTTCAGGTACCCGAGGAAAATCTGCGGGCCCGAGAAGGTGATCTCGCCGACCTCGCCGGGGCCTTTTTCATCGCCCGCGAAGCCGTCATCCTTCATCGGATCACGTATCGAGAGGGGGCAGAGGGGCATATCGAAGCCGATGCCCGCGGCGATTTCATCGACCGATGCGCCAACGGGCGTGTAAGTGACGAATCCAGCGGTCTCCGTGAGTCCCAGTCCGCTTCCGATAAGCGGTGCCATGGCCTCGAGCTTCTCGAGAAAATCGCGCGTAACGGCTTGGCCCCCGTAGATCGCGAATCGCAATGATTTGAGGTCATAGTCCTTGTAATTCGGGAGCCGCCATTCCATTGCGAACAATGCGGGGATTTGGCCTATATCGTTGACCTTGTATTTCTGGATCGCGTCGAGGGCCTTTGCAGCATCGAAGATCTGGAGGAGCACCGCGGTGGTTCCCGCGTAGATGGCGAGTGCTAGTTGCTCGGTCGTGCACCCCACGTGGCTCGGTGGCAAGTCTATGAGGAAAATGTCCTTTTCCTGGACGTTGAACCCGACCGCGAGACCGATGTTCTGGATCAGGATGTTTTCATGGCAGATCACGGCTGGCTTGGGCTTCCCCGTGGATCCTGTCGTAAAGATGATGAGGCAGGGATCCCGCTTGCCGACCTTCTTCTGCGCCTTGGCGACTTTCCCTGTTATCGCGGCGTTGATGTAAACCGATTTGATGTCTGCAGCCCATGCCTTCAGGGACTGCGCACCATCAAGAATACCATCCTCGTCACTCTGGACCTGGATCCAATGCTTGCACTCGGGATGATTCTTCTTAATCTCCTCGACCATGGGCCTGAAGTCATTAACAGCGGTTTTACCAAGAAAGAAGTATGCCGTGGGCTTGGCTTGGCTGAAACAGGCATCCACTTCGGCCACTTTGAGCCGTGCATCGAGCGGGGCAATGATCGCGCCAATGCGGTAGCAGGCATACATCAAGAAGACATGCTCCTTGATTAAGACCAGGGTTGTCGCGACGACGTCGCCCTTCTTGATGCCCATTTTCAGGAGCTTTGCGGCCATTGCTTTTGTGCTCGTGGCGAATTCCTTCCACGTGACTTGGGCGCCTGTATCGTATTCGATCAGGGCGATACCTTTCGGTTTTGTCTTTGCATAGTGATCGACGACATCGAACATTCGCGGGAAGAGTGACGCGTACCGCTTCTTGCACTCCTCGTCCAGTTCTTTCGTATACATCAGATTTTCACCATTTATTTCTCATTTCGCCGCAGAATTAATCACTCGAAATGAAGAGTTATAAGACATTTGGTCCCGCCACTAAAAAAGTCTAATTTACATTCCTGCTCGACGAGGCCACCGAGTAGATGACGACTTATAGCGCGGGGGATGCCGTTGCCGGGATTTGCGCCCCGGCATGAAAAATTTAGTCATTAAGCCTCTGCTGTATCGGAATGCCCGTCACGATGCGCTTCTTGTACTGGTCGATGTTGTCCGAGAACTCCTGCACGAAGCCGTTGAACGACAGGATGGACACGATGGGGATGAAAAAGTTCTGGAGGGGCGGGTTCAACAGCGTCACGACCATAGGTAAGATCATGCACGACGTCCACTTGAGCTTCATGTCGAACAGGAGGTCGGCAAGCACCGGGAGATCGTCACCAAGCTCGGTCGCCCGGTTGAATTGCTCGTTCGCAGCTTCCACGATCTTCGTGACGCTCGCGTTCGCCCGGTAATCCCAATGCTTAGCGTCGATGAGCAGAAGAATGTGATCCTTTGACTGCCGGTCAGCCGCGACCACGTCAATCTCGTGTTTGTTCCCCTTGCTGTCCGTGAACCTGAAGTTCTTTTTCGTGATGTAACCGTTTTCGGCCAATGCGTGCTGGACCAGTTTCTCGAAGTCCTGCCAATGCAACAGGTCCACCGTGGCGAGGTTGAAGTTCAGGGAATAAAGCATCAGGTACAGCGTGACCTTGTCAAGGACCTGAACCGCGGGAGTTCCGCCCTTGCGGGAGACCGTGATAGCACCCTCGCTCGTATTGGAAATGAAATCAAGTAGGTCTTCCAACGAGTCGTCCGAACCAGCGTCGGCGGTGTAGACCTGATCGAGCAGGTGTATGGGAACCGACCTGACGGCTGGTTCCTTGGTCTCTTTCAGGATCGCAGCGACGAGGGCAGCGATCGTATCCCTGTACTGCTCCATGACGACGACCGTTCAGACGAGGTTGAGCGTGAAAAATTTTTCTCGATAAAACTCCATGTAAATATCAGCCCCGGGGCTAACTTCGACCAGACCCCGCGCGCCCGACGACGCTCGCGCCGCCTCGTCGAATGCCTCCACGCGGATGGCTCCCGAAACGATCCTGAACTCCTTCAACGCTTCAGGGACATCAGGCTTGGCATCTACAGAAAGTTGCACGAAGAATTTAGACCGAAGTGGGTATACCCAGCACGTGTAGGTGCTGTTGGAAGCATCGTAACGCAACACTTTGATACGCTTGCGATAAGCCTCGTCGACCTGATCAATAGGGGTTGATTCCGCGTAGGTCTTGTCATTTTCGAGCGCTTCTTGTGTTGTTTCCCAACCCTCGCAAAACGGGGTTTCAACACACACGGGAATGGCTTGGTTGAGAAGCAAACAATCCAGGTATATTTTACCCTCGATGCGGGTCTTTTCTTCCTCGTCATTTTGCACGAGCGGCAAGAGATTCACGTGGATGTCCAGCGCCACGTCGTGCCTCCCGAATTCGACCAATTCGTCGCAAAAATCTTCGATCACGAGGACCATACTCTGCAGGATGGATCGGGGACATGCCAAGGACGAATCGTCCGACGGGATGCAGATCTCGCCAGGAATATCGGCCACCTCGATGCCGGCGCCGTTCAGGAGCTGGTTCGCGAGCAAAAGCAGGTTGATTTGCTCGACGGGCACCAAGGCAGGCACGTGGCCCTGCTGGTAGGTCGCGACGAGAAAGCCGATGTTTTCGGAAATGTAGTCCTTATCCTTATAGCCGGTGATGACGCAGAACACCGTTTCCACGATGATGATCGAGAAATAGAGCCGGTCCGCGACGGGCTGGTTCAGGAACGGTTGCACGATCGCCTTGGCCAACGTGAGATATTTAAACGCGGCGTGGAGTTGCTTGTCGATGAAGTTGATCTTGAAGGCGTCGAGGAACAGTTTCATCAGGTAAAACGCGATAAAATTATAGATACGCGTGTAATCGGTCGGTTCGGCGAGCTCGGGGAGCAACGCCCCAAGCGCGTTTATGATCTTGGTCGCCGTGAGATCTATCTCCTGCACCAGAACCGCATCGGGCGCAGCGAGGCTTTCCCTGACAATGGCCAACACGGGGGCGTAAAGGGTAAGCGGCTCGGGAAGGGGGTTGCCCGTGTTCAAAGCCAGTTCCAATTCGGTGATGGTATTCCGGCTGAAATTCCCGTTGATGTCGTCCCTCGCCATGCGGATGCTCTCGAGCATCTGGGCAAAGAATGCCTCGATGTGGGCCACGGGACGCCGTCCCTCGCTCGTACGGTAGGACGTGAAGTATTTGAACAGACGCTGGGATACCAAGGCAATAGCATCTTGAAACTTCATGTTATCAGACACGGCCATCATGGCACCAAGAAAGGCCCCGGCGCCCTTCACGATCACGTCATCCTTGAATAGGAAGGAGGCCGCGTTTTCCACGCCCTCGTCGTCCGAGATGATCCAGATCTCGTCGGCCGCATGCTCCAAAAGATTGGCCGCGCGATCGTCAACCAGGTGCTTCGCCACGGTGAGGATTTCAATGTCGGTCACCTCACCGGGGTTGAACCACCGCCGGTGCATGTGTTCGTTCATGACGGTGACGTCGGTGAAAAACGTGTCGTGCTCGATGTCGATCGGCGCCTCGACAAGGATTTCCGATTCGATTATCCTAGAAAGTTGTCGATTGAAGTGCTCGACCTCGGCAAGCACCCGCGAGGGGACGACGGGGCGGAAATTGTTTTCCACGAAGGAGGCAAGCAATCCGCCAACGAAGGACTCCACTTCAGCCTTGGGCAGGACCTCACCTAGAGCAACGAAAAAGTTCGTGTCAAAAACAACCAAGATCGTTCTGGGCATGAGGCGGGTACACACCTTGTGCGTTATCCTGACCTACCTAGCTACGCATTTATCTAGTTGTTGTCGCGTGCCGGGGAAAAGAAAGTCAAAAGTCGAGCTCGATCGGCGTTCATTAGAAGATAAACTCGTCATATTTTGCGAACGCGTACGGGAGGAATTCCTCCGGGTCGACCTCGGCAACCACTTTGGCAGGCGCGGGGTACATATCAGATTGCAGGTAGAGGCCCCCAAGAACCTGCTCGACTTGAACTTCCGACCACGGATCATTGTCCGCGGGAGTCAACACGACATTCGCCTCGCCAAACTCCCGTGACTTGATAATCGAATTGCTTTCTCTCCGGACGAGGCGTGGATTGTAATCAAATCGAAACGGGTCCTCAGGGGAGGCAAAATACTTGAATAAAAAGGTCTTGGTCGGCGGCTGGAGGTAGGTCATTAACATGTCCTTGGCATCTTCGGTGTTGAGCTGTCCGTTCTAGGTCGCAGAGGCCTGAAAAAATCGGATTCCGTGGCGCTCCACCCATCCTTCCACTGACGTATCATCACGCGCTAGGGCAATGCTCGCATATTTTATGGGCCACCCGATACCTTCTCGCACGATAGCTATCTCCCTCACGGAAGACATGGCATTGTCCACCGAGACTGGATTGGTAATGCAGTAAAAAACTATCTCGCCATCGAACTCTGCAGCAAGTGTAAGCCCCGCATCGTGACCTGTTCCACCGCTCACGTAATTCGAGCTTGGATATGTTGCAACAAAAGACAAAACGACCGGATCCGCCGCGGGTTTCAAAGGCGGGGGAAGTAATCTCTCAACGATCTCGGGCGTCGTTAGCCAGAACACGAAAAAAGTTTCGGCATCATTGTAGATAGGAGTAAACGCCCTCAGTTTTTCGATATAGTCTTGCGATTTCACGAAACTCATGCATCTCATCCGATCTTATTTTGGAAACACCGATTGTTGGTCGATGTTTCGTTGAACCGGTTTCACGAACCGGTGCATGAATTTTATTTGGCTTGGATATAAGGATTGCTTTTCCTGCAGACAGAAACAACTTTCGTGGAAATAATAAAGATGGAAGAAAAAGAATAGAAAAACAAGTTTTAAACGGCGGCTTCAGATTTGCTGAAGATTCGGTCGAACCGCGCGAGCGCTTCGTCGATGATATCATCGGTGTGGGCCAACATCGTGTACAACCGGCTACCGCCGATCGTGATGATGCCCTCGGCCATGTACGCGGCACCCATTTCCTCGATCATCTCCTTCCGTGCGACCGCGGACGCCATGGCCCCCTCGATATTGAGATCCACGAACATGGCTGCCGATGTCTCGAGGTGCACGATGGGTCCCTGATTGTAAATCACGTAAGGAAGACCATATCGATCGATGATCTCCTCCAAGCCTTTCGTGATCCGGTCTCCGGCTCGGCCGGCCTTCACGCAAGCGTTGGTCCGCTCGATTTCTTTTATTGCCCAATAGCCGGCGACGCAACTCAGCGGGTTCGCCGAGAGGGTGCCGCCGACGTAGGCCCGTTTCTTGCCAGATTCGACACCGGCCGAGCAGTAGCTCATGAGGTCCGCGCGGCCACCGATACCACCGGCCATGGGGTAACCACCAGCGATGCACTTGCCGAACACGGTGATATCGGGCTTGACGCCGAAATATCCCTGCGCGCCTTTCATACCGATCCTGAACCCGGTCACGACCTCGTCGAAGATGAGCAGGGCACCGTGCTGGTCGCACAGCTCCCTGACCTGCTGGGCGAATTCGAACGGGACGGGGCGCGTGCCGCTCTCGGGCCCGAGCGGCTCGAGCAAGACGCACGCGGTCCCGCCCTTCGCATCGTTCTTCTCCATGAGGTCGCTGAGGCCCTCGAAGTCGGTGGGGAAGAATTCCTGCGTGTTCTTGTTGCAATCCCGTGGAATGCCGATGGCTTCGGCCGAGGAGCTACCGGGGATGTGAATGCCGTACACGAGCTGGTCCGACCAGCCGTGGTAGGCACCACCTGCCTTGATGACCTTGGATTTCCCGGTCGCCGTGCGGGCGAGACGGATGGCGGCCATATCGGCTTCGGTGCCCGACCCGAGACTCCGGAACATCTCGCAGGAGGGGTAGAATTGATTGACGAGTTCCGCGAGCTTAAGCTCGTACTCGTGGAACAGGCCCGTGACCGGCCCGCATTCGTTCAGGAGCTCGATCACCTTTTCGCGAACGGGCCCCCAATTGTTGCCGAGCATGGTCGGGCCGCCCGCGCACAGGAAGTCGATGTACTGGTTACCATCGACATCATACATGTACGGGCCGTCGGCTTTCGAGATCGCGAGCGGGAACGGGTAGTTGAAGGCAAGGTTGTGCTGCACGCCGCCGGGGATCAATGCCTTTGCGGTATCGTTGAGCTGCTTGGAGCCTTGGCATTTTTCGTTGAAATACGCGAGGTACTCGTCCATGGCCTCCCGCTTCAGGGGAACCATGGGGACCTTGGCGAGGTTCGATATCTTATCTTGGATCGCGAGAGCATCCGGGTAGGTGGTAATGCCGTATTCTTCGGACATGGTATTCGCCAATTTTTTAGACGATCAATGTGATCTTCCAACAGGATGCCTTTAAACCATTTAGTAGCAGGATTCAGTGCCAAGTTACATCTCGTCGGAGGCTATTTCTGATCGGAGGCTATTTTTATACCCTATGATATCAGGCATTCTTGAATTTACTCCGCCCACACATGTATCACAAAGGCAGCAGGTGAAGTGACTTGGACGAGATCGTGATCGATGGGTCCCATGGAGAAGGCGGCGGCGCCATACTACGGTTGTCCGCAGCTATGGGTATCATTTTTAACCGGAATATACGCGTCGTGAAGATCCGTGCGAACCGCGATACCCCCGGATTGAGGGAGCAACATCTCATGGGCCTCGAAGCGCTTGCAACGCTGTGCGGCGGAAACCTCACGGGTGGAAAGGTAGGCTCCACGGAGATTCTCTTCGAGCCAGGCGACCTCAGGCCCTGCACGGTCTCCGTCAGGATCGGCACGGCGGGAGCAATCGGCTTGGTTTACCAGATCCTGTCCATCGCGTGCGCCGGCTTTCACGGCGAGCAAGGCGACAAGATCGAGATCATCGTCGAAGGAGGGGCCACGTATGGCAAGTGGGCCCCACCGGTTAGTTACATCAAGAACATCCTCGTACCGCTCCTCGATCGGATCGGTTTTTCGTCCGACATCAGCGTGAAGCGGCAGGGATTTTACCCGAAAGGAGGGGCCGCTGCAAAGATTACCTTTTATCCTGTCAACGAGCTTGCCGGCATCGATCTATCGGACCGCGGAACGATCGTCTCGATCGAGGGGGATTCGGTCGCCTCGGCCAACCTGCGGAACACGCACGTCGCAGACCGGCAGGCAACAAGCCTCGTGGATGCCATGAAGGCGAAGTTCCCGGGGGTCAAGAGCCACGTCATCGCGAACTACGTCGATGCCTTGAACCCTGGATCGGGGATCGTCGCGTGGGCAAAAACGAGCACTGGCTGCGTCATTGGATCGGACGCGATCGGCGAGCAGCGCCTGCCGGCTGAAAAGGTAGGCCGGGAATGTGCACGTGGCTTGATCAAGGTGTTGAGCAGCCCCGCGACAGTGGACGAATACGCATCAGACCAGCTCATTCCCTTCCTGATGCTCAGCAAGCAACATTCCCGCATCATCATGCCCGAGCTCACGAACCACGCGCGGACCAACATCGAGATCATCAAGAACTATTTCTTCGATCGATCCGTGCTGATCGACGAGCGCGAGGATCACGTGGTCGTCGAGTTTCCCGCCATGGATTGATGCTTATCTTGCATCTTTTCCGTTTTTTCTACCAATCTGTGCCGTTTTACAGCATCAGCGGGAGATGCGCGTTTAGGATAAAAGACCCTCTTATGCACAAGGGATGATTGCGAATTAAATATACCAGTGATGCGAAATGACGAAACCGCTTCCAATTATCGTAATCATCATTGGCATTGCCGTGGTTTTCCTAGGCAGGTTGGAGTCTAACATTCCCCTCTGGATTGCTGGTTTTGCCATTGTCATCATTGGAGCCGTGCTTTACTACAAGATAATGCCGAAGAAGAAAGCAATCACTCCGCAGCAAGAACCGTAGCCTGATGCCGGTTTCATACTTCTCTTCTTTCTTCAATCAAGCAATATCATTCTAGCGCTTCCTTGGATGGCTTGTGTCCGGGGAACAAGAACACTTTATGGGCTATGCTTTCAAGGAAGAGCGTATATGCAAAACTCGGGTTTACTCCGGTTTTTGCGGCTGGTGCTCAGGATCAAAGCTGGGAAGGCCGGACGATCGCGCCAGGTTGCCGCCCCAAAAGCAGAGGATGAAGCGTTGGGGGAACGAATGACCGAACTCTTGGACCGGGGGCTCGTGGTGCTGGAAACGGCGAGCGGGGAGGTGCACGTGAGCTGGCGGCTCTTGCTCGAGGACCCGCCCACAATCGCTTTCAACGTGTATCGCGGAAACGGGAGCGATGCGACTAAATTAAACGGGGACCCGGTGGCGCAAACCACGGATTTCGTGGATCACGATCCGGTGCTGGAACGAGGTGCCTCGTACTGGGTGGTGCCGGTTGTCGGCGGGATCGAGCAGCCAGAAGCCACATCGCGGCAGGTCGGCGTCCTGAATAAGGACCGCCTCCCTTACATCTCGATCCCCTTACGGGAGCAGGTCATGTTCCAGAACCTCGCGATTGCCGACCTCGATGGGGATGGAGCATACGAGTTCGTCGTGAAATGGCCGAACGTCGAAATCGACCCGTTCAAGGGAGCGGGCTGGCACCGGAGCGACACGACCTACAAGCTGGAGGCATATCGGCTGGATGGCACGTGGCTCTGGCAGCACGATCTAGGCTGGGACATCGAAACCGGCATCTGGTATTCCCCGTTTGTCGCCTACGACTTCAACGGGGATGGCAGGGCAGAGATCGCCGTGAAAACGGGCGAGGGCGACCACCGGGACTGGACGGGTCGGGTCAAATCTGGTCCCGAATACTTGGCAATCTTGGACGGGATGACAGGCCAGGAAATCACGCGGACCGCGTGGCCCGCCCGGTTTCCCGAGTTCTACAGCTGGAATAGCCGAAACATGATCGGCGTTGCATACTTGGACGGCCTCCGCCCGTTCGTCCTCTCGGAGCGGGGAACCTACAACGCGATGTTCCTCGATGCCTATCGCTTGGTCGACAACCAGCTGGTCACTTACTGGCGATGGTCTAGCTATGACGAGCCAGGATGGGCGTACTTCGGGCAGGGATGTCACCAGCTCCACGTGGCAGACGTGGACGGCGACGGGCGGGACGAGGTCCTGCTCGGGTCGTGTGCTATCGATCACGACGGCACGGGCCTGTGGTCAACGGGGCTGCAACATTGCGACCACGCCTACATTGGCAAAATCGACCCCAGCCGGCCCGGGCTCCAGGTGTACTACGGCATCGAGGGGGTCATCCCGGGGCCGAAAGCACGCGGGATCTGCGAGGTGAATGCGCGGACCGGGGAGATCCTCTGGGCGACGGATGCCACCACGCGCCACGTCCACAACCACGGCTTGGTATCCGACATCGACCCCCGCTACCCCGGTATGGAGTGCTACAGCGGGGAACAAACCGAGCCGGGCAGGTGGTTGCACGCGGCAGATGGCACGCTTATCGCGGACGAGAATACCATCGACTGGGGCGTGGCGCCGAACGCGGTCTACTGGGACGGGGACCTCCAACGGGAGGTCCTCTACAGGGGGCGAATCTTCGACTTTCCGTCGGATCGCACGTGGCTGGAAGGCATCCCCGAGAACACGCAAGTATCGAGCCAGGGGGAGAATTATTTCAATTGCTTCGTCGCCGACGTCTTCGGGGACTGGCGGGAGGAGGTCATCGTCTCGGTTCCGGGTGAGATCCGTATCTACACGACTACGGTCCCCGCAGAGGACCGGCGGGTGACGCTCATGGCCGACCCGATTTACCGCCTCGACGTGGCCCATTTCTCGAGCGGTTACGCCCAACCGCCCATGACGAGTTTCTGGCTCGCGGAGAAGAAGGAATGACTCGATCAACATAGGAAAAGGAATGAATCGATCAGCGTAGTTGACCGAATAGACCGTCGGCAATCAGCTCAGGATCCCCTCAAGTGATTCCCGGCCTCTCCCACTAGCAGGTTGCGGCGGCTTATTGGATCGTGGTTGCTCGTGTACTAATCTTTGGTGCAATATCTATACAGCAAAGAGCAAGCGTCATCAGGGAGAACCAGCATGATTAGGGCTATCATCGTGGAATCCACGATCTGAGTTTTTCTCTGTCCTCGATCAAGGCATTTTCAAATCTAACAATGATTTTTTGAAAATCCGGATCCGAAATTTCACGATATGTGTAACATTCGGCATCGATTCTATCACCGACCTTCCTGGACATCTCTACCTACATAAAGTTCCATAAATCAAGGCATCAAGGCAAATCACATATCATATTTAAGAAAAATGACTGAAGGTGATAGGATCTCACCGTACAAATATCGCAATTACTCAAATAGACCTTGCACCAATCAAGGCTCGCCGGCGAGACGAAATCACTATGGTAGCCACCCCGAGAACCGCAACCAAGACGATACCGGTGATCGGATACCCTGGCATCGTTGTCGATGGTGGGGCTGACGCGATTTCCCGCAAGAAGGTGAACGACCATGCTCCCACCTGTGGAAAGCTAGGTGACTCGCCCGTGAACGTGAAACTGTTCACTTGCCCGCCGGTGTCAGCCACATACGTTCCGCTTAGATAGCCCGCGCTGTCATTCCACATTGCCGTGATGCCCAAGGCAGTATTGGCAAGGATCGAGGCGTTAGTGTCAAGGTGGAATGGATGGCTTGGAAGTCCAATGAATCCATAGGATTCATCCCACGGGGCGGCAAAGGCGTCACCCGGCTGCAATTC
>Ga0326728_10000945_pt1 | contig 107660 bp, 86 predicted proteins | sample MB3enrmetagenome_FD_207602 | JGI IMG/M metagenome (GOLD analysis project Ga0326728, IMG submission 207602) | Lab enriched peat soil microbial communities from McLean, Ithaca, NY, United States - MB31MN | ecosystem: Environmental > Terrestrial > Soil > Wetlands > Peat | place: USA: New York... | reverse complement strand
TGCGGTGGGTGTCATCCTCACCGGCATGGGCGACGACGGCGCCCACGGCATGTTGGAGATGAAGCAGGCCGGAGCCGTGACCATCGCCCAGGACGAGGCCAGTTGCGTAGTCTTCGGCATGCCCAAAGAAGCCATCAAGCTCAACGGCGTCGACAAAGTTCTGCCCCTCGCCTCCATCGCCAGCGCCATTCTCGCTTACACGCGATAACGTGGAGATAACTTCCCGCATGCGTATTACTGATTCGGCCAGAAAGCTATACGACAAATGCGGGCGCCCCGCCCTCGCCGCGTCTTTGTTTTTGCGGCGAGGGCGGGATGCAACCTCGCAATCCAATCTGGCCGAATCAATAGGAGATGGCTTGGCACATCGACTGCGGTGTTTTGATCTTTCTGTTCACCTTCCTCGAGCGCCGGAGAAATCTGTGGACGGCGGTCAAGCCAGAATGGAACGGTGGCTTTACCGGAGCCGATCTCCGCACTTGACGCATCGGGAGAGGAATCGTGAAATGAGTTATGCTCTATTGCTCCGTCGCGGCTGCTACGATGGGTTTCCTAGAGCAGATAGATCTCAGTTGGGCCCGCTGGCAATCTCCGATCAGCAAACAACCACAGCCGAAAGGTTAGAACGGTCGTCCCGGTTCTGTACCGCGTGGATCTTTTCATCGTGCCAGGAGGATGGGCAATGAACACCCAACCATGGAGTGAACAATTATTGGCCGCCATGATCGCTTCCGATCGCGCCGGCGCCGTGGCGCTAATCGATCGGGTGCTGGCCGAGGGCCTCGCTCCCCGCCAAGTGGTGGCCGAGATTCTCGATCCTGCCATCGTACAGTTGGGAATTCTATGGGAAGCGGAGGCCATGTCGCTGGCGCAGAATTATGTCGCCTCCAAGATCGCCGAAGACACACTGCTGCGCTGCATCCCGGTCAGGTCGAGCGAAATGCCGACCAAAGGCGCGGTGGTGCTGGGCAATATCGAGGACGATTTTCACGGTCTGGGCCGCAAGACCGTGGGGCTCTTTCTGGCCGCCGCCGGGTGGGATGTCTACGATCTGGGCAATGACGTGCTAGCAGAGGAGCTTCTGGACAAGGCGCTGGAAGTTCATGCTTGTGTGATCGGCTGCTCGGCGATGATGCAAACCACCGCCTTGAACATTCGCAAGCTGCGCGATCTGATCGATGCCCGTGGCCTGAAGGAACGCCTCAAACTGGGGGTGGGTGGCGCCGTCTTCAACTGGCGTCCGGAACTGGTGGCGGAAGTCGGGGGCGACGGTACTGCGCACAACGCGGTGGGCGCCGATGAGCTATTCCTGCGCTTGCAGGCGCAGGTGCTGCAGGGAGGAAATGCATGAATTCCTACCAGCGAACCATGAATACACTGACCGGCCAGCCCGTGGACCGGCTGCCGGTCTTTGCCGTCCTGGGTGCTTTTGGGGCCAACTTTACGGGCGCCGATCTGCGCACGCTTTACTCCGATGCCGACGCTTATGTGGCCGGTCAACAGGCCTTGCAGAAGGAACTTGGATTCGATCTGGTGATGTCGGCCTTCGACTACAGCGCCATTGGCGAGGCGTTCGGGGGCCAGGTCGCGTGGTTTGACCACCAGACACCGAACCTGAAGCGGCCCGCCGTGCGCACCGCCTCCGATGCATTGAAGATTCCCTGTCCCGATGTACATTCTGCGGGGAGACTGCCGGTCATTCTTGAGGCCACGCGACGCCTTGCTGTCTTGTACAAGCAGCAGGTGCCGATCGTTGCCGTATTGCCCGGCCCATGCATCCTTCCCTCCCTGGTGGTGGGAATTGAGCCTTGGATTGAAGCAATTCTCTTCGATCGGAATTTGGCGCAAAAGCTGCTGGAGTATACTGCGCCCTTCTTCATCGCCTGGGCCAGCGCCCTGCTGCAAGCTGGGGCCGATTGCCTGGTCTTTACGGAAGGGATGGCAGCAGCGGAAGTCGCTCCTCGTGCGATCTTCGCGGATCAATGCCTGCCTCATCTGCAATCTGTTCTGGCCCAGACTCCGGGCGCTAAGGTATTCCACCACAATGGCGGAAGCATCCGCCACATTCTCGACCTGATTCCCGGCCTGGCCGGAGTGGTTGGCGTAACGGTGGGCTCCAAAGACGATTTGTGCGAAGCCCGCCAAATGCTTGGTCCAGAAATCACCTTGATTGGAAATCTCGACAATCTGACCCTGCCTGGAGCGACAGTCGAAGAAGTCACCGCCATGAGTTTCACGGCGCTACGCAAAGCAGGAACCTCGGGTCGCTTCATCTTGTGCAATTCCGCTGCGGATATTCCGCAGACAACACCGCCCCGGAATCTCAAGGCGATGCTGGCGGCCAGCGCCGAATTCTCGGCGGAAATTGGATGTGGGCGATGACAACGCCGACCGTCTGGCTCAGTTGCGGAGTGGTGCGCGCCGAGTTGGAGGCGCTGCACTGCCGCGGCTCGCTCGACGGCGAATTGCTCTTCATGGATTCCATGCTGCATATGAATCCCCCGCTGCTGGAGAGAAAGCTCACGGCGATGCTGGAGCAATACAGGGACCGGATCGGCTGCCTGGTATTGGTCTACGGAGATTGCGCCGCACGGATGCTGGATCTAGTCCGCCAATATCATGTGGGCCGGGTTCCCGTAATCAACTGCGCGCAACTGCTGGTGGGCCGTGCCCGATACCGGGAATACATGCGCGAAGAGGCTTTCATGATCCTTCCCGAATGGGCGCGCCGCTGGGAACACATTGTCAAACATGAACTGGGATTGAACGAAGTCGTTGCACCCGGCCTGATCGGCGAGAACCGCCGCGTTCTGGTGTACCTGGACACCGGCCTGGTGCCCGTTCCGGAAGAGCATTTGCGCGCATTTTCATCCTATACAGGTCTGCCCTGGCGAGTGGATTCGATTACTCTGGACGAGATGCTGGTGTCGCTGTTGGCCGCCCGAGAAAAGGCCTGCCTTGCGGCGCCACTGGGGGAAAAGGTTTGAACCTAATCGAAAGCAGCGATCCTTCTACCTTTGCCGCACAACTGGTGGCCATCGAGTTGATCTCGGAACTGCTGGTTTCCACCACGCCGGTGAAGCTCAGCGAAGCCCTGACTAATCAACTGCGCGAACTCTGCGGCGCCAAAACCGTCATGGTCTGTGTCCATCGGCTCGATGCCGGAACGGATTTGCTGCTGCACGTCAGTCCCTTGCGCCGCTTCAATCTCTTTTCGCCCCAAGAGTTGGACCTATTGTGCCAGCAGGGCCCCGACGAGTTTTCCTGTTCCTGCCGGGAACTGCCCCCCGATCACTGCTTTAAATCTCTGCTTACGAGGGCAGGAGTAGAAACCATGGCGCGCTTTCGTTTGCGGGCGGGAGGCGAATTGGTTGGCGCTCTGCTCTTGTTCGATCTACCTGGTATCGAGCGCCTGGCCGAAACCAATCATATTATTCGCATTCTTTCTTCGCCCATCGCATTGGCGCTCAAGAACTCTCTGGCCCACGCGCAGATCGAGCAACTGGCCCTGGGCCTGGAAAAACGCGTGGAAGAGCGTACCCAGGAGCTACAGCGGAAGAACGAAGAATTGCGGCAGAGCGAAGAGCGCCACCGGACCATCCTGCATACTGCGATGGATGGCTTTTGGCTGATCAATGCGGAGAGACGCATTCTGGAGGCCAATGAAGCCTATTGCCAGATGAGCGGCTACAGTTGCCAGGAACTCCAGGGCATGAACCTTTTGGATCTCAGCGTCGTGGATTCGGAAGCGGAGGGCGTGGCCCGCGCCGAACATATCGAGAAGCAGAGGGGGAATATACGTTTTGAGTCAATACATCGCCGCAAGGATGGGAGCCTGTTCAACGTCGATGTCAGCATCACCTACCTGCCGCTGGATGGCGGACGCTTCGCTGTCTTCCTGCACGACATTACGGAGCGCAAACGCTCCGAGCAGCAGATTCAGGAACTGGCCTATTTCGACGGGCTCACCAAGCTGCCCAACCGGCGGCTGATGATTGACCGCCTGCGCCGGGCCATGATCGCCAATAGCCGGAGCAAGATGAACGGCGCACTGCTGTTTGTGGATCTGGATCACTTCAAGACGTTAAACGACACCTACGGCCATGGCGAGGGCGATCTTCTGCTGCAACAGGTGGCAAACCGTTTCACCGCCACGGTGCGCGAGGGGGACACTGTTGCTCGCCTGGGCGGCGACGAATTCATCGTGATTCTGGAGGGGTTGAGCGAGAGTCCGCTGGAGGCCGCCGACCAGGTCAAGAATATTGGCCAGAAGATTCTCGCTGCCTTCCAAACGCCCTTTGCGCTCACCGCGCGAGAGTACCGGAGCACGGCCAGCATCGGCACGGTCCTCTTCAAAGACGCCCCCGACAACCTGGATGAACTGATGAAGCTGGCGGATATCGCCATGTACCAGGCCAAAGCAGCGGGGCGAAATACACTGTGCTTCTTCGACCCCGTGGTGCAGGCCATCGTCAAGGACCACGCGGTGATGGAAGAGGATCTTCGCTGCGCCATCGCCGGCGGCGAATTGCTGCTTTACTTCCAGCCGCAGATGAACGGTCGAACCGTAACCGGCGCCGAAGCGCTAATTCGCTGGATGCATCCCAAACGCGGCCTGGTGATGCCGGGCGAGTTCATCCCCCTGGCCGAAGAGACGGATCTGATCCTGCTGGTGGGCGCATGGGTTCTTGAAGAAGCCTGCCGGCAGATCGTAGCCTGGGAGAGTCGACCCCAGACCCGCTCCTTGATGGTTGCCGTCAATGTCAGCGCCCGCCAGTTCCGCCAAGCAGATTTCGTCGCTCGGGTTCTGGACGTGCTGGATCGCAGCGGAGCCAACCCCCGCAGGCTGAAGCTGGAACTTACCGAAAGTATGCTCGTCCATGACGTCGAAGACGTCATTGTCAAAATGAATGCCCTCAAGGAAAGAGGGTTGAGCTTTTCTCTCGACGATTTCGGCACCGGCTATTCCTCGCTCTCTTATCTCAGCCGCCTGCCCATCGACCAGTTGAAGATCGACCAGTCCTTCGTTCGCCATCTGCTTACCGACCGCCATTGCGGCGCCATCTCCCAAACCGTTGTCGCCCTGGGCAAGACGCTGGGGCTTTCGGTGATCGCCGAGGGGGTGGAAACAGAAGAGCAGCGGGCCTTCCTGGAAAACATCGGCTGTTTGGGGTATCAGGGATACCTGTTCTGCCGGCCTGTCCCCGCGGATCAGTTCGTTGAACACTGCTTGCGCGCGGAGTAGCGCGGGGCGGGCGTGGCTCCGGCTTCGATATTGAAGGGCCAGATCAATCCGTTCCGTTAACACAAGATTCAGACAATCTCATCAGCCGCGCAACGATCCGCTCGGCGGCGTCGGGATGGGCCTGGGTGCGGGCGGCTGAGGCCATGGCGGCCAGCCCATTGGGGCTCTTCAAGAGGCGAACAAGCGTCCCGGCAAGCTTGCCGGATTCGTTCAGTTCCCGCTCCTCGATCATCACCGCGGCCCCGGCGCGAACCATCTCTTCGGCATTGCGCTTCTGGTGATCGTCGGCGGCGGCGGCAAAGGGAACCAGCAGTGAGGGCTTGCCCGCCGCCGCCAGTTCCGCCACCGTCGATGCGCCGCTTCGTGCCAGCACCAGATGCGCCTGACTGAAGCGCTGGGGCATATCGTCGAGGAAGGCATTTACTTCCCACCGCGCCGGGTCGGCCCCGCTGGCGGCGTAGGCGGCCTGTGTAGTCTCCAAATGACGCGCACCACTCTGATGTAGCACCGTCAATCCGGGAACGGCTTCCAGTAAGGCGGCAACCATGCGCGGCAAGTGCTCATTGAAGATGCGCGCCCCCTGCGAGCCACCAAAGATGAGCAGATGCGGCGCGGTCGAGGCCGGCGGCTGTAGCGCAAAGAACTCCGGCCGCACGGGAATGCCGGTAACTTCGGCGTTGCGGAACCACATCAGTGCGGATTGAAAGTTCACTGCCGCGGCCTGCACACGCTTGCCCACCAGCCGGTTGGCCAGCCCCGGCATGGCGTTGGGCTCGAAGGCCATGGCGGGAATGCGGCCGAGAATCGCCGCGCCCATCGCTGGCCCCGAGGCGTAGCCGCCCACCCCGAAGACCACGTCGGGGCGGAACGCGCGCAGCAGCTTCATACACGCGAAGAGGCTGAGCGGCAGAGCCAGACCGGTGCGAAACCGCGTCGCCAAGGAAACATTCTTCAATTGCCCGACTTCTATCAGATGCAGTTTGAATCCCGCTTGCGGGACCAGCCGGCTCTCCATGCCCCGTGCCGTGCCGACAAACAGAATCTCCGCGTCGTAGCGGGCCTTCAGTTCCCGCGCCACGGCCAGCGCCGGAATGATGTGTCCGCCGGTGCCCCCGCCCGCTATCAATACACGCATACTAGACAATTCTCTGCCTCTCAATAGAAATCGTTCTCGTCGGGGAGATCATGACCGCCGCGCTTGGCGTCGGTATAGATGAAACGCTGTTCGATCGATGCCAGCAAATAGCAAACAGCAATCAGCGCACAGTCGATGGGAGAGAAACTCATATGCCTGCCCCAGAAGGGCTCGCTCAGCCACGCCGGAAGAGTCTGACCCGCGGCCAGAGAAAGGTGAGTTGCGTAGAGCAGAAGATCGAAAACCAGGCCCAGAAAGAGAAGATGGACCACCACAATCCGCCGCATCGGGGTGACGTTCCGAGCGGAGAGGATTGGCGATTTGTCGCCCTTCCACCTAAAGCCCAGCGCAAGCGCGCTGTAGACGAGAAGGATGAGGATGTACATCCCCCACAGGAAGGGCTGATGCGGATCGACGAACATTGCTCTTCCTCTCTTAGCCCGGACTTCTGGGTCTATTCCCTGATCCCTATTCCCATGTTCCCTCGTTCCCTTGTTCCCTTGTTCCCTCGTTCCCTCGTTCCCTTGTTCCCTGCCTCTAATCCACCTTCCGGCTAATATTCAGCAGGATGCCTATCTGCGCCAGCGTCACCGCCAGCGAGGTGCCCCCCGAAGAAATCAGCGGCAACGGAATGCCCTTGGTAGGCAGCAACGAGAGCACTACGCTGATGTTGAAGAAGGCCTGCAGCAAAATCGCCGTAGTAATGCCGAATGCGGTCAGCCGCGCGAAGGAGTCGCGGGAACGAAAGGCGATACGCAGACCGCGAATGGCGAAGACCACAAAGAGCAGCACAATCGAAACTGCGCCGATGAAGCCCAGTTCTTCGGCGATATTGGCGAAGATGAAGTCGGTATGCGCCTCGGGCAGGAAGAAGAGCTTTTGCTGGCCGTCCATGAAGCCCGCACCGGTGAGGCCGCCCGAGCCCACGGCGATCAGCGACTGGTTGATGTGGAAGCCCGCGCCCTGGGGGTCGGCGTCGGGATTGAGGAAGGCCAGAACCCGCTTCCAGCGCCAGGCGACGAAGAAGAGCAGCGCAATCAGCCCGGGCAGCGCCAAGGCCAGCGCGCCCAGCAGGTACTTCCACTCCATCCCCGCCAGCACCAGCATCATGGCCGTGACCCCGGCCAGCACTAGCGCGGTGCCCAGGTCGGGCTGCTTGACGATCAGCAGAATAAAGAAGACCGGCATGACGATCGCCGGCAGCAGGGTGCGCCGCCAGTCGTTGATCAGGTGAATGCGCTTGTGCAGAAACCAGGCCAGGAAGAGGATCAGCACCGGCTTGGCGATCTCCGAGGGCTGAAAGGTGAAAAAGCCGCCAAAGCGAATCCAGCGGTGGGTATTGTGCGAGTCGCGGAAGAAGTAGACCAGCACCAGCAGGAAGCTGGTCACGCACAGCGCCGGATAGATGAACTTGGGCGAATTGAAGCGGCTGTAATCGAACTGCGTCAGCCCCAGCATGGCCAGCACCCCAAGCAGCGCCCAGCCGGCCTGCTTGCCGACAAAGGTGTAGGGGGAGTTGTAGCGCTCCTGCGCCATCACCGCCGAAGCGGAAAAGACCATCGCCAGACCCGCCACAATCAGCAGCAGGGTGATGAAGAACATCCACTTGTCGACCCCAACGAGTTTGGCCATGGCTCCTATCCAATCGAGATAAAACACGTTGCGCGGGCAGGCTTCTCAACGGAGTTCAAAAGGCCGCATGAACAAACAGAATATTCCGGAAAAGACCTTGAAACGCCCCTCAGGGGCGAGAGCGTTTTTGCTTTTGCTGTAGACTTCCGTGCCCCATCCTTTCCGCGTTCTTTGCGGAAAGGGTGGGAGACCGATCGCACCATTTACGGGCCGGGTCAATAACGTCGCCGACTCCGCACATACCGTAACCCCGCCTCAGGCCTTCACCAGTTCCTTGAAGACGCGGCCGCGGTGCTCGTAGCTCTCGAACTGGTCAAAGCTGGAGCAGGCCGGGGCCAGCAGCACCACCTCGCCGCTGTGTGCGGCGGCGGTAGCCGCCTGTACTGCCTTCTCCAGCGTCTCGCAACTGCGCAGTGAGACCACCCCGCGCAATTGCGACTCGATCTTGGCCGCCGCCGCGCCGATGGTGTAGACCGCCCGCACCCGGTCCTTGAGCAGCGGTGCCAGTTGCGTATAATCCGAGCCTTTGTCCTTGCCGCCCAGAATCAGGTGAATCCCCGATGAGAAGGCAGCCAGCGCCTTGGAGGTGGCGTCCACGTTGGTGGCCTTGGAATCGTTGTAGAAATCCACGCCGTTGCGCGTGCTCACATACTCCAGGCGGTGTTCGACGGCGTGGAAGTTCTCGATCGTCCTGCGAATCTCTTCCGCCCCAACTCCCGCCAACCGGGCGGCGCAAACCGCGGCCAGCACGTTCTCCACGTTGTGCGCGCCCTTGAGGGGAATCCCGCTCAGCGGCATCACGTTTTCGATTGCCGCGCCTTCGCCTGACCGATAGACCACCGCACCCTGTTCCAGCCAGGCGCCTTGGGCTACCGGGTGCTCGACAGAGAACCAGTAAACGGTGGCAGCGGACCGGGCGGCGGCAGCGGCGGCGCGGGCGTTGTCGGCATTCAGCACCAGGTAGTCCTCGGCGGTCTGTGCGGCAAAAATGCGCTCTTTGGCCCGCGCATAATTCTCAAAGCTGCCGTGACGGTCGAGATGGTCGGGAGTGATATTCAGGATCACCGCAATGGCCGGCCGAAACTCCTCCGTGGTCTCCAACTGGAAGCTGGAAACCTCCAGCACCGACCAGGTCTCCGCGGTGCTCTCTTCGATCAGCGCCACCACCGGCACACCGATGTTGCCGCCCACCAGCGTGGGCATTCCCGAGGCTTTCAGGATCTCGCCTAGCAGCGCAGTGGTGGTGGTCTTGCCATTGGAGCCGGTAACCGCCAGCGCTTTGCCCCGCAGAAAGCGCGCGGCCAGTTCCAGTTCGCCGATCACAGGCAACCCAAAGCTCTTGGCCTGCGCCAGTTCGGGCGTCTCCAGAGGCACGCCGGGACTGACCACGATCAGATCCTGGCGGCGGAAGGTTAAAAGACCGTGGCCGCCGGCCTCGACCATAATCCCCTCCTCCAGCAACGCGGGAATCTCCTTGGCCAGTTGTTCGGCGCTGCGCACATCCGAGACCGTGACCAGCGCCCCGCGATGGCGCAGAAACAACGCCGCCGCCAGCCCGGATTTGCCCAGTCCGACAACCAGAACCTTCTTGCCCTTCAGTTCCATCATGCCAACTATCCTCAAGAATCGTTTTGAAAAGGCAAGACCAAAGTCGTGCTCTTTCAAAGCAAGCAACTTTCATTCCACCCGCGCAACACTCATTATTCTGCGCCGATCCATGCCTTTTTACCGAAGTTTCAAGGTGGTGAGTGCAAACAGTGCAAACACCAGCGCCCCAATCCAGAAGCGCGCAATCACCTTGGACTCGTGCCAGCCCAACTGCTCGAAGTGGTGGTGCAAGGGCGCCATCTTGAAGATACGCTTTCCCTTGCGCAGCTTGTAGCTGCCCACCTGCAAAATCACCGAGGCCGCTTCCAGGATGAAAATGCCGCCGATAAAAGGCAGCAGCAGCTCCTGACGAATGATCACCGCGACCGTGCCGATGGCCCCGCCCAAGGCCAGCGAGCCCACGTCGCCCATGAAAATCTCCGCCGGGTGGGCGTTATACCAGAGAAAGCCGATCGAGGCCCCCACCATGGAGCCGCAAAAGACCGTCAACTCCGCCACCATGGGCATGCGCTGCAACTCCAGGTAGTCGGCAAAGACCACGTGACCGCTGACGTAGGTCAAAACGGTCAGTGCGGCGGCAGCGATAAGGGTGCAGCCGATGGCCAGACCGTCCAGCCCATCGGTCAGATTGACCGCGTTGGAGGCCCCCATCAGCACGAAGATCACAAAGGCAACAAAGGGGATAAAGGCCAGAAAGCCCAGGTGCGGCAGCGCCCCGCCCCAGTGCCACAGCAGGTCGGGGCGCCAGCTCTTCACAAACGGCACCGTCAACCGCGTGGAAAACATATTGAATTGCTGCAATACCACCAGCGCGATGGCCACCGCCGCCCCGGCCAGTCCCTGCCCCAGCAGTTTGGCCCGCGCCGTCAGCCCCAGGCTGCGGCGCTTGACCACCTTGATGTAGTCGTCGGCAAAGCCCACCGCCCCAAAAGCCAGGGTGGAGAAGACCGTGATCCACACAAAAGGGTTGCCGGGATCCGACCACAACACCGTCGGCAGCAGAATGGCGATGGCAATCAGCACCCCGCCCATGGTAGGCGTTCCCGTTTTCTTCAGGTGCGTCTTCGGTCCATCCTCGCGGACGAACTGGCCGATCTGGAACTCGCGCAGCTTCTCAATTACATACGGACCGATGAAGAGCGCGATCAGCAGCGCCGTCAACGAGGCAAAGGCGGTGCGGAAGGTCAGGTAGCGGAAGATGCGGAACGGGTGAAAGAACGGAAACAGCTTTTCGTAGAGCAGCCAGTAAAGCAAGGAGCCTCCCAAGCCGGATTGGAGCAAACTTTCAGCTTGATTCTACTAGAGCGGAACCAGAGTTACTGTGTCCTGTTCAGTTCAGTACCAGGTCGCCGCTCCCTGCTGTTCGCGTCGACTTGGGCGCTATGGCTACGCGAAACATAGACTCTGGTTCCGCTCCAGCCAGGCGCGAACCCCAGACGTGGAAATCGCCTCCGGCGCCTCGGCCCGGCTCAGCGGCAAACCGAACCGGGGTCGATGCTGGGCCGAAAATTTGCCGGAATGGCCAGTCCCCGCATGGACATGGCCTCTTCCAACGTGTCTGGCGCGGGCGCCAGGGAAAGATCCACGTCGCTGCGGTAGAAGGCATCCTCTTCCGCCGTTTGCAGCGCGACAAAGGTGAATCCCCGCTCCCGGTAAAGTTGGAGCAGCCGCGGCAACATGCGCGCGTCGAAGGCGCCCACATGCATCAGCAGGACGTAGGGAATGTCGTGTCCATAGAGTGCCTTCGCCATCGCCCGGCTGCGCTCGATGGCGGCATCGGCTGCCGCCAGGTAGCCGGTTTCCAGGCCGGTAATGGCGGCGCGGTCGTCTTTGGCCACGCAGCGCGCGTAGGGTTCGTTGTACATGTAATCGCCAAAGCTCATGGTCACCGCGGCAATCTTGTAGCCGTGCTGGCTCAGAAACTTGCGCGCCTCGGCCCGCTTTTGCGGGGTCTCGCCCTCCGCTAGGAAGGGATACCGCAGCCAGTGCCAATCTCCGCCGCCCATATACTTCTTCAGCAGCGGCTCGTTCTTCAATACGTCCTGGCTCCAATCCTCCAGCGAGATCTGATTCAGGCTGGGATGCGACCATGTATGGTTTCCCAGGGGCAGTCCCGCATCCCGCCACACTTGCAGCGCAGCCGTGGAGAGCGGCTCGCGTTCGGTTTGCACGCCGTTGACGAAGCCATAGGCAGGCGGCATGTGTTCCGCCTTCATCGCCGCGACGATCTTGGTGGCAATGGCCACCCGGCTATCCCCGGGCGGCAAGGCACTGTGCGCGGGCATGTCGTCCCAGGTGAATGCGATTTGCTGCGCCGCGGCGGGAAGAACCATGAACGTTGACAAAACGGTAGACACTACCAGCAGCCTGCCTAGATTTCCAATCGTCTTCAACACAACCTCCCCAAGTTCTCTCTAGCGCCTTGCCCGCGCCTTGTTTCTTATTGACCCGGCCACAAAGCAACGCGGCAAATGGGGTGCCCCACCCTCGCCGCGCGTTAGTTCCTGCGGCTAGGGTGGGATGCGACCTCGCCATTCAATTGGGCTGGATCAATAGCCTCCTGCCTGCTCTCGAACCGGCTCTCCGCGCCGAAGCGGGACAAGACGGAACATGGAAGGCTAACCAACATACCGGCTTAAGGTTCTCTGGAACGGCGCTCGGTAGCGTACAAGCGGACCCGATACACCCGCGCCTGGTGAGCCTCCATCATGAGTTGCCGGCCCTGATTTGATTCGTCGCCATTCAGACGGCGCACAGTGTTCCATTGTTCACCGCTTCTCTCGACTTCTTCGATGCTGGCGATGCCGCTCACCTTGTTGTCCGCATCCGCATCGCGATAGAAGGAAACCGTCAAACCGCTCCCGGCGATAAAGAACTCGTCGGCCGCGGTCTGCACAATCGTCATGGCCCCATCGTTGGTCAGCAGTGTCTTGGCGGGCCAGGAGCGCATCAGTGCGGCTTCAAAGAGGTAGCCGCCCAGGGATACGGTCTGCGTGGCCCGCGGGCTGTCGCTGTGCAGCACCAGGCCGCGCGTGCGCCCGCTGCCCTGAGCCGTCTCCAGCATCTCCCCCATACTGCCCAGCACCGCATAGACTTCGTCGAGACCGGGGCCAGAGCCGTTTGCCGCAGGGGGGCGCAAGCTGTCTACGCCAAAGGGAGAAAAGCCGAACGCCCGCGCTTCTCCGTAGGCGTAGAACGCATTGTAGGGGGCGCTCTCCAGACGCGCCTCGGGGACGAAGACGGCATTCCCCTTGAAGCGGTAGCGGTCGATCCAGTAGGCGAAGTTCGGCCAGTAGATGTCCGGAGAATAGAAGTCCAGTGCCGGTGCGGTGGCGCGATAAACCTGCAGATAGTACGGATGAGGCCCGCCGCTGGGATACTCGCCGGCGCGCTCGCCCGGCGCCGGAAGCTGGCAGTTCACGTACATGGGCAGCGGATAGGCCTGCTTGCCCGCTGCCGCCACCGTCTGAATGTAGCGCGCATAATTCCAGGCCATGAATACCTCGTCGGCGACTTCGCCGAAGACCTCCTGCCAGTTGTGCCCTGCGGAATCGAAATGCGCGCCCAACTCGGTGGACAGAGATTGGCGATGGGCTTGCAGATCCTGCGCCAGTTCGGCGGGGACGGGAGCGCGAAAGAGCTGGTTGGCCGCCAGCGACCGATCCCGCCCGCGCCCCAGGTAACCGACTTCGTTCTCCACTTGCACCATCAGAACCGTCTGCTCGTCCTGATCTTTCTCCCGCAGGTGCTTCATCAGCGCCGCAAAGGCCCGGCTATCGGACTTGAGCGTCTCCGCGCCCAACGTAGAGAGAATCTCCAGTTCGGCTCCGTCTGCGGAAACCGCGCGGGGAAAACGCACCGTATCACGCTTGACCCAGACCGGAGCATAGTTCGAAAAGCCGTTCTTCCAACTGCCAAACCACAACAGCACCAGATGCAGATGCTGGACGCGGGCGGTGTCGATCCAATGATCCAGAACCTCAAAATTGAAGCTGCCTTCCACCGGCTCAATCTCTTCCCAGGCCACTGGAACCAGCACCGTATTGAGGTGCATCTGCGCCAGCCGGGGAAGGATCTCGTCGGCCTGCTCGGCGGTGCCTGCGGAGGAGTTGCCCAGTTCCCCGCCCAGGATCAGATAGGGCTTGCCGTGGACCAGCAACTGCCCCCCCGGCGTAGCTTTGGATACCGTTGGCAGCTCCGCCGCAGAGGCGATCAGCCCCCACCCAAGGCCAACAGCAACAATCAGGAAACGAATAAAATGGAACATAAAAAGCCCTCCTCCAGCTGGCCCCACCCACGCCCTGCCGCAGCGCGCCATGGAAGCTGCCGGGGTTGCAATCATGCTATCAAGCCACCCGGCCTGGGTAACGCGAACTGCTGCTCTATAAAGCGAACAAGTGATTGAATACAAACAACCTGTCACCCTGAGAGAAGCGAAGGATCTGCATTTTTCCGCCGCCCATCAGGTGCTTTGAAAAACCTCCGGGTCTTCGCGCCACTCAAGATGACAATCCCTGGATCATGAAATATTTATCCTTCCAATCCAGTAACAGGCCGACGAAAAGACTGCCCCATTCCTTTTCATTGCAGCCGTGACTCGATGTGGCGAGCAAAGGAACCTCTGATTAAGTCGGCGATTTGAAGGGTACGGGCTTTAGCCCCTGGGAGAAGATTGGGGCATAGAAGGCGCACTTAATCAGAGGTTCCCTGGTTGTTCTAGCGCGCAAACAGCGCCAACGGAACCGATTCTCCCATGGCTTTGTATCCTGCCGGGGAGGGGTGCAGGTGGTCGCCGCTGTCGAAGCCAGGCAGCAGCCGCTCGGGATGCTCGGGATCGCGCAGTACCGCGTCGAAATCGATCGCCGCATCGAAATGACCGGCCGTGCGAATCCACCCGTTCACCGCCTGCCGGTCGGCCTCGCTCAGCGCTCCGGGATGATAGTAGGTCGAACCGGAATAGGGGGTTATGGTCGCTCCATAGACGCGCAACCCGTGCGCGTGGGCGCGTTCCACTATCTGCTGGTAAGCGGCGATCACCCGCTGTACCAGCGCCGCATGTTCCTCGGCAGAAACCTCGCCCTCGCGCGCCAGGCCCCCCAGATCGTTCACTCCCTCGAAGACGATCGCCCAGCGCACTGCGGCGGGCGCCAGCACATCGCGGTCAAACCGGGCCAGAACATTGGGCCCCAAGCCATCTGTCAGCAGATGGTTGCCGCCGATGCCCTGATTGGAGACGCCGATGGAGCGCGTCTCGCTCCTGGCCTGCAACCGCCTCGCCAGCACATCCGTCCAGCGATCGTTGCCGTTGGTCGTGGCCCCATGTCCGTCGGTGATGGAATCGCCCAGCGCCACCAGCGCCGCCGCACCGGGCGCGCTCTGCACATCGATCTCCGCAATCTGGTACCAGTGATCCACCGGTTTGGCATCGCTCCAGGCCGCTGCGCTCACCGCGTCGCCATGAACCAGATAAGAGGTGGCCCGCGATCCCGGATGACCGGTCTCCACCGCCGGGGGAGCATCGAAGTGCAAGCTCACCGCCAGGTCCGACAAGGGTGCCACCGGGTAGTCCAGCGGGTCGGAAACAAACTCCGCTCCGGGAGGAATCGTCACTTCCCCGCTGCCCGCAAAGCGCAGAGCCCGATCGCTGGCCGGATCGATGGCCGAAGACGCGGGCGAAAGCGGCCGCGCAATATGCACCGCCGTCAAGTGCAGGGCCGAGCTGCCGAAGGCATTGGAGATATGGACCCGCAACGCCGCTCCACCCATCGAAAGATGGAAGATCTGGCGCACGCTGGCGTCGCGCAACTCAGCCGCCGGCAACGCGTTCTGCGGTTCGGGGATCTGTTGCGAACTCCCCCAACTGGCTACCCAATTCTGCGCCCGAGGCGCGCTCTGCGTGGCCGTCTGCCCCTGCAAACCGCTCGCAACCAGAACCAAACCCACCACCAGAACATATCGCCGCATCTTTGTCATCGCCGAGATCACACCATGGATATCCGAAGTAAATCGCTTTTTAAAGCGCCATCAGCATATCATCCGGAAGTCTCCCCTGGCCTCCCACCAGAGATTCGCCCCCCGTGTTCCCGTTTTGCCGCCCGCCCGGCATCCCCTCGCAATCAAAGATGCTTACTCCTCGCGCAGCAAGTTCAACGGATTGACCGACAGCGCGCGCTGCGCTGGAATCCACGTAGCCACCAGCCCCAGCAACGACATCGCCACAACCACGCCCGCCAATACCAGAGGATCGCGAGGAGTGGCCTGATACACGATGAAAGCCAACACCCGGGTGGCCAACAATCCGAGCAGCAAACCCGCCGACGAACCAATGAGCAGCAACTTCAATGGCCGTCCCAGCGCCGCGCCCAGCACTTCCCTGCGCTGAGCGCCCAGAGCCATGCGAATACCCAGCTCCCGCATCCGCCTGCTCACCGAGTACGCGGCCATGCCGAAGATGCCGGTGATCGACAGCATGGCGCCCATTAGTCCCAGCACCCCCAACGCCATTGTCGCCATGCGCGAAGGGAACAGAACCAGTGCCAGCACGTTGGTCCATGTCGTGATGTCCGTGAGCAGCCCCGCATCCAGTTCGCGCATCTTGCTTCTCATCGCCGCGGCGAGCTGTTCGGGGTCGCGCTTCGAGCGCACTACCAGGTAAACCGCACTCGACGGTGACTGCAACCCAGACAAAAACATGGCCGGCTGCGGATCTTCATTGAGACTCATGTACTTTCCGTCTTCAACCACCCCCACCACCTGCACCCGCGTTCCATCCTGCCGTTTGTAATGCCGGCCCACCGCGTTGCCCACCGAGCCGAAGATACGCACCGCAAACTCCCGGTTGACGACAGCCACGGGCGGCGCGTCCTTGTCGTCCTGCCAGTTGAAACTCCTGCCCGTCAACAAGCTGGTGTGCGCGGCCTCCAGGTATCCCGGAGAGATCAAGTAATCGTAGGCCGCGAGCGCGGCTTTGGATTGGCGCAGGTCGGTAGCTTCTTCCTGGTAGACATTCGCCCTGAAGTTGGAGCCGTAGGCCAGCGGAGGGTAGCCATCCACCAACCCCACCTGCTCGACTCCGGGAATCGTCTCCATGGCATCGATCATGCGCCGTTTCATGGCCGGCATCTGGTCGTCGCTGTAACCGGCCATGGCCAGGTTGGCATGGAGCAGCATGGCGTTGCGCGGCTCGAAGCCGAAATTACCGTGCAGCGAGCGCGCCAGTCCGCGCACCGCCACCAGCGATGAAGTGACCAGCACCGCGCAGATGGCGATTTGCACCACCAGCAACACCTCGCGAACCGTGATCCACCGGCTGCCTCTCGCGTTGGCGCCCGCTTTGACGACTTCATATGGATTGGCCCTCATCACCTGGCGTATCGGAACAATCCCGAAGAGCATTCCGCTCAGCAGTGCCAGAACCAGTGCTACAACATATACCCGTCCGTCCGGCGCCACCGGGAGGCGGGCGGGAGCCTCGGCGATAGGCTGCCATGTGCTCAGCCGGTGCAACAGCGCAACGCTGCCCAGCAGTCCCAGCGCTCCCCCGCCGAGAGCGATCAGCAGGGCTTCGGTCAATAATTGGCGCAGGATGCGCCTGCGGCTTGAACCCAGCGCCAGCCGCAATGCAATTTCACGGGAACGGTCGGTGGCGCGTGCGGCAAAGAGGCTGCCCAGGTTGGCGCACGCTGCCAGCAAAATCATCCCGGCAAGCAGCATCAGACCCGCAAGAAACGCCGTCACCGCGCCGCCAAACGCGGTCATTCCTTGACGGGAAAGCAGGGTGGGTTTATGACTGAAGTCCTGGGGGTAGGTAGCCTCCAGATATTTGCCCACCGCATTCACATCCGCGTTAGCCTGCGCCAGGGTCACGCCCGGCTTCAGATGTCCGAAGCTCTCAAATACCGCGGTGATGCTGCCGCGATCGTGCAACAGGTTCCCGCCGTTTACCTGTTCTTCGTTGACCATGGGCATGAAGAAATCGGGAAAGGCAAAAGCCACGGTGCCGTGAAACTCCCGCGGCGCCACGCCCAGGATGGTGAAGGGATGCTTGTTCAGAAAGACCGTGCGGCCTACCACATTGCGATCGTCCTGAAAGCGGCTGTGCCAATATGCGTAACTCAGTACCACATAAGGCGCGCTATTGAGGCCGCGCTCATCGGCGCCGTGAAAGAAGCGCCCCAGATACGGTTGTATGCGCAGTACATCGAAGTAGTTGCCGCTGGCCGCATAGCCGGTGGCGGCGGAGGGATTCTTGCCCGTGTCCAGACCGACAAAGGCGAAGCTGAACGCCGCCAGACCGTCAAAGCTGTGGTTGCGATCCCGCAGATCGAGATAGTTGGGATAGGACTGCCAGCCCGGATTGCTGCCGTATTGGGTTCCGTAGATATTCCCTGCCTGGGGAACATTCAGCGGACGCAGAATCATGCCATCCATGATTCCGAAGACCACCGCGTTTGCGCCAATGGCCAAGGCCAGCGTCAAAACCGCAGCGATGGCGAATCCCGGAGATTTGCGCAACACCCGCAAACAGAAACGGAGATCTTGCCATAGCGTTGCGAGGAATATGCCGCCCGCCGCTTCGTGACATTCCTCCTTGAACTTCTCGCGGGCGCCGAACTCGATGCGCGCACGGCGTTCCGCATCAGAACGGCTGAGGCCAGAGCGTTCCAGATCGTCGGCGCGGTGGTCAATGTGACTGCGAAGTTCCTCCTCCATCTCGGCGCGCAACCGGGAACGCTGCAAGAGCGTGGCCAAGCGAAAGCGAATCGAATCGACAAGCTTCATATTTCCTCCGCCTGCGGAGAGAGCGCCGCGGCAATGGCCGCCGCCAGCCGGTTCCAACTATCGGTCTCCTCGCGCAGTCGCTTGCGGCCCGCAACCGTGAGTTCGTAGAACTTGGCGCGACGATTGTTCTCCGATGTTCCCCAACTCGCCTGCAACAGTCCCTGCCGTGCCAGGCGAAAGAGGCCCGGGTACAGCGCGCCCTGCTCGATCAGCAGAGCGTTGCCAGAGATCTGCCCAATGCGCAAAAGAATGCCATAACCATGCAGCGGCCCCAGAGATACCGCCCGTAGGATGAGCAGATCGAGAGTGCCGGGAAGAAGTTGTGCCTGATCGCTCACATACCCCCCTAATTTGATTAGGAGAGTAGCTCGACCTCTCCTAAGCTGTCAAGGAGAAAATTGACTGATCTTCGGAATTCGTCCTTGCTCCAGCCCACTCTCCGGGAAGATGAACGGGCTTGCCCTTTCCGGATTCCGGTTGACACGCGCCAAGACGCCCTATAAGCTACTAGGCATGTTGATGAATCTCCAGAGCCAGATGCTATGTCCGCTGTGTTGTTGTGCGGGCCAGAACCCCGGTCTGCTCTGGCGAGTATTGGCTAGGCCACGCGATTTGGCATCCTAGCTACAGCTAAAGAAGTTGTTTAGCCCACCGCCGGAAGTTGATCTGGCAGGTGGGCTTTTTATTTGCCCCCCCGCTGCGATCTTCCCTTGGGCGTAAACGCGGTCCGTGCTGCCTTTAAGGCAGTTCGCCCCATTTCACCTTCCAACCAGCAAGCTTCTGGGAGCTTCTCCCAGAGAGGAGATTGTCATGACGCAGATTGCCGCGGATGTAACTGAACTCATCGGCCGGACCCCGCTTGTCCGGCTCAATCGCCTGACCCAGGGATTGGGCGCAACCGTTTTGGTCAAGCTGGAAAGCCAGAACCCTCTGGCCAGCGTCAAGGATCGCATCGGTAACGCCCTGGTGGAAGCCGCCGAAAAGCAGGGCAAGATCAAGCCCGGCGAGACGGTTCTGATCGAACCCACCAGCGGCAACACCGGCATCGCCCTGGCCTTTATCGCTGCGGTCAAGGGCTATCGGCTGATTCTGACCATGCCCGACACCATGAGCCTGGAACGGCGCGTGCTTCTCCTGGCCTTTGGCGCCGAGATCGTGCTGACGCCCGGCCCCAAGGGCATGAAGGGGGCCATTGCCAAAGCCAACGAGATCCTGGCCAACACCCCGAACGGATACATACTTCAACAGTTCGACAATCCCGCCAACCCCGCCATCCACTATGCCACCACCGGCCCCGAGATCTGGAGCGATACCGACGGCAACGTCGACATTCTCATCAGCGGAGTCGGCACCGGCGGCACGCTGACCGGCGTGGCCCGCTATATCAAGGAACGCAATCCAGCGTTCAAGGCTATCGCCGTCGAGCCCACCGATAGCCCCGTGCTCAGTGGCGGCAAGCCCGGTCCGCACAAAATCCAGGGTATCGGCGCTGGATTCATCCCGGCGGTTCTGGATACCACTCTGATCGATGAGATCGTCCTGGTCTCTAACGACGACTCCATCAATACTGCCCGCCGCTTGCCGCTGGAGGAGGGCCTCTTTGTCGGTATCTCCTCGGGAGCCGCAGTCTTTGCCGCCCTGCAGGTTGCCGCACGGCCGGAGAATGCCGGCAAGACCATCGTGGCCATCCTGCCCAGTTTCGGCGAACGTTATCTGAGCAGCGTCCTCTTCGAATCCCTGCGCCAGAAGGCGCTGGCTTTACCCACGGAAGAAATCGCGTAAGCTCGGAATGACTACTGCGTGTTTCAAAAACCGGCTTTGCAACAGGGCACGACTTTAGTCGTGCCGAACATGGCCCGAGAATCGCTGGACTTTAGCCCCTGTAAGTGTACGGCCACGCGTCCAGAAATATTCTGGGAACACACTTTAGGGAACCTCTGATGAAGTCGATTTGAAGGGTACGGGCTTTTGAAGGGTACGGGCTTTAGCCCGTACATAAAGCTCAAAAAATCAATGGGCTTTAGCCCCTGAGGAAAGGTCGGTTCATAGAACGCGCACTTCATCGAAGGTTCCTTAGACAGCGTTTCATCCCTGCCCTGTGTCCCATCTTTCCCGTTTCTCTGCGGGAAAGATGGGAGCGCACGGCAACGACCACAGGCCACGGCCATTCTAGCGGGAACCACGTTCAGAGCATTTCTCCCCATGGCGCAGAGTCCGGGGGCCCCACTCTCGCCGCGTCTTTGTGGTTTCTGTTAGAGACAGTACACAGCAACTGGATAAATGCTCGAAGCCATTTTGTTTTTTCTGTAGGCTCTCGTGCTCCTTCCTTTCCGCGGTTTCCGCAGAAAAGGCGGGAAAGCAGGAAATCTCCGCCTACACCATTTCGAAGTAAGCTCCAAAGGGGATACGGGAGTAGATCCGGATAGCCATCCGGCTCTCGGCTCAGGCGGCAGCTTGAATCTTCAGTATCTGACTTTGCAGGCTGGTGTATGCGGTCAACACGCTGGTCAGAGACTCTGAATTGGCAACCGCCGTTCTGGAGTCTGCAAGTGCGGCTGCTATCCCATCCAATTCCTGCTTCCTCGCCCTCCCATCCAGCAAGTCCGCCATGGCTCGCATGCCCTGCGCAACCGAATCGTTGATGTGTCTTGCCACATCGAGATCAGCAAGCCTCTCGTCGGCTCGCGGCCATGCTGCCCGGGCGTGAAGAAATAGTCCCTCCGTGCTGGTCAATGCACGCTGAACTTCCTCGCTGATCTCCGCATCCCGTTCCACGTGCCGATCAAGCTCGAAAGGAATCGCTTCGGCAAGCCCGCGAACTTCGAGAAGAAGCGCGAAAACATCCTCGCGCAATGCCGTTACCCGGCCGCTCTCCCGGCTGCGGATGAGCGATAAAAGATCCGCCTCCATGCGCAATAGTCGCGCCAGGCCAAGACGCATTCTGTCCACCACTCGCTTGGGGTGCAGTTGGTGGAAGATCGCCCACATCACAATCAGGGCAATCAGCACGCCCATCAGGCGATCCCTGGCCGGGATCATCTGCAACGGCGCTCCAAAGCCATGCACTCTGCTCATCAGTTGTCCCTGCCCCGCTGATCCGGCGATGGGAATGGAGTATTCCTGGAAGACGACCAGATAGAAGGAAAAAACAATCTGCAATCCAACATAGCCCATGTGCGCGCTGCGCGCAGTCCACGCCCCGAGGAACGACACTACGGCGATCGAAATCAGAAACGGAAGAAGGGAGTCGGCAACGGGATAGACAAACACGATGCAGCCGATCCCGAAGACGATGCCTCCAATGGTCGCGCCAAGAATGCGAAACAGCATCTTCTGATTGGTGGCGCCGCTCGAGGTGACTCCGGCAACCAGCACGGTAAGGGTGGCCGTCGAGGCGCTCGGCCAAGCCAGCGAGTTATAGATGATGTAGCAGATAGTGGCACACAGGCTCAGCTTGGTCGCATAGGTCAGGTACTCCGGATTGCTCCAGGCGCCGGGACGAAACCATGGCTTCTTTTCCCTTTGCGGAAGAGCCTTGAGCAGCTTTTCATGCGGCTGCAGATGATCGGCGTGGGAAACTCCCTCCATGGTGTATAGCAGTTGCTCGATCTGGCGAAGCAACCCGGCAGTCTCCCCCGGCTCCATTGCTTCCAGATACAGGGCTTCCTCTGCACTCTCCGTTTGCAGCCGGGTAAGCATCGCCGCAATCCGGGCGAACCGGGGATGCTGTCTGTCATCGATCTGCGTCTGGTACTGCCTGCTAAAAGATGCACTCACGTCCAGCAGACGCGCAATATAAGAAATCAAAGTCGGAGGGATGGGATGTGGAGAATCCTCAGCAATGGAGCGGAGACGCACTTCCTCCAGCAGCGACAGCATCTTGCCCTGGCCGGCAAAGGCATATTGGGAGACCTTCGCCACTCTTCGCTTCATCTCCGCCGCGCGCTCACCCGCTGCGAACCCCTGAAAAAGCTGCTGCAAAGCCTCTAGGCGAGCCTTCATCTCCGCCTGCAATGCATGGCTCGGGTCGCGCCGGGAAAAAGTGTATTCGATGGCCACTTTGATGGCCACAGCCACCGCTCCCGTAGCAATCGGCCACATGGAAAGATGGACCAACTGCTCGGCCGGCAGATGCAGTTCCCACAGAGAAAGGGTGAGAATCGGGAAGATCCCAAGATTCATGGCTGCCACACGCACCGTACAGGCACGGATCAGAAATGCGGATAGAAAGGTGAAAGCCGCCACGCCCAGTATCCGGGCCATGGGATCGTTACCTGTCGCCTCGATCAGCATCAGGGACAGGGCGACCCCGACACATTGGTAGAACAGTTCGAGAATACTGCTCCTGAAGGTCAGGTACGGCACATCGTAAGAAACCAGATAGATAAGATAAATGCCCGGCGCGATCACCGGCGTCTGCAAGACAAGCAGAACGTAGGTCGCCAGCGTGGCGGCGCAGGCGGTGCGCAGCGCGCCCTCGTAGCGGCCATGCGCGGGGGCCAGCTCCTGATAGACCTTATTCAGCCATTCCGGTGTTGGATGGGTAGCCATTGGTTCGCGTCATCTCACAATGCTGATCGCCGTTTCCCCCATGCGAAACAGGGCCGGATCGGGGTTGACGACGCGGATGCGAATGGGAAACCGGGCGGCAAGATGAACCCAGTTGAGCGTGTGATCGATCTGCGGCAGGCCGTTGTTCATATTCGTGTCGTCTGGTGAAACGCCGTTGCCCATGCTCTCCACCACACCATCGAAACGGCGCGACTGATTTCCCATTAGATACAAATCCGCGTGCATTCCCGGCGCAATGTACTTAAGTTCGGATTCGCGATAGTTCGCCACAACATACCACTTGCGCGCGTCGATGAGGGTAAACAAGGGAACCCCGGGCTTGGCCATCTCACCCTCCGAGATGTTGAGGTTGGTCACATATCCGTCAAACGGCGCAATCACGGTGCAGCGTTCCAGGTCCAGTCTCGCGCTGGCCACCTTGGCGGCCTTGCCTGGCCGCTGCGCCAGCAGGCTATCCAGCCGGTCCACGGCGTGAATGCCTTCGTTGAGCTTGGCCTGAGAGATGGCAACACCAACTTCCGCTTCCGTCTTCATCGACCGGGAGCGTGCTTCCAGCGCCAGCGTCTCTTGCAGCGCGGCCTCGGCCTCTTGGTAGTTGTGTTCGGCCACCTGAGACTTGGTGCGGGCATCGTCCACCTGTTCGGGAGTGACGTACTGCTTGGCCAGCAGCGGCTCGATGCGATGAAGGTTGTTCAGGGCCAGCATTCGCTGCGCTTGCGCTGATTGCAAAGCCGCCTTGGCTCGGTTGACCGCGGCGCCGGAAGCCTGCACCGTGCTGAAGACGGTAAGGGTCTGCGTCTTCGCTCCCGCCACGCTGGCGCGGGCCGCCTCCACGGCGCTGTTCTCTGCGGCAATGCGCCGCTGCGTGTCCGTAATCTGCTCTTCGAGCAACTGCTGATCGGAGAGAGCCTGATCCAGCGCGTATCGATAGGGGCGCGGATCGATGGCGAACAACAGCGTGCCGGCGCGCACAAAGGCATTGTCTTCGACCGGAATCGTGACCAGGCGTCCGGTTACCTCGGGAGCAAACTGAATGTAGTTGGCACGAACGCTCGCATCCTCGGTGCGCGGATGGCGGCTGGTCCTATAGAAGACACACAGCAATAGAGTCGCGGCAACCAACAGCATGGCCATCGATATTTTGATTCCGTTACCCCACGGACCCAGCTTCTCTGGTTCCATCCATCCACCTCGAATCTACCGGAAAAATAACAGCCACAGCAGGCAGGCGACAGCCACTGCCACGCTGGGATAGAAGACCACCGCCGGCTCAACCCGGCCTTGCAGCTTGCGCTGGAGCAACTGCCAATGAACCAGCCCGGCAGCACCCAGCCCTCCCAGCAGGCAAAACATCCAGGAAGGCAAAAACGATCCTGCAATATCAATCGAAGGTGCGCGCGAGCATCCTTCCACCAGAACAGTGGGCGAGAGGACAGCGAACGCTTTGGTGAATTGACGAAGCATTTTCATCCCTTGTGCGCGGCTAAGGTTGGGTTGTGACGGACGGGGCGCCATCCGCTCCCGGCCGAAGCAGATTGCCCGTCGTATAGCCGAGATTTGCTGCGCTGGTTAGCACCGCGGATCGGGCCTCGACATCCGCCAGCCGAGCCTCGGCAAGCTGCGATTCGGCGTTGACCAGGTCGATCAGATTCTTGACCCCGTAACCATAGGCATCGAGCGAGGCGTCATACGAGGTTGTCGCGGCCTGCAACAGCGTCCGCGCAGCTTCCTGCTGGCGAACCGCAGTCTCGAATTGAAGGTACGCCACCCATGTCTCGCGAGCAATGCCGTCGCTCTTTTCCCGCAACTCCTCCACGGCCTGCCGCTGCTCGGAGCTGCGCCGCAGCACTTCTTTCCTGCGCAACCCGCCGTCGAAGAGATTCCATTTCAGCTCGACTTCCGTGCTCCATACAAACTGCGTTGTATCTCCAAGACTGGGCTGGCTCACCGTGGGCCAGATGGACTGCGAAGATCCTTTGGACTCGAATTCTACCGTGGGCCGGTAGGCGGAACGCGCCGCCTTCACTTCGGCCTCTGCTGCACGCAGCCTCTCGGCCAGAGATTTCAGATCCGGCCGGTCTTGCAAGGCCGTCTCGACAAAACTTGCCACCGAAGCGGAGACCGCCATAAGATCGGGCGCAGCAACCGGCTTCTCGACCCCGATGGCGTCGGACGGCTCCACGCCCAGAACCTCGCGTAATCTCACGCGCGCAATCTCTTCAGCCCCCAGATTGGTCTGCAAGTCGTATTCGGCGCGAGCCGTGCCGGCCCTGGCGTTGAGCGCATCGGGCAGCGTCGCCCGCCCATTGGCAAGCTGAGCTTCCGCAGCCGACTGGGTGGTGCGCGCCGTGGCCAGAATCTGCCGTACCGCCGCCAGACGCTCCTGCGCGGTCACCAGATTATAGTAGGCGACAACCACATCGTAAGCCACATCCTGGTTGACACGTTGAAAGCTCGCTACGGCGGCAATCCGCTGCGCTTTACTCGCATCCAACCGTGCCCGTCGCCCCCCAAAGTCAAAAATGGTGTACTCCATCGCCAGCCCGGCATCGATGGTGGGACTTTCGACCATGGTGTAGCCCAGCGGAGCCAGAGGCTTGGGAAACGGATTGATGAATCTTTCGTTTCCGAACAACGCCGTCCCGGCCAGGCGCGGAAAGTACTCGCTGCTCACCATCCCTACCTCTTCGGCAGCCTGCTTCGCCCTTTCCCAGGCAATCCGGGACCGTGGGTTGTTGCTCTCTGCGATGTCGATCAACTCCGCCAGCCGATAGGAGCGTTGCGGGTCGAAGCTGGCGAGCGATTTGGGCGCAACCCTCTTCGCCGTGCAGATGGCCGCGGCCGGAAGATCGGTAATCGTTCCCGTGCATTGCGCCGCCGCAGAACATGCGCGAACCGGGCAGCAGGCGCATATAAGAAGTAGGCAGCGAAGGACAATCGAACGCCGGGCAATTCGATTCCAAGCAGGCGGTTTTGCAGTAGGCTGGATTCGCCTCATGTGTACAGTGTACACTTATCGTGCATAGTACGCAATATGCGACGGAAGAGGCTCTTCGCTGGCTTCGAGCGCCCCGTCGGAACAGGAGTTGAGCGGTGATCAAGTCTATTCAAGAGGACCAGCCCCGCAAATTCAAGGCTGGAGATGAACTGCGTAGAAGACTTCTGGAAGCGGCCAGCCGCCTGTTCGGAGAATATGGCTATGAACGCGTTTCCATCCGCAGCATTGCCCAGGAAGCCGGCTGCTCGCAGATGGCCATGTATCGGCATTTTCCTGATAAAGAGGCCCTGATTCGCCACCTCTGCACCGAGCTCTACCAGCGATTCACCACCCAGTTGCACGACAAATTCGATTATCTTCCCGACCCCAGGGAGCGCCTGCGCCAGGCCCTTCGCAACTTCGTCCTGCTATCCCTCAAAAACCCCCACCATTATCGACTGACCTTTCTGGTGCCGACCGTCGACCAACAGGTCTTGGAGATGCGTCACGCAGCCGCCAATCCGGCCATCTCCTATTTCAGGGAGAATCTCCGGATTGCGCTTCCACCCGGCAGTTCGGAGCAATTGGTGGAAGAGCGCTTGCATCAGATTCTTGCTTCCCTCCATGGCATGACTGTTATGCTTATTACCCATCCTCGCTCCTACCGGCTCACCCGAGACGCGGCCCTTCGGCAACTGGAATCCGCATTTGATATTTTCCTCAACACGCCGGACATCCCAAGTATCGTCCGCTGATTGCCTGATTCCTGGCGGTTCATGCTGCCGTTCGCCTACGGCCTGAAGAACGCTATAACCGGCCTATTTCACGGCGACTGCGCGGAGACCATAACGGCTCTCTATCCTTTGAGGCGGCGTAACCCATGCCTTTGAGGGCTTGGCTGTATTTCATCGCCGCGCCACCTGCTCCCCCGCGGAGGGAGCGGCAATTCGCATGACCTTTCAATTACTTCTGGGCCGCGCTTACGGTGAAACTGAAAATGCGGCCACATCGCTCCGGAATACGCACAACACGCTGACTCAGATCCAACCTCAGGTTCGCCAACCTGCGATGATCCCATTCTCGCCTGAGCAGCATTCGTCTCCCATGCTTCATACGCACAAATGTAGCTGAGACCCCCAAATCTCAAACTCCAAACAAACGTCCCTCACGGTTTCTTGCCTGCAGCCCGACAACCCCGCATCATTCCTCGGAACCGCGCACGCACAGGGCGCGTCCTCCGCCGCTGAATTCGGGTCGGTAGGAGTTCCGCGTTCCATCGTGAAAAAACAAGAGCATCACTTCTCCGGAAGATCGTCCCAGCGAACTGCTCCAAGCGGTCCAATCGGTCATCTCAATTCCACCCTTGATACCTGCGCCATTGACATTCTGCGTCCGGTCGTAGATGCCGGCCAATTCGTCGATCGTGGGCAGGCGCCAGTCGAGATATCCACCCAAGGTCAGGGTACGGCAGAAACGGATGGCCTGCTGCCAGTTCACATCGCTCCCGTTGTCCTTCCGCGGCCACACCAACCCGGTTGCCGGATCGCGCCATGTGATTTGGCCAAGGTGCGCCAACTGCATCGCTTTCTCTCCCTCCAAGGCTATTTGATTAACCGGATCGAGGGTCAAAACACCTTGATAGCTCTCTAAAGCGCCAGCGAAATCCCCGCGTTTGGCGCGATAACGCGCGTCTTCGAGCTTTCCTGCGATCTTCGCTTGCCTTGACTGGCCTGAGATCATCATCTGCGTCCCGCGCACACCAAGCACTCGAGTCTTCATCTCGTCTTCGGTAAAAGGACGAGCCACAGTAACCTCTTTCCAGTTGGAAACGACCTGTTTGGCTGTGCCAGGAGCCACTCTGTCGAACAGATACACCTCCCCGCCGATGGTCGCCGTTAACAATTCGCTGTCCGCGTCGTAGGTGGGATTCAGCGCCCTTAACAATTCGGGATAGTTGGCGCGCTTAAGAAATGCGATTCGTTCTTGAAAAGCTCTGGACCTCTGCCTGGCGCGCGCGGCGAATTCGGCGGTCAATTGCTCCGCTTCGTATTCGTGCCTGGCTCCCAGCGACGCCACTTCCGCTTTCGACTGCCTGTCCCGCTCATTGTACTCAGCGGTTGTTTCAAACTGCCCCTTCGGCTCCACAACTGCAGCTTTCATGCGCTTGGCTTGAAACTCCGCATTCAGATTCGACAAGGCTGCATCCCGTTCGGCGGCCACGCTCTTGTCGGCATTGGCCATGGAACGTTCCAGCCCGGCAACCTCGGCCTGCGCCTGCTCCAGCGAGAGCTGCGCGGCAGTCACCGAATTCAGCACCTCCCTTTCCCTGTCGGAAACTCCCGCGCTTGCCAGCCGTTCTAGCGACAACCCATCCAGGCTGAAGTTCACCTGGCAACTCTCGAGCAGTTCCACGCGCCGCTCTTCGGGAAGATGGTGTTGAATGGCCTGCACCACATCGTCGAGCGTCAGCTTTTGACCCGAAGGACAAACCGCTCCCGTTTGCGCACCGGCCGCCGCGCAGAAATATACGATGCACACCGCACTCGCGCTGCGAAATCGACTTATCGTAAGGTTTTGCAAATCGGAGTATCTCACGCTTTCGTCCCTCGATTTCAAAATCAGGCGCGTCCCCGTTTCTCGGCTCGCTCATGCTTCGGAAGCTGGATCAGTTGCTGGCACCCTGCTTGGGCAGCTTCGATTGCAAGGACTTCGCCAGGGCGCAATCCGTCTGGTTGCCCCACGAGCACGCCTTCTCGAAGAGCAGCAGCGCCATGTGCTGGTCCTTTTCCACGCCCGTTCCATACAGATAATCGAACCCAAGCGTATGGCATTTTTGCGCATCCCCGCCACGGCAACGCGCAGCGATGCCCGCCAGGGGACCAACCATAAGATCGGAAAAATGCAGTTCTGATGAAGAATTGGATTGGCCGCTCGGACTGCTCGAAGGCGAATCCACGGGCTGATTGGCCCATGCGAGATCTGTCGCATGGGCAGCGCGAACGCACAAGGCCCGATCGAGGTGCTTCTCGCTGGGATACTCCCACATGCGGTCTCCCGGTCCCGTCACCTTCGTGAAATCGCCTATATAGATCACCTTTTGGACGAGATTGCCCTCCCTGATCCTTCCGTCGGATGTGCTCCAAACGCCGGCTCTGGTAAGCAGAATATTGCCTGCGATGTGATAGATCCAGTACCGCCCCTGGGGAAGCGAATAGCTCTTGCCATCGCCCCAGGAAAACCAATCCAGCGCCGTTGGCAAAGGGACCGTCTCGCGTGTCGAATTACCATCGTACAAAGGCTCCAGCTCTTCGATCGAAGGAAGACGCCAATCTGCGTAACCACCCTGGTGGAGAGCTTTACAGTAATCGATGGCGCCCTTCCAGGTGATGTCCGCGCCATTGTCTTCCTGGGTCCACATCAGGCTCGTGCGAGTATCCACCCAAACATGCGCCTCCTGCATTTTTCGCTGCGCTTCCGCACGGCGCTGCTGCTCGGCTGCAACTGCTTGTTGGCTAGCCTCTTCCCGTGAAGCAATCTTCTGCCGCATCGACTCGGCGCCAACTTTGCCTGTCTGGTTATTGGCATCCAGAGCCAGAACCATCTGATACCTTTCCAGCGCCCCGTCGAAATCGTTGCGCGTCTCGCGCTCCCGGCCTTCTGCTAGCGCCTTGTCAACCTTCGCCCTGATCGCCGCTTCCACTTTCTTTAGAGACTCGCCTTCCATGGCGATCTCCGTCCCATTCAAGCGCAGCCGTCGGGTTTCCATCTCGGCTTCGGAGTAGGGCCTGGCGACGGTTACATCCTTCCAGTCGGGTACCACCTGCTTGGCGGTGGCCGGAGCTACATTTTTAAATAAGTAATCCTCTCCACCAATGGTCGCCGTCAGAAGTTCGGCATCCGGGTCGTACCTCGGGTTGGTAGCTCTTGTTGGCTCGAGGTAGTAGGCGCTCTTAAGATAGATGATTCGAGCCTGAAATGGCCGGGATTTGACTTCCAATTTTGCCGCGGAATCGGCCGTCAGTTGCGCCGCATTGTTCTCGTGCTCCAAATCCAGTTCGGACAACTCCGCCTTCGACTGCCGCACGCGCTCGTTATACTCCGCGGTGGTTTCAAACTGGCCCCTGGGCTCAACATTCGCGGCCTTCTCCCGCCGGGCCCGGTAGTCCGCGGTCAACTTCGCCAATGCCGCGTCCCGTTCGCCGGCCATGCTTTGAGTTAGGCCGGATATCGCCCGCTCCAGCCCGGCAACTTCGGCCTGCGCCTGTTCCAGTGAAAGCTGCCCGGCTGTCTCCGGATTCAATACATCCAGTTCCTTGTCAGAAACTCCGGCGTTTTCCAGCCGTTGCAACGACCCATCATCCAAGCTGAAACTCACGTGGCAGCTCTCGATCAATTCAACTCGCCGCTCTTCCGAAAGATGGTGCTGAATGGCCTGCACGACATCGTCCAACGTCAGCTTTTGACCAGATGGGCAAACCGCGCCAGGCTGCGAAAGAGACGCAGGTGAGACCAGGAGTAGGCCACCCACCAGGAGCAAGAAGCGGCTTGCGACTTGCCGGGCTATGTTGTAATTGCCTGCACTCTTCCTCGCAATTCTCCCCTTTTGCCCGGATTGGGCTGCTTGCTGGTCGATTGCCATCGAACTCCTCCTCGCGTCATGGAAACTGTTGCAAAAGCGCCCCGGATACGGAATTCGGCGCTCTCCGGCTTTGCCCGCTCAATCAAGTCTGTGGCTCACGTTGCACTCACGGCATTCCTTTTACCAATGCTCTGGCTTTGTCAAAATCCCCGGCATATAAGGCAGAGGTCATGGGAGCGGCATCTCGATAGGAGTTGAATATCTCTGGATGCTGAATCAGTTCATCTACGTTTCCCACTTCAAGATTGGCTATCCCATTATGTATGTCTCTGACATTCAGCCTGACGTCTCCACCAAGATGCTTGAATATCCGCACATAGTCAGGCGCCTCTTGGCGAGAGCTGTTAGCCAATACCGTTGCGTCGTGCAGGTTGCTGTATTGTCTCCAATTGAGCGTGGCATATACACGCTTTCCATCGGAAACAAAATGCAGTCCAGTTGTCTTGTCGAGGTCGTTGGCATTTAATGCATCGGCAATTTCCTGAAGTTGGGAATGAGGCGATATGGAATCAGTCGAGAACACGCCTGTCTGCTGGTTCGGCTCCGCATTAGCTGGACGACCGTTGCGCGTCGTCGGCAGCGTCGTGTTCGCCGTCGTTCTCATCACTTCAGCTTCTTCCCCAGTTGTCCGAACGCAAAGTGCCTCTCTATTGAATCCATCGCCTTGCATGACCTTTCCGTAGGAAAAATCGAACGAGGCCTCCTTTGAGTTAGTCAGGATAATGAATTTGCTCAGCTTGATCCCACCCTTGGCGTGGACACGCAGACCGTTTCCGAAGGTTCCACTGATGATGGACGGATCGTAGATTGTCTGCAGCTCGGCGAGGGTAGGGAGGCGCCAGCCCGAGTATCTACCAAGGAAAACGGTGCTGCAGTACTCTTGCGCATCACTCCAATGCAACCCATAGACCGGGTGGCTAAGCCCGCTATCCTTGCTGGACCACATGAGAAGAGTACTGGGATCAATCCAAAACCCTTCGGTTTTCTGCCTTTGGATGAGTTCAGATCGGCGTGCCTGGAGAGTTCGCTGGGTCTCCGCCGCGGCTGCCTTTTCACGATCGGACCTCTCACCCTCGGCTCGGGTGACGCCCTGAAAGCGTTGACCGTCCAGTGTATCGAAGATGTATTTAGATCCCGATCCGTCCTCTGAATAGATCTGGATCGCCATGGCCGCGTTCCAGCGATCATGCAGAACCCTGGCGCGTTCCGGGGGAATCACAAACCAGTATTCTTCACCATTGACCGCCGCCATCAGACGAGATTTGTCCGCGTCGTAGTTCAGATATGCGAGGCTCGCACCCGCAAGCGGGTAAGCCGCCGATTTCAGCGCCCGTATTCTCCGCTCCATTGGCGCGATTCTTCGACTTAGGTCTTCAGCGAATTTAGCGTTCAAACGCGACCGCTCCGCTTCGTGACTTCGATCCAGCGCCGCTAGATTCTGTTCTTTCTGCCGCTCCCGCTCGTTATACTCCGCAGTGGTTTCAAACACTCCCTTGGGCTCGACATTCGCGGCTTTCTCGCGTTGTGTTTTGTAGTCCGCGTTCAGCTTTGCCAAGGCCGCGTTCTGCTCGTCGGTCGCACTTCTGTCTATATTGGCCAGCAGACGCTCCAGGCCGGCAACTTCTGCCTGGGCTTGCTTCAACGAAAGCTGCGCGACCGTCTCTGAATTCAGCATGTCCAGTTCCTTGTCAGAGATGCCTGCGTTAGCCAGTCGCTGCAGCGATACACCATCCAGGCCGAAACTCACATGACAGATCTCGATCAATTCCACACATCGTGCTTCGTGAAGATGATGGATCGCGTTCACTACATCGTCGAGCGTGAGTTTCTGCTCTGAGGGGCATACTGCCCCCTTCTGCGCCCAGCAGTTTGCCCCTCCAAACAGCATCGATACCAAGAACAACACGGCCGGATATCGCGCGATGCTTTCCTTCCCGAGCGCAAGTCCATTCCATCTCCTGCCATTGCAGCGGCCTCGATAGCATCTCATCGAACGATCTCCTGCTCCCAGTTACACTCTATTGGTCCGGCCCGCATCCACTGACGCCGCTTCCCATCCTTGCCGCGCTTCTTGCGGCAGGGGCAGATGGCCGCGCGCACTACTTGATAGCTAGATCAATATGCCGCAAGCATCCCCCTTTGCCCTGTCCTGCATGCAGCCGATCTATTTATGCGCATCGCAGGGATGGCATAGGACTTCGCACTCATTGACCGCCTCGCTCATCTTGTCCTTGGCAACTTTTTCGTCTTCGGCGGGCGGCTGCAATGCCAGTACGCTCTTATAGCCATTGACAATCCTCTGGTATCCACCGCATCTCCTCGGCAGAGCGTCCGTAGTGCGCATATTGTCCGCCACTTGCTGCTTCCTTATCTCCTCCGCCTTGTTTCGCGCCGTCAATGCCGGCTCGAAACGAAAATCAATTGGTTTCTTGTCCCCCATTTGCAAGTTAAAACGCTGGGATTGCGGCGCAATGCCCCGATACTCTTCGCCAGAGGCTGTCGCCCGAATGGTACCCGCTCCGCCACTCGCAAAGGGCACGGTCACCGAGCCTCCGGCTGGTATGGCGCCTTTTTCGCCGGAGCCATCGAGTTCCCAATTGCAGGCCGAATCGCAACTGACAATGAGCCGTGCCATGACCGCGTTTGAGGTATCCGCTTGCGCTTTGGGTTTGGAACCGAAATAGTCCACGTGTTGATCCAGTGTAGGAGTTACCGTATTGGGAGGGTTTGGAGCCGGAGCATGATAGGAATCTCCGGGGCTCGTCGTGCGTGGCCACGCCAAGATCAGAACCAGTCCCAATACAACCCCGACACCGGTAGCCACAAGGCCAACGTGGGAACGGTCTTTCACCACCGGCGGCGGAACAGTGTTCTCCAGCGCATTCAAACGCTGCACCACCTCGGAAGCGCTGGGACGATGCTCTGGAGATCGGCTAAGCATCTCTTCAACCAGCCCCGCCAGACCGCCAGGTAAATCGCCGCGATCTCTCAACGTGGCTGGGGACTGTTCTTGATGGGTGCGCCGCGCCTCTTCCGCCGACGCTATTCCGCGGAAGGGAACTGTGCCCGTGAGCATCTCATAGAGCACCACCCCCAGAGAATAGATGTCCGAGGGCGGACCCACCTTTTCTCGCGCTACCGCCTGCTCCGGCGCCATATATTCATAGGTGCCGGCGACCACGTCGCCTCCCCACACCGTTCCATGTCCTGCGCCTTTCAGCTTCTGCAGCAGCGCTTCTGTCGCCTTTCCCAAGCCAAAGTCCAGCACCTTAAGCGGGGTCGGATTATTCTTGCCCACCGCCTTTACATTCTCGGGCTTGATGTCGCAATGCACCACGCCGTCCGCATGGGCAGATTCCAGGGCCTCGGCTATCTGCTGCGCGATCTCGATGGCGTGCCGCCATTGCAGTTTGGGATCTCGGTCCATCCACCAGCGTAGCGATTCGCCCTCTACAAACTCCATCAATAGCAAAGGCAATCCGGAGTCGGTTTCATCCAGGTGAAAGCTGCGGACGATTTTTTTGTGGTTCAACAAGATGGCCTTATTGGCCTCATCCTTGAACTTCGCAATGTACTGAATGTCTGCCGCAAAGCGGGCCTTGGGAACCTTCATGGCGCGCAGCGTCCCGGAATACAGCATCTCGTCCCGGACCAGGAAGACATCCGCCATATTTCCGCTGCCCAGATGGCTGATGATTTCATACCGCCCTTTGACCTTGGTCCCTATCTCGAACTCGTCCCGCACTTCCAGCAGGCTGCCATCCGCGGGGCAATATTGAGTCTCGTTCTGATAAATGCTGCGGCAACGATTGCAGTATCGCATGACATCTTCCTCGGCTTGGATGCTGCTCATTCCTTCGAGCGATCTTCGATATTTCCAATTCCAACCAGTTGCAAAGTGATGTTGTCCGGGCCGCCCCTCACCTTCGCCCAGGCGATAAGTTCCGCACAAGCATCGGAAAGCGATTGACCCGTGGTTGCCGACACAATCTCCCCATCGGATAGCACCCCGTGCAGCCCATCCGTGCAAAGCAGAAGGATGTCACCAGGCTTCAACTCGATGGGGTTGTCGATGAAATCGGCATCGACCTGTGGGCCCACGCCCAAAGCGGCGGAAAGCACATGCTTCTCGTCGTGCCGGGAAGCTTCTTCCTCGGTAATCAAGCCCCGCGCTACCAGGTTGCCAACCACCGTGTGGTCCCGGCTAATCCTCGTCGCCTGCTCTTCGCGAATCAAATAGAGCCTGGAGTCGCCCACATGCCCCATGCTGAGCCGCCCATGACGAAGAATGATCGCCGTGCAGGTGGTTCCCATATTTTGAAGTTCGGGATCGGTAAGGGCGCATTCCTGAATGCTCCGGTGTGCCTTCCCGAACCCCTCCCGGAGAACCGCAAGGGGATCGGCTTTCCTATCCTCTGAAAAGACCTCCCGGATGGCATCCGCGGCGAGGCGGCTGGCAATCCGGCCGCCCTTGTATCCCCCCATGCCATCGGCCACCAGAATGAGCCGCCCGCACTGCTCGAACTCGGCATCGTCCTGCGGCTCGATAAACAGGTAGTAATCCTCGTTCCCGGATCGGACGCATCCGGTGTCGCTGGCATTGGCGAGAATAATATCGCTGCGAATCTTCATGGACAAGCGGTCCTCACTCATAACGAACGAACTTGAGCGAGGTGTCTCCCAGACGGAGCACATCGCCGCTCTTGAGTGTTTCCCGAGTGATCTTCCGCGGGTTGTCGTTCAAATAGGTTCCGTTCTGCGATCCAAGATCGACCAGATCGAAGACCCCGTCGTCGAAGCTAATCATCGCGTGCATCGTGCTGATCAGGGGATCCTGCAGGCGAACGTGGGAATCCGCGCCGCGACCAATGCGATTCCCCCCTTCCACCAGCCTGAAATCGGCATTTCGCTGCGGACCTTGCTGCACCACCACCCATCCGACAAGCCTCTTGCTTCCCGCCCCCTGGACCACTACCGTTCCGCTTCCACTCGCCACCGGCGAGGGCTGCGAGGAGGGATTGACTATGGTTCCTGCCAAGGCTGCCGGATTGGCGCCCCGCCGCGGGTCGACTGGCATACAGTCCGGGCAGCCTTCCGGCCAGAGCGATCTATCGTAGGGTTGATGGCCATTTGCGCATCGAGTCATCATGGTGCGTAGCTCCTTTTCTTTGCCTGCCTCAGTTGCGGCAATACATGATCTCGGTTGAGTTTTCACGGCAGATGAAGATCCGATCCCCATTTTTCAGTAGCACCTTCTTGATACGGCCGGCTTCGACGGAGTTGACATAGGTGCCGTTCGCTGAACTGCGATCGATGACTGCAACTTCGCCATTGTCCATCGGCATTACCCAGGCGTGCTCGCGGCCCACATTCTCGCCCGGCAGCACGATGGCGCAAGCCTCCGGATCGCGCCCAATGCGCAGACCAGTCTTGGGGATTGGATATTGCCTACCCTTGCTCGGTCCGCTCACCACATGCAGAGTCCCCAGCGCCGCGGGCCTGTCCACAATCGTTGGGCGTTCCTGCGCCACGGCCGAAGGTGCCGCGCCTTTGCTCGGATGGCCTTTGGGCTTGGAGAATCGCAGCACAAGACCGGCCGTCAGGGATGCGATCAGAACCAGACCGATGCCGGCCAGAACCACCGGTGGTACCGAACTGAACGACTCCAGAATGCGCGCGAACCAGGTTTCCGCATTGAAATTCGCGGCGGCCTGCTTTTGCAGTTGGATTGCATCCAATTCCCCCGGCATCACTTCCAGAACCGATCCCATCAAAGCATGGGCCTTGGCCCAATGCTTGTTCTCATAAGCGTCCAGAGCCTGCTTCCACAGATCGTCGAACATGCCGGATTTGGCTTCGGCGCCGGCCTGACGTATGAACTCCGTGGCGGTATTCACGGGCACGAAGAAATTGATCTCTTCGCCTTCCTTGGACTTATAGGTAGCAATGCCAATAACACGCCCTGCATCGTCGAACGCAGGCCCCCCGCTGTTGCCGGGGTTGATGGCCGCCTCCGATTGAATGACCGGCGTCCCCCTCTCGTCGGTTTTCACCGCGGAAACCTTCCCGTTGGTCACGGTCGCCACCAGGGAGGATTGTTTGCTGGTCTCGCCGGCGCCCGGATAGCCGATCACCACAATGGGATCTCCTACACGTATCTCGTCGGAATCGCCGATGGGAACCGTGGGGAGGTTCTTGCCATCGATTTTGATGATGGCTATATCCTTTCCTCCCTTGGTAATCGGATCGCTATATGCCTTTATTTCGCCACGATAGGTTGTTCCATTATTCAACGATACGGATATGACTGGCGCCTCCATGCCGTGAAGGATGCGGCCGGGGTCAATGTCGATAATCTGATAGAGCTTGTCGCGCAGATCCTTTTTCTGATTCTCCTCCAGGTCATTGGCATGTTCGGCGATATAGACGTCCACACCGTATTTGGCGCAACCCTTGATATCGTCCATCAGCGCGCCCCGGGCCGTTACGTCCTTGATATTGGCAAACTCCACGACGTGCCCGTTGGTGACAATGTAGCCATCCGGACGATAGATGAAGCCGCTGCCGGAAGATCCGCACGAAATAGCGTATTCTCCCAGGTCGATCTTGTACTTCACTTCGATGTAAACAACACCGGGCTGAAGTTGAAGATCCCGGCGCGCTTCCTTGGTGAGCAGATGCGTGGCCGTCTCGCTCTTCACGGTCGTCGCCGGCACCGCCATCAGACAGCAACAAAACAACCATAATCCTCGCCTCCCCAACCCGCTGCTCAAAACGCGAGTATGGGCAAGAAGCCGCGACAATAACGCCATTCCTTCTTTGGTCATTTGCATCATCTCTGTCCTCTCCATTCCGAACCATCGTTGATTACTGTATGTCCGCGAGTTTTCCATTCAAAAACAACAATCGGAACATGGGGTAAACGTAGATCAGCTTGGTTCCCAGATCCACTATGCTCTGGGGCTTGCCCAGCATCTTTTCCACCTCTGCCGGGCTCTGATCCTTCTTGACCGTAGAGGCCGCCGGATCTTTGCCGGCCGAATTGGCGTTGGCACGGCCGCTTGGCGCAGCAGCAGGGGGGACGGCCTTGCATGGATCCGGCTTCTGTTCATTCGTTGCGGCCGGCGCCCCGGCGCTCTCGGCGGTTAACAAAGTGTCCATCGCGCGAATGACTTCCTCGGCAGTGCTTTGGGCGAGATATCCCTTCGGGAATTGAAATACCACCAAAGCCCGGAGATTGGATGGGTCGGTGGGTGACTCGCACCGCGCGCAGGTCGAGAGATGGACTTCGACTCGATCGGCGATCCTGTTCGCCTGAAGGCGCTCGACATAAACGCGCTCGTAAATGCTGAGCGTACGGTGTTGCTTGCGCTCCAATTCGGAACAGAAGTAACCGGGGGTGGGGTGAAGTTCGCCGTCGCGATAGATCGAAGGGCATACCTCAAGCAGTGCGACATCGCCCGCAGCTACGGCCATTAGACCCGGCTTTTGAATGAAGAGGGAGCGGGGTTGCGCTTGATTCTTCGCCAGCGATGCGGTGATCGATGGTGCATAGTAGCGATCTAGTTGGTCCGTGAGGGTCGCACCTTTCTTGGTATCGACCGCCAGGGAGCTTAAGCTTCCGCCGAATATAAGGATGCAGACAACAAACTTGAACCGTGTGCTCATGCAGCGTCTCCGTTCTGCGTATCTGAGGCCTGTTTAAACCTCTCTGAACTCAATAACGCTCCCCAATGGAATAATTCACACCAACGGTAGAAATCCAACCGGAATAATGCCGCCTATGCTCCACAGTCTACAAGCCGGCCTGCCCAAGAACGTGAATCTCCAAAGATGCCTGCGGTCGAATGAGAACGTTGTCTGTTGGCCATATAACTGCTGCCCGGAGTGGATGCGGGGGAGCGTAGACGAAATCTTGGCCTTTCGAACTGAACCGGGTCATCTTGAGCACGGTGCTCGCCGCCCCCGGCTCCAGAGTCGCGTACACCAGCGCCTCGGTCGAATCCGCAAATACCAGTTTGCCGGAAATCGAGAAGCCCGAACCGCCCCGTTGCGAAACGGAGATCAACCAGAGACGCGCAACCGCTCCAGCGCTTCCCGGAACACTGGGAAGACCGTGCGGCCCGCGCGTTTGCGGCCTGACCGAGTCCAGAGCGGCCTGCTGCGAAGCGTTCGACGTTGTTTCGACACCCTGTTGTCCCCCCGTGCCCGGCAACAGCCAAGAAGATGCATTTGAACCGCTATCATTGTCCCAACTCCGGGGGATCGTCGGGCCGGTCTTGCCGCTATCGTCCTCCCCCTTCCTCGGTTGATCGGGGGCGCTGGAACCCGATGCAGCAAGCCAGGCTGCCGTCCAGCCAGAAGGCCGAAGAAGAATCAGCGAGAACCCCAGAAGTAGGACCGCGGCGCAACCCGATAAAACCCATTTCGACGGCGCCGGAAGAAGTGTCAAGAAAGAAAGAAAATGCACCTTCTGTTCCCGCTTGGGCGCCATGGACCGAATCACGGCACGTTCGATACGTGGCTTTGCGCTGCGCCAAGCCCGCTCTGCGTCGCAGCCCACATCCCCTTCGCATTCCTCATTCGAGAAAGCGCGCAAACGTCCCAGAAGGTCGGCACACACGGCACACTGGGCTGCATGCCTCATCAGACTCTGGCGCGTATCGTCGTCTACCCCTCCCGCGCACAGGGCCGCCAACAGCTTTGGAGCAGGGCATGGTGGGCGGGAATCCAAACCGGTGACCTCCTCCGGCACGAGCAGATCGTTCAATATGCTGATGCTGGCCGTTGCTCTCATCCTATCTCCGCAAGCACATTCCCCATGCGCAGCCGCAGCGTTCTTCTGCCGTTTTGCAGATGAGAGCGGACTTCATCCATCGAACAGCCCATTCGCTCTGCCGTTTCCTGGTAAGAGTAACCCTCGGCCTTCAGCCTCAAACACGTCTGCTGGCGCAGGGGTAGTTCTGGAAGTTCTCGCTCCAGTTGAAGGAGAGCCAAATGTACGGCGCTTCCAGTTGTCCCGTGGCTGGTCTCGGGAGCATAATCGCGGCCAAGAGTCTCCTGCGAGACCTCCGGGGGCCTGCTCCTCCACTGGTCAATGCAGCGATTGCGCGCGATGCGAAGCAGCCACCCCCGCACATTCCCCCCGGAAAAACTCTCGGAACATCGAAAGGCCTGAATAAAAGTCTCTTGACTAACTTCTTCCGCCCGCCCGACATCCCCCAGAAATGCGTAGCAAGAAGCAAACACTTTGCGTCCATGACGCCGAAATAGTTCGGCAAAGTAGCGCTCGCTGCGCGAAACGGCGAACAGACGCAACAACTCATCGTCTCCGACCGTCTCGATGGCGCACTCGGACGCTCTACCTTGCATAACGAGTCAAGTCCCAGGGATTTCACATACATCGTTGGTCTTTTTCGGCAGACCGACCGCGACCTGCCAGCGGATGTGTTGGAAAACATGGTAAATGATTGGGGAGGGCAATTTTATCATATTGATCCAGTCAAAAAGCAATGCGATAATTTGGGTGAGCTCCGCCCTCGCCGCGCCGTTGTTGTTGCGGCTAAGGCGGGATGCTATCTCACAATTCAATCTCGCCGGAGCAACAAGCCAGCACGATTACCATAATCGTTCCGCTTTAACGTCATTGCACCAACTTGAGCAATTCACAACCGGACTCGCTGCCCATGCTGCACCCCTTCTGGCAATAGAGCCAGGCCTTTCGCTTGTCTCGCGGGGTTCCATGACCCTCGCGATAGAGGTTTCCCAGCATGCTGCAGCCTTCCGCGCTGCCGCCATCGCAGGCTTTGGTTAGAAGAGAAAAGGCCCGATCATAGTCCACAGTTACTCCCGAGCCGGTCATATAAATACCACCAAGTGCCGAGCAACCATCAACATTGCCGTGATCGCATGAATCCTGCATTAGGGCGAAGCTACTGGAAGCCTCCGGCGTAAGAGCACTTCCACTCGATAGCTTTTTAAGAAACTCACATGCCGCTTCGATCCCCGCGTCGCACGCCTTCGTGTACAAGGAACCCGCGCGCAAGAGATCCTTCGCTACGCCATTTCCTTGTTCATACATCACTCCAAGGCCAAAGCACGCACTGTCAATCCCCCCATCGCACGATTTTGTGTAGAGAGCTTCAGCTCGTGCGGCATCCTTCGTTATGCCTAAACCGGCAACATACATGCTCGCGAGCACCATGCATCCCTCCAAAGTGCCGCTATCGCAGGCCTTCGTTTCTAATGTAACTGCGCGAGCGCCATCCTTTTCAACCCCGTGCCCAACCCAGTAGAGAACCCCTAGAGCCATGCATCCAACTTCATGTCCGCTGTCGCATTCTTTAGTGGCCAGCGAAAGCGCTCGCCCATCATCTCTCTCGACACCAGTTCCGTTTGTATAACTCATACTGAGATAACTGCACCCATCATAGTCACCTCCGTCGCAAGCTTTCGTCAACAGCTTGGCGCTACGCGAATAGTCTCGGGAGACACCAGTACCTTGCCAATACATCATTGCAAGATAGCGGCATCCGGCCATGGCCCCGCCATTGCAGGCCTTGGTATAGAGCGAAGAGGCGCGCGTAAAGTCCCGCTTCACGCCAATTGCATGCTCATACAGATTGCCTAGCTTGACGCAGGAGCCTGGATCACTTCCGTCGCATGCCTTTGCATACTGATCGGCCATACCAGGATCGCCATGCAACGATGCAATAAGGTTCTGTTGATGGGTAGCTGGCAAGGAGATGCTCGCCTGTGCGGACGGGTCCATCATGACCTTCACGATTCCCGACGGTACGCCTTGTTTGTTCAACTGAATTAAGGCCGCGGCGGAAAGGTCGAATTGCGCCTTGGAGGTAAGTACCTTCGTAACGATGAGCTCTTGCGGCAGTCCCGCCGCGACCATGTCTAGGATGGCTTGATTGGTTAGGACTTCCTTTGCCGGTGCGGACGGGTGATAGTTCTTACGAATGCTCTGGACAAGCTCTGGCGCCGCGCCCGCTTCACGAAGTTGTTTCTCCAACGCGCTTGTCAGCTCAAAGTCCACCCCGCGTTGCTGGACGATCTGGCTGTATTCAGCCGAAGAGATTCCACCAATTTTCAGCGCGTCCAGAAGCCCCTTCATGGTGATCGGCTTTGCGACGGTCTGATCCGAATCTAGCTTTTGAACTTGCGCACCGGCAGTGGAAAGTACAGCGACTGTCACCAGGAAAAGCCATAGGACGGATTTAACCATTCGATAGCGGGTCATGATTGCTCCTCGATAACTAGACGGTCAGGTGCGTTTCTTGCGCCGCGGATACCTTGCCGATGTCTTTGAGGGAATCAGTATGCGCCTACCGAGAAATCATAGATCGCTGAAGGCATCTTCGAACGCGGATCATACTGGTTTAGCGAGAATCTTAGAAAGCCATATTCTCCCCCAGCGAGTGAATTGTTGACCTGAATTTTGTACGCGTTTTCCCCAATTTTCGACACGATAAACGGAATACGCGCCCGATTATCATCCTTTGTTCCCTTGCCATTCACCGTGCCTATTACAGCTTGCCGCTTTCCCTGCTTGATCGAGAAACTTAGAAGAGCAAAGCCATCCGGGCTGCTAGCTCTTCCCATGCTGATTTCCTCGGCGCTGTTCTCGTTCGCATCAAAATACATATAAAACTCTCGATTCGACACTGGAAGATGGATTGAGCTATCGAGCCCTGGAAGAGATACCCACATGGGTATGTTCGCTCCCGCGCTAAACGGATTCATACTATGTAATGGATTCAGTTCTTTCGCAAATATTTTTCCCGTGGATTCGGTTTCTATGTTCATAAAATGGGGTGGTATGAGAGCCATTTTTCGCCCCAGATCCGTATCCAGTAAAACGTAAACACCAGGTAAATGTGGCGAAGCGGGATCGTTAGCATCGGAAATTGTCTTTTGCGTATTGAGGACGCCATGTGGCACAGGTTGATGCGCTTCGGGTTGTACGGATGAATTCGCTGATGTCGGTGAATCATCCGAGCGCTTTAGGTCAACCCGTGCCTTGGGATCCATCATCTCCCTAACAATTTCAGTTGGCACGCCGCTTTTATTCAAAGCGATTAAGGCTTGAGTGGACAGATCGAATTGTGTCTTGGATGTGCGAATCTTGGTAAGAATCAGATCCTCCGGCAGCCCCCCCGCAATCATGTCGACGACCGACTGATTGGTTAGAATGTCATTCCCAGGCGTGGAAGGGCGATAGTTCTTGCGAACTACCTGTACAAGCTCTGGGGATGCGCCAACTTCCTGGAGTTGCTTCTCCAGACCGTCATTCATCTCAAAATCCACGCCGCTCCGCTGAATAATCTGAATGTATTCCGTTGAGGATAATCCCCCAATCTTCAGCGCATCCAAAAGGCCCTTCATCGTAATCGGCCTGACGGCTGTCTGTTCTGAATCTTGCTTCTGGACTTGCGCATCGGCGATGGAGAGTCCCGAGACCAGCGTCAGGACAAGCCACAGGACAGTATCAAGAAACCGAAAACGAATCATACGATTACTCCTTTGAGTCTTTCTTGCCTGCGGCAAGCCCCGATCACTTACTACTCACTCCGCATCTTCAACTTGTCACGCGGCGATGATGGGCGCGGATGCGACTATTGCCTCTGCCAAAACACGTTCACCGAGGCACAGCCATTATTCTGTTTGTTCATGCTGTCATTCATGTTTTGGAAGAAAGATGCCGTGCGGCTGATACAAGAAGCTCCTTGCGTCTGCGGGATCATCATGCTTGCGGTTATTTGCTGATCCGAAATCTGCTTAATGGAAATGAATCCCGCATAGCCGTTGGCTTGCCACTGACCCATAATCTGCTGCTGGCCCTTCTTGTTCACTTTAATGGGAATTTGAGCCGAGAGATTTCCCGTGACAGGCGAGATAGTGAAGTAGCTCTCTGTGATGTCAATCCTGTAGATCTGACCATCTTGCGAAAAACGCCACCTTGGGATACGGGCGGCCTCGGCTGCCTCCGCGGCCCTCCGTTGCTGTTCGTGTTGGAGTCGATCCTGCTCCTCTTGCTGTTGGCGGGCAAGGCTTTCTTGCTCCGTCTTCTCTGCTTCTTCTCGAATCATACGCTCACGTTCTGCTTCCACATCGGCGGCGCTTGGTGTGACTACCTGAGCTGAGGGATTTATCATCACCTGTATAATTTCCGGTGAAACACTCTGTTTTTTTAGTTCCACCAGGCCGGCAACCGACAAGTCGAATCGGGCCTCGGATGAACGTATCTTGGCAAGGATCACATCGCGCGAGAGGTCCGCAGCCACCATGTCGATGACCGTCTGATTGGTAATAACGCTTTTGACCATGCTCGTACGATTGCGGTAGTGAGTGCGAATCCCCTGGAGAATGTCCGCATCTGCCCCGGCCTCTCTCAATTTCTTTTCGACATTGGGAGTCAATTCAAAGTCAACTCCGCGTTTCTCAAAGGCTTTCATGAAATCCTGAGACGAAAGAGCATGGGCATTCAGAGCCACCATTACCTTTTCAAGCGTGAGAGGCTTGTCAGACTGATCCGAAGATGGCGATTGGGCCTGTACTTCTAACGTCCCAATATACGGCATCAGGGCGAGCCACAGAATGGATGCTGCAAATCGAAAACGCATGATGCACTTACTCCTTCCAAAGGACCTTGCGCTTCACAAAAGCCCGCTTACTTTGTCCGAAGAGGAACGAACTCGCCTCAGGAACCCCCATGCATTCCCTGCTGGCGGTCGCAGTCCCACCACGTGCCTATAGCGAACAATTCCATAGCGCAAGCAGTGTAATTTCCAATAACAACTGAACTTCGCGAAAGCGGATCATGTCTATTGCTCCAAGGCTTTTTTCGCCTGTGCCCGGCGTTGTTCCTCGTCATCCGGAAGTCCGAGCGCTCGGAGGGCTTCGCGCCGCTTCTCTGCATCGGATTTAGTGCTGCTGGACGGCTTGAGAGACTTGGCTTTCGCGGTGGGTGTCGGCTCTGTAGACACCGCATCTTTTCCATCGCTTACAATTGGCTCTTGATCGATAACCTGTTGCGAATCCGTAACCGTTTTCCCGGGGGCAGGGGGAGGCGAAGGAACAACAAGCGTAGTTCTTGGCTTGCTGTTCCACAAAACAGCATAAACAAGGACTCCAGCAACCACCAACAGCGCAATCGATGCGGCTAGATAGTATTTTGCATGGATGCCGCGCAAGATGGAGGTTATGCTGCCTGCGCTTCCAGTAGAAGGATGAGGGAATTGTCCTCCCATAGCAGCAAGGCGAGTTGGTTTGGGTGACCTCTTTTTGTCCTTCTTCTCCGCGGGGATAGGAACCGGAGATAGTGATTCCAGAAGTGCACCGCGAAACTCCAATGCCGAGGAGAATCTTCGGCCAGGGTCCTTCGCCATAGCTTTGGCAATGGCGGATTGCAGACTCGCGGGCGCTTGGGCACCTATCTCGGAGAACGATGGAAGGGACTTTTTCACATGCGCTTCCATCAGCGCATAATCAGTATCCGCTTCAAACGGAAGGCGGCCTGTGAGCATCTCGAAAAGCACCGCGCCGAGTGAATAGATATCGCTGCGAAGGTCAGCCTCCTGACCCTTGATTCGTTCCGGCGCGATGTACTCCAATGTACCAATGATGTTTCCTTCGCGGGTCATGCGCGAGGTGCCCAGCACGCGAGCGATGCCGAAGTCCATCACTTTTGCGCCTCCCTGGGGCGTGAGCATGATATTTCCAGGCTTCAGATCGCGATGAAGGATGCCGAGACGATGGGCATGGTCGATTCCGTCAAGCACATGGCAAAAGACTGGGATTGCGTACTCCGCAGTCAGTTGTCCACGGCGCTTCAAACATTGTTCAAGGGTCTCTCCGGGCACATACTCCATAACCATGAAATACTGTTCGCCTTGACGAAAAAAGCTATAAAGAGTGGCAATCGAAGGATGATTTAGTCTGGCCAGGGTGGCCGCTTCGCTGCGAAATCGTTCCACGACATCGGTGCGACTGGCAATCTCTGGGCGCAAAACCTTGATGGCGACCTCGCGCTCGATCATGACATCGATGCCCTTATACACCGTGCCCATGGCTCCTTCGCCGAGTTTTTCTACGATCTTGTAGTTCCCAACCAGTTGCCCGATCATTTGCACACCTCCGCATCGCGAGTCTCTCGCAATTCGATTTCATCCTCATTTGGTGCTGACTTTAGGGACACAATCGCCACAGTCACATTATCGTAGCCTCCTCTTTCGCGAGCCAGAGTGACCAGGGCGGCACAAGCGGATTGAGGTTCGCTCGATTCCACAATCCGTAGGATTTCATCGTCATGTACCAAATCGTGCAGGCCGTCCGTACAAAGTACAAAGCGGTCTTCGCGCATCACTTTGAGTGGCTCGGTCCATACCGAAACATCCAGTTGATCGTGCGTGCCCAGTGCGCGCAGTAGAACTGAGCGATCTTCATGCTTCTGCGCCTCTTCGGTGTTGAGAATTCCGCGACGCACCATATCCATAACCGCCGTGTGGTCTTCTGTCATTTGGTAAATACCATGGCGGCGTACCAAATAGAGCCGGGAATCGCCAACATGAGCGGCAAACGCTAGTTCTCCCATCAAGACCAAGGCGGTACAGGTCGTCCCCATGCCCGAATAATTCTTGCGCCGTCGCGCCAGTTTCAAAACCTTCCGATTGGCCTCCTGAAACGCTGCCGCCAATGCTACGCCAGCGCTTCCAGATGTTTCGTAGTAAGAGCGTTTTACCGTCTCAGCGGCCAATCGGCTAGCAACCTCGCCAGCTTCGTGTCCCCCCATCCCATCCGCGACCAAGGCCAGAATGCCCTTCTTCGAGCAGATTGCGGTGTCCAAAGGCGAGACCACCAGGACATAATCCTCGTTGATCTCGCGGTGGCAACCGGTATCACTGAGCATTGCAGTTGCCACCCGAAGCCCGCACTCGCCTGCTTCCTTCGCGGCCGTACGCTTCCAAAAGCGAATCATGATAGGTTTCCCTTATCACTCGTTGGGGTTATTCACATTCATGAGGTCAAGGGCGTACTTAATCGGCACCGCAAAACTCATGGAAGCATCGCCGGAAACATATCTTCCATAGGTGAAAATCCCGATCGCCTGTCCGTGTTCGTCGAAGAGCGGTCCGCCGCTGTTTCCATGCCCCGTGGAGTTGATGGTCAATTGATAGACATCGCCGATTGTGCTAAACACTGATTCCGTCGACCCACGCCTGTCGTGGATAATTCTCCCGATGTTGCCCACGCTGAGGGTTGCATCCGGTACGGTCGTCTCCTCAGGACCGGTGTTTTGAGCAGTCGCCGTGCGCGCAATTCCCAAAAGTTCGGGCGATACTTTTGGATAGCCCAGGGTGGTGACGGGATCGCCTCTGTGAATTCCTTCCGCGTTCGGATTCAATAGAATCGGACGAAGCGGATGGGGCACGTCAATCTTGAGCAAGGCGACGTCCGCATGGTCTGACACACGCACCAAACGCGCCGAAATGCGCATCCGATTCATGGCTGGCGTGACGTCCAGAAAGTCATTTCGTCCTTCGACCGGCTTGGTCTCTGCGAATGCTGACTTCCGGATCGCACTCAGGCCCGCGCCCTCGTCAATATATTGTGCTTTGGAAGGCACCCAATTGTCGGGAAATTGATTCCTGCTGATAACCTTGAATGTAGGCTTTCCGTCTGCGTCGAATATCGCAAGGATACCCCCATCCTCTTGCCATTCGTAGGGAAGCGTCCAAGGAGCAGCTACATGCCGGTTGGTGATGATGAAGCCGTCTGCACTGACGGCAAATCCCGTGCCTGCAAGAATCTCGCCTATGGCTTTGTTATGCCCTGCCCCGTTTGACGTAGTTAATCGGGGCATCACGACTCCATTGATCTGTTGAAATACAGGCACATATTCTTCAGGAATATCGACTAGACGATGAACGCCCTGTTCGTCTTTGACCTTGTTGGGTTCGTATAGTTGAAATAGCTGTCTACCGCTTCCCATGTAGTAGAGCTTCCAGGCTGCCTGAACATACATTGTGGAACCCGTATATTCCTTGGAAATCTCCGTAGGGGTCATTACAACTGGCTGCGACTTCTCTCGGATGTGACGTACCAGCGCAAATACAGATCCAGATATTGTGATAACCACCAACAGCGCTGCGGTTGCAATCATGGTGTTGCGGCGCCCCTGCGACTTGACTTGGGTGATCATCCGTTCGACGGTCGCTCTGCCGACCGTACCCGACGAGGAGACTGGGTATGGCGCAGTCGCAGGCGCATGAGTAGCGGACAGAGGAGGAACCGGAGGGGTGCCGGGAATGGGTGCCTCCCGAGTTGGTGCGACTGCCGATATTGAGCCTCCATCCAAGGTCGCTAGCCGCGTGGGGCGAGCCTCGCCTTGAGGACGTGGTTCGACATCAAACTGAAACTCCGGTCCCCCGGCACCCAGTTGGACGACATCTCCGGGCACAATTCTTGCAGGTGTGAAAATTCTCTGTTTATTGAGAAAAGTCCCGTTCTTGCTGCCAAGATCGGTGAGGATGAACTCGGGCGGTTCGGTCTTTTCTGTGGAAATCTTCGCGTGCCGCCGACTGATCAGATCGTCTTGATCGGGATCGTATTTGACGTCGCACGAGGGATCCCGACCGATAGTAATTGTCGTTACTTGCGCAAGCGGGAATTCCACCACCTGGTTTGTCTTTGTGGGACCAAGGTTGCGCAGGACTAGCCGAGAATCCATGAAGAGCCTCCTATTTTGATTTTTAAAGCGCAGTATAGACGAGTTTTTTCAGGATGTCTGTGACACTGCCGGTCCGGGTTCATCGTTCATTCATGCCGACTTTCTAGTAACTTGTTGAAAAATCCCACACTTTGGCGACACAGAAGCATTCTCTCTCATCTAACAGGTATGCGTGGAGAAGAGGGGATTCAAGACGGATTGTTCAGCTAGGTGTCGTTGGAGCAGCGGGTTATCGAGCAACATCCTTTGCGTGAACTGGCTGACTTGGTCGGGCTGGACTCGCTCCTCAACCTCTGCGGCGATGAGTGAAGCTGGCTCGATACGCTTCGCTCCATGGCTGACGAGAAGCGCTTCATCTTCTTCGCTTGGTTCGCCACGCATCGATATGAGTGCATTTTTATGCACTGTCTTCAAATTCTCAACTTTTTCGGCCGGGGGTTGAAGTCTGGAATAGCGGTTTGACACGCTGTTAATCTTTTTATTTATAATCACTTATCGATTTAGTGGTAGGCGAGGCAGGTCTCGAACCTGCAACCCCCGGCTTAGAAGGCCGGTGCTCTATCCAGTTGAGCTACTCGCCCAGGCTCGGTCGAAAAACCGATCAAGTGCTCTTCTTCCCCGCTCCCGGCGCGAAACAGCATATCTTCGCCGTACTCGATCACGGCTGCGAAGAAATGCAATGCCCCGATGCGGATCGCCGCTCTCCGAATCCGGCACAGCACAACCCCGCGGCGCGGCATTTAGCTTATGGCCCAGGTGCTTTTCAAGTTTACCCCAGCCGCCGCCGGGCGGCTATAGCGAAACCAGCGTTGATCCTTCCCGAAGCCATTATCCTCGATGCGAAAAACTTCCCAGTGGAATCCGGTGGGGCGAATCGGCCCCTATTCTTGCCTTCGCCTGCAACCCCATGGGAACACCTTGTAGGTGGCCGTGTTGTCCCACTCGGGGTTCACGCTGCCGCGCTGTAATAATCTATAAGGTCAGCTTTTAAATCTCCTATGCCGATCGATAAACAACTCGACCGAAGCCAGCGCCAGCGTTTGCGCCAGGCCGAGCGCAAACTCAAGGAGGCGCGCCTGCGGCTGGCGCGGACCGAACGCAGCATCGCCTTTTGGGCGCAGATCGTCGCCGATCTCAAATACCAGCGCACCCGCGCCATCCAGCATCCCTTGTGGCCAGAGGAGAATCAGGTGCAAAAAACCGACGTCTGACAGAAGCAGAGGTCTGCGCTCTACTCCGCCTGATCCATCTTGGAACCGCGCTTGAGCGCCTCGATCAGACACTCAAGATGTACGCCGCGGGAGCCCTTGACCAGCACCACGTCCCCGCCGCGCAGGCGCTCGTAGAGCCAATGCGAGGCAGCCTCGGCGTCGGGCAAGAACAGCGCGGCCACGCCGCCCCGGCAGCCGGCGACGGCCAGATGTTCTGCCTGGCCGCCAACCCCGGCGATGAAATCGATGCCTGCCTCGACCGCGGCTCTGCCGCAGGCGGCGTGTAGCGCGGCGCTCTGCTCGCCCAGTTCCAGCATCTCCCCGGCCACCAGGATGCGGCGCAGGGCGGGCCGTGCGGCCAGGGTGCGGATCATGGCGCACAGCGCTTCGGGGTTGGAGTTGTAGCAGTCGTTCAGGATGGTGGCGCCGGCGATCTCCAGCACCTCGCCCCGCTTGTCGCCGACGGTCAAGGTCTCCAGCGCGGCCACCGCCGCCTCCAAGTCAACCCCGGCCTCCAGCGCCACCGCCAGGCCAGCCAGGGCATTGGCGGCATTGTGCGCGCCCAGCAGCTGCAGTGTGAAGCTCCCCGAGCGCTCCCCGGCACGATAGCCTACGTGCAGCCCGTCCAGATCTTCCGTCGCTTCGGTAAAGCGCGGGTCGGCGCAGGGACCGGAGCCGAAGTAAACCACCCGGCCGGGAAAATCGCGGCCAAACTGCGATACGTAGGGATCGGCGGCATTCAAAAAAGCCACGCCGTTGGGCGGCAGCGCTTCGACCAGTTCGAACTTGGCGCGCGCAATCCCTGCCTGCCCGGTGGCAAAGTTCTGCACGTGTGCCGTGCCCACATTGGTCACTACCCCCCAATCGGGAGCGGCGATTCGGGACAGCGCGGCAATCTCGCCGGCGTGGTTCATGCCCATTTCCACCACTGCCATCTCGTGCTCCGGCTCCAGACGCAGCAGTTGCAGGGGCAGGCCGAAGCCGTTATTGAGATTGCCTTGGGTCTTGAGCACATGGAACTTGGCGCCCAGGGCGGCAGCGATTGCATCTTTGGTGGTGGTCTTGCCCGCCGAGCCGGTCACCGCCACCACCCGCCGGCCCCAGCGGCGGCGCACATGGGTCGCCAGCGACTGCAAGGCCAGCAAAGGGTCTTCGGCAATCAGCAATGGAGCCTGCAGCGCCGCATCCGGCAAGGTCGCCACCCGGGCCCGCGAGACCACCGCAGCCGAGGCTCCCCTTGCCAACGCCGCTACCACGAAATCGTGCCCATCCAGCCGCTCACCACGCACGGCAAAGAAAAGATCGCCCGCGGCCACGCAGCGCGAGTCGATGGAATAGCCGCTTACCACAATGCCGCCCGCATTGGTAATGCTGGCGGGAGCTTCCAGAACCGCTCCCGCCCCAATCGCCGCCTCTGCCAGAGTCAGTTTCATTGCCGTTCTCCGAATCCCAACCCGGCCAGCGCCGCAAGCGCCACCTCCGCGTCGTCGAAAGGAATGGTGCGGCCAGCCAGAATCTGTTCTTTTTCGTGACCTTTTCCGGCCAGCAACACCACGTCGCCAGCCTGGGCCATCTGCAGAGCGGCCTGAATCGCCGCCGCCCGGTCTGGCTCGACGATATATTTCACACCGCTGGCCTTCAGCCCCGGCACGATCTCGGCCAGAATTGCAGCCGGATCCTCGGAGCGGGGATTGTCGCTGGTCGCTACCACAAAGTCGCTGCCCTTGCCCGCCGCCTGGCCCATCTTGGGGCGCTTGGTGCGGTCGCGGTCGCCGCCGCAGCCAAACAGCGTAATCACCCGACCACCGCTCTGTGCCGCCGTCTGCCGCGCCAGCCAGGTCAGGTTGCGCAGTGCATCGTCGGTGTGGGCGTAGTCCACAATCACGCTGAAGGGCTGACCCGCGTCCACCGGCTGAAAGCGGCCGGGAACGGGTTGAAGCTGGGGAACCGCGTTGACCAGATCCGCAAAAGCCACCCCGCGCGCATGAGCTGCGGTCAGCGCCGCCAGCAGATTGAGGATGTTAACCTCGCCGGCCAGCCGCGAAACCACCTGCGCCGCGCCCGCCGGCGTTTCCAGATCGATGACTGCTCCGCCCGGCGTAAGTTTGTGACTGGCTGCGCGCCATTCTCCTTGGCCGATGCCGTAAGTGCGCACCTCGGCGCCCGCCTTCCCCGCCGCCTCGGCCAGTTCCCCGGCGCGATGATCGTGGGCGTTGATGACGGCCACGCGCGGCGCGGGATAGACCGATCCATCGAAGAGCAGGCGCTTGGCGGCGAAATACTTCTCCATGGTGACGTGATAGTCCAGGTGGTCGCGGGTGAAGTTGGTAAAGACCGCCACATCGAAATTCAAGCCGGTGGCGCGGCCCTGATCCAGCGCATGGCTGCTGACCTCGGTCACCAACTCCGTCGCGCCGCGCGCAGCCCCCTCGGCCATCAACGCGAAGAGATCGCGTGGCTCCGGGGTGGTGTGCAGCGAGGGCCGCACTTCCCCAGCCACGTGGCATTCAATGGTTCCCACCAGCACGGTGGCGCGTCCCGCCGCGTTGAGCAGAGCCTCGGTCAGAAATGCGGTCGTGGTTTTGCCGTTGGTCCCGGTAATACCAATGGCGGCCAGCTTCTCTTCGGGGTGGCCAAAAAAAGCTGCCGAGGCCTGGGCCAGCGCTCGCCGTCCATGCTCCACCTCGGCCACCGGAATCTCCGGGCAATAAACCAGCATATGGTCGAAAGCGGTCGGGGCATCGGTAAGAATCCCCACCGCGCCCGCAGCGCAGGCCTTTTCGATAAAGCGGTTGCCGTCAGTCGAGCCACCCTTCATGGCCACAAAGACAGAACCCGGGCGCACTCGCCGCGAGTCGTATTCAATGCCCAGCACGGGCGCTTCCGAGCCGCTGCTGGCGCCCACACACGAGACTTCTGCAATCAGTTCATCCCAATTCATCACGTGCTCCATTGTAGATGGAACGATGAGCGGAAAGCCCCCAGGCTCGAGCGTAGGACCAAAGGATCGTACTTCCCGGCACGCCGTCAAGCGACCGGAAGCTGCGGTGGCATCGCCGTCAGCACGGCATCCAGCCCTTCCAGAATCGATTTCCAGCCCTCCTCGGTGCGGTTGGCAAGGCTCTCTTCCACGGCCTCATGGGCCACCACCACCTCGCACCCGCCTTCCATCCGCAGCAGGCCGACACTGACCCGCGAACTGACCGGCGAATAGGCGGGAACGCGCAACAGGAAGGAGAGGCGGCGCGGACGCGCCACCTCCAGATAGATGCCAAAATGCTCGATACTCACCCCGGCGCGGCGCTCGACGATGAGAAAAGATCCGCCCACCCGGGCATCGATCTCGCAACGCAACATCTCACCCTTGGGTGTGGCAAAGAGGAATTTGCCCGCCCATTGCGGATCGACCCAGGCGTCGAAGACCCGCTCCGCAGGGACTGCAAATTGCCGGTTGACACGGACAATCACCCCAGATCCAGGCTTCAATCGGCCCCCCTCGTTCGCTCGAATCCTACCACTTCACCGTCCGCAGCGGACGACAATCTGCGTTCCCGGCGCCACCATCGTTCCCGCCGCGGGAGCCTGCTCGCGCACCGTCCCATTGCCCGAAATCTGCACCTCCAGCCCCACGGCCGCCGCCTGTTCGATCACCTTGCGCACCGGCAGCCCCAGCAGCGAGGGAACCCGCAGCTTTTTGCTCTCGTCCACCACTACCGTGGGCGGCTTCCCCCCCGCAACGGTCGGCGATGGCGTGCTCTTCGCCCCACCCATGGCCGTAGACTGGCCGACCGGAGTCGCGCCCGGTCGGGATGCCGCGCCGGAGCTCTTGGACGGTGCGACCACGACGTGCGGGTTTACGGCTCCGCCCCCACGCAGGGTCTCTTGGCTGCCTCCCCGCAAGTTCTGAGCCCCGCCCCCATGCAGTGGGTCGTCGCTGGGCAGATCGTTGACCGCGTTGAACAGGGCGTTGATATCGCCGCTATGTTCACCGGACTCATCTTCGCTCAGATGCACAGAATTCCGGGCTGCAGCGCGCGGAGTGCGCACCTCGATGTCGTGTGCCACGCCCAGGTACTCCAGCACCTGCTGCGCCACCTCGGCAAAGACTGGCGCGGAGACGGCGGCGCCGTAATAGGAGCCCTTGGGGTTGTCCAGCACTACGGCCACCGCGATCACCGGGTTATTCACCGGCGCAATGCCCGCAAACGAGGCCACGTGCATGCTCTTCGAATAAAGATGAGTGGCGGGATCGATCTTCTGCGCCGTACCCGTCTTGCCGCCTGAGGAGTAGCCGTTCAACTGCGCCTCCTTGCCGGTCCCGTACAGCACCACGCCCTCCATCATCTTGCGCATCTGTGCCGCGGTAATCGTTGAAATCACCCGGTGCGCCCCAGCGGGCAGTGGATTGGGCAATTCCCCATTGGGTTTGAAGGGCGCCGCGGCCGGGATCTGCACAGCATTGCCCGCCCCGTCCACCTGGCCCGACATCAGAATGTGCGGCGGCAAGTAGACCCCGCCGTTGGCGATGGTCGAGACCATGGAAACCAGTTGGATGGGAGTCACTCCCACCTCCTGACCCATGGCGATGGAGCCGATCGACGACGATCCCCACTTGTTCACCGGGCGCAGCAGGCCGCGCGTCTCCCCGGGCAATTCAATACCACTGCGGCTGCCGAAACCGAAGTCGCGAATGTATTGGTAGTAACGATCCTGGCCCACTTTGAGCGCCAGCTTGATGGCGGCCACATCGCTGGAGTGCTCCAGCGCCTCATGCACTGTAATCACCCCGAAGTGATCGCCCTTGTCGTCGTGAATCACCCGCCCGGCCAGTGTCATCTGTCCCCCTTGGCAATCGATCTTGTCGTCGGGGGTGGCCGCGTGCTCCTCCAGCGCTGCCGAATAGGCAATCAGCTTGAAGACCGAACCCGGCTCGTAGACGTCGCTGACGGCATGGTTGCGGAGCAGCTCTGGGGTGGTGTGGCGAAATTGGTTGGGATTGAAGGTGGGCCGTATCGCCAAGGCCAGAATCTGTCCGCTATGCACGTCCTGCACCACTACCGTGCCGTTGGCCGCTTGGCTGCGCTCCATGGCGTGGTCCAGCGCCCGCTCGGCCAGAAACTGCATCTTCTCGTCCAGGGTCAACACCAGATTGCGCCCCGCCGCCGGCTCCCGCTCACTGGAGCCCAGCACGTGCCGCCGGGCATCGACCGCCGTATACATGCGCCCCGGAACCCCGTGCAGTTGCGCCTCGAACTTCTGCTCCAGCCCCCCCAGCCCGTTGTCGTCTACGCCCACATAGCCCAGCACCTGCGCGGCGATCTGGTTGTCGGGATAGAAGCGTTGAAACTCTTTCTGAAAATAAATGCCCTTGACTGTCCCGGCCTTGATCAGGTCCTGCACCTTGGCTGCCGTCTCCGCGCTGACCCGGCGGGCCACCCAGGCAAAGTTGCGTCCCGCTTCCAGGCGGCTCTGGATCTGATCCTCGCCGTTCTGCTCCTCGTCGGCTTCGCTGTGCAGAATCGCGGCCAGTTGCCGGGCGGCGGCCTGCTTGTCGTCGATCTCGCCGGGCACCGCGTAGATCGAGTCCACCTGCACCGTCATGGCCAGCTCGCGCAGGTTGCGGTCGTAGAGCACCCCGCGCCGCGGCGCCACCTCGAAGGTGCGCTGCTGCTGCTTCTGCGCCCGCTCCACATATTCCTGATGGTGGACCACCTGCAGCCAGAAGAGGCGGGCCACAATGGCCATCGCCCAGAGCAGGAAGAAAAGACAGATCAGCCAGAAGCGGGCGCGCCGGAAGGGTACCACGGCGCGCGCCGGTTGCAATCGGTTGCGGTTGGATCGGGAGCCTGGCTGCATGAGAACTCTCCGGAAGACGAAGTACAGCTTCTAGCTACTAGCTGCTAGCTTTTTGCCGCTTTCAGTCTGCCGATCAAACCTTCTTTCCCGTCGATAAACCAGCGGCTACATCGCGCTTCGCCGTCGCCTCTTCTTCCAGACGAGAATCAACCGCTGGAAACTGGAACCTGGCAGCTTTCTCACCGCGCCTCGGCGGGTGGCGGGACGGCCTGCGCCAGTGCCGGAGCTCCGCCTTCGCTGGGCATGTTGACGGGATGAATCACCTGCCCCGGCTGCGGTTCCATCAACCCCAACTCGCGGGCCATGCGGTCGATGCGTCCCGGTTCGGTCAACTGCGCCTCGCTCAGCCGCAACTGCCGGTTCTCCTCGCGCAGGTGGTCCAGCGTCTGCTTCTCCTGCTCCACCCGGTAGCCGCTCTCGATCACGCTGAAATGCTGCAAGCCATAGACCATGATGAGCGAAAACAACACCGCCACGGCCGCCGAAAAAACCCGCATCTGCCGCACCCGCACCGGGTCCGGCGCCTTCACCAGGCGGGAGTTGTCGATGCGCTTGAGAAAGTAGAACTCCGGCGTGCGCACTCCGCGACGGCGCAGCGGCTGCTGAGCCATCAGCTCGGCATTCCACTCTGCCTTCCCCAGGCCCCGGCCGCGCCCCGACTCGAAATAGCTTGCTGATGCTGCCGCCATGATTCTCTCCAGAGGGATTAGGGATCAGGGATCAGGGGTCAGGACGTTGCAAAAAACCAGCCTTTAGCTCCCCAAGTACAATTTCCCTTTGCATTTCACTGCGCCCCTGCCGGGCGCGAGGTTGATTTTGGCCTCTTTCCCAGGACGGCACTGCGCTGATCCTGGGCTATTTCACGACTTTCCTGCGGAAGGCGATCCACCCCATTGCATGGCAGGAAATCCGGCCAGTTGAACAAAATCCGTCCCTTGCAGCCGTAACACGCACATTCACGCCGAAATGCTCACAATAATCCCTAACTTCCCGCAATCCACTTTCAATTCCCGAGTCTCTTTGTCCCTAGTCCCTTAGTCCCTGCCCCCTGCTTTTCCGCCGCTCTCATCTTGGCGCTGCGCGAGCGGGGGTTGCGATCCGTCTCGGCCTCGCCGGCGGTAACCGGCTTCTTGGTGAGAATCTCCCAGATTCCCTGCCGCGCGCCCTCCCGCAGGCTGTCTTTTACTATGCGATCTTCCAGGGAGTGAAAGCTGATGACGGCCAGGCGTCCGTGGGCTTTGAGCAGCTTCGGCGCCGCCTCCATCAGATCCTTGATCTCGTCCAATTCGCGGTTCACGAAGATACGGAGTGCTTGGAAGGTTCTGGTCGCTGGATGAATCCGGTCCGATTTCATCGCCGGGGCGGCGGAAGCAACGATACGGGCCAATTCCCCCGTCGTTGCCACCGGCCGCCCACGGACAATGGCTCTGGCGATTCTCCGCGACCTCCTTTCCTCTCCGTACTCGTAAATGAGGTTGGCGAGCTCGTGCTCGTTTTCCTCATTCACCACTTGTGCGGCGGTCGGACCCTGGCGCGTATCCATGCGCATATCCAGTGGCCCATTGCGATCCGCCGAAAAACTAAATCCTCGTTCAGCCTCGTCCAACTGCAGGCTGCTCACCCCAAAGTCGGCCAGCAAGCCATCTACCGAAGCCGCCTCAATGTGCTGCGCCGCCGTGCTGAAGGCCTCGCCTACCAGCGTGATCCGCGGCGCCTCGCCGCCCAGCTCCGCGCATACCCCGTCTAGCCGCTCTTTGGCCAGCGCCAGCGCTTGGGGATCGCGATCGAATCCGATCAGATGCCCCTCCGGACCCAGCAACCGCGCTATCGCACTGGAGTGCCCGGCCATGCCCAGCGTGCAATCCACGTAGGTGCCGCCGGCCCGTACCCGTAGATACTCAATCGCTTCTTCTAACAGCACCGGCACATGGCGTTCGTTCGGCTTCGTCATGCGCTCCCCCTGGGGGGTTGTGTAGAGCCGACAGCTTCAAGCTGCTAACTCCATCTTGCTGAAACTCGCTGCTGGAGCTTTCCACGGCAGCAAATAAATCCCGTTTCCCACTTACAATCGCTCCGCCTGCGGCATAACACGCCGAGCGCTTAGTCCCCAGTCCCTAAGCCCCTATCGCTACAATCCGATGGTGGCCATAAAGTCTCTGTCCTGCGCGCCGATCGGCTTGCTCTTGACCTGCTCGCGCAGCTTCTTCAGGCTGGTCACGCGCAACCGCTCCCCTTCGCCCGATACCATCACATCCCCCACCAGAACGCCCTCGTCACGCAGCGCCTCGGGGATCGCCAAACGCCCCTGCGGATCCATTGCCACCCGCGCCCCATACAGGTTGTCCAGAGCCAGCAACTTCGTACGGGTCTCGTTGCTGGGCGCAAGGGCCATGATCTTGGCGGTCCGCTTGTGCCACTCCACCTTGGGGTAAATCTCCGCCGTCTCACCGTCCAGGCTGGTAATGAAAAACTTGTTGGCTTCCTCGCCGTTCTTGCCGTACTTCTTGTCGATGAAACTGCGGAACTCGCTGGGCATCTTCAACCGCCCGCGCTCATCGAGCTTGGTGCGAACGCTGCTGCTGAACCCCACTTCCAAATCGTCCCAGCTATCTCCCGCAACTCCCCCAGCAGCCTCTCGCGAGGTCTCCGGCTGGTCGGCGGCAAGGTTCTCTGGGTGCTCCATCTTCGCTTCACCTGGGCCGCTCAATGCCGCCCAACCACTGTTGCTGCCTGCTCGATCCGCCTATGCGGTCGTCCCCAGCATGAAATCCACAATCTTGCCGGCCACTGCCGAAGCCGGAACCGAATAGCCGCCCCGCGCCATCGCCGCCTGAATCCCGGCTACCTTGCCCGGACGCACGCCGGTACCCGACATAGCCATCGCACTGCCCATTCCGCTCAGTGTGGCCAGGTCTTCGCCCATCGCGTTGGCGCTGGCCGGGGCGCTGCTACGCGCCGGGGTAGAGACAGCTGCGGTCTCGCCGACCCCAAATATCGATCCCAATCCACCGAAGCTGGTACGAATACTCATATTTTCCGGCTCCAAGTCCCAAATAGGCCCGTTTTGCCCCGCCCAGACCCAGTATCGCGCAAATTCCCGCGCAGCGATAGTCCTAATGCCGGTGGAAAACTCGGATCGCCGCATGGATCGCGGCGAAGACCGTCCATGCAGGCAAAAAGCACAAGAAATAGGGACAGATGAAAGAAGTACCGCTATGGGTTGTGGAGTTTACTCAATAGGTTCCTATTGCTCCGAGGGGGTATGTTTTATCGTCGGGGTCGCCCCATGGCGAATTAAAAGCGAATATAATGCAAAGAAACAGCGCCTATTGGGCGGAATTGCTCTCCCGCCGACGCCGCCGACGCTCCACCACCAGCTTCAAAAGATAGATAAATACCAATAAATTTACAGAAAAAAGACCCATCCGGACCCAAGTGACCCGTTTCCAAACCTCGAAAAGCTCCCAGGGAAGGAAAGAACCGGTAATGAGCAGGGTCAAATACTCCGCCCACACCTTCTCCAGGTAAAGCCCGATGCCCTCGGCCAGATCCAGACCCGCCTCCACAAAGAAGATGGCCCCAATGCGCCGCAGCAGGTTATCGTCCAGCCGGTCTGCCTGTTCGATGACAATATTGACCAGCCGCCACTCCGGATTGAAGTGCAGATGCTCGGCAAGCTGCGCCAGCTCGTCGCCCACATCCTTGTGCAGCAGCTTCAGCGCTCCCACCCCGACGGCCACAAACAGTACCGCCTGCGCCACCTTGAAGACGGCGATCAGAACCAGCCACGAGTTGTGATGGGGATGCCGCGCTGTTCTTTGCCAGGGGAATTGAATCATGGTGGTTTGGGGAACGAGGCCTCTGCCTCTTCTTACGTTAAATGAAGCGCCCTGGTTCTGCCCGCCCGCGTACCGCAATTCACCCTGCGGACACTTGGACGGCAACGCCGAGTCAGCCTCATATTATTCATCCTGAGCATCTTGACGGCTTCGGCAAGTTGCGCCAGAAATGAACTGTACTGTCCCACAAAGTTCCGTACCCTGTCATCCTGAGCGGAGCGTAGCGAAGTCGAAGGACCTATAGTCGTTTTTGCGTCGAGCGTGGGAAGCCACAAATCTCAACTGTGCCCCGTTCATAGGGAACACAGCGCAGTCGAAGGACCTGCATTTCGTCCTTCCGAAGCAGCACAGTTTCCTGCTCAAACGCGCCATCCGGCATGGCCGCCGTTTACCATCGGAAGCATGGCCCAGCGATTCGCCACCAGCCAGTGGGTTCCCTATCCCCTGGAACTGGTCTTTGCCTTCTTCGCCAACCCCTCGAACCTGCCCCATCTGATGCCGCGCCCGCTGGAGACCCGCATCGAGGATGCTCGCCTTCAGCCACCGCCCGCCAGACCGGTAGCGCCCGACCCGGCGCGCCGCTTTCTCAGCGTGGCCGCCGGCTCCGGATCGGAGATTCTGATCAGCTTTTATCCCATCCCCTGGGTTCCCCGCCGCATCAGTTGGCGAGTGCGCATCGTCGAATTCGCCTGGAACAGCCATTTTATCGACGAACAGGTGACGGGTCCGTTCCGCAGCTTCCGTCATCGCCACGGAGTGGCCACCGAGATGCGCGATGGCATCGAGGGAACCCGGGTCACCGATGCCATCGAGTTCGAATTGCCTTATGGCTGGCTCGGCGCTCTGGCTGGTTTCTTTGTCCGCCGCAAACTGGCCCGTTCCTTCGCCTATCGCCACCAGCGCCTGACGGAAATCCTGGCCACGGTGGCGCGCCAAGCCGTGCGCCGGAGATAGGTTTTAGAGGGTTTTCGCTTTAGCTGTAGACTTCTGTCTCCCATCCTTGACGCGCCTTTTGCGGCAAGGATGGGAGACCTCGACACTTCTTGAGAGCCGGATCAATAGCGCTTCAGATTGAGCAAGCCTTCGCGGTCCACCACATTGCCGTCCATCAGCAGGGTGGAGATGCGGCGGGCGTTCCAAATGCTGACCGTCGGGTCGCCATCCACCACCAGCAGATCCGCGCGGCGGCCGGGGGCGATCTGCCCCAGTTCGTTCCAACCGAATTGCAGGGCATAGTTGTTAGTGGCGGCGGCCAGCGCCTCGCGGGGGCTGAGCCCCAGCCGCACCAGCAGTTCCAGCTCGGTATGCATCGAGATGCCCGGCATGGTTCCCTGCACCGGCGCGCCCGAGCCGGCCAGATAATGCGGGTAAGAGGCGAAGATGGCCTCGTTGATATGCCACAGCCGCAGCGCTGACTGATCGGCCCGCTTGCGCTGGCCGTCTTCCATCCAGCGCTGCGTCGAAGTCGGCAGATGCCGCGCCCAGACGGAGACCGGGTAGCTCAGCTCGCCCGTCGCCCGGTCGGGAGGATTGTTCAGGTGAGCCGGGTCCAGCAGCGCCGCCGCCGTTTCCCGCCACAGGTTGCGATGCCCCGGAAGTTGCAGAAAGTAGAGACTGAAGGTGGGCAGCAGCGCGGCGTGATGGGTGGCGATCAGCTTGGCGTAGGTACGCACATGCTTATCCACCGGCGGCAGCCGCTCGGAGTAATCGTAGGCGGTAGTCGCGGCGGCGCCCTCGGCGTCGTCCACCAACGGCTTTTGCAACTCGTCGGGGATCACCCCCAGTTCGTAGCGTCCCATGTGCGGCAGCGCATCCACGCCCGCCTCGATGCCCACTTTGTAGGGTGTGGAAACAAATTCGCCATAGGTAATCAGCCCGGCTTGGTGCGCATGGGCAATGATCCATTGGGTATTGGCCGCGGTCAGATCGTGGCCCAGCCAGACCACCCGGGTTCCCATTCGGGTTAGATCGAGCAACTGACGGGCGGTATCTTCGGGGCTCAACTCGGCCGGCCGAGCGCCCTCGTGCAGCTTGACCGCCCAGTCCGTGCTCCCGCCCTGGCGCACCGGAGCATGGCCACGATGGCCCAACAGACTCCAGTTGTCGGTGCTTCCCACCGAATCCATCAAGTAAAGGTGGGGGCTGGGATTGGCTGAAGTGTCCACAAAGCCGCGGCGGCTGTCGCTGGCCGCCACCACCGTGGTCACGCCCATGTACAGAAAGGCATTGGCCTGGCCTTGACTGTTCATTCCGGCATAGCCGTCCACCAGCCCGGGAATCAGAAACTTGCCGCTACAATCCAGAACTCGCGCGCCCTTGGGGATGGTGACCGCCATACGCGACCCCACCTCGGCAACGCGGCCGTCGCGAATCACCACCACCGCGTCGGGAAGATCCTTGGCAGAGTGGCCCCAGTCGGTGACATCCACCACTGTGCCCCCCACCAGCACCAGCGGGGCGGAGGGCTTGGCCGGGGGGAGAAACGGCCCTTGCGCCCCAGCCAGCGTACCGGCCAGAGCCAATCCTCCCATCCACATCTGCAAGTAGAGAGCAATCCGCATAGAAAAATCTATCTTGTGGGATTTTCGCACAATGGCCTGACCGAATCCCGCCGCCGTGCCCGATCAAACAATAGCCGCCGGTCAATTCTCCGCAAAAAACAGGCTGCTCCCCCTCAAAGTGCGATTGCCCGTCTCCTGGCCGCGCCAGAAAGGATGGGGATAAATCGGGGTGCCCACCCTCGCCGCGCCTTTGTTTTTGCGGCTAGTTGTGGTGTCTTAAAAATCCGCATCAAAAGGAAACGGTCATTCTGAGCCAGCGCAGCGAGTCGAAGAACCTGCATTTGGTCGCGTATATCGAAAATGAAGGTTCTTCACTGCGTTCTGGATGACAGCGTTTCAATGATTCGAACTTCAGAGACAGTTCAACTAGGGTGGCTTTTATACCACCTGCCTGATCGAGAGCAAGAAGCCTCAGCCGGCCACCAGCACCGGCTGTCTCTTGCGGGCCAGCAGCGGCCGCACCTGCTCCAGCGCGGCCTCCACGGTGAGCCCGTGGCGGGCGCGCAGTTCCTCCACCTTGCCGTGTTCGATAAAGCGGTCTGGCCAGCCGATGCGGACCACCGGAATCGCGTAGCCCATCTCCTCCAGCGCCTCGGCGACCGCGGTGCCGAAGCCGCCCATCTTCACATGATCCTCGAAGGTGACGAAGGCCGAGACGCGGCTGGCGTACTCCGCCAGCATCTCCTTGTCCAGCGGCTTGACGAAGCGGGGATTGACGACCGCCGCCGAGAGACCCTCCAGTTTCAGGCGCTGGGCCAGTTCGCGGGCCATCTTCACCATCGGTCCCAGGCCCAGAATGGCTACGTCGCTGCCGTCTTCGAGCACCTCGGCCTTGCCCAGCGGGATGGCTTCTGGCTCCGCCTTGCGCTTCACCCCGGCCACCGTGCCACGCGGGTAGCGGATGGCGCTGGGCAAAGGCAGTTCTAGGGCCGTCTTCATCATGTCGGCCAATTCGTCCTCGTCCTTGGGAGCCATCAGCACCAGGTCCGGAACACTGCGCAGATAAGCGATGTCGAAAAGCCCATGATGCGTGGGACCATCGTCGCCGGAGAGCCCGGCGCGGTCCATGCAAAACAGCACCGGCAGCTTCTGCAAGGCCACATCGTGCACTATAGGGTCGAATGCGCGCTGCAAAAACGTCGAATAGATGGCGCAAACCGGGCGGAAACCGCGCGTGGCCATGCCCGCGGCGAAGATCACCGCATGTTCCTCGGCGATGCCCACGTCGAAATACCGCTTGGGAAAATGCGGGCGAAAGAGATCCAGGCCGGTGCCCGAGGGCATGGCGGCGGTGATGGCCACGATCTTCTCGTCCTTCCTGGCCAACTGTGCCAGGGTGGTGGCGAAGACCTCGCTGTAGGTAGGCAGCCCCGCCGGTTCGGTCATGCCAGTCTCCGGATCGTAGGGCCCCAGGCCGTGAAATTTCTTCTGCTTGTCCAGCGCCGGCTGGTAGCCCCTGCCCTTCTGCGTCAGCACATGCAGCAACACAGGACGATCCAGGGTTTTGAGGAACTTGAAGGTCTCGATCAGCAGCGGAAGGTTATGACCATCGATGGGGCCGAAGTATTGCAGCCCGAACTCCTCGAAGAGCAGCGACGGCCATAACATGCCTTTGGCCGCCTCCTCTGCCTTGCGGGCCACGGAAACCGCGGTCTTGCCCCCAAAGCGCTCGATCAGCTTGGCCGCCGAATCGTGTAGGGTACGATACCGCTCGTTGGTCACGATGCGGTGAAAGTAGCGGGCGATGGCCCCCACATTGCGATCGATCGACCACTCGTTGTCGTTCAGAACCACGATCATGCGCCGCGTCTGCTCGGCGATATTATTCATCGCCTCGAAGGAGATGCCGTTGGTAAAGGCGGCGTCGCCGGCCACCGCGATCACATGCTCCTTGCCCCCCGCTAGGTCGCGGGCCACGGCCATGCCCAGCGCCGCGGAGAGAGCGGTACCAGCATGGCCGGCCCCAAAGGCATCGTGCTCGCTCTCGCTGCGCAGCATGAAGCCGTTCAGACCCTCCGGCTGGCGGATGGTATCAAAGCGCTCCCGCCGGCCAGTCAGAATCTTGTGAATGTAGCTCTGGTGGCTGACGTCGAAAACCAGCTTGTCGGCCGGAGTCTCGAAGACCGTATGCAGCGCCAAGGTCAGTTCGACCACCCCCAGATTCGGGCCCAGGTGACCGCCGGTCTTGGCCAGCGTCTGGATCAGGAATTCACGGATCTCCTCCGCCAGATCGGCCATTTGCGTCAGGCTCATGCGCTTCAGATCGGCCGGCGTGTGGATGGTTTCCAGCAATGTTCCCATGCGTTCCCTTCCCCCGGAACCGCGCCGGGCAAGAAAAAAGCCCCCCATTCCGACGGGGCTTGGGCGCGGATGACGCCAGTTTCTAGTATACCAACCTGTGGATTTCTCCGCTGAAAGAAGAGAGAGCGACGCAACCTGCCGGTTGCTTGATCGGGTCTGCAATTACGGAAGTCCGTGCCACATCCTGGCGCCGTCTTCTGGCGCCAGGGTGGGAGACCTCGACACCATCTGAAGAAACTCTGATTAGGGCCTGTTCACACTACCCCGGCGGGTGGCGCTGCTGGCGAAAATCGGGCCAGACAAGGCGGAGACTGAAGGCTTTGGTGGTTGCAAAGTCGAGGCCGACAACGCCGTATGACCCGATTTTCCCCGCAGCCCGAAGGAACGGGGCCAGTTTTCCCCATCTCTTCGTCCATCGTCGCTAGGATACGCCCGGTATCCGTCGCTCCTCACTCCTCGATCTGGTGAAAATTGGCTCCCCTCGCCGCCCACCGGGGTAGTGTGAACAGACCTACCGGGGTAGTGTGAACAGACCCACCGGGGTAGTGTGAACAGACCCACCGGGGTAGTGTGAACAGGCCCACCGGGGTAGTGTGAACAGGCCCTAAGTCGGCAATGTGAAGGGTACGGGCTTTAGCCCGTACATAAAGTTCAAAGAATCAATGGGCTTTAGCCCCTGAGGGAAGGTTGGATCATAACAGTCGCACTGAATCAGAGGTGCCTTGAGAGCCGGATCGGAAGCAATCTATCTACGGCCTGGAGGTCTGGCGTTGCACCAGCACTCGCCACAGACGAACCGATACCGCCGCCAGCGCCGCCAGGCCTGCGCCCCAGGCCGCAAAGGCCGCTCCCACCACCCACATCGGAACCTGGCCAGTACGGCGTAGCAGAAAGGGCAGGAAGTTCCAGGTGGTGAGGTGCACGTAGTCCCAAGAATCGTCGCTTATGGCCGGAGTGTTCAGCCCCCAGGCGTCCATCTTCCCCAACGCGAAGGCCGCGATATTCTCCAGGCGCAGGGCAATCACCCATGTCGGATGGCCGAAGGTCATGATTTGATAGATCTCCAGCGGCAGCCAGAAGGCGATGGAAGCCAACTGCACCACACCGCTGGCAGCCACCAGCGCCACTCCCGCCAGCCACACGGCCTTGCCTGCCTCGCGGCGATGACGCAGCAGCAGCGGAACCGCCAGCAGCGCGGCCAGTTCGACCGCGGTGGAGACGTAGCGGTCGCCCCAGGCAAAATCGCCGCTCCACACCGTATAGCGCGCATAAAAGCAGATGTAGGCCAGCAGCATGGCGAAAACGGCAATGGTATACGCCTTGACCGCCCCGCTCAGCCGTCTCCACAACACCACGCTGAGCAGAATCGTCAGCACCAGCAGTGGGTCGAAGAGAAAGATCGACTTCTCCGGCGTGAACAGCGCGCCCACCAAGCCGATGTGAAACGGCGTTTCGAAGGGATAATTGGACGGCCAGCCGGGGTTTCGCTGCAGGGTCTCGCGCGCCACCAGGCTCACATAGGTATTGAAGAACGAACCGAAGCGGTAGAACTGATAGAGGCGATCCAGCAGTGCGAAGAAGAGATAGGCGGGCAAAGCCGTCGCCAGATAACTGCGGCAGCGCAGCCACAGCGCCCTGCCACGATTCCCCTCCAACAGGAGCGCCAGCAGGATGAAGAAGCTTCCCGCCAGCAGATCCAAACCGGTCGTCAGGCGGGTGAGCAGGTTCAGCCCCAGGGCGCTCGCTCCGATCAGCAGGGCGCGCCGGCTGCCGCTGCGCAGCCACTCGAACTGAAAGCAGAAGCCGGCCAGTGTCAGCAGGCAGATGTAGTTATTCTCCATCAGGTTCTGGGTGTAATGGAGGTGGGTGGTGAGCAGCAGCAGCGCCAGGGTCCCGGCCGCTGCCTGTCTTTCTCCGAAGTCCATGCGCTGCAGAAAGCGGAAGCAAACCAGCGCCGTCAAAACCGACAGCAGGATATTGGTGCTGTAACTCACCACCATGCTGCGCACCGCCGGGTCGTTGCCGTTGTAGCGGGCAAAGACCGGCAGTTGCTCCAGATACGTTCCCACCACGTCCGCCGGCAGCATCAGCAGCGATTGTCCAATGCCGTACCAGCTCTGCAACTTGCCGTCCCGCCCGTGCACGCCGAAGTCGGGATACTCCTCGGGAAACACCGGCGGCTGCGCGGTCCACAGCGCATGGGTAGCCTGCAAGCGATGGGTTGTGTCAGAGGTGCCCAACTCACCGGATTGCACGGCGAAGGCTATCAAGCCCGCGGCCAGAGCCAGCAGGAAGAGCGGATTGCGGAACCAGTTGCGAAGGGAAGAAGGTGTCATTGGCGGGCAGGCAAAACAGCGGCTTACTGCCATTTTACGCGTGCGCTTCGTAGCGAGGCAAAAGCCGTTCCACATGTTGACGACCGTGCGCTGAGCCGTTCCACCACCTGCTCCCCGCCATTTTGGACCATTCCCAGCATCGCTATCGATAGCCAGCCCTGCGTTTCCCTATTCCCTCATTCCCTTTGTTCCCTCGTTCCCTTGTTCCCTCGTTCCCTGTTCTCGCCCCCCAGCCGTTGTACGATGAGGAAGATAGAGGGCGGAATGGCGAAGCTGTCTGGAAAATCGAGAAGCATCTTGGGCGTCGTGTTGCTGGCCCTAACCGTGGTTGCGCCGCGCGCCGGATTGAGCCAGCTTGCTTTTCCCGGCGCAGAGGCCGCCGCGCCCAATCCCTTCACCGACCCCACCGCCGACGCCGGCAAACTGCTGCTTTTCAGCCTGGAAGCGCGCTTTGCCCAGGACGTGCTGGAGCGCGGCGGGACGGGCTTTGCCGCCTGGTTTGCCGATGATGGCGTTGCCCTGGGCAATGCCGCGGCGCCGTTGGTGGGTAAGGTGGCCATCGCCAAATCCGCCAACTGGCAGGCCCAGGCCTATCAACTCACTTGGACTCCGACTGCGGCCATGATGGGGCCTTCCGGCGACATGGGTTACACTTGGGGCCACTTCGAGGGGCGCAGCAAGGACGCCAACGGCAATCCGGTGCTCACCAGCGGCCGCTACATGACCATCTGGCGCCGCCAACCCGACGGCCAGTGGAAGGTGGTGCTGGACGCCGGCGCCAATGAGCCCCCCTCCGCCGGCGACTGCTGCCGGCTCAAATGATCGGTTTAGAGCCAGCCCTTCTGACGCTGCCCAGGATGCAGCGTCAGGGCGTTCTTGATCCGGCTCGCACCAACTGACCCTGTCTTTCCTCGGAGTCATTCTGAGCAGCCCAACTTGCCGCGCCAAGTTACGGCTGGGATGAAATGTGCTGGCCAACAGGGTTCGGTGTTCTGTCCCCCTGAGCGAAGTTTGGCGCGTTCTTTGCGACAAACGCAGTCGATGGATCTGCATTTTCACAGTTGAATTCTTCAACGAACTTACAACTCGGATAAATGAAGCGCTTTCGCTTTTGCTTTAGAGAAACTCTGATTAAGTCGGCGATTTGAAGGGTACGGGCTTTAGCCCGTACATAAAGCTCAAAGAATCAATGGGCTTTAGCCCCTGAGGGAAGGTCGGATCATAGAAGGCGCACTTGATCAGAGGTTCCTTAGAATTCCCTGCCCCGCTTTTTTCAATCTCCCCTCTGCCGTCTGCCTGAAAATCGAACACCCTCTCGCCCTTGCGATCATTTTGGAAGACATCTACACCCTTTGTGGCAGAGCATGAGGCAGCAATCTGGCGGATACTTGTAGGGTGACGATGCCATCCACCTCCGGGTCCATGCTGCGCGCGCCGCAAGGTCAGGGAATCATTGCCTATCGGCAGTTGCTTTCGCGCTCGGACTCCGACATCTTCGATCGCAATCCCGACCCGGCCCTGGACGAGTTGACCGAGTTGGCGGCGGTGATGACCGGTGCCGACTACGCCTATATGGGTTGGGTGGACTTCAGTCGCCTATGGTTCAAATCCCGCTTCGGCTTCCAGGCCATCGAGCAGCCCCGCACCTCTTCCGCCTGCCACTGGATGCTGGAGTCATGCGAACCCATGTTGATCGTCGACGCCAGCCAGGATCCCCGTTTTCCTCCTCAAGGTATCCCGCTTGCCGGTGGCCAGTTTTGCCGCTCCTATGCCGGAACGCCGCTGATCACCGCCGATCGCAACCTGGTGGGCACCTTCGCCCTGCTGGCCCGCGATGCCGAGCGCTTCCGCCTCGAGCACCTGACCTTCCTCGAAGTTCTCGGCCGCCAGGCCGTGACCCGGCTGGAACTCTATAACCGCATCCAGGCTCAGGAAAAGGCGCAGCGGGCGCAGCAGCGTATCGAACACGCCCTGGCCATCGAACGCTGCTTCGTCGCCGCCACTCTGGATTCCATTCCCGCCCTGGTAGCCGTGCTGGACACCGCCGGCCGCGTCGTCCGGCTCAACGAGCCCTGCGCCAAACTCACCGGGCTGCATCTCTCCAATGCCGCCGGCCTGCCGTTTATCGAGGAGATCCTCGAACCCGACGATCGCGCTTGGGCCGCCGGCAAAATGCGCGACGCCGCCGTGGGACAAGTCTCCGGCCCCCATGAAACCTCCTGGCGCATTCACGGATCCGGCAGCGAGAAGCAGTTGCGCCGCATCAGTTGGACCCTCCGCCCGCTGCAGGGGCCCAATGAAGAGATTCAATACCTGATCGTCAGCGGCCAGGACGTAACCGGACAGCGGCAGATGGAAGCCGCCCTGCACTCCAGCGAAGCCCGCTACCGCCAGGTGGTCGAGAACAGCTTGGGTTTCGTCTTCACCTGCACCCTGGAAGGCCGCCTCACCTCGCTGAACGCCTTCACCGCCGAGACTCTGGGCTATCGCATGGAAGATCTGGCCGGGCGCCCGCTCAGCGAATTGCTCGACGCCACCGGCACCGCCGTCTTCGCCGAGTGCCTGCGCACCCTGCAAACCCAGGAACAGTGGCAGGGATCGATCCCCTTGCGCCGCCAGGACGGAGCCTTCCGCCGCATTGCCCTGCGCAGCCGCCGCATGGCCCTCCCCGGCGAGCAGCCCTTCGTGCTCCACCACGGCATGGATGTCACCGAGCAGCACCAGGCCGAAGAGGCGCTGCACCTGGCCAACCGCCAGCGCGAGCTGATCCTCGATTCGGTGGGCGACGGCATCTTCGGCATCGACCTCGAAGGCCGCTTTACCTTTATTAACCAGGCCGCCGCCAGCGCCCTGGGCTATGCCCCCGAGCAGTTGGCCGGTCGCGATGTCCACGATGTCATTCACCACAGCCACGCCGACGGCACACCCTATTCCAAAGCCACCAGCCCCATCCTCCAGGCCATGCGCCGTCGTGAGGCCATCCGTATGCGAGACGAAGTCTTTTGGCGCCAGGACGGCAGTGTGATTCCGGTCGAATACAACGCCAGCCCGCTCCTCCGCGAGGGCCAGATCTCCGGCATGGTGGTCGCTTTCCAGGATGTCAGCGAACGGCGCCGCCTGGAGCGCATGAAAGACGAGTTCATCTCCACCGTCAGCCACGAGTTGCGTACCCCCTTGACCTCCCTGCGCGCCGCCCTCGGACTGCTGGCCAGCGGCACCCTGGAAAAGAGACCCGAAAAGCGATGCCAGATGGTCGAGATGGCCATCGGCAACTGCGATCGCCTGGTCCGCCTGGTCAATGACATTCTCGACTTCGACAGCGTGGAAAAGGGACGCCTGCCCCTGCAGCGCGAGCCGGTCGAGGCCGTGGACCTGCTGCGCCGCGCCGCCGATGTGGCCCACAGCGCCGCCACTCAGGTGCATATCGGCTTCCGCATCGATGCCGCCCCCCTCAAAGTGCTGGCCGACGAAGAACGCATCCTCCAAGTCCTCAACGAGCTGGTGGCCAACGCTATCAAATTTTCCCCGCCCGAGACCTTGATCCGCCTCTCCGCCCGGGCCGCCGAGACCAGCCCCTGCGCTGCTCCCGAAAGCCCGAAGTCCCCCTTGGCCGTCTTTGTTGTCGAGGATCAGGGCCGGGGCATTGCCCCGGAGAAACTCGAACACATCTTCAACCGCTTCCAGCAGGGCGACGCCTCCGACTCTCGCGCCCTGGGCGGCACTGGCCTGGGCTTGGCTCTCTGCCGCTCCATCGTCGAGCAGCATGGCGGCCACATCTGGGCGGAAAGCACGCCCGGCGTCGGCAGCCGCTTCCTCTTTACCCTGCCCACGGCCAAACAGGACTAAGCCCGCTGCTCCCTAGCTCCCGTGCCCCGTCCCTGGGAACCTCTGATTAAGTCGGCGATTTTAAGGGTACGGGCCTTAGCACGCGCATAAAGATCAAAGAATCAATGGGATTTAGCCCCTGAGGGAAAGTGGTGTGAACAGGCCCAAATCAGAGGTTCCCTGGCTGTCATTCTGAGCACCGCGGAGTCGAAGAACCTGCTTCTCGTCCTTCTTGGCGCAAGGGTGGGAATCCTTGACACTCTGTAAGGGTCGGACCGGCCAACCCGCGAGTTCTGCTGCTCCTGCAACCGTGAGTGACCCCGATCCCGCCTCTGGGATCGGGGAATGCTCCCGCAGACCAATCCCCGCCATCGCGCCCCGTAATCCCCGGTCGATTCCTCACGTCGTCTTCTCCTTCTTCACGCCACAAATCCTCTCCTTTCTTGCGCCCTTCCCCGCTCCCAACCGTCAAAATGGAAAGTGGACTCTCTCGGCCTCCAACCTGCGGCGAAACTTGAAGCCAGAGCGCTTCAGCGGTCTCTGCGCTCGATCCGTCCCCAAGGCGCTGTCATCCTGAGCGCAACGAAGATTCTCCATTTGCCCTTCGGGAAGATCGATTCTCAACCGTGTACCCCAACTTGCGGTAGCGCATGGCATCGAGACCGGGGCATTTTGCAGCACCTTTCGGAGGGAGGCAGCGATAATAGCCCAGGACCAGCGCAGCGCAGTCCTGGGACGCGCTGCGATTCTTTTTGGGGGTGCATAGGCGCAGAACATTGTTTGCCAACCCGCGGCAGAAGAATACTCCGCGCCAGCCTCGTTTTTTGCTGGATGATTCTCCTGCTGTTGACCGCCCCCGCTTGCTTGAGCGCCCAGCAGCCGGACCAGCCACCTGGACCGCCTCCGCCGCCCGTCATCGAGCCGGCGAACGCGCCTGCCCCGCCCGCGGGTCCGCTGTTCACCGTGCACGGTGTGGTGTTGAACGCCGTCAGCAACGAGCCGCTGCCCCACGCCCTGGTGCGCATCGAGGGCGACGCCGAAACCGGCGCGCTCACTGATGGCGAAGGCCGCTTCGAGATTCCCCAGGTGCCCTCCGGACCGCAGAGCTTTCAGATCGTCAAGCCCGGCTTCAGCGACAACTCCGGCCTCGATCAAATGGCAGGCAGCCATAATGTGTTGGTCGCCGCGGCCATGCCCGAACTGCGCTTCCGCCTCGTACCCACCGCAGTTCTCTATGGCCAGATCGCGCTCTCCAGCGGCGATCCCGGCATTGGCCTGCACCTGCATCTGCTGCGCCAGAACATCGCCGACGGGCGCGCCCGCTGGCAGATGGCATCCCGCGGCACTACCGGCAGCGACGGCAACTTTCGCTTCTCCGGACTGAGCGCGGGAGACTATCTGCTGTACACTGAGCCGGCCCTGGAATCACAGGAGATCAGCCCACTCATTCAATCTGGCCACGGCGCCGCTGTCGAGCGCTTCGGCTTCCCCAGCGTCTTCTATCCCCAAGCGCGTAGCATGGCCGGCGCCGAAAAGATCCATCTCGGCTCCGGCGACCGCGTACAAGCCAACCTGACCCTGACGCTGGAGCCGTTCCACACCGTGACCGCGCTGGTCACGCTGCCCCACGGCCGCACTCCGACTCCGGAGGAGGCGAACTTGAGGCCCCAGGTGCTGGATCTCTCCGGACAGCCCCTGCTGTACAACGCCGATTTCAACGCCGCCACCCGCACCGTGCAGGCCTCTCTCCCCGATGGCGATTACACCCTGCTGCTCTCTTCTGCGCAGAACTTCGCCCGCCAACAATTGATGAGGCGCAACCACCCGGGCGACGGCGTGCAGCCGCCCGAATTTCTCTCCGGCGCGGTGAACTTCACCCTGGCCGGCCACCCCCTGGAGGGGCTGGTTCTGCCTCTCTCCGCGCCGCCCGCAAACACCGCGCAACTCACCCTGCTGCGTTCGCCCGACCATGCCGGCGCCGCTCGCACCGAGCCTTCCGGCCCCATCAACATTGTCGGCGCCCAGATCGGCAGCCCACTCGGCAACGGCATGACCATCCCCTTTGCCTTCAACCTGAAGCCCGGCCAGAATCCCGCAGCCATTCCTCCCCCCGGCGAATATTGGCTGCGCGTTTACACCATGGATCCCGTCTTCTGCGTGCAATCCCTCACCGCCGGGGGGATGGATCTGGCCCACGAACCCCTGCACGTCGGCCTCAACGGGGCGATTCCGCCCATGGAGTTGGTCCTGCGCGACGATTGCGCCAAGCTGACCCTCTCCCTGCCGCCTGCCTTGAACCAACTCGCCGCCGGCGAGGAACAGGCCTATACGGTCTACGTCGTTCCCGCAATCGACAGCCCCGTCAGTCTCCTTCCCATCACCCTCCGCGCCACCTCTGGAGGCTCCGTTCCCCTGTCGGGTTTGACGCCCGGACCCTACCGCGTCTTCACCTTTGACCGTTCCGTGGAGTTGGAAGTTCACAACCCCGACGCACTGGCCGCGCTACCCCATCCCGGCCAGGCCGTGACGCTGCAACCCAACGGCGCCGTCGATCTCGTTGTCGAGGTGCCCCAGCCATGAACCGTGACGCCGTTTCTGTATGCCTCCATACCCTCCGTGGCCCTTCCATATTTCACCCCGCGCCAACAAGCTCCCGTTCTCCATCCTTCCTGCGTTTTTTGCAGGAAGGGTGGGAAACCGCGATATCCATGGCCCGTACCGCATACGCCCTCGCCTTCTTCCTCGCCGCTCTGTCCGCCGGAGCACAAACACTCGCTCCCGCCGCCCCGCTCTATCGCATCGCCGGGACAGTGGTGAACTCCGTCACCGGCGAGCCCGTCCCACGTGCCGCCGTGGCCATTTTGGATACCGAGAGCCATCGCACCGTCGCCTCCGCAGTCACCGACAAGGACGGACATTTCGCCCTCGAAGGGCTGGCCGCAGCAAAATATGAATTCACCGCCGCCAAACGCGGCTTCTTCACCGCCTTCTTCGAGGAGCATGAGGGGTTCAGCAGCGCCATCGTCTGCGGTCAAGGTCAGGATACCCAGAACCTCACCTTCCGCCTGGCGCCCGGAACCTCGCTCTCTGTCTCCGTGACCGGCGATGGCGGCGATCCCGTCGAAGACGCCAAGGTACTGCTCTTCAAGCGCGTCCACGATTTCGGCCTGGGCCCGCGGGTGATCGCTGCCGGGCAGTTTACGACCCAGGACAACGGCGAAGCCCTTATATACAACCTCCACCCCGGAGAGTATCTGGTAGCCGTCTCCGCCCAGCCCTGGTTCGCCATGCATGGCGCCAGAAAGTCGCTCAACGATGCCGGCCCGCAAGCCGCGAATCCGATCAATCCCGCCTTGGACGTGGCCTATCCGATCACCTTCTTCGATGGCGTCCAGGATGAAAATGCCGCCACTCCGCTCCATCTCCTCCCTGGCAGCCGGGAACGCATCTCCATCGTTCTGCAAACCGTTCCCGCGCTGCATCTCTTTGTCCCCATCAGCGCCACCGCGCCTGCCCGGAGCGACGGGGATGAAGAAGAGGGCCCGGCGCCCTCCTCGATGCAGTTAACCCTCTTCGGCGTCGCCGTTCCTGGCGTCGGCGCCGAATCTCCCGATGCGGTCAACGACGGTGTCGAAGAGTACACCGGCATCGCTCCGGGACATTACCGCTTGCAGGCCGGCGACCCGCCCCGCATCCTCGACCTCGACGCCAACGCCGACCGCCAGATTGCCGCCAACGCCGGTATCCCCGCCGCCAGCTTCCACGCGCAACTCCGCAGCGCCTCGGGCGGCGATTTGCCGGCACAGATTTTCCTCGGCTTGCGCAGCGCCGACCCCGCCCATCCCTCCCCAGTCCTGCGCGCCGATTGTAACCAGAACGAATGCACCTTGGATGCGCTCCCTCCCGGAAGCTGGGAATTGCTCGTGGACAGTGGCGAACACAATCTGCCCATCGTCGCCATCAGCGAACACGGCCACACCCGCTCCGGCAACCGCATCCTGGCAGCCGACAAGCCGCTGGATGTAATCCTCACCCTGGCCGACAGCAGCGCCCGCATTGAGGGTTTCGCCAAACAGGACGGCAAAGGCCAGGCAGGAGCCATGGTCGTGCTGGTGCCCCGCGACCCTGCCGCCCACAGCGACCTCTTCCGCCGCGACCAATCCGACTCCGATGGCAGCTTCTCACTGCGCGACGTGCCTGCCGGCAACTATACCGTCGTCGCCATCCAGGACGGCTGGGATCTGGAATGGCAGCGCCCCCAGGTCATCGCCCACTTTCTCGCCAAGGGAGTTGCCATAACCGTCCCGCAGCCCGGCCCGGCTAACGCTCCGCCTCCGCCCTTGCGCCTCAATATTCCGGTTCCCGTACAACCGGCAGAGGAAAAGCCCCTGAACGGCGCAGGAACTTCGCCGCAAAGCTCCCCTGGGACTTCATCCAAGCCGGGGGGAGAGGATAGTCTAGGAAGGTACGGAAAGATCGTTGCCGCGCCGGCCTCCAATTGAAGACCGCGACCGGCCTACAGCCCGTTTTGAGGAGAGTCTCACGTTGAAGAGGATGGTATTGCTTTCGATCCTGGCCGCGGCTTTCGCCGCCTTCCTGCCCCTGGCCGCCGCCGCCCAGGCCGCTGTCCCCGCCGAGCGGCCTGAAACCTCCTACAAATACGAGGTCTATGCCGGCTACGGTTACTCCAGCCTCAATCAGGTCAATGGCTCTCGCTACGGATTGCAGGGCGTAGACGCCCAGGCCCGCCGCTCCTTCGGCAAGTATTTCGGCCTCACCGCCCAAGGCGGCTTTTACAAGTACGCCCTCGACACCGGCGGCGCCTCCACCAACGGATCTGTCAGTGGCAACCCCGGCACGCCATCCATCACCTCGGTGCTCGCCGGTCCTGTCTTTATTGCTCCCCTGGGCGGGCGCATCGAGGGCTTCGTCGATATTCTGCTGGGCGCCGAGCACACCGCCGGCGAACTCATGTCCCCCAGCACCTCCTTTGCCGGAGGCTTCGGCGGCGGCATGGGCTACAAGCTCAACAAACACCTCTGGCTGCACGCCTCCGGCCAGCGCATCGGCGCCTCCTTCTCGCTCATAGACAACGTGCTCCCCAGCGGTCAGACCCAGGGCTACTCCTCCCACGAAACCTGGGACGCCCGCGCCTCCTTTGGCGTGGGTTACCGCTTCTAGAGTCTTTCTCCCCACGGCGCGGCGCGGGTGCCCCACCCTAGCCGCGCCGTGGTTGTTGCGGCTAGGGTGGGCGGACGATAGGGCAACAGTGGAAATTTTCCAACGGCAGACGCCACTCCGCAAGGGAATCTTGCCGAACCAAAAAAAGCGCGGCGAGAGCATTGCTCCCGCCGCGCTTTTTCTTTTGCCTGCCATCGCTTCTCGCGCAGCCTTCAATCCACCAATGCGGCGATCTCCTCCATGGAGACACTGAATGCACTACTCGGCAGTTCGAAGATCGTCGCCGGAGTAAGCTGGCTGTTGCGATAGATCCAGTATTGCCGCGTTGTCGGTTCGATCACCCAGATGGCGCCGATGCCCATGCGCTCGTATTCGGCCAGCTTCTTCAGGATGCGGGCCATGGAATCTTCCCGCGAGAGAATCTCGAAAACCGCCAGCGGCGGCACGGTCACGATCTGCTCGATGGGTGCCGAGCGGCTGAGAATGACCACATCCGGAACGCGGAAAGAATTCTCTTTCACCTGGACGCGCAGTTCCGGGCGCGCCTTGATGCCCCATTCCTGCTGATGTGCGGTAAAAAACGCCACAATCATGCCCTGCCAGGTCGAGTGATCGTATTCCCCTACGGAACGCTCCTCTATCACCCCATCCACAAACTCGCAGTCGGGGTCGGTCGTGGTCCGTAGATACTCTTCCCGGGGGCTCAGCACGCCAGTTGCCGCCATGACGATGGGCCTCCGTGGCTTCGATTGTACGCCGGTTTGAGATCGATGCAGCCCACGATGAACAAGCCGCTGGCAAGATTTGTGGTCTCCCACCCTCGCGCAAAGAACAACCGTAGGTCCTTCGACTCGCTGCGCTCGCTCAGGATGACGGGGCTCGTAGCTTTTTGGGGCGGCGCAGGCCAGGCGAGCTGGACTGCTCCTGATTCCCTGCTCCTGACGTCCTCGTTCCCTTGTTCCCTCGTTCTCTAGTTCCCTTTTACCGGCACGCTACGCCTCCTCCGCCTCGCGCAGAATGGCGATGGTGGAGAAATCTTCCAGCGTAGTGGTGTCGCCGCGGATCTCGCCGTGGGTCGCCAGTTCCCTCAGCAGCCGGCGCATGATCTTGCCGGAGCGGGTCTTGGGCAGGGTCTCGGTGAAGCGGATCACATCCGGCTTGGCCAGCGAGCCAATCTCCTTGCCCACCCACTTGCGCAACTCTTCCTTCAGCGCCTCGCTGGGCTTGTTGGGATGCTCCAAAACCACAAAGGCGGCAATGGATTGCCCCTTGAGCGGGTCGGGGCGACCCACCACCGCCGACTCCGCCACCAGCGGATGCGCCACCAGCGCCGACTCCACCTCCATGGTGCCCAGCCGGTGGCCGCTGACGTTGATCACGTCGTCCACCCTGCCCATCAGCCAGAAGTACCCGTCCTCGTCTCTTCGAGCGCCGTCGCCGGTGAAGTAGCAGCCCTCCACATCGCTCCAATAGGTCTTTTGGTAGCGCTCCGGATCGCCATGAATCGTGCGCGCCATCGCCGGCCAGGGCTTGCGGATCACCAGCAGCCCACCGTGACCGGCCGGTACCGGATGGCCTTCCTTGTTGACCACGTCGGGCTCAATGCCGAAGAAGGGCCGGGTGGCCGAGCCCGGCTTGGTGGGTGTGGCCCCAGGCAGCGGTGAGAGCATGATGGCACCGGTCTCCGTCTGCCACCAGGTATCCACGATGGGGCAGCGGCTCTGCCCAATCTTGTCGCGATACCACATCCAGGTCTCGGGATTGATGGGCTCGCCCACCGTGCCCAGCAAGCGCAGCGAATCCAGATTGTGCCCCTCGACAAACTCATCGCCCCACTTGATAAAGGCGCGAATGGCCGTGGGCGCGGTGTAGAAGACGCTCACCTTGTGCCGCTCGATCATCTCCCAGCAGCGGCTGAAGACGGGCCAGGCCGGCGCTCCCTCGTAGAGCAGAATCGTCGCCCCGTTTTGCAACGGCCCATACACCACATACGAATGCCCGGTGACCCAGCCGATGTCGGCCATGCACCAGTAGATGTCCTCCTCCTTCAGGTCGAAGACGTACTTGGTCGAAAGGTAGGTCTGTACGGCATAGCCGCCGGTTGTATGCACCAGCCCCTTGGGTTTGCCGGTGGTGCCGGAGGTGTAAAGGAAATAGAGCGGATCCTCGCTGTCCATCTCCTCCGCCGGACAAACCGGATCGGCCTTGGCCATCAGTTCATGCCACCAGTGGTCGCGTCCTTCCACCATGTCGATCGCGATGCCGCTCCGTTTCAGAACCACCACGTGCCGCACCATCGAGCAATCCAGGCAGTTCGCCAGCGCCTCGTCCACGGTGCGCTTGAGAAAGATCTCGTTGCCGCGGCGGTAGCTCGAATCCTGGGTTAGAATCGCCACGCAGCCCGCATCGTTGACCCGATCGCCGATGGCGGTGGCCGCAAAGCCGCCGAAGATCACCGAATGCACCGCGCCGATGCGCGCACAGGCCAGCATGGCAATGGCCAGTTCCGGCGTCATGCCCATATAGATGGCTACCCGGTCGCCCTTCTTCACGCCCAGTCCCTTGAGCGCGTTGGCGAAAAGCTGTACCTCGGCGTGCAGTTCGGCGTAGGTCAGCCGCCGCATCTCGCCCGGTTCACCCTCCCAAAGAATCGCCGTCTTGTTCGCCCGTGCGCCCAGCGCATGACGGTCCACACAGTTATAGCTCATGTTCAGCTTGCCGCCCACAAACCACTTGGCCCAGGGCAGATTCCACTCCAGCACCTTGTCCCAGCGCTTGAACCAGTGCAGGCTTTCGGCCGCGTCGGCCCAAAATGTCTCGGGATCGGCGATGGATTGCTTGTAGAGTGCTTCGTACTCCTCCAAACTGCCTACCAGCGCCTTGGCGCTGAACTCCGCTGGAGGCGCAAAGACGCGGGTCTCATGCAGACTCGAATCGATGTCCTGGCTGGGAGAAGCCACTGCGGGGGAAACCGGCAGCGGATTAAACATGGTGGGAACAGGGCTGATCGCTGTTGTCGTCATCGTCGATCCTCGGGGCTGCTTGCTCAACTTCGTTGTCATCCTGCCCGCCTCGCTGCGAGCTGTTCTTCTTCGCGGGGGCTCGAAAAAGATTCAGGCCTCGCCTGAAACCTCCACCAGGATGGGGCTCTTCACCACCGGCTTCACTTCTGCCCAGATCAATGTGCCGTGCGTCTCCTTGAGCAGGAACATGCCGCACACAAAAGTGAGAGCGGCAATGCCGATGGGATAGTAGAGGCCCGCATAGATATTGCCCGTCGAGGCGCACAAGCCCAGGCCAATCAGCGGCAGCAGTCCACCAAAGACTCCGTTGCCAATGTGATAGGGCAGAGAGAGCGAAGTGTAGCGCACCTTGGCTGGAAAGGCCTCCACCAGGTAAGCGGCGATGGGACCGTAGATCATGCAGACAAAGATCACCTGCAACCACACCAGGAAGATCAGCATGGGCTGGTTGGCGTTGACCGCTTCCTTGGCCGGAACCAGCTTTCCCGTCTTCTCGTCCAGGGTCTGCGGCGTCAGCTTGTGCTGCCCGGTCACCTTATCGGTCACCGAGGTAACCCGCACCACGTTGTTCCCCGCCGCCTGCTGCATCGCCTTGTAAATGGGTATATAGCAGAAGACTGAAAGCAGCAGCGCCGCCATCATCAGCTTCTTGCGCCCAATGCGGTCGCTCAGCGCCCCAAAGGCGGTGAAAAACGGCATGGAAAGCAGCAAGGCAATCGCCACGATGATATTGGCCATCTTGGGGTTCACCTTGAGCACGGTTTGCAGGTAGAAGAGCGCGTAAAACTGCCCGGTGTACCAGACCACCCCCTGCCCCATCGTCGCGCCCACCAGCGAGATCAACACCCGCTTCAGGTTGACCCACTGAGTGAAAGCTTCCTTGAGTGGCTGGGCCGAGTGCATTCCCGCCGACTTGAGTTGGGAGAAGATCGGCGACTCCTTCATCTTGATGCGGATATAAAGCGAGATGCTGACCAACACTATCGATAACAGAAACGGTACGCGCCAGCCCCACGCCTGAAAGGCAGACGCGCTCATGCTTTGCTGCGTGGCCAGAATCACCGCCAGCGACAGAAACAGCCCGGAAGTGGCCGTGATCTGAATGAAGCTGGTGTAAAAACCGCGCCGCTTGTCGGGCACATGCTCGGCCACAAAGACCGCTGCTCCGCCATATTCGCCGCCCAGAGCCAGCCCCTGCAGAATGCGAATCGCGATCAGCAGGATGGGAGCAAACCACCCCGCGGTCTTGTAAGTGGGCAACAGACCAATCAGCGCGGTCGAGCCGCCCATGATGCTCAGAGTGAAGATGAAAGCGATCCGGCGTCCTACCAGATCGCCAATGTGGCCGAAGAACAGCGCGCCGAAGGGCCGCACCAGGAATCCCACCGCAAAGGTGGCCAGATAGGCGATCAGGGCAAAGGTATCGTTGCCGGGGGGATAAAACTTTAACGACAGAACCGCCGTCAGGCTGCCGAAGATGTAAAAGTCATACCACTCAATCATGGTTCCGGTGGAAGAGCCCAGAATCACGCGCGGAATACTATCCACTGCCTCGGCGCCGGAGCGCAAGGCGACAGTGCTTGCCATAGATGTTCGACCTCGCTCGGAGGCCGCGCCTCCACCGCGAAAACGGGAGAACGGGGAAAGGGCGATGGGGAAGCCGCGGCTGAAAATCCGATTCTGCCCCCACGTTGCGCCCGGAAACATACGACTGTCAAGGGGATTGGAGGATTTATTTTTGGATAGTTTTTGTCCATAACCATCAACCCGCCGGCTTCTGTGCCCGCACATACTCGCGCAGCGCGGCATTGATGCGGCTCTGGTAACGCCTGCCCGTGGAACGGAAAAAGGCAATCACATCGGCGTCCAGCCGCAGCGTGATCTGCTGCTTGTTCTCGGCCGGAACCAGATCGGCGACGCGCCGCCAAATCTTGCCCGTCTGTTCGGGAATGTCGCTGAGATCGATCTCGTCGTCGCGCAGATCGCCGACTGACTCCCATGCCAACCGCTCCTCTTCGGTCAATACCGGCGGATTGTCAGGGTCGAGTTGATAAACCACCAGACCGGTATTCTCGCTCTTCATTCTGGGTAGCCTTTCTGGCGGAGATCAGTCGAGTCCGGTTCCCGCGGATCGCATAAACCACGGCTAAAACCTTCTCTTTGACGCAGCCCAAAACAATCCATCGCTCTTCGCCGTAATCGCAGGAATCCTCCAAAGACTCAAGGTGATCTATGTCCTTGAAAACTTCGCAGGCCATGCGAAATGGAATCCCGTGCTTGCGAAGATTCGCAGCCGCCTTGGCCGGGTCCCATTCGAATTCCATATCCATGATACACCACAATCGGTACGACGAATGTAACTACATAATCTCCGCTGTCAAGCAGCCCGAACCGGCGAATCCGGTGTTTTCCCCTCCGCTGTGTAGAAGAGCAGGTATTCTTCTCCAGCCGCATGGAAGTTCGCTTGCAAATCTTCAGCATCCGCGCCTTCGTACACCACGACATTGCGAATTCCCTACAGAGATCCGTGCAGAATACGATCCTCAGCGCCTTACTCTATCGAACCGTCATAGCCTCGGTAAGGCATCGTCCTGTTCATGGACTCCTCCTTCGCAAAATGCGGGGTGCGTGGAAGTCTGCCGCGCCTGCAGCGCTTGGGCAATGGAGCCCGCCCAGGCGTCGATCTCGCTCCAGTCCCGGAAGTCGCCGGCGGGGAAGAGTGCGTCGTTCTTGTTCATCGGCAGTTTGCGCAGCAGGCGATGGAAGAGGTTCAACTTGCCGTGATCCATCGCCCCGAAGAAGACCCGGTGGTCTCGGGGCTGGATGTTCTGGCGAAACTCCGCAATCTCCTTGGCCTCTTGTCGGTAGTGCGGGTCGCGGGTCTCTGCAGCGCCGGGATGAAACCCCAGCGCACCGCTCGAGAAGAGCCACACCGGCATCTGCGCCAGTGCCTTGCGGTTGCGGCGCACGTAATTCGTCGCCGGCTTCATCCAATGGAAGAAGTACGCGGCGCTGCCAATCACAACCCCGTCGTAGCTGTTGGGGGGAGCAGCCGTTTTGGCCTGTTGAAGGTCCACTTCCAGCCCCTGCTCTCGCAGCGCAGTGGCAATGCGTTGGGCGATTCCTTGCGTGGCTCCATAACGGCTGGCATAGACTACCAAAAACTTCATGCCGCAACCTCCGTGATGCACGACGCTGTATACAAATAGACACACACCGCCGCGCGGTCACGACTGCACCTTAGTCCGGCTCGCCCGCCATTACCGTAACCGCTGTCACAGATGCTGCGTGATCGCGATCTACTTGGCGTGCCGCTTCTGGTGCCACACCCAGGCGGTGCGCACGATCTCGTCCAGTTGCGTGTAGCGCGGCTTCCAGCCCAGTTCGGCGATAGCCCGCTCGCTGCTGGCAATCAGCACGGCCGGATCGCCGGCACGGCGCGGACAGATTTCGGCGGGGATGGGGTGGCCGGTAACGCGGCGTGCCGACTCGATCACCTCCCGCACGCTGAAGCCCTTGCCGTTGCCCAGGTTGTAGATCACCCGCTCCTGCGTCTCCAGCGCCTGCAAGGCCAGCAGGTGCGCATCGGCCAGATCGGAAACGTGGATGTAGTCGCGGATGCAAGTGCCGTCGGCGGTCGGATAGTCGTCGCCGAAGATCTTGATCTGGGCGCGCCGGCCCAGGGCCACATCTAGCACCAGTGGAATCAGGTGCGACTCCGGCTCATGAGCCTCCCCGCGGGTGATGCCCGCCGGCCCTTCTGGCGCTCCCGCCACATTGAAGTACCTGAGCGAAGCAGAGCGCAGCCCGTGAATGCGGTGAAACCAGCCCAGCATGTGCTCCACCAGCAGTTTGGACTCCCCATAGGCGTTGGTCGGCGCCAGTTTGGCGTCTTCGCGGATGGGCACCGTCTCCGGTTCGCCGTAAACAGCGGCGGTCGAGGAGAAGACCAGCCGTTGGGGCCCATGCGCCAGCACCGCTTCCAGCAGGCTCAGCGTGGAGGCGGTGTTGTTGCGGAAGAAGATCTCCGGGTGGACCATGGACTCCCCGGCCTCAATGAGAGCGGCGAAGTGCAGCACGGCGTCGAAGGGCTGGCCGGCCTCTTGGGCCTCGATGAAAAGGTTTTCAATCGCGCCCCGATCACTCAGCTCCCCCCCTACAAAAACCACCCCCCGGGGCAGCAAATCCCGTCGCCCGTGGCTCAAATTGTCGAAGACCACCGCCTGATGGCCCTTTTCCACCAACAACCCGGCCACCGTGCCGCCAATGTAGCCTGCCCCGCCCGTTACCAGCATCTTCATCGCGAATCTCCGCCTTTTTCCAAACGCTTTCCTGCTTTCCGAGTCTATTACATAGAGCGGTCGGGCGAGAATCGCGGGCCTGCCACGCCGCTTCAGATGCCGGAGTTGGCGCCCCGGGGGTAACCCGCCGACTTCCTCGAAAGATGCTTTTATGGGGTATTCCTCTTTGCCTGGGACGAGATGCATTACTCTTTCTGCAGTTATTCTGGTTTGCCCGCTTGCCGCATTGCCTTGAATCATGGGACTTGAATCGATGAAAAGTCAGTGAAAGGATTAGAAGCCCGCCTGCCGGCGTTATCGGCTGCTATCAGGATACTGAAACCTGTAGGCAGCGCAGGATGGTTCGTTTTTTGCCTTTTCCGCCGCCCGCCTGCCGATTTTAATCATCCCCGGCAGATTCTTTTCCCACTCCGGCAGGGATTTCCGGGACCACCCGGCAAGGGGACGAAGGAGCCCGTTCAGACTGTGCTTTTCGAACCATCCGCCGATGCTTATACTGAGCCATGCTGAGGTCTGAAGCAAAAATCGTCTCCCGGCGCCTGCCGCGTCCTTCCTTTGACGCGGTTATCGAGAGCGAGCGTCCCGCCCTTTCGGCGCCTGGCTCGGCGCATGACCCGCAACAAGGACAGGTACCATGCCGTTGAATCGCACTCCCGAGCAATACCCCTTCGGATTGTTGCCCGAGCCTCAGGGCCGGTCGGCCTCGTTTGTCACCAGCGCGGTGGTCAACGGTATGATTTTGACCGCGGTGCTGGTCTTCAGCCTGCTTTTCAAGCCGGCCATCGTCGAGCACCACTTCGAGCAGACCACGCTCTTTCTTCCCAACACGCCGCCGCCGCCGCCCAAGCTCAAGCTCGAGACGCCCAAGCTGCCCGATTCCCCCAAGCTGCCCGAAATCAAGCTCGAGGCGCCCAAGATCCTGATGCCCAAACTGGAGCCCAAGCCGGAGAAGCCCATCCAGATGGAGGCCAAGCTCACCGCCCCTGTCCTCAAGACGGCCAGGCCGGCGGTGATTCTGGCGCCCCAGCCCAAGGCTGCGCTGCTGGCCGCGGCCATGCCCGCGCAGGATAAGAGCGTCAAGCCCTCCACCGCCCCCGTGCATCTGGGCGAGACCTTCGGCGTCAAGCCCAATCCCAACGCCTCCCGTCCGGCCACGGTGGCGGCCATTGGCAATCCCTATGGCGGCATGAATGGCCCCTCGGTGGCGCCCCATGGGGTGGTGGGCTCGACCGGCTTCGGCAACGGACTCAAATCCGGCTCCAACGTCGGCATCGTCGGCAAGGTGGCCTCGGCGGGGATTCCCAGAACAAACGCCACCGTCACCGCCAATCTGGGCCGCGTCGCCGCTGCCGGGATTCCCGCGCAGGTGGCCGTGGCCGCCGCCCCCAAAATGACCGTGGCCCCGGCCTCCACCAACCTGGAAGTTCTCTCCAAGCCCCCCGTGCAGTACACCAGCGAGGCCCGGCAGTTGAAGGTGCAGGGCGATGTGGTCTTGCGCGTTACCTTCACCGCCGCCGGCCAGGTGCTGGTGCAGGGCGTGGTGCATGGGCTGGGCCACGGACTGGACGAGGAGGCCCGCCGCGTGGCCCAGCAGATCCGCTTCCGCCCCGCTACCCGCAACGGACTGGCGGTGGATCTGACCACCACCATCACCATCTCTTTCCAACTGGCCTAACACCCCGGTGTCGTAGCATCGAATAGATTGACGTTTGTACCGAAACCGAACCAAGGGCATTCTCAGAGATGAAATGCGATCGCCGCGCACACCGATTCGGAGCAAGCGGCCCAAGAAGAACCGACTACGAGGAGCTGGCAATGACGTTGCGGAAGATCTCCCTGACCTTCCTGATCCTGATTCTGGGCGTGGCCTGCGCGGATGCCAAGAAGCAGCCCAAGTACGAGCAGATCCACCCCCTGACCCCCGAGCAGGCGGCCCTGGTCAACAAGGCCATCGCCCGGGAGAAGGTCTTGATCAAGAACATCCAGCAGCGCACCCCGCTGGTCGAGACCTACATCCAGAACGTCAAGCCCGACCTGAAGCTCTACCAGGTGCCCATTCAGGACGAGTACATGCTCAGCCGCATCGACTTCTCCAAGGGCTTCTTCGACAAGAGCTACACCCCCCGCACCATCGCCAAAAAGGGCTTCTTCAAGAACTCCGTGGCTTCGGTGAGCGGTCTCTCCAAGGCCCTGCACCTGGATCGCCACGTCACCACCAATCCGCTCGGCTTCACCGAGATGATGTTCCTCGATCCCTACAGCTTCGACACCCAGCACTACGCCTTCAACTATGTGCGCCGCGAGTTTCTCGGCTCGGTGCGCGCCTGGGTCTACGACGTGCAGCCCAAGGTCAACGGCAACGGCCGCTTCTACGGCCGCATCTGGGTCGAAGACCAGGACGGCAACATCGTCCGCTTCAACGGCACCTTCACCCATCCCAACCCCGAGGACAGCGGCAAGCTCACCTTCCACTTCGACAGTTGGCGCATGAACGTGCAGCCCGGCATCTGGCTGCCGGTCGAGGTCTACGTCGAAGAGTCGGAGCGCATCGAGGGCAACAAGTCGGTGGGCCTGAAGGCGCAAACCCACTTCTGGGGCTACTCCCTGAAGCTGCCCACCCGGGAGAGCGAGAACGTCAGCGTCAAGGTCGACGACGCCGTGGACAAGAGCGACGACGCCCAGGACGTGGGCCCCTTGCAGGCCACCCGCGCCTGGATCACCCAGGCCGAGAACAACGTCATCGACCGCCTGGTCGAGGCCGGCCTGGTGGCCCCGCTCAATCAGGGCGGCTACGAGCAGACCGTGCTGGAGCAGATCGTGGTCAACCTGGCGGTGCCCAACAATCTGGCCTTCACCGACCCGGTGCATTGCCGGGTGCTGCTCTCCACCACCGTCGAGACCACCACGGTGGGCAACACCATCCTCATCAGCAAGGGCCTGATCGACTCCCTGCCCAGCGAAGAGGCCATCGCCTCGGTGGTGGCCATGGAACTGGCGCACATCGTCATGGGCCATCATATCGACACCCGCTACGCCTTCAACGACCGCCTGCTCTTCCCCGACGAGTCCACCTTCCAGCGCATCGACATGTACCACTCCGACCACGACAACGCCGAGGCCGTCAAACGCGCCATGGAGTACCTCAACGCCTCCATGTACAAGGACAGGCTGCCCAACGCCGGCCTCTACTGGGCGCAGTTGGCGGAGCGCGGCAAGGTGCTCAAGGCCCTCAATACCCCCAAGCTGGGCGACTCCCTGCTCAAGCAGGACGGCACCCCCTGGATGGCCGACTTGGCCCACAGCGCTCCCAAGATCAACTGGGACGACCTGACCCAAACCGCGGCCCTGCCTCTGGGCAGTTGGCTCAAGACCGATCCCTGGGACGACAAGGTGCACATGCTCAACGCCAAGCGCTACCTGCCCATGAACCCCAGGGACAAGATGCCGTTGGAGGTCACCCCCATCTACTTCAAGCTGCAGCGCTACGACACCGGCAAGCTCAACCCCCCGCCGCCCGCGCCCGCCACGGCCGCGCCCACCGCGCCAGCGACACCACCGGACCTGCCCCCCGCGCCCACGGCAGCCGACCCCCAGCCCACTGCGCCATCGCCCACTATCGATTCGGCGAATAATAACTGATACTTTCTCGTCACTTATACGACGAATCAAGTATGGAATGAGAGGACGCTCGCAAGTTATCTCCAGAAGCGCAGCATAAGCGCCGCCGTCAGGTGGCTCGGGTTCACAAGCGAGGCGTGAACGGTCGTCAGATTGCTCGTGATTTGGGTTTGAGCTATTCGTCGGTTCGCATGATTATCCAGCGCTACGAAAAAATGGCATGCGCGGCATCGAATCTGGTCGGCGTGGACGGCCAGCGGGCAGTTGCCGCATCCTCACCGTGGAGCAGGAAGAGCAGATTCAGCGGCTGATTTGCGATAAGCGCCCAGAGCAGCTCAGCTCGACTTCGCCCTGTGGGCTGGCGCTGCCGTCATGCTGCTGATCGAACGCGAATGTGGCATCCGCCTTCCTGTGCGCAGCATGGGCGAGTATCTCAAGCGTTGGGGATTCACGCCGCAAAAGCCCATCTGCCGCGCCTACGAGCAGTCGCACATTGCCGTGCAAAAGTGGCTCGACGATACCTATCCAGAGGTCAAGGAACGCGCCAAGGAAGAGCACGCCGAGGTTCATTGGGGCGATGAGACCGCGGTGGTCAATACCGACGTACGTGGCCGTGGCTGTGCGCCAAAGGGGAAACGCCGGTGGCCCGCGTCGTGGGCGGCACGCGGCAAAAAATGTCCATGATTTAGACCGTGAACAACCAAGGCAAGACAAGTTGGATGATCATCGACGGCAACTTCAGCCACGAGCGGTTGATTGCGCACCAGCAATAGATCGAAGCCTTTTACCTGCCCAGCTACTCGTCGGAACTGAACCCCGATGAACGTCTCAACGGCGACCTGAAGCAAGCGATCGAAACGCCTGTGCCATGCCGCACCAAAGACAAACTGCGTCAGGCGGCAACCGACCACATGGCGGTCATCGAGAAGAATCCAGAAAGAATCAAATCGTTCTTCGTGGACCCACTCATTGCATACCCCGCTTAGCAGTATTTTCTGGCCGAATCAATAGCCGCGTGAGGCTCACCAGAATGGAGCGTCAAGCGCCAAAACGTTAACCGGTGTCGAATAAATGACACCCCTTGGCGTGAACTCCCTTTGTGAGCTGAGAAGCCTTCCTCCAGGTTCGTCGCCGGGGCTTCTCGCTGTAGGCTCCGGAAACGGTAATCGGTCTTGCTCTCACACAAACTCATAGGAGCATGGAAACGGCTCTCAGACCACGATGATATGAAACATTGCCGTCGACGACCTGCACCCAAATCACCGGCTAAAAAGAGACGACCCCACGCTGATGGGACTGTCAATGCAATGACACTTTTCGCAATTAGCATCTCGGCATGAACTCATCCACGAGGGCGCATCATGCACATATATAACAGGTTGATACGATTAATAGTTTCGAGGCGGTTTGGCTTTGCGCTTGCATCCCTCTTAGTTCGAAGAGGTGCCTCATGTCCAAAGAGTGGATATTGCTTCGCCTCCATGCATGAGATCGATGCGGCCGATTACCTCCGTCCCGGCGGCTTTGCAATTCGCACTCCCGGCGGCGCCGTAGAGCGCCACAGGTAAGCAGGAAGCATTCTGAAGAAGTGCGGAGAGAGAGTCAACCAGGCGGAGATTGGTTAGAGCAATACCTCACAGGGATAGCATTCATGGCGCAGATCTTTGGTCGCAGTTCCAACGCCCTGGCAAGGATGACCCTGATTCTATTGGGACTGGCGGTGATTGGTCTGGCGGCTACGCTCGATGAGTTGCAGCGATCGCCATGGGTAACCAGGCAGGGGCAGCGTCCCGACCAGCCCGTGCCCTTTAGTCATAAGCATCACGTGCAGGGGCTAGGGTTGCAGTGCCAGTACTGCCACACCTCTGTAGAAAACTCGAGTTATGCCGGCATTCCCCCTACCAGGACCTGCATGAACTGCCATGCCCAAATCTGGACCAACGCCGATCTTCTCGAACCAGTGCGCGAGAGCTGGGCGCACGGACAATCTTTGGTCTGGATCAAAGTGCACGACCTTCCCGACTATGTCTACTTCAATCACGAGATTCATGTGAACAAGGGAATCGGATGCGTGAGTTGCCATGGGCGTGTCGACCAGATGCCGCTCATGTATGCGCAAAACTCCTTGCAGATGGAGTGGTGTCTGGATTGCCATCGCAAACCGGCCAGAAATCTGCGGCCCACCAGCGAAATTTACAACATGGCTTGGGAATCGCCCTCCCCAGACAGTCCGGTCTGGTGCGCGGCGGTCGATATAAAGGCAGGTGTGCCCACGGCGCAGAGTGTGAGTTGCGTGACCAAAGAGGCGGAGGATGATTCGGGCCTGGAGGATGTCGCCTTGGTGGGAGCGAGCCGTTCCCCCCATTTTCAAAAATTCACCAGCCAAGACGATCTGGGCCGATTCCTGGCTCTTTCCTACCGGATTCGAACTCCGCGAGAGCTGAGCAGTTGCGAGGTTTGCCACCGATGAGCAGCGAGAGAAACATCAACACGAATCGTACAGGCGCCGGCGCGGATCTGGTGACCAGGATAGCCGCCGCGCCAAAGACGCTGTCTGTGTTGCGTGAAGAGCTGAAGGCGGTGAAGGGAAAGCGTTATTGGAGGTCGCTGGATGAGCTGGCGGAAACTGCGGAGTTTCAGGCGGCGGTAGAGCACGAATTTCCTCGTGCCATTCAGCAGTGGGTGGACCCGGTAACCAGGCGTGGATTTCTCAAGCTGATGGGTGCCTCGCTGGCGCTGGCCGGCCTGGCCGGATGCACCAAGCAGCCCGATGAACCAATCTATCCGTATGTAAAGGCCCCGGAGGATCTGATTCTTGGCCGGCCGAATTATTTTGCCACGGCTCATCCCTTTGTAACGGGCGCGGTTCCGTTGCTGGTGAAAAGCGATCAGTTCAGACCCATCAAAATCGATGGAAATCCCGAGCACAGCTATAACCTTGGATCCTCCGATGCGCTGACCCAGGCGACACTGCTCGATCTGTACGATCCGGATCGATCGCAGCGCATTACCTATCGCGGCGAGGACCGCGAATGGTCTGTATTTGCAGAGGAGTTGCGGACCAATGTAGCCATGTCGAAGGACGGTACCGGCATCTATTTCTTGAGCGCCACCATTACCTCGCCTACCCTGGCAAGACAGTGGATGGCCGTGCAGACAGCCTATCCGAAAGCAACGCTCGTACAGTACGACCCTGCCATTGCCGGAACCACGGCAGAGCAGGGAATCGGTGTTCAATACGATCTTGCCAGGGCCGATGTGCTGGTCTCGCTCGATGCAGACTTTCTTTCCGGAGCGGCTTTCCCGGGCTTTCACAAACTGCTCCGCCAGTATGCAATGCGCCGCAAGGATCCGGTAAAGATGAACCGGCTCTATGTCATCGAGAGCACACCGACCACAACAGGAATGAAGGCTGAACATCGGCTCGGCTTACGTGCCAGTGAAATCCCGGCATTCACTGCGGCCTTGGCCAGGGCCGTTGGTGTTGCGGGAGTGGCTGTTCCCGCGTATAGCTGGACTGCGGAGCAGAACAAGCTTCTCTCCGCGCTGGCCGGGGATCTGAAGGCGCACGCGGGTAAGTGCGTGGTGATTCCCGGCCTTTACCAGGACCCATCCGTTGCGGCGCTGGCGCAGGCCATGAACTACGCCTTGGGCAATGTGGGTACAACCGTCTCCTATACGTCGCAGCCGATTCATCCCATCCCTTCGCAACAGGTGCAGGCATTGCGGGCCCTGGTGGCCGATTTGAATGCGGGCAAGGTGCAGTGGCTGGTGATTCTCCATGCCAACCCTGTTTACTCCGCTCCTGTCGATCTGGAGTTTGCCGAGGCCTTCGACAAGGCCCGGACAGTAGCGCACCTGGGCTCGCATCTCGATGAGACCGGGCGTCTCTCGCATTGGCATATCCCAGCGGCGCACTATCTGGAGTCGTGGTCGGACGCTCGGGCTTATGATGGCACGGTCTCGATTGTGCAGCCCATGATCGCCCCTCTGTATGGAGGTAAGTCGGCGCATGAGGTTCTGCAGTTGTTGTTGAAGGAGCCGGCATCAAGCGCCTATGAGGCGGTGCGTGAAACCTGGAAGCCGATTCTCGAAAAAGAAGGCGACTTCGAACAGAACTGGCGCAAGGCGTTGCACGATGGATGGATTGAAGGCACAGCATTCAAATTGGCGCAAACAAGCAGTGGCCCGCAACCACTGCTGCACAATGTTCCGCCGCCATTGCCGAAGGACGCGATGGAGATCGTCTTCCGCCCCGATCCGAATCTCTATGATGGGCGCTGGTCCAACGTGGGCTGGTTACAGGAGCTTCCCAAGCCCATTACCAATCTGAGTTGGGACAACGCCGCGCTGGTCTCCGCGGCCACGCTGACCAGACTCGGCCTTGCCGAGGACGACATCGTCGAGCTGAGCGTGAATGGCCGCAAAGTGAATGCGCCGGTGATCGTAGCGCCAGGACACCCAGACAATTCCGTGACGGTTCATTTAGGCTATGGGCGCTGGGCCGCGGGCCGTGTGGGCACGGATGCAGGATTCAATGCCTATCTGATTCACCACTCGACAGAACTTTTCTATGCCGCTGGTGCGATTGCAAAGCTCAATGGCAAATGGGGCGTGGCCATCACCAAGAGCCACTATCAGGATCACAGGTCGAAGCTCTTTGGCGGCGAGGGCGACGGCAACAATTCTCTTGAAGCGGACGAAGCCATCAACGAGCGCGGTATCGTTCGCTATGCGACCCTGGAAGAGTTCCTGGCCAATCCCAATTTTGCCAACGTTGGCGAGACGCATTCCACCACCGACAAAGACACCACGCTTTTTGACAATTGGGATTACAAGGACAATGCCTGGGGTATGTCGATCGACATGAACAGTTGCACCGGATGCAATGCCTGCATCGTAGGCTGTTATGCCGAGAACAATATTCCCGTGGTGGGCAAACAACAAGTGCGTATCGGTCGCAATATGCAGTGGCTCCGCGTGGACACCTATTATGAAGGCGATCTGGCAGACCCGCGCGCTCACTTCCAGCCCATGGCCTGCCAGCACTGTGAGAATGCTCCCTGTGAGCAAGTTTGTCCGGTAGGGGCCACTGTGCATACGCCCGAAGGCCTTAATCAGATGGTTTACAACCGCTGCGTGGGCACGCGTTATTGCTCGAACAATTGCCCCTACAAGGTGAGGCGTTTCAACTTCCATCTCTACTCGGACTTTGATACCGAGAGCCTGAAGCTGATGCGCAACCCCGATGTGACGGTGCGTTCGCGCGGCGTGATGGAGAAGTGCACCTACTGCGTGCAACGCATATCGGCGGCTAAGATCCAGGCCGACAAGGAGAATCGCCCTGTACGGGATGGCGAGATCGTGACCGCGTGCCAGCAGGCATGTCCGGCCTCGGCCATCACATTTGGCAACATCAACGACAGGCAAAGCAATGTTGCGAAGCTGCATGAGAATCCGCGCAGCTATCAGGTGCTTGCCGACCTGAATACCCGTCCGCGGACCAGGTATGTCGCCGCGGTGCTGAATCCGAATCCGTCGTTGAAAGCTGAGACAGAGAACGATAATCCGGTCAAGGGTTGAGAGGCGCGAATTGCCAATGGCAACGATGGATGTGAAGACAAATCCCGGCATCGATCCAGCCACGGGAGAGTACCGGGTCATTGCTGCGGGGCAGACCTTCCAGTCGGTCACCGAGAAGATCACGCGCATCGTGCTCACTCCGCAGACGCCCCTGGGATGGCTGGCTCTTCTCGCCACCGCCGGTGCAGGCGCGACCATGCTGATGGTTGCACTGACCTGGCTGCTTCTCAGAGGCCCCGGGATCTGGGGCGTAACCCAACCCGGCGCGTGGGGATTCGCAATTATCAACTTTGTCTGGTGGATCGGCATCGGTCATGCGGGGACATTGATCTCCGCCATTCTGCTGCTTTTCAAGCAACGCTGGCGCAACTCGATCAGCCGTTTTGCGGAGGCCATGACCATCTTCGCCGTGGTCTGTGCGGGACTCTTCCCGCTCATCCACATGGGACGTCCCTGGCTGGGTTATTGGCTGATGCCGTATCCCAGCACCATGACCGTCTGGCCGCAGTTCCGCTCGCCGCTTATGTGGGACGTGTGTGCGGTCTCGACTTATGCAACCATCTCGGTGGTCTTCTGGTATATCGGCATGATTCCCGATCTGGGGTCGATGCGCGACCGCTCGGAGAGCAAGACCGGAAAATATCTTTACGGCATCCTGTCACTGGGATGGAGAGGCTCTGCGCGACACTGGATGCGCTATGAAACGGCATCTCTATTGCTGGCTGGACTGGCCACGCCGCTGGTTCTCTCAGTGCATACAGTTATCAGCTTCGATTTTGCCGTCTCGGTGCTTCCGGGCTGGCACACTACCATCTTCCCGCCCTATTTTGTGGCCGGCGCCATCTACTCCGGTTTTGCGATGGTCCTCACGCTGGCTATTCCGCTGCGCAAGTTCTATCACCTGGAAGGGCTGGTCACCGAGCGCCATATCGACAACATGGGCAAGGTAATGTTGGCAACCGGTCTCATCGTGGCCTACGGATACGCGATGGAAGTGTTCATGTCCTGGTACTCGGCCTCGCACATGGAGGCTTTCATGATGTGGAATCGCATGTTCGGCCCCATGGGATGGTCGTATTGGGTGCTGATCACTTGTAATATCGTCATCCCGCTTACCACGTTGTGGTCGAGAAGGTTGCGCACCTCGATTCCCTACATGTTTTTCCTGTCCATCGTGGTCAATGCCGGCATGTGGTTTGAGCGCTTTGTCATCGTGGTGACCAGCCTCTACCGCGAATATCTGCCGTCATCCTGGGGAACATATAGAGCGACGCGTTGGGACTACATGACATTTGCCGGCACGCTGGGCCTGTTTACGTTCCTGTTCCTGCTCTTCGTGCGCTTCCTGCCCATGATCCCCATCTCTGAGATACGCATGCTGCTGCCTGGGTCCCGGATTACCCCCAAGACGGCAGCCGAGGCTGGCGACTGATGCAAGCACGCGATGCAATCTACGGCCTGTTGGCCGAATTCGATACGCCGGGCGACCTGATCCGCGCGGCGCGGCAGGCATATCGGGACGGATGGCGTCGCATGGATTGCTATACGCCCTATCCTGTTGAAGAGGCAGCCGAAGCCATCGGCTTTCATCGCAACCGTGTGCCTCTGGTTACACTGCTGGGCGGATTGGTGGGAGGCTCATCGATGTTCTTATTGGAGGTCTGGATCTCGGTTCAGGCTTATCCGGTGAATATCGGTGGTCGCCCGCTTTTCTCATGGCCGGCATTTCTGGTACCCGCATATGAATTCACCATTCTATTCGCAGGTCTCGCGGCGGCTATCGGCATGTTGGCCTTGAATGGACTTCCAACCTACTATCATCCTCTCTTCAACGCACCCAACTTTCGCAACGGAGCCACGACGGACAAGTTCTTTTTATGTCTGGAGGCAAAGGATGAAAAATTCAATCGCGCCGCTACCCGCAGCTATTTGGAGGCCTTTCAACCGGCCTCGGTGGTGGAGGTGGAACTGTAATGATGGGTCTCCGCCTGCATTCTAATTCTGCTCCGCACGCGTTGCTTCGTCGCGCGTGTGACGCTGCATGCATGGCATTGCTGCTGGTTTCTGGATGCAGACAGGACATGCATAACCAGCCCAAGCTGATTCCACAGCGAGGATCGGCATTCTTCTCCGACGACATCGGCGCGCGTCAGCAGGTGGCGCATACCGTGGCGCGCGGCCAGTTGAGAGACGACAGTTACTTCTACGCCGGAGTGGTGACAAACGCCAACGGCGAACCCAAAGAGCAGGATCTTATGCCTTTCCCGATAACCATTGCGGTGTTGAGGCGCGGTCAGGAGCGCTTCAATATCTATTGCTCACCGTGCCATTCGCGCGTGGGCAATGGTCTTGGCGCCATCGTTGAGAGGGGTTACAAGACGGCAGCCAATCTTCATGATCAGGCGCGGAGGACGCAACCCCTCTCCCACTACTTCTACATCATCTCGCACGGTTACGGCGCGATGCCCGACTACTCTGTGCAGTTGGCTCCCGCAGATCGCTGGGCAGTGGCTGCCTATATTCGCGCGCTGCAACTGAGCCAGGCGGCAACGGTTCAGGATGTGCCTTCCGGTAAAGCAATAAGAGACTTGAAGAGTGTTGCGCAAGAGAAGCATCTGCCGCTCGCCTTTGCCGAACCATGGCCACTCCCCTCGAGCGCTGTTCAGCCTTATCCACGGGATGCCAGTCAAGGCTACCCGGCCATGGCTCCGGCCAATCTTGCGGCGCCTGTCATCGTAATTCCAAAAGCCAAATCAGCACCGGCGACAACTAGGTAAGGACACTCAAGATGGATCACCAAGCGCACCGGAACAATCCGCACACCAGGCAATTGCCTACAGCGTTGCAGGCGCCGGCATTTGTAGATGGCTGGATCTCGCGGGCTCTGCTGGTTGGTGCAATCGCTTTCATCGCCGCCATCGGCCTTGCCTTCGCCGAAGGCTCTGTCGAGCATGTGCTGCGTGGGTGGGTTCTGGGCCTGATGCTGACCTTCGGTTTTGCCGTCGGCGGATTGACCATGCTGATGGTACAGTACGTGACCGGCGGCAAGTGGGGATTGTTATTGCGCCGGCCCCTGGAGGCCATGAGCCGCACGTTGCCTCTGGTCTTTGCTTATTGGGTCGTCGTCGCACTATTCCTCAAGAAGCTCTATCTCTGGGCAGTGGTAGGCGACGTTGGCGCCGCGCTCAAATCAGGATGGATCAATGCGGCTCAGGCGCACGCCATCGAGTTCAAGCGGCCGATGCTGAACAGCAACGCCTATATCGTTACCAGTTTGGTGTGCTTCGTCATTTGGGGCGTCTATACCTGGAGGCTAAACGCCCTGGGCCTCAAGCGAGATGCTCAGAGTGCGGAAACCACTCCGGGGTGGATCAAGCGCATGGAAAATATCAGTGGTCCCGGCATTCTGGTCTATGCCATCACCATGACTGCTGCGGTTATCTATTGGGTCATGTCGCTCGATCCAACTTGGTATTCGTCCGTCTATGGCCTGCTATTTCTGGTCGGTCAGGGTTATCAGGTGCTGGCCTTCTCCATCATCGTGGCCCTCTCGCTATCCAAAGAGGAACCCTTCAAGACCATTCTTCGCCAGACCGAGCAGCATGATTTGGGTAAGTTAACATTTGCCTTTGTGATGCTCAATATCTATCTGGCATTTGCGCAGTTTCTCATCATCTGGTCGGGAAACCTGCCGGAGGAGATTCCCTGGTATCTGGACCGCGTTAGAGGCGGTTGGAGTGTGATAGTCACCATGGATTTCCTGTTTCATTGGCTGATTCCCTTCACCCTGCTTTTGTCGCGCGATCTGAAGCGAAACAAGACGCGCTTACTGCGGGTCTGCCAATGGATGATCTTTGCGAAGGCCTTCGATCTCTTCTGGCTGATCGAGCCCAACTTCAAGGACGCATCGCGCAACCTGCACTTCAGTTGGGGGATTCTGGAATACGTTGCGGTGCCGGTGGCAATGACGGCCATTTGGGTGGCTTACTTTTGCAGATGCTTGAAGACACGTCCGCTGTTGCAGACCAACGATCCTCATGTGCGGGAGATATTGGAGGTGGAACATGTCCAGGCGTGAACCGGACGAGCCAGTCCAAAGAGGGAATCTCGAGCCGGGGGATGAGGCACAGCCGGTCGATACAACCAAGGGCTACGAGACCAGCGATGTAAACATTCTGGGCGTGGCCAAGGTAATGATTGCTTTCGGCATATTTGCGGCGGTATCGGGACTGGCAGCCTATGGCATCGGCAAGTTGATCAACACGTATATCGCCAGGCAAGACGGCCCCCAGAGCAGGTGGTCGCATACCGTGGATCTGCGTCCCCTGGGCAATATGTCAAGCAATCCGGATATGCAGAACAAGATGAGCAAGACAATTCAACAGTTTCCCGCGCCGCGGTTGCAGACCGATGACGGACTGCAGGATCTTGCCGATCTGCACGCCCGCGAAGATCTGTTGCTGAACAATTACAGTTGGGCCGACCGGGAGCATGGCAAGGTGCGGATTCCGATCGCGCGTGCGATGGAGCTAATTGCGCAGCGCGGGTTACCGGTCGCTCCTGCTGTGAATCGGGCGCCAGTGATGACCGGGGACAAGGTACCCCAAGTGGATATCCCATTGACCAATGGCTTTGCGCGCACTGGATTTGAGTCGGACGAGGCGCAGGCAATAGCCGAGCGAGGAAGAGTGGCGGAGCGGAAGAAATAGTCGCCATGGAAAGTTGGTGGAGCGATGAAGAGCAAGAGGAATTCCAATCGAAGTTGGGAGCCCATGAAGATGATTGCGGCCCTCTGTGCCGGGTTATGGGCCTCTGGTCTGAGCGCCCAGGTCACCGGTTACGGCAACAAACAGATGAGCGATCCCAGCGACAATCCACCTCCCCTGCTCAATCAGGTGGTGATCGCGCAGAATCTGAATCAGCAGATTCCACTTGATGCCGTATTCACTGATGAGACCGGCAAAGAAGTGCGCTTGGCCAGTTACTTTGGCCAGCACCCGGCGATTCTGGCGCTGGTCTACTATGAGTGCCCGATGCTGTGCACAGAAGAGCTCAATGGACTGACAAGCGCGCTCAAGATGGTGGATGAAGTCCCCGGCAAGGACTTCAACGTGATCGTGATAAGCATCAATCCATCCGAGAGGCCCGATCTGGCTGCGGCCAAAAAGGAAGTATACCTGAAGCACTATGGGCATCCGGAGACCGCGTCTGGATGGCACTTCATGACCGGATCGCAGCCCAATATCGACGCGCTGACCAAGGCGGTGGGCTTTGGCTATGTGAAGATACCCGGTCTGGATGGAGGCCTGCCGCAGTTTGCACATGCCAGTGCCATACAGATCCTGACGCCAGAAGGCAGGCTGGCGCAGTACTACATGGGGGTGGAGTACTCGCCAAGCGATCTCAGACTAGGCCTGGCAGAGGCTTCGTATCATCGCATCGGGTCACGGGTAGACAACATCCTCACCTACTGCTACCACTACGATCCATCGACCAACCGGCACTCGCTGATCGTGGCGCGGGTGGTGCAGACGGGCGGGCTTGTAACCTGCATGATCCTGGGCGGATTCATCCTGGCGATGTTCCGCAGAGATGCTCAACAGAGCAGTAAACAGAATCCTGGAACGGACGAAACCAAGGAATGACGGCATGAACCACATCAGTCCTGTGATCGGGCAGTTTCTCGACAAGTGGATGACGAACTTCCGGCTCTTTCCGCCGGAGGCGTCGAAGATCGCGCCGCAGATGGACGCACTTTTCTTCTTCATCGTTGTGGTGAGCCTGTTTGGATTTGCGATGGTGCTGGTGTTGCTCGTCGCCTTCTCGATTCTCTACAACAAGAAGCGCCATCCCGTGGCCCTGCAGATTGAAGGATCGGCACTGCTCGAGATTACCTGGACATTGATTCCGCTCGGACTCTTCCTGGTGATCTTCGCCTGGGGCGCTATCCTCTATTTCCGCATCTTCACGCCTCCCGCAAACGCCATGAACATCTATGTGGTGGGCAAGCAGTGGATGTGGAAGACGGAGCACCCGGGCGGCCAGCACGAGATTAATGCACTGCATGTGCCCGCGGGTCGCGCCATCCAGTTGACCCTCATCTCTCAGGATGTATTTCACTCCTTCTCCATTCCCGCGTTTCGCATCAAGCGTGAGGCGATTCCGGGGCGCTACACTACTGTGTGGTTTGAGGCCACCAAGCCGGGAACCTATCACCTCTTTTGCACGCAATACTGCGGAAGCAACCACTCGCGCATGAGTGGAGAAGTAGTGGTGCAGACCCAGGAAGACTACCGCAAATGGCTGTCCAGATCTACCTCTGGCGCTTCGCTGGCACAGAACGGCGAAAGGCTCTTTGCCAGCCTGAGTTGCAACGCCTGCCATAATGCGCGGCCCGATGCGCGCGGACCAAGTCTGGCCAATGTCTACGGCTCGCGGTTGACGCTATCCAGCGGAGAGCGGATCGTCGCTGACGATGCGTATCTGCGCCAGTCAATCCTCAATCCCTCGCAGCATGTCACCCAGGGATATGCGCCCATCATGCCCACCTATCAGGGACGAATAGATGAAGAGGGCGTGATCGCTCTAATCGAGTTCATCAAGCAACTCGACTCCGACTATCGCATTCAGCAGACTCTCAACTCGACCGACCTGGTCCCCTCTGAATCCAGTCAGACGGCGGCCGTTAAGGGGAGAGAGATTAAGCAAAGCAACTCGCGCGGAGGTATTCAGCCATGAGCACCAGCACTCTCGTCCCGCCCTCCGAGCCGATTGCTCCCAAAATTCCAGAAGATAACTACCTGTCTCGTGGTTACGGTTTGCGAAGCTGGCTGCTTACTCGCGACCATAAACGCATTGGAATTCTGTATTTGATATCGCTTTCGGTGTTTTTCTTGATAGGGGGAACACTGGCCGGAATGATCCGCCTTGAGCTTCTGACTCCGCAGAGCGATTTGATGTCGACGGATACCTATAACAAGGTATTTACCATGCATGGCGTCATTATGATATTTCTCTTTCTGGTGCCTTCGGTGCCGGCCACGCTGGGCAATTTCTTCATCCCTATGATGATCGGAGCCAGGGATCTGGCCTTGCCCAGAATCAATCTGCTGAGCTGGTATCTGTACATTGTGGGCGGCGTTCTGGTGATCTACACCATGGTTGCCGGCGGTGTGGATACGGGATGGACCTTTACGACGCCGCTCTCCACGCACTACGTCAACACCAACGTACTCTCCACCTGTCTGGCGATATTCATCACTGGATTCAGTTCCATATTTACCGGCTTGAATGTCTTGGTAACCGTCCACAAGATGCGCGCGCCGGGAATGACGTGGTTCCGGCTGCCCCTTTTTGTGTGGTCCTTATACGCGGCCAGTATTCAGATGGTGCTTGCCACGCCGGTCGTAGCCATCGCCATCGTGCTGCTGGCTCTGGAGCGCACGATTGGCATCGGTGTCTTCGATCCCACCAAGGGTGGCGATCCGCTGCTCTTTCAGCATCTGTTCTGGTTCTATTCCCATCCGGCTGTTTACATCATGATCCTGCCAGGCATGGGGGTGATCTCTGAGGTGATCTCGACTTTTAGCCGCAAGCGGGTCTTCGGTTACAAGGCAGTGGCGTTTTCTTCGGTGGCCATTGCGGTCTTTGGCTTTTTCGTCTGGGCTCATCACATGATGATTATGGGCATTTCAAACTACGCGGTGCTAGTGTTCTCCCTGCTCACCATGTTGGTGGCAGTGCCTTCGGCGATCAAGATATTCAACTGGACCTTCACGCTTCATAAAGGGGCAATCACCTTCGAGGCGCCCATGCTTTACGCCTTTGGCTTCATCGGGCTGTTCACCATTGGCGGGATGTCCGGAGTATTTCTTGGATCGGCCGGCACCGATGTTCATCTTACTGAGACCTTCTTTATTGTGGCCCACTTCCACTTTGTTATGGTAGGGGGAATGCTGATGGCGTTCCTGGCGGGCATTCACTTCTGGTGGCCCAAGATGACGGGGCGCATGTATCCGGAAAGAATCGCCCAGGTCGCGTCTATTGTGACCTTCATCGGGTTTAATCTGACCTTCTTCCCGCAATTTATCTTGGGCATCTTGGGAATGCCCAGGCGCTACGCTTCCTATCCTCCGGAGTTCCAGATTCTGAATGTCTTCTCGACCGCGGGCGCAACCGTGCTGGGCGCCGGTTATCTGCTCTCTGCGCTCTACCTTCTTTGGTCTTTGAAGTACGGCCAGGTGGCGGCTGATAACCCTTGGCAGGCGACGGGTTTGGAGTGGCAGTGCCAATCGCCCCCGCTCACGGGAAACTTTACCGAGATGCCGATCATGGATCACGAAGCATACGACTATGCGTGGCTGGAAGGCCAAAATCGCAATAGGCGGAAAGTTGGTCACCGGTGACAAGGAGTCAAGCGATGGTTTCTTCTGCTTTTCCGTCCGCCGCTGCCGAGCATGGTGAGCACCCACCTTACCTGCTTCATCATTTTCAGTCCGTGGAGCAACAGGCCGACGCCGCCAACTTCGCCATGTGGCTCTTCCTGCTGAGCGAAGTGATGTTCTTCAGTGGACTGTTTGCGGCCTTTCTCATTTACCGCAACTGGTACATTCCGGCGTTCGTGGCCGGGGCTAAGCAACTGAACGTAGGCCTGGGCGCACTGAATAGCGGGCTGCTGATCCTGTCCAGTTTTTCGCTGGGCATGGGTGTTTGGTCTGCCGAGACGAGGCGCAAGAGCTGCCTTGTACTTTGTCTGATACTTACTTTTGTTCTTGGTCTGGGATTTTTGGGAATCAAGAGCATCGAATATGCGGAGAAGATTGAAAAGCACCATTTCCCGGGCTTGCATTACAGCCTGAGCTCGTTTATCGACCCGAGCAGCGACCAAGCAGTCTCGGCGGCAGGCGAAAGGCCACTGCCATTGGATATGGCGCGTCATACGGAGCTCTACTTTTCGCTCTATTTCGCCATGACTGGAATGCACGCTCTGCACATGATTGTGGGCATGGGAATCCTGGCTTACATGATCCTTCGCGCGTGGGGTGGGGCTTACACATCGGGGCACGTGACGTTTGTGAAGAACTTCGCTCTCTACTGGAATCTGGTGGATATTGTCTGGATCTACCTCTTCGCGCTTCTATATCTGGTCAGCAGACATTGATTGGCAATGTTATGCAATAGTCACCCTGGGCACGGAGGAGAATGCCTCATGAGCGAATCGATACACATCGTTGTCGGCCCCAGAGTATATGTGGCTGTTCTGCTTTCCCTGCTGGGAGGAACCGGGATCACGGCATGGACGGCGCTCCTGAATCTGGGCATCTGGAACCCTGTCATCGCACTGTCCATCGCTACCTTCGAAGCCACCGAAGTTGTGTTGTACTTCATGTGGGTGAAATACAGCCCCAGGCTGACTTGGCTGGCGATTGCGGCGTGCATCTTCCTGTTTTCGACCTTGATCAGCCTCTCTTTGGTCGACTACATGGGCCGTGCCTGGGGCAACTGGTGAGGCATTCCTGGGTCACAGGCAGCGCGGAGAACCGGTCCTGGCAAGGACGCGGCGGGCCTGTCTGGGCTATTCTGCCCGATAAAACAACCAATTGCTGTGCACGCCGCCGCCAAACTGATAAGCTGTGGGGGAGAAATTGTCAGGGTTCTTCCCATGAATTCTTCCCCATTTGTGCCGGGCTGCCGCGGGGAGTGCGAAAGAGCGCTTCCAGCTTCCACTTTTGCCTGTAAGGAATGCTCGGCTGCGCCGCGCGGGTTTAGACAGCAGCGCCGCAGTTTTGCAAAATACCTCCTCCGCTTTGGGGATTGCTGGGTGGTAGGTTTCGTGGCCTTAGGCGCATGTCCTTTGAATGCGATGGCGGAAGAAAACGGGGCCTCTGTCGCATTACCCCAGTGGAGCGTATGGTGGTTTGCAGCCATTGTCGTTCTTCTGCTTTTGCTCGCGGCGGTTAACCATCGGCGGATCAAGAGCCTCGAACAGTGCAAACGGGAACGCACGATTGCCCTTGATAAACTGCAACGCAGTGAGGCGTATGCGGATGAAGTGCAGCGACTGAGCCACACTGGCAGCCTGAGTATGATGGCCGGACAGGAAGAGGTCGCTTTGTCTGAGGAGGCGTATCGGATCTATGATTTGGACCCGGCGACCAAACCATCTCTGCAATCGATCCTGAAGCGAACCCATCCCGAAGATGCCGCTCGTGTAAGAGAGAGTTTCGCATGTGCAACGAGAGAGGGGATGGATATTGACTTGGAATATCGGTGTCTGATGGAGGATGGCTCCATCAAGCATGTACGCTTGATGACTCATGCCTTGCGGCCTGAAAGCGAAACGCCGGAATATGTTGGTGCGGTCACCGATATTACCCAAGCAAAGGCATCCGAAGCCGATTTGCGGCGTGCCGAATGCGCCCTGTGCCAGGCGCAGGCGGATCTGGAATATGTGGATCGAGCAACCACCATGGGCGAATTGACCGCATCGTTGGCGCATGAGATTATCCAGCCGATTGCCGCCGCTATGACCAATGCAAACACCTGTGTGCGCTGGCTGACGCGCGATGAGCCCGATCTGAACGAGGCACGCGAGGCTGCCTTGCGCATGGTCAAAGACACAGCCCGCGCGGCGGAAATCATCAATCGCATCCGCCAGATATTTAAAAAGGAGAGTCCCCCTCGTGTTCCTGTGGATGTCAACGAAGTCATTCGCGAGATGACTGTGCTTTTGCGAAGCGAGGCCATGGACTGCGCCGTTGTAATCAGGACGGAGTTGGATGCAACTCTTCCCGCAGTGCTGGCAGACCGCGTGCAATTGCAACAGGTGCTGATGAATCTGATGGTCAATGGCCTGGATGCCATGAAGGAAATCGATGGAACGCGGGAACTGCTGATCAGATCTGGGCGAACGGAGGAAGGGCAGTTGCAGATCTCTGTCAGCGACACTGGTGTAGGCCTGCATCCTCAACATGCAAATCAGATCTTCAATTCGTTTTATACCACCAAGCCTCATGGCACTGGCCTGGGATTGCGCATCAGCCGCTCCATTATAGAAGCGCATTGCGGCCGCTTGTGGGCTGCGGAAAAAACACCGCGTGGCGCGATCTTCTATTTCACCTTGCCCATCCATGGCGAGGGGATGGCATGATGTCCCTTAATCCACCGACGGTATTTATAATCGACGACGATGCCGGTATGCGCGCCTCCATTCAGGGATTGTTGAAGTCTGCGGGATTGCAGTCTTTGGCTTTTGAATCGGGAGAAGAGTTTCTTCGCAGCAAGCCTCCTGGTGGTCCGTGCTGTTTGGTTTTGGACCTCCGGCTTCCGGGTGTAGGTGGTCTGGATTTGTTGCGCCAAATGGGAGACACAGAGAAACGCATTCCGACGATAATTATCAGCGGACATGGCGATATCCCTACCACGGTGAAAGCCATGAAATCGGGGGCCGTGGAGTTTCTTGCCAAGCCATTTCTTGAGGAGGATCTGCTGGTTGCGATCCATCAAGCTTTGGAGTGCGACCGTGTGATACGGTTGCGTGCAAGTGAGGCCGAAGAGTTGCGCGCGCGCTTTGATTCGCTCACCCCCAGGGAAAAGCAAGTGATGGGGATGGTGGTTCTGGGATTGCTGAACAAACAGTGCGCCTCCGAGTTGGGAACCAGAGAGATCACGGTGAAGATTCAGCGGATGCATGTGATGCACAAGATGCGTGCTGAGTCGCTTGCGGATTTGGTGAGTATGGCCGCGCGTCTTGAACTCCCGGTTGGCAAATGCCAATAGCTTCGTGGTTCTGCGAGAACATCCAGTCCTGGCGGCACGAGCATCGTTTGATCTTCTCCCTTCACGTTAAAGGCATATGTAAAATGCATACCAACGTATAATTGCCAATGATCGCGAGGTTGGTGCAGTGTATCCGATATGGCGGTTCAGCAAGACTTCGGTTTGGTTGCTGTCGTCGAGGACGACAACTCGATGTCCCTCGCTTTGATGGGTCTCCTGAAGGCAGTTGGATTGCGGGCTGCGTCGTTTGCGTCTGCGGAGGAATATCTTGAGTCGCAACGGCAGTATCAAACCGCCTGCCTGATCGCGGACATCCGTATGCCTGGTATCTCTGGCCTGGAGTTGCAAGCTCGCCTCAATGAAGAGCATTGCAGCATTGCGACCATCTTTATCACTGCGCATGGCGATGAAGCATTGCGTATGCAGGCTCTACGTGCGGGAGCGGTGGAATTCCTGACCAAGCCTTTGGACGAAGCCAAACTGCTCGAATGTATATGGGCAGCCCTGGAAAGATAATCGGAAGTGAGATCCGCGCCTGAAGACGGGAGGTCGTACAGTGGGTGCTTGCAAAAGATTGATCGGGGACGAATGGGGATCTCCCCCCCGTCGATTCGAACAAATCATTGGCAATAGCCCAGCTCTGGAGGCATCCCTTCGCCACGTCGACCGCGTCGCCCCAACCGACAGCACGGTGCTGATTCTGGGAGAGACAGGTACCGGCAAAGAACTCATTGCCCGTGCTATTCATAACATCAGCCATCGATGCGGAAAGCCATTCATCAAGTTGAATTGCGCCGCCATTCCGCTCGATCTCTTGGAAAGCGAGATATTTGGTCATGAGAAGGGCGCATTTACAGGCGCCATCGCGCAGCGCATCGGCAGGTTTGAAATGGCAGACCAGGGAACGCTGTTTCTGGATGAAGTGGGAGACATTCCCATCAGCCTTCAACCCAAGCTGTTGCGGATATTGCAGGAGCAAGAGTTCGAACGTTTGGGCAGCACCGTAACCCATCGGGTCGATGTTCGCCTGGTGGCGGCAACTCACCGCAATCTAGGCGAGATGGTCAATCGGGGCGATTTCCGCGATGACCTATATTATCGTCTCAATGTCTTCCCCATACATTTGCCCGCTCTGCGCGAACGGACCGAAGACATCCCTGAGTTGGTGGAGCATTTTGTCCGGATCTACTCTCAGCGTATAGGCCGGCCTGTGGACTCTATCCCGCCGGCAACTATGGCGGCGCTTTGCGCTTATCCATGGCCAGGCAATATTCGCGAGTTGCAAAATCTGATCGAGCGCGCGGTAATTCTCTCTACAGACCGCATACTCCCCAATCCGCTTCCACGTTTGGAGATGGGGGATTATACCTTCCATCCTGCGTCCGTCAGGCTGAAAGACATGGAACGCTCCCTGATTCTGCGCGCTTTGGAGCGTCAGGAATGGAGGATTGGCGGCATGGAAGGGGCGGCTGCGAAACTCGGCATGAAACGCACTACTTTGATTGCCAAGATGCGAAGATTCGGCATTTGTCGGCCGGCTATCCAATAGGCGATGCCGCAACTATCGGCTCTCATCGGTTCAAAGGATCGTCATGAGTTCCACCGCTCAAGCAGAGGTTCTGGACAAGGGAGCAATCGTCGCGACGGTTGAACGGGGTGCTATCCCCGTCCGTTGCGTCTTGCCGGGAAGAGCTACGCTTGGCGTCAGTGTGGTCCGCTACTTGACCGATTGCCTGGTGCTGTTCAAGGTGAAAATCGTGGCGATGGTGGTGCTGACAAGCTGGGGCGGCGCTTACTTGGGCGCGTTGCAATCTGGCGGTTCCACTCTGCGGCATGGGATGCTGAATGGGATCCTTGGCATCGGACTGATCTCCGCTGGTGCTGGTGCATTGAACGAGGTCATCGAATACCGATCCGATCGCCTCATGCGCCGAACCGCGAATCGGCCCGTGGCCACCGGGCGCATCGCTCGGCTTCATGGACTGCTCGCTGGACTTATCGTCTTGACTCTTGGCGTTGCCTGGTTGCTGTTGCGGAGCAACCTGCTGACCATGGCCTTGTCGCTTTTGTCAGCTTTCATTTATGTGGCAGTCTATACGCCGGTTAAGCGCTTGACGGTGTTATCAACCGCGGTTGGCGCGCTGCCTGGCGCCATGGGGCCGCTGCTTGGATGGACTGCAACGGGCGGCCGCCTAGAATGGTCTGCTCTGGCTCTGTTTGCCATTTTGTATGTCTGGCAATTTCCACACTTTATGTCCATCGCATGGCTATACCGCGAGGATTACGCCCGAGCCGGTTTTCGCATGTTGCCCGTGGTTGAGCCGGATGGCGCTTCTACCGCGGCTGTTGCTCTGGGCTTTGCCCTGCTCATGTTTCCTGTGAGCCAGATCCCATGGATGCTGGGCATGACCAGCAGCCTGTACGGCTTGTCGGCTTTTGCTCTAAGCTTGTTCTACCTCTTTTCCACCATCCAATTCCTGCGCATTGTGAATGAGACGTCGGACAAAGAGAATCGTGCATTGGCGCGGAATCTTCTCAGAACTAGCGTCGTATTCCTGCCTATCTTGTTTTCCGCTCTCATGATGTGCGGTAAAGGGAGATCGTGAGATGAAATGGAGTGGAGGGAAGCGGAGGTTACGTCTATTGATTATCTCTATCGGACCATTCTGGCGAAGCGGGATTGGACGGGCATGGAGGCGCAGGGCGCAGTTGAGCGTTGTGAAGAATCTGCAGAATGTTCCTGAAGTGGAAGAAGTGGCGGAAGGGCAGGCGCGGAAGTCGGCGTAACCGGCGATTGCCATCAATTGCCACGGTTTTGCCGCGGCTTAAGGGGATATTCAAGCCAAGTTACTGATCAAATTTGGCGTCCCCGACGGGATTTGAACCCGTGTTATCGCCGTGAAAGTGGGTATTAGGCCATTTTGCACCATTTGCAGTGCTTTGCATGGATTCGCATAAATCACTGATTCTGAAAATAGATAATCCTGTTTTTGCTCGGATGGGCTTGCACCTGTTTTGCAGGCTTTAGTCCTCGCTTAGTCCCCGTAGCGTCCCCGTAAATCAGTGTGGAATCGCGGCGGTTGACGTTGTTCGATGGGTTACTGCCCACTGAGGTTTCAGAGACGGCTGAACAGGTCAGGCAGGCTCGTTTTCAAGCCCTTGGACACCTTTTCAATGTTTACCAGCGAGACGTTTCGGACACCCCGCTCAATTCCGCTGTAGTATGTCCGGTGCAGCCCACATCGCTCGGCAGCCTCTTCCTGATTGATCTCTTGTTCCTCGCGGATGCGACGGATAGCGCGACCGAACCGGATGCGAATATCGAGCAGCATTGTGTTCGATATTCAAGTATCGTAGCCGATGCGTACACATCCGATGAGTCACATTGGTGTAGGCTTAACTGTAAATCAGGTGAACCGTCGTTTTGTTCTGAATCCCTCAGAGGTGACCTTATGCCAAGTGTCCAGTTTGCCGCAAAAAAGCTGACCGCAGCTTTGTTGAACCTGCCTACAATGCTTGCTCTATCGATTGTCCTTCTCACCTCCGGCTGTGGCGGGAGTGCGAGCAGTACCGGCGGCGGCACGACTACTTCTACGCCCAGTACGGCCAAAGAGTGGGCATGGGTAAGCGGCAGCAGCAGCACAAACGCGCCCGGTGTCTATGGCACGCTCGGAACTGCGTCTGCAAGCAATGTACCCGGTGCCCGATACTCCGCCGTCAGTTGGACGGACAACAGCGGTAATCTGTGGCTCTTCGGGGGCACTGAACTGAACGGAACAGTGGTTGAATTTCTCAACGACCTTTGGGAGTTCAATCCAACTGCGAAGACATGGACGTGGGTTAGCGGGAGCAGCACTGTAGATGCGAAAGGCGTCTATGGAACCCTCGGTACCGCCTCTGCCAGCAATGCTCCCGGCG
>Ga0326728_10000944_pt1 | contig 107669 bp, 76 predicted proteins | sample MB3enrmetagenome_FD_207602 | JGI IMG/M metagenome (GOLD analysis project Ga0326728, IMG submission 207602) | Lab enriched peat soil microbial communities from McLean, Ithaca, NY, United States - MB31MN | ecosystem: Environmental > Terrestrial > Soil > Wetlands > Peat | place: USA: New York... | reverse complement strand
GCCTCCGATGGTTTTTTCTCAACCAGAGCGGCATTGACCAGCTTCCCCATGTCGAAAAACACGAGCACCGGCCCCCGGCCGTTCTGGCACTGAACTTTGTCACTAGCCGTGTCCGCGTCAGGCCCGAGTGGCCGCCGCCGATCCGGGCGCGAGCGATCGAGGCAAAACTAATCGAGGCGGAAATTCCCATAGGTCAAGAACTCCCCTATTCCGGTTCGGCGCTGCCTTCCAGGATCAATCCTTTTGTGGACGGGAAGCGCCGGTGGAAAAGCGCCAAAGCCTCGCGCAGATGCCGGGCGTAGCGGAAATGCGCCCCGACACCCGTGCGCAATTCGGCCTCGTAAATGAACTTGTCCGCTGTCGTCACGTGCTCGAAGGGATACTCGGTCCCCAAAAGCGTCCAGTAGATGTAAGAGGGATCGGAGCCGCGCAGGCGTTGCAGGGCGCATTGGTTGGCGCGAAGGCCAACGGCGGCCAGCTCCTGCAAAGCGGCTTTCTTTTCCGCGCTCTCCGATGGCACCTGGTCCGGGGCGAAGTAGAATCCTCTGGGAACCTGCGGGCAGTATTTGCTCCCCGTCCGATGCCGGTTCAAGTCCCGGATTTCGGCGAAGCCGATGGCCGACCAGCCGAAACGCACGCTGGTGCGCTGCAAGCTCGATCCGACGGGCGCGTAACGATTGGTGTGGCAAGCCAGGTCGCGCGCGATTTCCTCCGCCGAGATCCCTTCGGGCGGCAGGACCGACAAGAACGGAAGGGCCGTCGCGCCGGCGGCGGGAGGCTCTGCGCGCGCGAGTTGGACCAGTTTCTCGAATTCGCTAACGATGGACTGGCGCACCGGTTCCATGCGGCGGGCGTAGCCGGTCATGCGCGGAGCGGCGATGGCCAATTCGTCGCGGATCAGTTCGCCGGCCCGCCGGGCCTCGGGCAAATCGAGCGAGAGCAGGTGTTGGCACAGATTGACCCAGCCGCGGGCGGACATGACCAGCATGACGTTGGTCGCGGCAGCCACGGGCAGGAAATAGCGGGCGCGGTCAAAGGCGTAATTGCGCTTCATGCGGGCGACCTTTTTGCGCGCGCTCTCCGACGAATCGTCCAGCAACGATTGCGGGATGCCCATCAGCGCGGGATTGGCGCCCGCCATTTGTTCCCACACGGCCAGCGCCGCCTGGTAGGCGCGGAAACATTGCTCCATCAACTCCCGCCATTCGGCCTTCTCGCCGATGCCCAGCTCTTCGGGCGCGATCAGGCCCTCGCTGGAGATTTTGATGTAGCGCGTGGAGGATTCCTGGCCGCCGGCCGTCGGGCAGAGAGTCCAGATGTAGTAGGCCAGCCACATCGAAACGCCGTCAATGAACATCGCCGCCGGCGCCATGTCGGCGATGGATTGGTGGCCGTAATCCACCATGCGGAAAATGGAATCCACCGACTTTTCCAGGTTCTCCGGGTCAATTTTCGAGAGGATGCTCTCCAGTCCCTCGTTGTTGCGGGAATAGCGGGCACCGCTGGCCGCCAGCAATTCGGGCGTCAGCGCCGGACGGCCGGCCTTTTCAGAGGCTGCGGTGGGACGAAGGGCGACTTGGGTGACTTTCATGGGCTGGAAGCGGGTTTTTTTTGACCATTCAACTTGATCATCCCATTCTTCTGCGCGATGTCGTCCAGCACGACGGCGATCAGGCGCTGCAAGTCGCGCCGGTTGTGATTGACGTACCAGGCGAAGGCGGGGACTGTCAAGACCAAAAACCAGATCTGCCACAGCGTGTGCCAGACAAAGCCGATGACCACCAGGTCAAAACCCAGCATCAGGCACAAGACCACTTTGGCCGAGAGCGACCAGCCGGCACGCAAGCGGCAGCGCACCCGTTGTTTCCCTTGGGCGTGCGGCTCCGCCACCGTTGCCAGTTGCAGATGCGCCCAGCGGCTGCCCAGAATTTCGATGTCGAAATCGTTCCAGCCCGTGTCGGGCTTGCTTTCCCATCCCTCCCGGTCCAGCCGCTGGAGGATGCGGCGCACGAAATCCACCCGGTCCATCGCCGTGTCCGACCAGTATTCGACCTGGTCCAGGGCTTCGGGGCGGTCTTGCAGGGAGAGGGACTCCAGGCTTTCGAGGGCTTTTCTGGGAGTGGGGCCGAAATTCAGGCGGCCCTGGTAGCGCGCCCAGCCGCGAACGATGGGTTGCAGGAAGAAGAGCAACGCCACCAGGGGACGCGACCAGAACCGGAGCTTCTTGGGCGGCAAGTCGGCCTGCGCCCCCGCCACGACACACACGCCCAGGGAGACGGCGCAGCTCGTCAGCGCCACGGGCAGCAACAGGCGGAAGGGCACCGACAACGCCAGCAGCGGCAGGTTGACCAGAGCGTGGTATTCCAGGCTGGTGCAGAGCATTAACACCCTGGCCGGCTCGGAGCGATATATGCTCTGGAAGAATCCGGTGCCAAAAAGCCCGTGATAGATCATGGGCCGCCGGAGGGTCAGGCCGAATTTGGAGGCGGCGTAGATGCGCCCCTGCCAGACGCCCCCGCCAAAGGTGTTGAAGTACTCCGGATGCCGCCGCACCAGCATCGCCTCCGCTTCCCCGTAGCCGCTCTGCTGCCACAGGTAGGCCCCCAGCGTCGAGCGCCGGTAATGCCAGACAAAGGCCGGCGGACTGAAGCCGATGCGGTAGCCCCGCTCCTGCAGCCGCCAGCACACGTCCACGTCGTCGCCCGCCCGGTGAAAAATCGGATCGAATGCGCCGATCTCCACCAGGGCGAATTTGTAAAAGGCCATGTTGCAGCCGGGAATATGTTCGGCCTGCCGGTCTGTCAACATAACGTGGGCCGGGCCGCCGGGAGAAACCATGACCGCCGCTGCCACGGCCGAATCGTCGGGCGGCAGGAAATTGGGTCCGCCCATGCCTACGAACGCCCCCTTCAACAGGTCCCCCGCCAAATAGTAGAGCCAGTCCTCGTCCGCGCGGCAGTCCGCGTCCGTGAAGGCCACCACTTCGCCCTCCGCGGCGGAAATGCCCGCGTTGCGCGCCACGGCCAATCCCTGGTGCGGCTGGCGCAACAACCGGAAATTTTTGTAGAGCGACGCCACCTGCGGCGTGATGTCCGTCGAGCCGTCATCCACCACGATGACCTCGTAGGCGGGATAATTCTGGCGCCCCAGGGAATCCAGCAGCGGCTGCAAGGTGCGCCCGCCGTTGTAACAGGCGACCACGACGCTCACCTTGGGGTAACGGTCGAGCGGGAAATAGGGGGCCTGGCCGAATTTGCGCCGGACCGTCTCGAACGACGGCTTGGGCTGGCGGTCCCGCGTGGTCAACCCGAAGCCCCAGTCCGGCACGTCCCGTCCGTCCTTGTGCCATTCGTCGGTGAAGCTGAAAACGATCGCCCCGGCCAGGCCGGCGCGGAAGGCCGATTCGATCTGCCAGCCCAGCATCTCGCTTTGCCGGTCCCGGCCCTCGCTCATGCTGTCAATACCAATTTCTCCCAGCACCAGCGGCTTCGATTCCGCCAGCATCTGCAGCCGCGCCAGGTAATTCTCATAAGGCCGCTGCTGGTGCAGATACACGTTGAAGCAGAGAAAATCGAAGTTCTGCGGGTTCAGGAACTCCGTGGGTGGATAGTTGCCGAAGGTGCAGAGGCATTCGGGGTCAACCCCCTTGGCCGCTTGCGCCAGTTCGTCCAGGAATTCCGCCACCGCTTCTGCTCCGCCCCAGCGCACGATGTCCGGCGGCAATTCGTTGACCACGCTGTAGGCAAATACGGCGGGATGGCGGGCGCAGGATTGCACGGCGGCGCTTACGGCCTCGCCGGCCTGGCGGCGGACGGCCGGAGAATCCAGGAAACAGATGTGTTTGCTCCAGGGAACGTCAATGAGCAACTTCAGTCCGTAAAGCTCCGCCAGGTCCAACAACCAGCGCGGCGGCACGTGATAGACGCGCAACAGATTGGCCCCCAGCCGGCGCGCCAGCTCGAAGTCCCGCTCCGTCTGCGCCCGCGCCGCAAACGGCTGGCCGTCGGCTCCAGGGCGGAAAGGCCCGTAGGTGACCCCTTTGGGATAAAACTTGGCCCCGCCCACGCGGAAGAACTTCCCCCCCACCGTCGGGCGGGGATGGGAAGCCGGAATCTGTGGCGTGGTCATGGGCATGGGATGGACGCCGGGATTGTCGGGCCGGGACGCTTACAAAATGTTGGCCGCCAGTTCCGCCAATTCCGACCGCTCCCCTTTCTGCAGCTCGATGTGCGCCGCGATGGACTGGTCGCGGAATTTGCTCACGATGTGGTTGAATCCGTTGGAGGAGGAATCCACGTAGGGATTGTCTATCTGGTAGGGATCGCCCGTGAAAACGATCTTGGTCCCCTGGCCGACCCGGGTGATAATCGTCTTGACTTCCAGCGGCGTCAGATTTTGCGCCTCGTCTATGACCATGAATTGGTGGGCGATGCTCCGGCCCCGGATGTAGCTCAGGGCCTCGACCACGATCGTGCCCGAACGCATCAAATCGGTGCTGCGCCGGTGGTCCGATCCCATGTTCAAATCGCTCAACAACTCCAGCGCATCGTGGATCGGCTGCATCCACGGGTTCAATTTCTCCTCCAGCGTTCCGGGCAGGAATCCCAGTTCCCGTCCCACCGACACCGTGGGCCGGGCAACGATCAGGCGGCGGAATTCCCGGTCCAGCACCGTTCGTTTGAGTCCGGCGGCCATGGCCAGCAACGTCTTTCCCGTTCCGGCCTTGCCCATCAGCGTCACCAGTTTGACCCGGTCGTCCAGCAAGGCGTCCAAGGCGAAATGTTGCTCGCGGTTGCGGGGCTTGATGCCCCAGACCCCCTCGCGGCAATCCAGAATGGGAAACAGCCTGGCCCCGCTGGCGTCCACCTTGGCCAGCGCCGTCCGTTTCGGGTTGCTTTCCTCCGCCAGCGTGCAGTACTCGTTGGGGAAAAACCGGCCCTGCCCGTTTAATTCCAACTCCCCCTCCATGCGGAAGCGGGACATTTTCTCGGCGCTGACCGTCAGATCGCTCATCCCGGTGTAAAGCTCTGTCAATAACACACGGTCCGTCTCGTAATCCTCCGCCGGCACCCCCAGCGTGTCCGCCTTGATCCGCAGGTTGATGTCCTTGGTCACCAGGATGGCCGGCACCTTGGGATCGGTCTTGTGCAGGTCCAGCGACAGGCTGACGATGCGGCTGTCGGCCGTGTTGCGGCCGAAGGGGGAGCCGTTGCCGCCGTCGGGGTCGTGAAAAATGATGCGCAAGGTGCCCCCGTTGTCCAGCTTGACGCCCTTGTTCAGATGGCCCTTGGCGCGAAAACCGTCGAGCATGCGCGAGACGGTGCGGGCGTTTTGGCCCAATTCGGAGGACTCCCGTTTGAAGCGGTCAATCTCCTCAATCACCTCGATGGGGATGAGGACGTTGTTGCCCTTGAAAGCCAGGATGGAATTGGGATCGTGGAGCAAGACATTGGTATCAAGAATGTAGTTTTTCACTGTGAACAGCGGCTCGTTTTAAATTGGACACCCGCCTATGCCATTCCTGCACGCAGGTGTGGGCGGCGGGCAATTGGTAATGGCCGGTGTAAAGAAAATTGGAGAGCATCCCCCAGAGATCGAAATCCACAAAGTGCGGCTCCGCCCGCAGCAGGAAGGGCCGTTCGGCCAGCATCGCCTCGAAGGGCGCCAGCTTTTGCGCCAGTTCCTCCAGCAAAGAGGCTTGTTGGGTGCGCCACTGCGCCAGGCAGTTGCGGCCGAATTTCCTCTCCTTGTGCCGCAGGAAGGCCAACTGCTCCGCCTTGGGCACGAACTCCTCCCAATAAATGTCGTTGAGCCGGAAGCAGGCCCCTTCGATCTGGTCCTCGATGAACCGCCACAGAATCCGGTCCACCCCGCGGAACTGCGTCGGAAAGAGGTTCAGTTGAAGCTTGGTGTCCAGGTATTTGGCGATGATTTGCGAATCCTCATCCGTTTCAAAAACAACCGTCCGCCCGTCCCGCACGATGGGCACGCCATAATAGCGGTGGCGGGTCAGGCGCCAGACCCGCGTGCGGTCTTGGTTGGGGATGTTGGTGATTTTGAAGCGAACGCCGGAATACTCCAGGATTCGCCGCTGCACCAGGCAGAAGGGACTCCACGGAATCTGGATTAGTTCAATCATTGTTCTGGCTGAACACCGGGCTTACTCTGCGGCCAGACGCCCCGGCTGGCAAGGGGAATGTTTGCGCCCAAATCCTGACGCGTGGGCCGGGGTCGCCTGCGTCGGCAACTCAAACACCTTCCAGATCCTTTGCATCCCCTGGCGCCCACCGGCGTTCCGGCACAGCCGCGATCCCAGCACTCACTTGTTCCCATTCATCCGCCCAGCCAGATCAATCACCAACGATCCAGACTTCTTCAGCCGCGCCGTGCGCGCACCGCCTGCCAAGGCAGTGGAAAGAGATCTTTCTCGTATTTGTCAATCTGAGAATACGGATCAAAACAAGGCCCACATCAGGATGGCCGAGGCCGTCCCGTCCAGAGTCGGTTCGTTGGTTGAATAATCGTGCAGGTCGTCGTGATAGACGGCCAGTTGGCTCTGGAAAGGCGCGTAAGCATCCACTCCGGGCGCGCTGACTCCTTTGAGTGTCTTGAAGATTCGCTCATAGACCGGGCCGTCCACCAGGCCCCCACGCACGGCGCGCCCCGTCAGTTCGGCGGTCATCAAGTGGGGATGGCGCGGATAGACGCCCCCGGTGGGGATGCCGGTGAACATCGAGACGCCCCAGGGGTTGCGTCCCAGCAGCCAGTCCCGCTGGCGGCAGCAAAACTCCTGGTAACGGCCGTCGCCAGTCATCCGTTCGTAAAGCAGACATTGGGTGACCAGCCCGGCCATCAGGTTGTTGGAGCACCAGATGAAGGGCGCGCCGGCGCGGAAGGGGTTCTTGCGGGACATGGCCAGTGAACGCTCGATGCCCCGGCGGTAATAGCCGGCCAGGCGCCGTTGCAGCGCGGGACCGGCAAATTTGTAAAGCATAAAATGGCCCACGTTCACGAACGGGTAGTACTGGTAATGGCCCGTCTGCTCTTTCCCCATCCACGACTCGTCCGCCGCTTGCGTCGCGTAGTCTTGCGCCTCCGCAAGGTACTGCCGCCGGCCCGTCGCCTCGTAGAGCGCGGCCGCGCTCCATTCCATGTCGTCGGCCCACGTCGTTTCCGCGTAATGATACGGGGCATTGAACGAATTGCCTTGCTGCACGCCCGGATGCGCCCGGCCCAAAGCATAGACTTCGATGCCTGCCTGGAGGCATTGCGCGGCGAAGGCCGGGTCGCGTTCTTTGAAAATCATCCCCGCCAGCGCCATGGCCGCCGCGTAGCGTCCCGCCAGATTGGCCACGCCGGTGGAATCGCTCTTGTAATCCTTGAGCCCCTGCGGCTTGCCGTTGGCAGAATAAACGACCCGGCAGCCGCCCCGGCCCCAGCCGTAATCGGCGAAATCATCCTTGGGCAACCGCCAGCCGCAATGATCGCGGTCGTCGGCCACCTGGTGAATCAGCAGCTCCGGGGACGGATGCAGCTTGAGCATCCATTGCAGTCCCCATCGCGCTTCATCCAGCAGGTCGGGCACGCCGTTGGCGCCGGGCCGCCCATCCGCCTGGACGTGGTCCTGAAAGATGGCGGGGTCGGCCGCCAGCCGCCAGGCCAGCAGCATTTGCGCGGTGGCGTTGCCGGAAGTCAGGAGATACTTCAACAAATCCGCCGCGTCATGCCAGCCCCCTGTGCAATCCACGAAGGTGCCGTCCGGCATCGGTCCGTAGGCGGCGCGCCCGTCCTGTTGGTGACAGGTCTGATCCAGAAACGGATTGTAGCCGCACCGCTGCTCACGCATGAATTCCAGCAATTCATCCGGCAACCCCACATAGACGCCCTCGGCGATGGTGAAGGGCGGCGATTGCGCGTCCCCCTGGCGCAGGACGTAGCGGCCCGGTTTGTCCAAGCGCGTGAAATCCAGTTCGACCAGCCAGGTGAACTTCCCCCATGCCGCGCCGGCCAGCCGATGGGCCGGGCCTGACCAGGCCGTTGCGCCGCTGGCCGCGTCGCACACGGTGAAGGAATCCGCCAACTCCGACGAACCCAACGCGATGGCGATTTTGCTCTCCCGCGGAAGGTAGCCGACTTGGTTGACGCGGATGAACTCCTCGGCTGCCGGCAACGGCACGGCATGGAGGCAAAGCAGCAGAAGGCCGGCATAACAGCGCGTCTTCATCGCCCGGCAGATTCCGCGAACCGCGCCGGCCCGTCGAGCCAAATCCGTAAACGCAAACGAGTCCCGCCCCTCGCAGAAAAGCAGCCCTCTGAGGTTTCCTGCTATTCCGCCCCTGCCTCCGGCGGCGTCCGCCAGCTTTCCGGCACAAATGTCATGCCTGTCTTTTGCGGGAACGGCGGCGTTCTCCCCGGCGCCGGCGGCACAACAATGACGGTATGGCATGCGGGACAGGCTATTTGCTGCCCGGAGAGTTGCTCATCACATCCCAGGCGTTGTCCGCAATGCGAACAATTAAATTTAAACTCGCTCATAAGTTCATTATTGTTGGCCGAAGGGAATATCGGTGAAACTGGCGAAATCGTCCAGTTTTTTTTCTCTGTCAAACCGCCTAATCAACGGCAGATCGCCGTTCCCAGATTCAGCACCGAGGCAATCATCACCATGACAAAAGGAACAAACACGACAAGCGAGAGCGCCAGACCCGCCCAGGCAAGCGCCCGCTGTGGCGCATGGCGCCGCGCGTGGAAGCCGTACATCACCGCCAGCGGCGCCATCAAGCAGAGGATGCTCACCATGAGCACCACCATCGGATCCCGTCAGCTTCGCCCGAAAGCCTCCCAGAGAGCCAGCCCCGGCGCTATCGCCAATACCAGGGCCGTCACGCCCGAGGCGCGGGCGCGTTGTGAGAGCACGCCGGCAATTGAGCCCAGAATAGCCAACGGAAGGTAAACAGCAGGGTGATTCGTTGGATCGCAATTATACATGTCGTTGCGATCAACTGGCAGCAGGTTGGTTCATGGATGATAATGATTCACTGGGGAGAGTCTGTTCGTTCGCCCGCCGGTTTGGCCGCCGGTTTGGGAACCACCGTCACGTCCGTGATCTCCATTTTTGCGTAGCAGTCTTTGCGCACGCAACGCACCGTATAGACCCGCCCTTTGCGGACCGTCTCGCCGCGCAGGAATTTGAAGTAGCTTTTCTCGTCGTATGGTTTCCCGTCGTTCACGGCGCGAATTTCCTCGAAGCGCGCGGTTTCCTCATGCAAGCCGTTCGCATGAGGGCCCGTGTCGAAAAGCCAGAAGATGGGCGCGCCGCCATTGGACGCCTCCAACTCGGCCACTTGTTCTTTCGTAATATACTGGCGCACCCCTTGCCAATCGGCCATTAACATGAAATCGCTTCCGTAGTATTGGGGCACTTCCGCCCCGCGCGACAAAAGGAAGCGGCTGTGCTCGATGCCGAAATAAGCCTCGCCCGTGCGGATGCCCTCGCCTGTCAACTGTTGTGAACCTTCCTTGCGTTGCAAGGCCCACCGTATTCCAACGGTCGTCACCGCCTTCAATGGCAGGTCCTCCTTCAATTCCTGCCCTGCCGCAAACGTCAGTTCTTTCTGAAATTCCCCGCCCGCCGCCTCCCCGCGCACGACAAACGTTCCCGGTGTCACCCTCGCAAACTCAAAACGTCCCTGGCCATCGGCGCGCGTCACGTCCCAATCGCATATTCGCACGATTGCCTGCGGAGCCGGCCGGCCGTCAGCCTCCAACACTTGCCCGCTAAACGAGGCGGCCTCTTGGGCGGAAAGCGGATGCAGGGCGAACTCCCGCGCGGCCACGGCGGTTTTGTCGTCAACCCCAATATCCTCGTTGATGGCTTTGCAGCCCGGAGCGATGATCCGCATTGGGGCCGTCTTCCCATCGCACGGCACTGAAATGACCAGCACGCCCGAATCCGGCACCGGATAGTCGTTCCAAACCGTGGCCTGCACGTCCTCCGGCCTGATCCCGGGCGGCAGATGCAGCTTGGCGACCAAAAAATTGTTGTTCCGCAGCGCGTCCTCTCTGGCGGGCGACAGGTACTTGACTAATCCGTCCGTGTCGCCGCTGTGGATCAAGCTCTCGCGCTTCTTTTCGTCGGGCACAAACGCCTTGGCCTGGAGTTCCTCCATCTCTGGGGTCAAGGGCAGCTTGGCCGCCCGGCGCGCGGCGATGACGTGCCGCAGGAACGGCCCCGGCGGTTCGTAGCCGCAGGTCTGTTCCAAAACCCGCCCGCTTGATGAATCCAGGAACACCAGCGTCGGGTAGCCGCCCAAATTGAATTCCTTGTTAAGCGCCGCGTCTTCGTAGGCCTTGACCCAGACGAACTCCTTCAACCCGGAGAGGACGACGGGGGAGGGCAATGTCTGGCCTTCGAGCATTTTGCAGGGGCCGCACCAGGTCGCTGTCAACATCAGGAACAGCGGCCGCTTCTCCGCTTTCGCCTTGGCCAGCGCGCCCGCGTAGTCCTTCTCCCACGGCAGCGGCGGCCCGGCCGTGACGGGCGTTGCCGACAGAAGGACGACAGCGAGCCAGGCGGCTTGAAGCGGCGGCGGTTTCATCGGCTGATTGGGTAATTATCCAAGTCCTTCCGGTCAACTCGCAGGAATAATGAAGGATCAGCGGTTGAAAGGAAAGTCAAAAAAGGTTCCGTTTACATTTCTTGCCACTGACCACTTTCCCCTTTGCAGTTTGCGCCGGGCGTTTTAGAGTTGGAGTCATGTTGCTTTTGCGGGTGATAGTCAGGTTGGCCGGCTGGGTCGCGCTGGCGGCCTGCCTGGAGGGTTGCCTTCCAGGGGACAGCCACGCGGATGAGGAAAAGGACCCCCACTTCCAGCGGGGGCGCTCTCTGGTCAACAGCCAGGATTTCAAGGGGGCGGTGGAGGAGTTCGAGAAAGCCCTGGAGACCCATCCCCGGTCGGCGGCGGCCCATTTTGAATTGGGCTGGCTCTACGAAACCAAGCTCAACGATTACGCGGCGGCCATCTATCATTACGAACGCCATCTGCAGTTGGACCCCCAATCCGACCGCGTTCAAAAGGTCCAGGAACGCATCCGCGGTTGCAAACAGGAACTGGCCAACACCGTCTTTCCTCCGCCCGAAGCCCGCAATCTCCAGGCCGACGTGGACCGGTTGACGGCGGAGAACCTGGCGCTCAAGCAGCAAATAGAGCTGTTGCGGCGTCAAAGGGCGGCCACCCCCGCCTTGTCTGAAGCTGGCGCGCAACCGCCGCGCCCGGCGTCCAACACTTCTGTGCGGACCGTAACGGCCGCGCCGGCCGCCGCCTCATCGCGTCCTCGCGTTCATATCGTCCGGGAACGGGAAACCATCTCGTCCATTGCCGCAAAGTACGGGCTTAAAGTGGGCGCCGTCTTGGCGGCCAATCCGGGGGTCGAACCCCGGCGCCTGCGCGTGGGCCAGAGCCTGAATCTGCCTGCGGACTAAATGATATCCCCGGAAGCATTCGCCGCGCTGCTGCGCGCGCCCGAACCCTGCCTGGCCCTGGCCCCGATGCAGGACGTGACCGGTCTGGCGTTTTGGCGCGTCCTGGCACCGTACGGCGGCGCCGATGTCTATTGGACGGAGTACTTCCGCGCGCACCAGCACTCCCGCCCCGAAAAATGGATTCTGGACTCAATCCTGCAAAACCCGACCCATCGGCCCGTCGTCGCGCAGATGATCGGCAATGATATTGCTTCCCTCGTTCGCACGGCCCGGGAACTTCAGCGCCATCCCGTCGCCGCCATTGATTTCAATCTCGGCTGCCCGGCGCCGGTGGTGTGCCGCAAATGCGCCGGGGGCGGCCTGCTGCGCGATAGAAATAGAATTGACTCCATCCTTGGGGCGCTCCGCGACGCCGTGGCCATCCCCCTCTCTGTCAAGACGCGCATCGGCTTTGATTCCGCGGCGGACTTTGGCGATTTGCTGGCGCTCTTCTCCAAACACGCCATTGACCTGCTGACGGTGCATGGCCGCACGGTGGCGCAAATGTACCGGCCCGGAGTGCGCTACGATTTGATCGCGCAAGCAGCGCGCTCGCTCCGATGCCCGGTGCTGGCCAATGGCAACATTTATTCCGCGGAGCAGGCGCTGGCGGTGCTGGCCCGGACGGGCGCGCGCGGGTTGATGATTGGCCGGGGCGCCATCCGCAATCCCTGGTTGTTCGCGCAGATTCGCCAGCTTCACCGCGGCCGCAAAGTCACCCTTCCCACCGGCCGCCAGGTCCTGGCCTACGTCTGCCAGTTGTGGGACGCGCAAGCGACGCCGGACGCAAAGGAAAGCGCCCAGGTGCAACGGTTGAAAAAGTTCATGAATTTCATCGGCGAGGGAGTTCCGCCGGCGGAGCTGTTCCTGCATGAAATCCGCCGTGTCACCACCCGCCACGATTTTTTCCAGGTGTGCGAAGCCTTTCTCGATCACGACCGCCCCATGTCCTTGGAACCCGGAGAGGCTCAATTGGCAGCGGCGCTCACCAAGGGAAGCCAGGATTACTGTAGCTGAAGGTCATCTCCCCGCTCCTGAAACTCTTGTAGTTTTTGATGTGCCAGTCGGCGAACAAAACATTGACCCTGTTGTTATGCGTGGGAGAAGGCAAGCTGAAGAGCACGTCAACATCATTGTTGTTGATATCGGCGTTGTTGGTATAGGACGGATAATTGCAATCGCCCGATAGCACGTAAAAGGACGGGTAGACGATGCTGCGCAGACTGACACTGGCCGGCGTCCAACTGTTGGACGAGTTCAAATCGAAGGCAAAAGCGACGGACCCCATGAAGTAATTGCAACCGGAACGCCTGTAATAAGCGTTGAAACCCGGACAGCGGAGAATGTTGGTGTTATTGCCATAGTAAGGCGCCAAAGCCCGCGTCCAGGGGACGGGACTGTTGGTCCAAATGCCCGCGTTGGGATCGCCAATGCGGGCGCTGGAAAGGGGCAGACGGTCCTCACTATCGTCCCCGTACATGAACAGGGCCAGGCCGATCTGGTGGAGGTTTTGGGCGCAATAGATGGCCACCCCTTTCTCCTTCGCCTTGCCCAGCGCCGGCAGCAGCATGCTGGCCAGAATCGAAATGATGGCGATGACCACCAACAACTCGATCAGGGTGAATCCTCCTCTAATTCTTTTCAATGCGTCACCTCGTTGTCTCACTCCAATATAGCCTCACGATTTAAAGATAGCCAGAAAATTATCACACCGGGGCTTATTTCTGTTTCGCCGCCCGGGCCTCCACCTTGGCGATCGTGTCCTCCAAAATGACCCTTTGATCCTTGTCCAATTTCACCCGGTAGGCCAGCATTTTCAACGGCTTGACCGCCGCGACGTAATTGCTTTGGTCAATCGCCCTCAACCCTTGTTCCAGGCAATCCTTGGTGTCGCTGGAGGCCGATTGAAACGCCACCCGCACCTTGTTGGTGTCAATTTTCTTGTTGGAACAGCCCACCGCCGCCAGGCACGCCAAGCCGGTCATGGCGAAAAGAAGAATCAGCCGTTTTTTCATCGCGCCCATCAATGTAACACATCCTTTCGCTTTGTCTGTCATTTTAATTGGTTGAGACTGAGTCTCAGTTGTGCCAGGCTGCCGCCGATGATGGCATCATTACGGGCCAAGAGCATAAAAGCCCCGCACGGGCGCGACGGCCTGGCCTTCAGCGAAATGGATGTCTGGAAACCCTTCGGCCAGGGCTGGCGCGCGCTGCACGGCGGTTTTCGCCACGCCGGTTACAGCGTGGAATGGCACGATTTTGCGGCGGCGAATCCGCTGGAGTGGTCCAGATCGTTTCATCCGGCCTCCCTGGAGATTTGTCTCAATCTGTCCGGCAATGCCGACGTTCGCGCGGCAGGCGAAACGCTTGAATTGGCCCCGCTCACGGCCGGCTTCTACGCGCAACACGATGCCTCTTTGTCGGCTTGCCGGCGCCGCGGTGAGCGGCATCAATTCATCACCGTCGAGCTTTCGCTGCCCTTTTTGGAACGCCATCTGGCCGCCAGTGAAGAGGGACTTCATCCGCGCCTGAGCCGGTTCCTGGACGGTCGCCGCCGCGCGCCGGGGATGGTTTCCGAACCCATCCGATTGAGCCATGATCAGCAGCAACTGGTTCTGAATATGCAGCGTCCGCCCGTTTCCCGGGCGGCGCAGCGTCTTTGGTATCAGGCAAAAGTCCTGGAAGTGGTGGCGACGTTTCTTTATCAACCGTTGACGGGCGGGGAGTTGTTTTGCCAGCGCCAGCATCACTTGAACCGGCAACGGGTGCAAAAGGTCCTGGCCATTCTCACGGAAAACCTGGCCCAACCGCCCAGCCTGGAGGAATTGGGGCGCCGGGTCGGGTGCAGCCACTTTTATCTCAGCCGGATTTTTACCCGGCAAGCCGGCAAGACCATCTCGGCTACCCTGCGCGACTTGCGCATGGAGCGCGCCGCGTGCCTCTTGCGCGAAGGCCGCATGAACGTGACCGAAGCCGCCCTGGAAGTCGGTTATTCCAGCCTGAGCCATTTCAGCACCGCCTTCCGCGAAGTCATCGGTTGCTGTCCCGGCCTTTATCCCTTGATGCCGCGCGGGAAGAAGCTCCCATGAGCTGGGGAGCGCAAGCGACCGCTAAAGAATCGCAATCCACCGGAAGCGGGCCAGGCGGGCTTCCGGCAGCCTTTTCCCGCTATGAAGAAGCAAGAAGTTGGGACTCTGAACGGCACGCGCCTCGGAGACCCGCTCATTCGCCCGGTCCATCAGAGTCGGGCGGCAGCGGCGAGGCTTTTCATCGAGCCGGACAAAAATGATTTGACTTTAAATGTTTTAAGTGTAATAATTTATGTTGTGTGGCATAATATCAGACGGTGGACCCCTTTGTTGGGGGCGTTGGTGCCTTGGTTTTTTGCCGGCATAGCCGCCGGCCAATCGCCGGCCCCGCCTGTCGCTCTGGCGGCCTCCGGCGCGCTCACCAATTCTCCGGCAAGCCTCAACACCGTGGTCGTCACGGCCGATTTGGACGCCGCCCGCGAGCAAATCGCCCCCAGCCTGGGGGCGGTGACCTACACGATTGGCCCGAGCCAGATTCAGTCCATGGGCCAGGGCGAAAACGCCTCTTTTCAGCAGGTGATCCTCCAAGCCCCCGGCGTCGTGCAGGAGGAATTCGGGGAGGTGCATGTCCGTGGCGATCATGGCGACCTGCAATATCGCGTCAATGGCGTTTTGCTGCCGGAGAGTCTTAATGGGTTTGGGCAGGAAATTGACACGCACCTGATCCATTCGGTCACTCTGATCACGGGAACCATGCCCGCCCAGTTTGGGGACCGCACCGCTGGAATTTTTGATGTCACGACCAAGACGGGTTCTCAACTCAACGGCGCTGAATTGTCGCTCTATGGCGGCAGTTACGATACCTTCAATCCCTCCTTCCAATGGGGCGGCACGACGAGCAATCTGGACTACTTTGTCTCCGGCTCCTATTTGCACGACAACCATGGCATTGACAACACGACCGCCGGCCCCATTCCGCTGCATGATGTGACGGATCAGGAAAAGTTTTTTGGTTATTTTTCCCATCACTTGGACCAAACCAGCCGGCTGACCTTGCTTCTGAGCAGTTCCGACGCGGGCTTTCAAATCCCCGACACGGCGGGGGTTGCGCCAATCTATCAGTTGGCCAACAGCCCTCCGGCCAACTCGGCCGCGGCCAACAATTACCAGACCGAGCAGAATTATTACGCGGTGCTTGCGTATCAGAAATCCGCGGGCAACCTTCTCTCCCAAATCTCCATTCTGACCCGATATACGGACATCCGTTTTACTCCTGACCCGATCCAAGGCCTTCTTCTAGCCGGCAACGCGGCGCAGGTGGAGAACAGTGATTGGGCCAACGGCCTGCAGGCGGATGCGTCTTACGAATTGGGCGATCACCATACCCTCCGCGCCGGGATGCTGGCCACTTATGACCTCGAACGCCTCGACACATCGTCCGCTGTCTTTCCCTCCACTTCACAATTCACTGCCAGCCCGGCCACCGAGACCCTGCCCCTGCTCGGCGGCCCGGCGCCCCTGCCCGGCAACCCGCCCCAATCGTCAAGCACTCCATTTGCGATTACCGCCAACGGCGGAAACAGCGGGTTGACCTCCGGCCTTTACTTCCAGGACCAGTGGCGTTTGACGGATCACCTCACGCTGAATTATGGCGCGCGTTACGATCTCTTTGACGTTTCGTTTGACAATGAGTGGCAAATCAGTCCGCGGGCCAACCTCGTCTGGCAGATCAACGATGCCACCACCGCCCACGTCGGCTATGCGCGCTACTTTATGCCCCCCACGTTGCAATATGTTCATCCGTCAACTGTCAAGGAATTTGAATATACGACCGACGCCCCGTTCAATGAGCGGGACGATCCTCAAAAAGTCGAACGTGACAACTACTTTGACATGGGCCTCTCGCGGCAAATCACCCCGGCCTGGCAGATTACCGGGGACACGTTCTGCAAGCTGGCCAAAAACCTGCTCGACGACGGCCAGTTTGGCAGCGCGGTCATCCTCGACAATTTTAATTACTCCTCCGGCACGGTTTATGGCGCCGAGTTGAGCAGCACTTACAAAAAAGGACCCTTCTCCGCCTATGGGAATTATTCGTACGTGCAAACATGGGTGCGCGACATTGATTCGGTTGAAAATGAATTTCCGAACAACGAGTTGGGATACCTGACCACGAACCACATGCAACTGGACCACCAGGGGCGCTTCACCGGGTCCGGCGGTGTTTCTTATGAACCGCTCAAGAACCTCCGCGCTTACGCGGACTTCCTCTACGGTTCCGGCCTGCGCGCGGGTTTTGCCAACATGGAAGAATTGAGCCCTTATTGCCCGGTGAATCTGGGCCTCGAATACGCATGGAACATACACGCCGTAGGCATCCGCCAACTCAAGCTCCGTTTCGACTGCCTGAATGTGCTGGACGAACCTTACGAGTTGCGCAACGGCACCGGCGTCGGCATCGCCGCCCCGGCCTACGGCCCGCGCCGCGCCTTCTACGGCGGCCTGACCGCCGCCTGGTAAGTCCACTATTCCTACATCTGCGCCAACGTCGGGAGCAGACCCGGCGACCCGGGCCGCCCGGACATCAATTGGACTTTCAACGGCCAGCCCGTGCCTTGAATGGAGCGCCCATTGGCGGGCGATTGATTCGAGAACTTCCCACGGCGCGACGGTGGCTCCCGCGCCGCCAAAATGAATCCCGCCATTTTGCGCTTTTTGAGCTTGTATTAAGGCCGAAACATTGTCTTATTCATAAAAGTGTGATGAATTCCGTCACCTTATGTCGTGCCAGATGCGGCACGGCCGCTGTTGGTCTCGCCGCCGTCATCTCGGCCGGCGCGCAGGAGGTTGTGCCGCCGGCCGCCATCAATTCCCCGTCAGGCGAGCCGCGGTGGAACTGGCACGTCCAGAATACGGATATTATGCAGGGCGATCCCGGCTTTCCGGCCCAGTATTCAGGGCCAAACAGCCTCAACAGCAAGGGTGAGACTCGGGAAACAGTGACGTTGGATTTGTATGCCGGCGTGCGGTTGTGGCGCGGGGCCGAGGCGCACGTGGACGGACTGATGTGGCAGGGCTTGGGATTGAGCAGGACGCTGGGCATCGAGGCCTTTCCCAATGGCGACGGCTACAAAGCAGGCACCGAAATTCCAAACTTTACGTTTGCGCACCTGTTCGTGCGCCAGACCTTTGGCCTTGGCGGCGAGCAGGAGGACCTGCCCGAGGACCCGCTCACTCTGCCTGGAAAAGAGGATGTTTCCCGGCTCACGTTGACCCTGGGCCGGTTCACCCCGCAAGACATTGTTGACAACAACGCCTATGCCCACGACCCGCACACACAGTTCATGAATTGGGCTCTCATGGCCAACGGCACCTTTGATTACGGGCAGGATACCGTCGGATACACCACCGGATTGGCCCTGGAATTGAATCAGCCGAAATGGGCTTTGCGCTACACCTTCTTTCAAATGCCGCAGGTCAAAAATGGGTTCACCGCCGACGATCAGGTCCTCATGTGGCCCAACCGCGGAGCCGCCGGCCCTTTCTTGCGTTCCTGGGCCATGGCGGCGGAATTTGAGCGCCGTTACAGTGTCAACAACCATCCGGGAACCATTCGCTTCCTGGCGTGGCTCGACGAAGCTGACTTTGCCAGCTACGAAGCGGCCATTCCCATCCTGAAGGCTGAGGGCGTGGGAGCGGACATCTCCGCGGCGCGCGCCTACCGCTACAAATATGGCTTTGGGTTGAGCTGGGAACAGGAAGTGGCCAGGAACGCCGGCCTGTTCTCGCGCCTGGGCTGGACCGACGGCCACGAAGAAACCTGGACGTTCACTGATGCGGATTACTCGGCGTCACTGGGCCTGAGCGTCAAAGGCGAAGCCTGGAATCGCCGCGACGACACTTTCGGCCTGGCCGGCGTCCTGAGCGGCGCTTCGCGCGCCAACCAGCAATTCCTGGAGGCCGGCGGCACGGACATTCTCTCCGGCGACGGCGCGCTCAACTACGGCCTGGAAAAGGCGATGGAGACCTACTACGATTTTCAAGTCTGGAAGAGCCTGCATGTGACTGCGGATTATCAATTCATCATTGACCCCGCCTTCAATCGCGCCCGCGGCCCCGTCTCGGTCCTGGCCGGACGAATTCACTGGGATTTCTGAAAGAACATGGAAGCCATCATTTACACGTCTCGACAAATCGTGTAGGATGGGGCCGTGAAAAAGAATCTTGGATGGCCCTTGCTGCTGTTGCTGGTCTTCGCCCTGAGCCGCTGGCCCGGCCTGATGCCGCCCAATTTCAGCGCGGCCTATGCGATTGTCTTCTGCGCCGGCCTCTATGTGCCGGGTGTCGCGGGCTGGATCATCCCGCTGGCCGTGCTGGCCGGCAGCGATCTGGTCATCAGCCTGGTCTTTTATCCGCACTTCTCCTGGACGGGCTTTTTGCTCAATCAAGCCCCCAATTACCTGGCTTACGCCGGCCTCATCGCCCTGGGCCGTTCCCTGGGCGGCAAAAAACCGTGGTGGCTCCTGTTGGCCGGGGGCCTGATCGGCGCGATGCTCTTCTACCTGGTGACCAACTCGTTTGCCTGGCTGTTATTGCCTTACGCCAAAACTTTGGCCGGCTGGCTCCAGGCCCTGACCCTCGGCCAGCCCGGCCATCCGCAGACCTGGGAGTTCTTTCGCAACACCCTTTCCAGCGGCGGCCTCTTCACCGGCCTGTTTGTCGGCGCGATGAAGGCGACCCAGGCGGAGGAAGAAGAGGAGGAGGAAGAAAGCGAAGAAGAGGCCGAGCCATCGGCCGAGGAACCCAAACCCGCCGAGGCGGACCCGTAAAGGCCCATGCAAAAACAAGATCCGATAATCAGGCGCAATTCCAACATCATCGGCGTGGCGCTCTGAAAGCGCGTTCTTTGAAGACCATTGACAATTGGTCATTGAAAATTTGTAATTGACAATTGAGGGGGAATTCAATGACCAATGACCCATTCTCAATGATCAATTCTCAATCAACGCTTGCAGGTTCTGATGCGTTCCCAGACCGCCTTGTTCGAAAGGTTACTGGTAAAATCGGAAGTCATTTTTGCACCCGCTCCAAGGGCGGCAGAACGATCGGCCCCGACCATCAGAGCCTCTCATGGTATTCCTGGAGGGTCTTGGTCGTGTAGCCGTTTTTCTTCAGGGCGGCAATGCCCAGGGCGGCGGCGCGCGCCCCGCTGAGCGTCGTCATGATCGGCGTGCCCGTATAGACGGCGGTCGTGCGGATTTTGACTTCATCGGCCCGCGGCGTCTGGCCGGCCGGGGTGTTGATGACCAGTTGAATCTCCCGGTTCTTCAACAAGTCCAGACTGTTGGGCCGCCCTTCGGACAGTTTGGACACGCGCGAAACTTTCAAGCCCGCCTCCGCCAGCACCCGCGCCGTCCCGTCGGTCGAGACGGTCTCAAAGCCCATCTCGGCGAATTGCCGCGCGATGCCCGCCACTTCCTTTTTGTCCGCGTCGCTCACGCTGATGAACACCCGCCCCTGCAAGGGCAGCGGTGCGTTGGCGGCCATTTGCGACTTGGCGTAGGCGATGCCCAGATCGGCGTCCAAGCCCATCACTTCGCCGGTCGAACGCATCTCCGGGGACAGCAGGATGTCCTGGCCGAGGAAGCGGTTGAAGGGAAAGACGGATTCCTTGACGGCCCAGTACGGGGGCCAAATCTCCCGCGTCAGGCCCAATTCGGGGAGCTTCTTGCCGGTCATCACTTTGGCCGCCAGCTTGGCCAGCGGCACGCCAATGGCCTTGCTGACAAAGGGCACCGTGCGCGAGGCCCGCGGATTGACCTCCAGCACGTACACTTTCTCGCCCTTGACGGCGTATTGCACGTTCATCAGGCCGATGACGCGCAATTCCCGCGCCATCGCATGGGTGTATTCGCGCATCGTCTCGATGACCCGGCCCGAAAGCGTGTGCGGCGGCAGCACCATTGCCGCGTCGCCCGAATGCACCCCCGCAAACTCAATATGCTCCAAAAAACCACCAATCACGATGGCCCCCTGCCCGCTCTCGGAATAATGCCCCACGTCGGCGATGCAATCCACGTCCACTTCCGTCGCGTCCTCCAAAAATTTATCCACCAGGACGGGCCGTTCGGGCGAGGCCTCGACGGCAAAGCGCATGTAATGGCACAGCTCCGCGTCGGAATAAACGATCTGCATCGCCCGGCCGCCCAGCACGAAGGACGGCCGCACCAGCACCGGGTAACCCAGACCCCGCGCCGCCTCCATCGCCTCGGCTTCGTTGGTGGCCAGCCCGTTGGGCGGCTGCGGGATGCCCAGCTTGTTGAGCATGGCGGCAAAAAGCTTGCGGTCCTCGGCGATCTCGATGCTTTGCGGCGAAGTGCCGATGATGTTGACGCCGTTTTTCTGCAAGCCCAGCGCCAGGTTCAAGGGCGTCTGCCCGCCGAACTGCGCGATGGCGCCCCAGCATTTCTCCCGTTCGTAAATGTGCAGCACGTCCTCCAGCGTCAGCGGCTCGAAGAACAATTTGTCGCTCGTGTCGTAATCGGTGGACACAGTCTCCGGATTGGAATTGACCATCAACGTTTCAAATCCGTCCTCCTTCAGGGCGAAGGCGGCGTGGACGCAGCAGTAATCGAACTCGATGCCCTGGCCGATGCGGTTGGGGCCGCCGCCCAGGATCATGACTTTGCGCTTGTCGCTGGGTTTGGTTTCGTCGTCCCCGCAATCGTAGGTCGAATAATAGTACGGCGTGTAGGCCTCGAACTCGGCCGCGCAGGTGTCCACCAACCGGTAGCTGGGAATCAGGCCCCACTGCCGGCGCAAGGCGCGCACATCCTCTTCGGAACTTCCGGTCAAGTGGGCGATTTGGCGGTCGGAAAATCCGAGGGATTTTGCTTTGGCCAGCAGTTCGCGATTCATTCTTGCGATAAAAACCGCGCCCAGTAAGCCTGAGCCAACCGCCGCTGGCAAGGCCGGAGTTTCTTCCTCCTTTGCGGGAGCCTGGTGATCACGAAGCGCGGGAAAAGGTGGCAGCGGCGTCCCGCCGCTGTTCCTTCGGGCAACGTGCCCGCCACCGCCGCAATCGCGCACGGCAGGGCGAAACTCCGTTGAGCCGTTATTCGATTTCGGCGAGCGGAAGGGGTGGACGTGATAAAAGTGGGGGCCTGGCAAGTCTCGGACGGCTCGGGGGCCTTTGTCCCCAAGGGACATCCTGACAATAGCCCGGCGTTTCAACGCCGGGGGATCAAATTTGGATTGCACAAGTCCCGCAGGGACGGCCGACCATCACGCCGGTCCTACGTCAACCCCTCAAACACACCGTGCAAGCCCCGTCAGGGACGAAAGAAAAACGCACTCGTTCAATTCTCTTTCATCGCCGGGTTGCCGATTATTGCCCAACGCCAACGCGGCGCACGGATTCGGCCGTCACCGTCGTTCTTGACACCTGCATCGCAGGAGGTATCAAAAGTGAGGACTGCAACGCGCAAACTGCAAAGGAGCTTATGAGTTTACAAGGGCAAAAGAACAGCCTTGACATGGCCGAGGTTCGCAAACGATACGGGTAGGAGGCTCCCCGCAAGGATAATGTGCTGATACTATTATTTTCCCTTCACGATCTGGCCCTTCTTCGATGTGCAACTCCCCCTCAATTTTACGGCCTGTTTCGTCTTTCACCGTAACCTGTTTGTTCTCGATTTCCTTGAAATGATCGAGCTTTGTCGAAACTCGCTGTCGATTTGCGTTCATTTTCGTTTTCCATTCTTTGCATCTTTCGTAATTTGAATGCGCACAGACGTAACCGCCGGCTTCGATGATGCACGCTGTAATTCACTTGCAGCCCGCCTGCCGCAAGTGTGAAAACCCCCACGCTTCGGGAGACAGCTTTCGCCTTTCCCGCAATACGCGGCCTGCCCACGCCTACGTCCGACTAATCTTGCGAGAGCCGCTTTTTTTGAAGCACGAACGGCGGCGTCAATCGCCAGTTTGGTGTTTACAATACTAAATCTTGTTGAGCCGTGATGATGGTTGTTCATTTTCATTGGCATAATATCCTCCCGATAACAAATGGTGGCATCCCGTGAAAATACGGAAGGCAGAGGTAGGGAAGCAGGCCGTCCACGATTCCCTCGAATTTCTTTGCTTTATCGCCCATTGAAATGATGTTTAATCCCAAGCCGCCTTCTTCCTGGCCGGTCGCAGCCTCTTCCTGGACAATGGAAAAACCGTGCGTCGGATAATTCTCAACCAATTGTTTTGCAATTCGCCGCTCATCCCCTTGGTGGTTCTTCGCCAACAGGCGCACGGCGTATTCTTCCGCCACTCGCAATTCTCTGGATTTCAATGTATAATCCACTATGTCAATTCTCTCTAATAATGGACGCATGAACTGAGTGACATAATTCATCACATGAGGCAACAAAACGTCTGTGCGTTTTTCTGTGGCATCCTGCATTATTCGCAACACCTGATCCGCTGCAGCCATGCCAAATGCGTTTAGGCATTCCAATGATTGGACGGCATCAAGGGCAGAGCCGTATTCCTCTTTTTGCGAATCGAACATCTGAACGTCCAATGGCCCCAATTCTGCGTTAGGGCCGAGAATGATCTGCTTTGCGCAGAGAGCCATCAATGTAGCCGCGCTCTTGGCTCGCTGTGGAATAATGGCGGTGACATTGTTTCCTGATCGACGCTGGAGCAAGCGGCCAATGCGATATGCAGTGTGCGCATCTCCGCCTATGGATTCAATTAAAAGGCCGACCGGCTTTCCTTGAGGCATCTTCAAATACTCGCGCTCAAATGCCAGAAATAATTGATTCTCAATTTGCCCGGCACCAAGGCCGCAATTAGGGCATGACGGCTGCACAACAAGCCAAATTGGAAAGCCTCCAAGCATCTTCTCAAGTGCAAGGATTCCTTTAGCAAATTGAACCGGCAATGGGGCCATCTTGCCCGGAAAGACGGTTGCGTAATAGGCACTCGGCTTCGTATGCTTCGATTTTGATTTGGGTTTTTGCGTGGATGCCGCGTGGCCCCTGCCGCCATTGCCGGCCAACTTTGGAGCCTCGCCGACACCCTCGATGTTCCCGCGTTTGATAGTCGCTGGCATAAGCAGGCTAAAGTCTGCCCTGTCCGGCAACGGATGTCCAGCAAATCCGATTCGGCACAAATTCAGTGCGTGATTTTCACGCATATTCATCCTTGGGTAACAATGTATGTAATTCCCCTTTTTAAGCTCTTGCGCTTTCCGTTCCCGCCTGGGAATTCGCTGGGCGGTTAGCAGCCAGGCGCATTGCTTCAGTTTTAGCCTTCATCCTTCATCCTTTAGCCTTTAGCGTTCTTCTTCTAGCCTTCTTTTCACATCGGCCAGTCTTTGGCCCGGAACGTCCCCACCCCAAAACTCCCTATGCTCGGATGAATCTTCACCGACGCGCTGCTGATCCGCAGGACCCGGCCATCGCCCGCCGCCCGCAACGCCAGCGCCAGCGCCGTGCAGCGGTCGGCGTGGCCGTCCGCATTGTGCGGCGCGCGGTAGGTGATCTGGCCCGTCGCGCTGCTTGCGCGGTTGACCGAGTGCAGGTCTTCCCGAATCACCCGGTTGACCGGCACCCGCACCCCGCGCTTTTCAAAAGCCATCCGCAGCTTGGAAAAAACTTCCAGCTTGAGCGCGTTGGTGAAATGGCACAGTTCGATCTTGCCGAACCGGTGCTTTTCCGCGTCCCATTCCCCGAATTCCTTGGCCAGATAATCGCCCAAACCAATGCCCACCCCGGTGTAATCCAGGCAGACCCGCCGCATCTGCCGCAGACGCGGACGCAGTTGTTCCACCTGTTCGGGCGTGGGCGTCCGGTCCATCTCCAGCACTTCGACCGTTTGCTGCACGTCCCCCACTTGTTTGAGCGTCCAGGCCACCGTCAGGTCGTGCCGCCGCCCGAAGTCAATGCCCATGACTAGCGGAAACGCGGGCCTCGTCTGCCAGAATTGGAACGGGACCGATGCGGTGGCCTCCAGGCTCTCGCAGGGGGCGATCAACTCGTAGGGCAGCAGCGTGGATTGCACGTCCAGAAACTGGCACTCAAACTCTTGCGCCCAGCCCTCCGGATCGTCCATCGCCGCCCTGAGTTCCTCAATATTGGCCGGCAGCCCGTCAGCCACCGCCGCGTGGATGTCAACAAAATGGCAACTCCATTTTGCCCCGGAATTTTCGACAGGATTAACAGGATTGACAGCCCCGAAAGCTTTCGGGGCATCCTGTTCATCCTGTTCATCCTGTCCAATTCCTTTTGACCGGTAATTCTTCACCCACAAATCATGCGCCAGGTTGCCGATGCCGTTGGGCGTGGTGATCAGCCGCACTTTCTTTATCCCGCCCAACTCGTTGCCCACGCTGGGCAGCATCGCCCGCCACGTCGCCTCAGGCTGCTCAAAAAAGGCAAACTCCGTCAGCAAGACGTTGGCCGGGTAGCCCCGCACCGTGTCGGGTTTGCCGGGCACGGCGATGACCCGGCTCCCATGCGGAAAGGTGATCGTGGCCGATTTGAGCAGGCTCTCCCCGCCCGCCTCCCGCAATTCTTCATCCTTGGCAATCGTGATCTTGAATATTTCGGCCCATTGCTTCCACTTCCGCAGCGATTCCAGCGACTGCCGCTCGCTGGGCGCGGCGATGAGCCAGTCAATTCTTCGCCCGGCCCCTTCGGCCAGGGCGCAATCGGCCATGCCCTCAAAGCCGGCTGAAAAATCCTTCCCGACTTGGCGGGCCATCAGCCCGAACTTCCAGCGCGAGCCGTCGCCCGCCCAACGCCGCTGGTAGGGCAAAAGTCGGTCGCGTAATTTAAAGGTTGTTTGGGCCTGCTTGGGCCATGCTTGGTTTTTTATCGTTCTCATCAAGGAGGGTGTTTTTGCGAGACTCCGTCGAGCCCTGACTCGATTGCGCCCTGATTCGATTGATCCCCCTCGGTAGGGCGAGACTCCGTCGAGCCCTGGTTCGATTGCCCCACGCCCTGCGCCGGGCCTCCATCCGTCGGAGACTCCGTCGAGCCCTGATTCGCTTGCGCTGGGCCATTCGACGAGCGGGCACCCTCACCCTCCCTGTTGCCATTTCCCTCTCCCGCTTGCGGGAGAGGGTCAGGGTGAGGGTTGTCGTGATTCGCTTGCGCCGGGGACGCCAGGGCGGCTTTGCGGCGGCGAAGTTCCTCCCGCACCAGCCGCTCCACCTCCTCCTGCTCCGTCATTTCCGCCGCGCCCTCCCCTTCCCATTGTTTTGTGAAATTATTCCAGTGCGGCCCGCCCAGGCCAAAGGTCTGCCTGAAGCGCTCCTGCATCTCCTGTGAGCACAGAGGACTCCCCTCCGCCTCCTTTTTGGGGAAAAGTTTGTCCCGCTCCAGCCGCAGCTTCTCCGCATAAAACTCGCCCCGCCGCAAAAGGACCAGCGACCAGACCAGTTGCCGCCACGCGGCGGATTTGAGCGGTCCCTCCGGCATCTCATCAAATTTCCGCAGCTCCACCACCATGCGCGCCGTGACCACCAGGGCAAGCTGGCCGGTCAGGGCCTCGCGCTCCGCCGGCTCAATATTCCGGCAGGCCGCCAGCATGATGGCAATGGCCTCCTTGGTTTGCTCATTCTCCAGCCAGCCCGCATAACCCCCGTGCCGCCAGCGGGAAATGTTCTCTTTCGTAATCGGCGTGCCCGCGAAGCGCTTTCGCAGGATGTCGCGCACCGCTCGCAAAGAGTTCAGCCACGTCAGGATTTCCGCGCCGGGCAGGCCGTCCCGCAGCCGCTCGTTGAGCGCCTCGCGCACCGCGTGCGGCAGCCGGGCGATTTTCCCTTTGCGCGCGCGCCCCGATAACGCCGCCGCCGCGGGGTCTGGAAACGCCGCGCCGTCCGCCGTGGCGGCCGCGGCCCGCTTTGCATCCATGCAAGCTTTCATCCCCGCATCATAGCATACAAAAAAAAGAATATCAACAAATATATTTGCAAAACCACTAAATCGTGGTATATATGCCGCATATCCCGCAAGGGAATGTTCTTTGACATAGGGCGGACGGCCCGCCCGTTTGAAATTGGGGAGCGCGACCGTCCCGGGGAGCATACGCGCCTCGCGTGTCCCAGTCGGCGCCCCCGCCGGCCAGTTTCCCGCCCGCGCATGCGAAATGCGGCCCCGGCCAATGATGACCCTCACCCGGCCTGACGGCCACCCTCTCCCATTCGATGGGAGAGGGCGGGGTGAGGGCATCTTTGCCTTGTCCCAAATCCTCGTCTAAGGAGCCGTCAGGAAATAACATTTACAAATATGACGCCGGGATTTTGGCGGCCGGCAAGGCGCGACGAAGGAGAATATCCCTCGTGGATCTTCGACTCAGGAGCAACGCCGCCAGCCGCCAAAAGACCAAGTCAGATTGTAAATGTTATTTTTTGACGGCTCCTAAGTGCTCATCAGCACAAAGCCTCCGACGGGTGGCAAAAACGGCCGAAGAGACCCAACCCAAGGGCGCATGAGTTGCCGGTAGTTGCCGGTAGTTGCAGGTAGTTGCAGGTTGGCGCTTATCGCAAAAGGCGGCCAATCGCCCACAAGTCCCCGACGCCGGGGCTTCCGCCGCGAGTTTTTGATGAGGTTCGATCCGCGTTTCCGGCCCGGTTTGACAACCAGGTCGTTGCCGGCCGACCTCAGAGATCTCGCGTGCGGCGCTCGGCGCCCTCGCCGACCGCATTGGGACGGTGGGGGAGAAATACTCGTGTTTTTCCAGCTTTCACGCGTTCTGTTCTTCGCGGCGAGGCGCCACGAAAAGCACGCGGGGGCGCGTGCGCTCCTCATTTTTCGGACACGCTCTTGGAATTTTCCACCGCAAAAAATTTCTTGCCCTTGGCGCGGATTGGGACAATATGCTTCCCGTACGAATTATACACGGCGTCATAACTTATTGCGGGTCACGGCGGGCAGAGGACTGCCCGCCCTACCGCAAATCGGGTAGGGCGCGCACTCCGTGCGCGCCGAAGGCGCAAATACTTATGACGCTGGGTGTAGACGAACACCTTTTTTCTCATGGCACGGATTTTTAACAATATCGTCGAAACCGTCGGCGGCACACCCCTGGTCCGCCTGAATCGAGTCGCGGCGGGGGTCGAGGCCACCGTCCTGCTCAAGTGCGAGTTTTTCAATCCGCTGGGCAGCGTCAAGGACCGCATCGGCCTGGCGATGATCGAGGACGCCGAACGGCGGGGCGTGCTCAAGAAGGAGACCGTCATCATCGAGCCGACCAGCGGCAATACCGGCATCGCCCTGGCCTTCGTCGCCGCGGCCAAGGGATACCAATTGATCCTGACCATGCCCGATACCATGTCCGTGGAACGGCGGACCCTGCTGGCGATGCTCGGGGCCAAAGTGGTGCTTACCCCCGGCAGCGAAGGGATGAAGGGTGCCATCGCCCGCGCCGAAGAACTGGCCCGCCAGACGCCCCAGGCCTGGATCCCCCAGCAGTTCGACAATCCGGCCAACCCGGAAATCCACCGCAAGACCACGGCGGAAGAGATTTGGAACGATACCGATGGCAAGGTGGACATCCTCGTGGCGGCCGTCGGCACCGGCGGCACCATCACGGGCTGCGTCGAAGTGCTCAAGGCGCGCAAGCCCTCCTTTGAGGCCATCGCGGTCGAGCCGAAGGATTCGCCGGTCATCTCGCAATGCCTGGCCGGACAGCCCTTGAAGCCGGGGCCGCACAAGATTCAAGGCACCGGCGCGGGGTTCATCCCCAAAAATTTGCATCTCAAGGACAGCAAGGGCCATCCGCAGATCGTCGAATGTGTCCAAGTCAGCAACGACGACGCCTTTATCATGGCGCGGCGGCTGGCCAAGGAGGAGGGGCTGCTGGTGGGCATTTCCACCGGCGCCAACGTCGCCGCGGCCCTTCAGGTGGCCGGCCGGCCGGAGAACAAGGGCAAGATGATCGTCACAATAGCCTGCTCGACCGGGGAACGTTACCTGAGCACGCCCCTGGCGGCGGAAGCCAGGGCCGAGGTCGGGGGCTAAAAAAAGTAGTTGCAATAATGGCTGTTTGGCCTAAATTGCCGCTGTTTGAAGGTCTGACCGGGAGCGCGGGGCCGGGTTCAATGGCGGGTGCGCGACGGTCCTCCAAAAATTCGAAGTTCTGACGAAAGTGATTTTTCGGGGCAGTTCAGGCAAGGCCTTCACAGGTTTACATTACAATTCATTTTATGAGCACAGCGCCCAGCGCCACCACCGCCGACAACGGGTCGGGCTATCTTGAAATCTCCGAAAAGGGATTTGGTTTTCTCCGCACCCGCGAGAACAATTATCATCCCAAGCCGAGCGACATCTTCGTGACCCCCGACACCATCAAACGCAACTTCCTGCGCGAGGGGTGCCTGGTGTCGGGGGCCACGCAGCCGCCCCATCGCGGCAACAGCCCCCAGCTCAAAACGGTGGAAAAGATCAACGACCAGCCCTTCGAGGCCTACACCAAATCGGTCCGTTTCGAGAACCTGACCACCATTGATCCCATCGAAAAAATCAATTTGGAGACCTCGCCCGATTTGCTCGAAACCCGCATCATTGACCTCGTCACCCCCATCGGCAAGGGCACCCGCGGCCTCATCGTCGCCCCGCCGCGCACGGGCAAGACCACCATCCTCAAGCAGATCGCCAATGCCGTCTCGGCCAATCACCCCGAAATCTACGCCATGGTCCTCCTGATTGACGAGCGGCCCGAGGAAGTCACCGATTTCCAACGCTCCGTCAAGGCCGAAGTCGTCGCCTCCTCCAACGACCAGGACCTGGAAACCCACGTCCGCCTCTCCCGCTTCATGATCGAACGCTGCCGCCGCATGGTCGAAAGCGGGCGCGACGTTTTTGTCCTCCTGGATTCCATCACCCGCGTCGCGCGCGCCTACAACAGCGTCCATGGGGGCAGCGGCCGCACCATGACCGGCGGCGTGGACGCCCGCGCGCTGGAGATCCCGCGCAAAATGTTCGCCTCCGCCCGCAAGATCGAAGAGGGCGGCTCGCTGACCATCATCGCCACTGCCCTGGTGGACACCGGCTCGCGCATGGACGAATTGATTTTCCAGGAGTTCAAGGGCACCGGAAACATGGAGCTAATCCTGGAGCGCAAGCTCTCCGACCGCCGCCTCTTCCCAGCCCTGGACATCCCCAAGAGCGGCACGCGCAAGGAGGAGAAATTGTTCCCCGCCAAAAACATCGAGTCCATTCGCAAGCTGCGCCGCATGATGGTTGACCTCAACCCGATCGAGGCGATGGAGACCCTCCAAGCGGCGCTCAAGAAGCACAAGACCAACGACGAGTTGCTCTCCAAGATCACTTAATTTGGAATTTCAAATTTGAAGTTTGAGATTTCAAGTCCTCCGGCTTGTGAAGCCGAAAGCTCAAAAGACCCTCCATTCCCGCCCGCCCTTGGAGCGGATGCTTCGCATTCATCAAGCCGTTCAATCGGGCCGCTATCCCAACGCCGTCAGCCTGGCCGCCGATCTGGAGGTCAGCACCAAATCCATTCACCGCGATCTGGAATTCATGCGCGACCGGCTGGAATTGCCGCTCGAGTACCAAGCCGCCCGCAACGGCTATCATTACACGGAGGAAGTCGGCAATTTCCCCACCCTGCAAATCACCGAGGGCGAATTGTTGGCGCTGCTCGTGGCGGAAAAGGCGCTCCAACAATACCGCGGCACGGCCTTCGAGCGCCCGCTGGTCAGCGCCTTCAAGAAAATGGCCGCCTCCCTGCCCGACACCATCTCGCTGAACATCGCCGAATGGGAGCAGACCATCTCCTTCCGCACGCGGGCCGAGCCAATCCTGAACCTGGAGATTTTCGACGCCCTCTCCAAGGCGGCCGGCCAGCGCCGCCAATTGCGCCTGACCTATCGCAAACCCGGCCAGCGCGCCACTGAAGAGCGGGTGGTGGACCCCTACCACCTGGCCAACATCAACGGCGAGTGGTTTCTCTTCGCCTGGTGCCACTTGCGCCAGGACATCCGCACCTTTGTCCCCGCACGCATCCTGGCCGTCGAGCCGACCGGCCGGACTTTTGCGCGCCCGCAAAAATTCTCCCTCGAAAAACGCCTGCGCGACAGTTTCGGCGTTCAATCCGGCCAGGGCCATTTCGAGGTCGTCCTTCATTTCAACGAACTGGTGGCCGATTACATCCGCGAGAAAAAGTGGCATGAATCCCAGCAATTGCGCGAGTTGAGCGATGGCGGCGTGGAGTTGCGCCTCCGTCTCTCCAGTCTGGCCGAGGTGGAGCGTTGGGTCTTGGGCTGGGCCGGCAACGCCCGTGTCCTTCAGCCTCCCGAACTTGCCGCAAGCGTCGCCGCCGCCGCCCGTAAAATCCTGCAAACCAGAAATAACGATGGGTTATGAGTATGATTAGGATTAAGATTAAGAGATGGGAACCCCCGCCCCAGGCCGGGGAAATTCTGGACTTGGAAGTCCGGCCCGGTTAAACATGGGGCGATTGGAATTTGACGTGCCGACATCTGTGGTTGTTTTGTGGATTTACATCGTGCTGCTTTTGGCCGGGGGGTTGATGGGTTTTATCAAGGCCAAGAGCATGATCTCGCTCGTGACCTCGGCCCTTTTTGCCCTCTTGCTGGGCTTGTGCGCCACCGGCGTCATCAGGCCTTTTTACGCGGCTGACATCCTGGTGGGGCTGTTGTTGGTTGTCTTTGGCATCCGGTTCGCCAAGGGCCGGAAGTTCATGCCTTCCGGGCTGATGCTGGGACTGTCGGCGGCGGTGTTGGCGGCGCTTTTGTTGCTTCGCTAAAGGCGGCGCCGCCTTTCTCTTCTCCGCGTGCAAACCTCTCTTCCGATCTGGCAGGTTCACCGCCAAATCGTTCAGACTCTGCGCGAAGGCAATCGGCTCGTGCTGGTCGCGCCGACTGGTTCGGGCAAGACCACCCAGATTCCCCAAATGCTCTTGGAGAGCGGTGTCTGCCCCGGCCGCATCATCGTCTTGCAACCCCGCCGCGTGGCGGCCCGCACGGTGGCCGCGCGCGTCGCATGGGAACGGCGCTGCCCGCTGGGCGGGCAAGTCGGCTACCAGATTCGCTTCGAGGACCGCACGAGCCTGGGCACGCGCATCTGCTTTGTCACCGAAGGCATCCTGCTGCGCTGGTTGCAGGACGATCCGGCCCTGGAAGGCATCGGCGCCGTCCTGTTCGATGAATTTCACGAACGCAACCTTCTGAGTGATGTCGCGCTGGCCCTGGTCAAGCGATTGCAGCAAAGCCGCCGCCCCGAGCTGCGGATGGTCGTCATGTCGGCCACCCTGGAGGTGGAGCCGGTCGCCCGGTATCTGGAGGATTGCCCCGTGTTGAGCTCGGAGGGCAAGGCCTTTCCGGTTGAGATTCGGCACATTCCCCTGATGGACGAGCGCCCGGTCTCCGAACAGGCGGCGGACTTCGTGGCTGGCATCGTCAATTCCGGCGATCCCGGCGACATCCTGGTCTTCATGCCCGGCATGGGGGAAATCAACGCCACCATCGCCGCCTGCCGCGCCGCCGGCTGCCGCGAGGCGCTGGCGCTGATGGCCTTGCACGGCGAATTGCCGCCGGAGGAGCAGGACCTGGCCTTCGCCCCCAATCGCCTGCGCAAGGTCGTGGTGGCCACCAACGTCGCGGAAACCTCCGTCACCATCGAGGGGATCGTCCATGTGATTGACAGCGGTTTGGCGCGCATCGCCCGCTACGACGCCGAACGGGGCATCGGCACCTTGTTCATCGAGCCGATCAGCCGGGCGTCGGCGGAGCAGCGGGCCGGACGGGCCGGGCGCACTTCACCCGGAACCTGCCGCCGCCTTTGGACGGAAAGCGCGCACCTCGACCGCCCCGAACGCAACACGCCGGAAATCCAGCGCAGCGATCTGGCGGAAGTCGTTTTGCTTCTGCATTCCCTGGGCATCCGCGACGCCGCGCGTTTCGATTGGCTGGACCAGCCGGACCCGCAAGCCGTCGAACGGGCGGAGGAATTGCTGCGCACCCTGGGCGCGCTCGGCTCCGCCTCGCAAACCGCCGGGCCGGACATCACGCCCATTGGCCGGGAGATGTTGCGCCTGCCGATGCACCCGCGCTATTCGCGCATGTTGGTGGAGGCCGTCAAGCACAATTGCGTCCCCGCCGCCGCACTGTGTGCGGCCCTGGTCAGCGGCCGCGATTTGCTGGCCCGCCTGGGCCGCGACGACAAACACATCGCCGAGGCGCGCGAACTTTTCGAGGCCAGCGCCGAGTCGGATTTTTACACGCTGATGCGGGCGTATCAATTCGCCAGGAACAACGGCTACGGCGTCGAGCGTTGCCGCCGTTACGGCGTCCACGCCCAGATTGCACGTCAAGTACAACAAACCTTCGAGCAAATCCTCCAAACCGCCCGCCTGCCGGCGGAGGCCGCGCCGCAAAACGAGGAATCGTTGCCGCGCTGCATTGCCGCGGGCTTCATTGACCAGCTCTGCCGGCGGCGCGACCAGGGGACGCTGGATTGCGACGTGGCGGGCGGACGGGAGGGCACGCTGGTGCGCGAGAGCGTGGTGCAAAACGCGCCGTTGTTTGTCGCCGCCAGCATCCGCGAGGTTCCGGGGCGCGGCGGCAACCTGACCCTTCTTGGGCTGGCCACCGCCGTGCGGCGGGAGTGGATCGAGGAATTGTTTCCCGACCAGGTCACCGCGCGGATCGAACACCTTTTCGACCCTGTTCACAAACGGGTCAGCGCGATCAAGCTGGTCCGGTTCCACGATTTGGTGATTCACCACGAACACCAGCGGGAGATTGACCCCGCCGCCTCCGGCCGCTGCCTGGCCGAAGCGGCGCTCAAACCGTGGTTCGAGCTGCCCCTGTTCACGCACGACTTGAAGCAAACGATTGCCCGCATCAACCTCGCCGCCGCCGTGATGCCGGAATTGGAACTGCCGCCGGCCGACAAGCCATTTATTGCCGCCTTTCTCGCCCATGCGTTTGCGGGCCTGACGCTGGCCAAGGAGGCGCAAGCCACGCCGTTGCGCGACCTCTTCCCGCCTTTTTACGGCCGGGACCGCCTCGAATGGCTGGATGAACTGGCCCCCCAAAGCGTCCCCTGGCACGACGGACGGAAACTGAAACTGCTCTATCCCGAGGAAGCGCGCGACGAGGACGGCCAGCCGAACTCCCCGGAATTGCAAGTCAAACTGCACGAGTGTTTCGCCTTAAAAGAGCACCCGCAAATCTGCGAAGGCCGTCTGCCCGTCAAACTCTGGCTCTGCGCTCCTGACGGCAAGCGGTTGGATTCGACCTATAACTGGCCCGCGTTCAGAACCAACGCCTATCCAAAACTCAAACCGGCCTTGCAAAAGAAATTCCCCGGCTTTCTTTGGTGTTGAGAATTACGCCAAAACGTCCGTCTGAGAGATAATCCGCAAAGTCGGTGAATCAGGCGGAAGCGTCTTCCGTTCCGTTTAACCTCAGCGTGGTGATGTGAAGCAGATCAATGAGTTCGACGGCTCCGGCGTCGTCAGCCACGCCCACCAATCGTCCGCCTGGGATGACCCACAGGTAATCGGGATGGCGAATCTCAAAGCGTCTTTGATCCGAAAGGAACAACGTGAAGGGTTTAAAGGGCGCCTGGTGGCGCGCTTCACCTAGCTGTTCCGCAGTCATCAAAGAATCGTGGCATCAAAACTGGTCAAAGTCAAACCCCGTCCGGCACCGCGCTTATCCGGCCACATGCTTTGTCACGGCCACGCCCTGGCGGATGAGCCGGCGCGCGGCGGCGGCGGATTTGGCCTCGGCGTAAATGCGCAGGATCGGTTCGGTGCCCGATCCGCGCAGCATCAGCCAGGCGCCGTCGCGGGCGACGAACTTGACGCCGTCGTATGATTTGATGCCGGCCAGAAGCGAGCCGGCCAGTTTTTGCGGCGGATGGTTCTTGCAATAGTCCATCAACGGCGCCCGTTTTTCCAAGGGAAAGTGAGTGTCCAGCCGGGCGTAGTGATGCGGGCCGAATTGCCTCACCAGGCGTGTCAATAATTTGTTCACGGACACCCGCTCCGTCGCCAGCAATTCCAGCAGCATCATGCCGGCGGCGATGCCGTCCCGTTCGGGCATCAGATCGGGAAAGCCGATGCCACCGCTTTCCTCGAAGCCGAGCAAGACGCCGCCCTTGAGCATCTCCGCGCAGACGTATTTGAAGCCCACGCCCGTCTCAACCAATTCCAGCCCGTAATGGGCGCACATCTGGTCCACCATCGAGGTGGTGGTCAGGGCCTTGACCACGCGGCCGGCGGCCCTGCGGTTGACAATGAAATGATGCAGCAGCAGGCAAATAATCTGGTGCGTGGTCAGCGGGTTCCCCCGGCCGTCCATGCCGCCCACACGGTCGGCGTCGCCGTCGGTGACCAGGCAGAGGTCGTGCGGATGGCGGCGCAGCCAGGCGGCGCTGCGGGCGTAATTGGCGGCGATGGGTTCGGGATTGATGCCGCCGAAATTGGGATCGTGCGCCCCGTCGAGCGTCGTCACCCGGCAGGAGGTGCCGCGGAGCAATTGGTCAAAACAACCGGCCCCGACGCCGAAGAGCGCCTCGTGGGCGAAACGCAATTTGGAACGGGCAATGAGTTTGAAATCCACCAGATTTTTGATGGCCTGGAAATGCGCCGGGCGGAGGTCTTCGACGCGGATTGTTCCGGCCCCGCCATTGGGCGCGGGCGGCGGGTTTTGATCCAGCCGTTTCTCCACTTCCGCGCAGAGGGAGGATTCGGCCGAGCCGCCGTAATGGGCCTTGATTTTGTAGCCGTTGAAAATGGGGGGATTATGGCTGGCGGTGATCATGACCCCGCCAACCGCTTTCATTTCTTTGACAGCAAAGGAGATTGACGGCGTGGGCGCCGGGCAGTCGGACAGGACGGTCTCAAAGCCGTTGGCGGCGAAGACCTCGGCCGCGCGGCGTCCGAACTGATCGGACAGAAAGCGGCGGTCAAAGCCGACGATGACCGTTTTATTGGCGCCCGGGGCCGGCTGCGCTTTCCAGAGGTCCGCCGTGGCTTGGGCGGCGCGGTCGAGGTTTGCGAAGGTAAAATCCTCGGCGATGACAGCCCGCCATCCATCGGTGCCAAATTTAATGCACATCGGGTTTCCCGGTTGGGAGTTTGGCGATGGCCTGCTCGATTTCGGCAACGGAACTCATACACAAGAGATAACTCAACACACGCGGCCCTGGCAAGCCGCGGAATTGCTGATTGTCAGCGAACGATTAAGATTCAGATCAGGATTAGGAGACAGAGAAGTCATTTACATTGGAGGGATTTGGAGCAAAGGTTGGCGTCTGATAATTGAAACTCATGACCATGACCGGAAGATTCAAACGATTTGATGCGCATTCAATGGCGTTTCGGAAGGTCTTGAGCCTGGAGATTGTGGCCCTGGTCGGCCTTTTCGATTACCTGACGGGCTTTGAACTGAATTTTTTCGCCTTTTATCTCATTCCGGTGACGCTGGCGGTGTGGTTCGTGGGCCGGGGTTTTGGAATTCTCGTTTCCGCGCTGTGCGTCGTGGTTTCGATCGCGGGCGATTTGATCGCGGGTGCGCGATATTCCAGTTCGCTCGTCCCGGTCTGGAACACGGCCATTGCGTTCACGTTTTACTTTGTGGTGGTTTGGATACTGGCCAAGTTGCGCTCCTTGCACAACGAACTGGAGGAACGGGTGCGCCAGCGAACGGCGGCGCTGAACAAAGAAATGCAGGACCGCATGCGGCTGGAAGAGGAAATCCTGAGCATCAGCGAGCGGGAACAACGGCGAATCGGGCACGATCTGCACGACAGTTTGTGCCAGCACCTGACGGGCGTGGCGCTGGCCGGAGAGGTTTTGAGCGAGCAACTGGCGGCCAAATCACTTCCGGAAGCCAAGGCGACGGAACATATAGTGGAAATGGTCGAAGGAGCCATTGAACTGACTCGCACACTGGCCCGCGGTCTTCATCCCTTTGAACTCAAGGGGGAGGGATTCACCGACGCCCTTCGAGAATTGGCCGCCAACATCAGCGGAGGATTCAAAATACCTTGCGCCTTTGAGTGTGACAGGCCGGTGGTGATTCCTGAATCGGACGTTGCGATTCACCTGTATCGGATCGCGCAAGAGGCGATCACCAACGCGGTCAAACATAGCAACGCGAAGGTGATCGTGGTGCGCCTGGAGGCTCCCGGGGACGGCATTACATTGACGATTGCCGATGATGGCGTTGGCCTGCCCGAAAATCCGGCGGCCCGGAAGGGCATGGGGTTGCGCATCATGGCCTACCGTGCCAGCGTGATCGGCGCCAGCTTCAGCATCGAGCGGCTCTCCTCGGGCGGCACGCGCGTGACTTGCAGATGGACCCAGGGGGGCATTTCTTCCCACTCCCATGACACGGAAAGCTGAAGTTCTGCTGGTGGATGACCATCCGCTGGTGCGGGAATGGCTGGCCAATTTAATCAACCAGCAATCGGATCTGCAGGTCTGCGCGGAGGCGGACAGCGCGCCAGCGGCATTGGAAATGATCGGCATGGCCAAGCCCGACATCGCCATCGTGGACATTTCGATGGAAGGAGGGTCGGGGCTTGAACTGATCAAGAACATCAAGGCGGGTCACCCCGGCGTGAGGGTGATTGTCCTTTCGATGCACGAGGAGGCGCTTTACGCCGAGCGGGCGCTGCGGGCCGGGGCGCGGGGTTATATCATGAAGAGAGAGGTCACCAAAAGAATCCTCCAAGCCATTCGCTGTGTTCTTGGCGGGAAGCTCTTCCTGAGCGAAAAAATGGCCATGACGATGGCCGAGAAATTTGTCGAAGGACGGCCCGGAACGCCGGACACCGTGATTGAAAACCTGAGCGACCGGGAGTTGGAAGTGTTCCAGTTGTTGGGCCGCGGTTTGAGCACGCGGCGGATCGCGGAAGAACTGCATGTCAGTGTCAAGACTGTCCAGGCCTTCCAGGCGCGGATCAAGGAAAAGCTCAAGCTATCGAGTGCCACGGAGCTGTTGCGTGAAGCCGTGCGCTGGCATGACCGCCCGCAAGATAGATGAACGGGGCGAATCTGTGTACGATGCATTTCTACAGACGAATTAGGCAGCACTCTACAGACAATTTAGGCGGCACTCTACATACGATTTAGGCGGCACTCTACATACATTCCACCGCACGCAAGCTATTGTCGTGCGAGTGAACAAGACGGTTCGCAGCCCAACTCCATTACTTGCAAAAAGCCGGGCGCAAGAACGGCTTACAGCATCCGGCCGCCGCGATGGACCCGGAGGAGGGTCCGTTATCTCCAGGCAAGCCGTTGATGGGCGGGGTGGCCAAGGATTTGAAGGCGAAAGGATCTCAGAGACTGCGGCCAGAATGCTTTTAATTGTCCATGAAAATCATGAAAAAACCCATTCGACTTGACAAGAAGGCAACCGCCGTGGTCGCGGCGATTGCGGCTGTTGTTTGCGCAACCGTCCTTCTGAAATCCGGGTCCGGCCAGCCGGCGAACCCAGGCCCGCCGCCGCGGCAAGGTCCGGCATCCAACGCTTCCCCGGCGACGGTGACATTGGAGTCGAACCAACTGAATGCGATCAAAATCGGAACGGTGGGAACTTACACTTTCCCCGTGGAAAGTCCGGCGGTGGGCTGTATTGATTACGACGAAGACCTGTCGGTTCAGGTCTTCTCGTCTTACCAAGGGAAGATCATCACCGCCTCCAACAAGCTGGGTGATGATGTGAAAAAGGGGCAGCCACTCTATACCATTGACAGCCCGGACCTGGTCCAGGCCGAATCCACTTTGATCGCGGCGGTGGCGGCGAACATACTTTACAGCAATGAGCTCGTGCGCGCCAAGGCGCTTTACGGAACCAATGGCGTGGCGCAACGCGAATTGGAACAGGCGACCTCCGATGCCAACACGGCCGAGGGCGCGCTTAAGGCGGCCCACGATGCGGTCCGCGTTTTCGGCAAAACCGAGGATGAAATCAATCAGATCGAGGCCAGCCGCAAGATTGACCCCGTGCTGGTCGTGCCCAGCCCGATCAGCGGGCGGATCACCGCCAAGTTCGCGCAGCCGGGGCTGTTGGTGCAGCCGGGCAGTGTCCCGGCGCCTTACATAGTGTCTGAGCTCTCGAACGTGTGGTTGGTGGTGAATGTCACCGAAAGCGACAGCCCATTGTTCCAAGTGGGGCTGCCTGTCGCCGCGCATGTGATGGCCTATCCTGGACGGATTTTCGAGGGCGAGATTACCAGGTTGGGCACGACGGTTGATCCGAACGTCCACCGGCTCACAGTCATATGTGAGATTCCCGACCCCAAACGCGAGTTGCGTCCCGGCATGGTGGCCAATTTCACCATTGTAGTTGCGGACCCCATCGTGTCGGTTGCCATACCGACAACCGGTGTGGATCGAAATAGTGACGGCACCTTTGAGTCGTGGGTCACCGTAGATCGCCACGTCTTTGCCCAGCGACGAGTCAAGATTGGAATGGAAAGAGACGGCCGGTATCAGGTGCTCGAAGGATTGCACGCCGGAGAACTCGTTGTCACCGAAGGGGCCGTCTTCCTGAGCAACATCCTTTACGCCCCGCCCGCGGACTGAACAACGCAACGCCCCCTATGAGCAATTCACAAAAGGCCGATCATGCTTAACTCTATTATCGCAGCCTGCCTCAGCCGACGAGCGATTATTGTGTTCGCCTTGCTGGTGTTTGCCGGGGCGGGCCTCTTCGCCTTCCATGTGATCAACATCGAGTCCTATCCCAACCCATCGCCGGTCATCCTGGAAATCACCGCCGAAGGGCCGGGCCTCTCGGCCGAGGAGATTGAGCGTTACTACACCATTCCCATGGAAATTGGACTCTACGCCACGCCGGGCGTCCAAGTCATCCGCTCCACTTCCTTTTACGGGCTGGCCTTTGTCCGTGTCGTTTTCAAGTATGGGGTTGACTATGACTGGGCCTACGCCCAGGCGACTCTGGCGTTGGAACAAAATGTCACCCTGCCAGGCGCTCAGATACCGTCTGTCAACCAGAACAGCGGGTGCGGGGAGATTTATCGTTACACGGTGCAGGGTCCGAAGCGATATTCGCTGACCGATCTGCGCACCATTCAGGATTGGATCGTGTTGCGCCGCCTCTCGACCATTAACGGCATCATCAATATCAACAGTTGGGGCGGCACGACCAAGGAATTTGAGATTCAGGTGGACCCTCGGAAACTGGAAGCCTTCAACGCCACCGTGCCGCAAATCCTGACCGCCGTGGGCAACGCGAATGTCAACGTTGGCGGTCGCGAAATCGTCATGGGCCAGCAATCCATCAACATCCGGGGCGTCGGCTTGATTGATGACGGCGGCAACGATGATCTGACCCAGGGCTACAAGGTCAATGACATCGAGAACATTGTCCTCACCACCTCGAACAACATTCCCGCGCTGGTGAAAGATGTGGCCAAGGTGGTGATGACCAATGCGCCCAGGCTGGGCATTTTCGGCCTGAACACGAATGATGACGTAGTGGGGTCCATTGTAGTGGAGACCCGGACGAAGCAGACCGCCGAGATGCTGCCCAAGGTCAAGGCGGAAGTCTCCGCCATGAACAGCGATGGAAGCCTGCCGCCGGGAGTCAAGGTCGTTCCCTTTTATGACCGTGGCTACCTTATTGAGCTGACGACCCACACCGTTGTCCATAATCTCATTATGGGAATTCTGCTGGTGTTCCTGATCCAATGGCTCTTCCTGGGGAACCTGCGTAGCGCGATCGTGGTGGGGGTGAACATCCCGTTTGCCTTGTTTTTCGCCATCATCCTGCTGGTGCTCAACCATGAAAGCGCCAACCTGTTGTCCATTGGCGCGGTGGATTTCGGCATCATTGTGGATTCGGCGGTGATCCTGATGGAGAATATCTTCCGCAATTTCCAAAGGCCCCTGGAAGAAAGGCAGAGCCTGCTGGCGCGTCTGACGGATGGCTTTTATGGGCCGGACCCGACCCGGCCGCTGCATAGTGCGCCCGCCCACGGCTGGACCGACCGGCTGCGGACGATTCTGGTCAGCGCGCTGCAGATGGACAGGGCGATCTTCTTTTCGGTGCTCATCACTGTGGCCGCTTTCGTGCCGCTGTTCACCATGCAGGGTGTCGAGGGCCAGATCTTTGGCCCCATGGCGCGCACCTACGGCTACGCTCTGGCGGGGGCCTTGATCGCCACCTTTACGGTCACACCCGCCCTCAGCCACTTCCTGCTTCCAGAGCATTTGAGGGAAACCGAGACGATTGTCGTCCGCCTCTTGCACCGTATTTACGATCCCGTGCTGCGTTTCTCGCTCTCTCACCGCGCTCTGGTGGTGGGCGCCGAATTGACGATCTTCGTCTCGACCATGTTCCTTATCGCGCCACGGCTCGGCAGCGAGTTTCTCCCGAAACTGGAAGAGAACAATTACTGGATTCGGGTCTCGATGCCGACCACGCTTTCTCTGCAGGCCGGCGAGGCGGCGGCGAGAAAAATGCGCCTGATCCTCCTAAAACATCCGGAAGTCATTTTGGTGACTTCCCAGCATGGGCGGCCCGATAACGGGACCGACGCTTCGCCGTTCTCCAATATCGAACTCTTCGCCCCACTCAAGCCCCTGGACCAATGGACGAAAGGTTTGACCAAGGATGAACTGACAAAACAGATCGAGGCCCAGTTTAAGAAAGAGCTGCCTGGCGTGATCTTCAACTTTTCTCAATACATCGAGGACAACATCGAGGAGGCGATCTCGGGGGTCAAATCGGTCAATTCATGCAAGATTCTCGGCCGCGATCTTCAAACGTTGGAGAGGCTGGCTCATGAAGTCCAGGTGCAGATGAGCCAGGTCAAAGGGATTTGCGATCTGGGCATCTTTCCGGTCTTTGGTCAGCCCAACCTCAATATCAAGGTGGATCGAGCCAAAGCGGCGCGCTACGGCCTCAATTCCGGCGACGTGAATACGGTTGTCCAGGCGGCCATGGGCGGCACGATAGCAAGCCAGGTGCTGGAGGGAGACCGGGAGTGGAGCCTGGTTGTGCGCTACGCGCCCGAATATCGTGACAACATCGAAAAAATTCGCAACATCAAGGTGGGCTATTCGAGCGCCAGCGGCGCCAATGCCTACATCCCTTTGCGGGAACTGGCGGACGTCAACCTGTCCACCGGAGGATCCTGGATTTACCACGAAACGATGGTGCGCTACATCCCGGTCAAGTTCAGCGTGCGGGATCGCGACCTGGGCGGCGCCGTGGCCGAAGCTCAGGCGCGCATCAAGAAAAATGTTCATCTTCCCCCCGGCTATCGAATGATCTGGGCGGGCGAGTTTGAAGACCTGCAACTGGCCAAAGAGCGCCTGGAGTTCATCGTGCCAGTCAGTTTTGGGCTTATCCTCTTTTTGCTCTATTGTCTGTTCAACTCGTTCCGAGACACCTTTCTGGCGCTGGCAGGCATCCCTGACGCGGTGGTGGGCGGCATATTGGCCCTCTGGCTCACTGGGCAGCCCTTCAGCATCTCCGCCGCCATCGGCTTCGTCTCCCTCTTTGGCGTATCCGTCATGGACGGCATTCTCATGCTGACCTTTTACAACCAGGCCAAGCTGCGCGGTTTGAAACCGGTGGAGGCGATGTATCATGCCGCGACCTTCCGGATGCGGCCACTGCTGATGACCGCCCTTTCGGCATGCATCGGCCTGCTTCCCGCCGCGATTTCCCACGGCATTGGCAGCCAGGTGCAGCGTCCGCTGGCCACCGTGGTCGTGGGCGGCATGTTCCTCGGCTCCATCATGCTGCTCATCGCCGTGCCGGCGCTGAGAATGGTGTTTCTGAGTCATGAAGAAAAACACGAACCAAACACTGAACCTGGCGTGGGAATATGAAAACGGCGCGTTTCCTTTTTACATTAATTGCCTTTGGCGCATTGACACTGAGGGTGAGTTATGCCGACCCGCCGTCCAAGCAACCGTCGCAACAAGATGCCCACCAAAACCACGCCACGAGTGATCGTTCGGCTATACCTGCGCAGGGCCGCCAGCCGCCCGGCAAAATAGATCAGACGGAGGGAAGGCCTTTGAAGCCGAAAAACAACAGCCAGGATGCCAAGCCCAAAGAAAATGGCGGCGCAGAGGATTTGAAACCCAAAGACGAGGGCCAGCATTCCAAACCCAAAGAAGATGGCCGCGTTTCTGAAAAGGGCCGCCAGGCCGGGCCGGTTAAATCCCCGGGAAAGGAACCTCAACAACCTGAGTCGAAAAAATCCGCCACTGCTGCAAAGGTTGGACCCATGACAAACAAATCAGGAAAGCCTCGCGAACCACTGGCCAGGTTGCCGGGGGGCAGCGAGGCCGTCGCGCCATTTCCCAGCCGGCGAGCCGCCGTGGCGGCGGCCCTCGGAAAGGCCCTCGACGTGACAAGAATAACCTCCAGCGCCAGGAATTCAGCGGGGGCGCTCGATGGCGCCGCCGTCCAGCGCAAGCCTTAGCCAATAGGACCTTATGACACTCTCTTACAAGCCGTTCCTAATATGTCTGACCACGCTCGCCGCCGTGGCGCTGCTCTCCAGTTGCGCGCATATACCTTCGGTGGGGCCGAACTTCAAGAAGCCCGAGGCGCCAAAGGTCGATGGTTACACACCCAAACCGCTTTCCCCGACCACCAGCAGCGCCACCAACGTCCTCGGCGGAGAAGCCCAACGGTTTGTTTCGGGCCAGGATGTGCCTTTTGATTGGTGGACGACCTTTCAATGTCCGGCCTTGAGCAAACTGGTGGACGAAGCGCTTCGCCGCAACGCCAGCATCACGGCGGCTTGGGCGGCGCTGCGTCAGGCCAAAGAACTCGTCTATGCACAGCAGGGCTATTACTATTCATCGGTTGACGCGGACTATAATGTGACACGCCAGCAAGCGGCGGGCAACATAGCCAACAGCACGGCTCCAGGCTATCAGGCCAATGGCACAGCTATTTTCCCCCTTCAAAGCAGCTCCCCACCCTACAATTCCGCTCTCACTTGGACCATGCATGTTGCCCAGCTTACGGTCGGCTACACTCCAGATGTCTTCGGCCTCAACCGCCGCACGGTGGAGTCCCTGGACGCCCAAGCGGCCATGCAGCGGTTCGAATTGGACGCCGCGTACATTACGCTGGCCTCGAGTGCCGTGGGGGCGGCCATCCAGGAGGCCTCGACGCGGTCCCAGATTGAGGCGACCGAAAAAATTATCGCCGCCAACGTCAAAATACTGGAGGCCCTCAAGAATCAGCGCACGTCAGGCTATGTGTGCGATCTCGATGTCGCGGCCCAGGAAGCACAGTTGGCCCAAGTCGAAGCCACGCTGCCGCCGCTGCAAAAGCAGCTCGAACAAACTCGCGACCTGATACGGGCCTTGGTGGACAATCTGCCCAGCCAGGATGTGGAGGAAACCTTCCTATTCTCCTCGCTCCATTTGCCCCAAGACCTTCCGCTGAGTCTGCCCTCAACGATTATACGGCAACGTCCGGATGTTCGGGCCGCGGAGGAGAATATGCGTTCCGCCAACGCGCAAGTCGGCGTTGCCATTGCCAATCGTTTGCCGCAATTCACCCTCACCGCCAACGGGTCTGGAACGGCTACAGTCATTGCCGAAATGTTCAGCCGCGGCGGCCCCGGGTGGAGTGTTGCCGCCGACGTTTCCCAGCCCTTATTCGAGGGCTTTACGCTGCTGCACCGGCAGCGCGCCGCGAAACAAGCGTTTATCCAAGCCGTCGCGCAATACAGAACCACGGTTATCGCCGCCTTTCAGAACGTGGCCGATACACTTCATGCGCTGGTAAGCGATGCCGATGCGCTGAAGGCCGCTGATAAGGCGGAACATGCGGCGAAGCACTCTCTTGATTTGGCCACCAGCCAGTACCAAACCGGCTACGCCAGTTATCTGGCGTTATTAAGCGCGGAACAAACTTATGACCAGGCCGTGATCAATACGGTGCAGGCCCAAGCCAATCGCTACGCCGATACGGCGGCGCTCTTTGAAGCTCTGGGCGGCGGATGGTGGAACCGCGCCGAGCTGACCAAAAAGTAGCACGGAGACTGGTCCTTATGGCACAAGAAACGAGAGCAGACTCGGACAATGGAAAAAAAAGGGTCCTGATTGTGGACGACCATCCGCTGGTGCGCGAGTGGCTGGCCGCTCTGATCAACCAGCAATCCGACCTCCAGGTCTGCGGCGAAGCGGCCAGCGCGTCGGAAGGGATCCAACTCGTTGCGACAGCCAAACCCGACGTTACCATGGTGGACATTTCGATGGAGGGAGGTTCCGGCATCGAATTGATAAAACACATCAAAGCCACCTGTCCCGTCTCACGCAAAGTGGAGATTATTGTGCTCTCCATGCATGATGAAGCAGTATATTGCGAACGCGCGCTTCGCGCCGGCGCCCGCGGTTACATCACTAAGCGGGAGGCGACCAAAAATGTGCTGCAAGGCATCCGCTGTGTGCTGGATGGGAAGCTCTACCTCAGCCAGAAAGTGGCCCTGCTGATGGCCGAGAAGCTTCTGGAAAGCAAAGCAACGACGGCGGATGCGCAGGCAGCAGCACGAGGTTCGCAGGTTGAACTGCTCAGCGACAGGGAGTTGGAAGTGTTCCAATTGCTGGGCCGTGGTTTGAGCACGCGGCGAATCGCGGAAGAACTGCATATCAGTGTGAAGACTGTCCAGGCCATCCACGCCCGCATCAAGGAAAAGCTCAGACTATCCAGTGCCACTGAACTGTTGCGTGAAGCCGTCCGCTGGCACGACCGCGAGCAAGAAACATAATCCGGGCAGAGAAGTGTACGATTTCGCCCTACAAAAGGTCTAGGCGGCACTCTACATACATTCCACCGCGCGCCAATTATATTGCTGGGTGTGTATGCTCATGCGCATGAGAAGGACGGTCCGGATCGTTATTCCATATGCCGCGGCCGCGCTGGCGCGGGAAGGGCCTTCCCCGGCCCGGCCCCACCAGCGATGAAGGCGAGAGTTTTGTTGGTTGATGATTATCCCGGCGTTCGCGATTCGTTGGGCCACATGTTGTGCCTGGAGGGCTACGACGTCACCGTGGCCGCCAATGGGCGGGAAGCGCTGGATTCGCTGCGCCAGACGGGCTTCGATCTGGTTCTGCTTGATCTCGATATGCCCGTCATCAACGGGTGGGACACCTTGGGCCAAATCGTCACGAGCAACCTTTCTTTGCCCCTGATTGTCATTACCGGACACCCGGACCAGCAGTGGCTGGCCACGCAAAAGGGGGTGGCCGCCTTTCTGGAAAAACCGTTGGATATGAACCTGCTGCTTGAAGTGATGAAGCGGGTGCTTGCGCCAACGGCTCAAGCCCGCGGCGGCGGCACGAGTCCAAAATCGCCTTGAAATGCCATGAAAAGCCACATTCGACTTGACAGGAGAGCAGCCGCGGCGGCAACCACAATTGCAGCCATTGTTTTCGCTGCCGTCCTGCTCAAATCCGGGTCCTGCCAGCCAACAAGCCCAAAGCCGCCACCACCGCAAGGAGCGGCCTCCAACGCCCCCCAGTCCGAAGCGGTTGTGACCCTGGCGCCGAGCCAAACGAATGCGATCAAAATCGAACCTGTGGGAACTTACCTTTTTCCTGTTGAGAAAGAGGCCGTCGGGAACATTGACTTTGATGATGATCTGTCGGTCCAGGTCTTTCCGCCCGATCAGGGCAAAATCCTCAAGACATTCGTTGAACTGGGAGACGATGTTCAGAAGGGCCAGCCACTCTATACGATTGACAGCCCGGACCTTGTCCAGGCCGAAGCGACGCTGATCGGGGCCGCCGCGGCGTTCGACCTCACGAGCAAGGAACTGGCGCGGGCCAAGGACCTTTACGGAACCAACGGAGTCTCCCAACGGGAGATGGAACAGGCGATTTCCGATGAACAGACGGCTGAAGGCGCCCTCAAGGCGGCCCGGGACGCTGTGCGCGTCTTCGGCAAGAGCGAGGCCGAAATTGACCGGATCGTCGCCGCCCGCAAGATTGACCCCGCGTTGGTCGTGCCCAGCCCGATCACAGGTCAGATCACGTCCATGAACGCGCCGCCGGGACTGTTGGTGCAGCCGGGCACCCCGCCGGCGCCTTATTCGGTCGCCGACATCTCGATCAAGTGGATGGTGGCCAACGTCACCGAAACCGACAGCCCGCTCTATCGAGCGGGACAGCCGGTTGAAGTCAAAGTGACGGCCTATCCCGGTCGCGTGTTTACAGGGACGATTTCAAAAATATACGCGACAGTGGATCCGAACACCCACAGGCTGGCGGTGCGCTCGGAAATCGCCGACCCCAAGCATGAGCTGCGGCCCGGGATGCTGGCCAACTTCGTCATTCGCGTCCAGGATCCCGTGCAAGCCACCGCCATACCGATGAATGGCGTCGTGCGAAACGGCGATGGCACGATGGCGGCGTGGGTCACCGCCGATCGCCACCGCTTTGTGCAAAGAATCCTCAAGATTGGCCTCCAAAAAGACGGCCGATATCAGGTCCTCGATGGCTTGCAACCCGGCGAACTGGCCGTGACGGACGGGGCCGTTTTCCTGAGCAACATACTCTACGCGCCGCCAACGGACTGAATGACTCAATAAAGGCCAAAAATGCTCAAGTCTCTTGTCGCTTTCTGCCTGAGCCGGCGCGCGATTATTGTGTTCAGTTTGCTGGCGTTCGCCGGGGCAGGGTTCGCTGCCTTTAAGAAGCTGAACATCGAGGCCTATCCGAACCCGACGCCGGTGATCCTGGAAATCACGGCCCAGGCGCCGGGCCTCTCCGCCGAGGAGATGGAGCGTTACTACACCATTCCCATCGAGATTGGGCTTTACACGACGCCCGGCATTGAAGTCATTCGCTCCACCTCCTTCTATGGCCTGTCCTTTATTCGGGTGGTCTTCAAATACGGGGTGGACTATCACTTCGCTTACGCCCAGGCGGACATAGCGATTCAACAGAATGTCACCCTTCCAGCCGGCCAGATACCTCAAATCCAACAGAACAGTTCGACCGGGGAAATCTATCGTTACCAAGTCGTCGGTCCGAAGCATTTCGGGCTGACCAATCTACGCACGGTACAGGATTGGATCGTCTTGCGCCGGCTCTCGACCATACCCGGCATCGTTCAAATCAACAGTTGGGGCGGCACGACCAAGGAATTCGATGTCGAGGTGGATCCGCGGAAACTGGAAGCCTACAACGTGACGGTGCCGCAACTGTTGGCCGCCCTGGGCAACGCGAACATCAATGTCGGCGGCCGGGAAATTCGCATCGGCCAGCAGTCCATCAACATCCGGGGCGTGGGCTTGATGGATGACGGGGGCGGGGACGATTTGACGCAGGGCTACAAGGTGGATGATATTGAGAATGTTGTCCTGACCCAATCCAACGGCGTTCCCGTGCTGGTCAGAGATGTCGCCAATGTGACGGTGGGCTATGTGCCCAGGCTCGGAATATGCGGGCGGGACAACGAGGACGACGTCGCGGCGGCCATTGTGGTGATGAGCCGTGTGGAGCAAACGGCCAAAATGCTGCCCAAGGTCAAGGCCGAAGTCGCCAAAATGAACAGCGACGGCAGCCTGCCGCAAGGAGTCCAGGTCGTTCCCTTCTATGATCGCGGCTCCCTCATCGGGCTGACCACCCACACTGTTCTGCACAATTTGATTTTCGGATGCCTTCTGGTTTTCCTGATCCAATGGGTTTTCCTGGGCGACCTCCGCAGCGCGGTCATTGTCGGGGTGAACATCCCCTTTGCGTTGCTCTTTGCCATCATGCTGCTGGTGGTCCAGGGTGAAAGCGCCAACCTGCTCTCTGTCGGCGCGGTGGATTTCGGCATCATCGTGGATTCGGCGGTGATCCTGGTCGAGAATATTTTCCGGAATTTCCAAAGACCCCAAGAGCAAAGGCAGGGCCTGCTGGCGCGGCTGACGGACGGCTTTTATGGGCCCGACCCGACGCATAAGTTGCATGCTGCATCCGGCCACGGATGGACCGAGCGGCTCCGCTTGATTCTGGTCAGCGCGCTGCAGGTGGACAAGGCGATCTTCTTCTCGGCGCTGATCACCGTCGCCGGCTTCGTGCCGCTGTTCACCATGCAGGGAGTGGAGGGCCAGATTTTTGGCCCGATGGCGCGCACCTACGGATATGCGCTGGCGGGGGCCTTGATCGCCACCTTCACCATCACGCCCGTGCTGGCCTCCTTCTTCCTGCCCCAGCACGTCAAGGAAGCCGAGACGATGGTCGTCCGCCTCTTGCACCGTGTCTATAATCCCACGCTGCGTTTCGCGCTGGGCCATCGCGGCCTCATGGTCGGCATCGGATTGGTCTTTCTCGCCGGGACCGCGTTTCTCTCGCAGTGGCTGGGCAGCGAGTTTCTGCCACAACTGGAAGAGGGCAATTTCTGGATTCGCGCCTCGATGCCCATGACCCTTTCATTGGAAGACGGCGAGGCGGCGACGAGAAAAATGCGCCTGATTCTATTGAATCATCCCGAGGTGCTGACCGTGGTTTCCCAGCATGGCCGGCCCGATAATGGCAGCGACGCATCGCCCTTCTCCAATGTCGAACTGTTCGTGCCGCTGAAGCCCTTTGAGCAATGGCCCAAAGGACTGACCAAGGAGAAACTGACCGGGCAGATCCAGGCGGAGTTCCAGCGCGAATTGCCCGGAGTGGTCTTCAACTTCTCTCAATACATCCAGGACAATATCGAGGAGGCGATCTCCGGGGTCAAAGGCGCCAATTCGGTCAAGATTATCGGTCCCAATCTCCAAATGCTGGAGAACTTCGCCGCGCAAGTCAGGGACGAGATGAGGCATGTTCGTGGCGTGGCCGATCTGGGCGTCTTCCCGGTCCTGGGGCAGCCCAACCTGAATATCAAGATGGACCGCGCCAAGGCGGCGCGTTACGGACTGAACGCCGGCGACGTCAACGCGGTGATCCAGGCGGCGCTGGGCGGGACGGTGGCCACGACGGTCCTGGAGGGAGATCGTCAATTCAGCCTGGTTGTCCGGTTCGCGCCCGATTACCGCGACAGCATCGAGAAGATTCGCAACATCAAAGTGGCCTGTCAGACCGGCAGCGGCGCCGTCGCCTACGTCCCCCTGAGCGAACTGGCGGCCATCACGGTGGACACGGGAGCGGCCTGGATTTATCACGAAAGCACGCAACGGTTCATTCCGGTCAAGTTCAGTGTGCGCGGCCGCGATCTGGGCAGCACCGTGGCCGAGGCGCAGGCGCGCCTGGCGAAAAATGTAAAACTGCCCAGCGGCTATCGCATGGTCTGGGCCGGGGAGTTTGAAGACCTTCAGCTTGCCAAAGAACGCCTGGGGCTGGTTGTCCCGGTCAGCCTCGCGCTGATCATCGGACTGCTCTACTGCCTGTTCAATTCGCTGCTGGAGTGCATCCTGACCCTTTCGGGCATTCCGTTCGCGATTGCCGGCGGCGTGCTCGCGCTTTATATCTCCGGTCTCAATTTCAGCATCTCCGCCGCCATTGGTTTTGTTTCTCTCTTTGGCGTGTCAGTCATGAATGGCATTCTGTTGATCACCTATTACAACCAGTCCAGGCTGCGCGGGGGGACTCCCGTGGAATCCATGTTTCATGCCGCCTCCACCCGAATGCGGCCACTGCTGATGACCAGCCTCTCCGCCTGCATCGGGCTGCTCCCCGCCGCGATTTCCACCGGCATTGGAAGCCAGGTGCAGCGCCCGCTGGCCACGGTGATCGTCGGCGGCATGTTGGTCGGGCCCATCATGCTGCTGATCGTTGTGCCGGCACTCAAAATGGTGTTTCTGGGCGGCGGACACGATAAAGCCGCGCTTGAATCTCAAACCATGGAATCAATATGAAAACGCCGCGTTTCCTTTTTACAATAATTGCCTTCGGCTCATTAACCCTTGGGCCGAGTTATGCCGACGAGCCGTCCAAGCCGCCAACGGGACAAGTTCTCCGCCAGAAGCATTCGACCAGTGATCGTGCAGCCGACCCGGCGCATGGCAACCAGCGGCGCGACAAAATAGATCAGACCGACGGAGAGCATTCCAACCCCAAAGACGATAGCCATACTGTCAAGAAGATCGGTCAGGCTGGTCCCATTAAAACTGAGCCGAAACGCGCAGCGGGCGGACAGCTTCATCAAGCTGCGCTGAAAAAGGCCGCCATCGCCGCAAGGGAGGGGCCCGTGATGAACAGAACAGGAAACCCTCACGAACAACTGGCCATGTTGCCGGCGGGCAAGGAGGCCGGCGCGCCGCCTCCCGGCCTTGGTCCCAGCCGACGAGCCGCCGCCGCGGCGGCCCTCGGCAAGATCCTCGGCGTAACAAGAATAACCTCCAACGCCAAAAGTTCAGCGGGGGCACTCGATGGCGCCGCCATCCAGCGCAAGCCTTAGCTCATTTGACCTTATGACACTATCTCACAAGCCCTTCGTAATAGGTTTGACCGCCTTTGCCCTTTCGACGCTTCTGACCAGTTGCGCAATGGGGCCGAACTTCAAAAAGCCCGCCGCGCCGGCGGTCAAAGACTATACTCCCAGTCCGGTTTCGACCCTGGCCGGCGCCTCCAATGTGCTCGGTGGAGAAGCCCAACGCTTCGTCACGAGCCAGGACATCGCGGGAGATTGGTGGACGCTGTTCCACTCCAAGCCGCTCAACGATTTGATTGAGCGCTCGCTCAAAGCCAATCCGAATCTCAAGGCGGCGCAAGCAGCCTTGGCCGTGGCGCGGGAAAATGTCAAGGCTCAGCAAGGCGCTTATTATCCGCAAGTGGCGGGCAGTTTCTCCGGCTCCCGCCAGCACACATCGAGTCAACTTTCACCTGTCCCCAACGCCAACCAATTTACTTTCGATCTTTATACGCCGCAGGTCACGGTGTCGTACGTGCCCGATGTCTTTGGCCTCAATCGGCGCACGGTGGAGTCCCTGAATGCGCAGGCTGAACAAGCGCGCTTCGCATGGGTGGCAACAGATATTGCGTTGAGCGCCAACGTGGTGGCGGCAGCCATCCAGGAGGCCTCCTTGCGCGCGCAGATTGCCGCGACCCATCAACTCATTGATTTGAACTCCAACATGCTGCGCGTACTAAAAACCCAGTTCACCAACGGTTATGCCGACAGGCTCGATGTGGCGGCGCAGGAATCCCAGCTCGCGCAAATCCTCGCCACCCTGCCGCCGCTGCTCAGCCAACTGGCGCAACAACGCGACCTGCTGGCGGCACTCTCCGGCGGCTTTGCCAGCGAGGGTCCGGCCGAGACGTTTGAACTCTCCGGCCTGACACTGCCCCAGGAGTTGCCATTGAGCCTTCCCTCGCGCCTGGTGGAGCAGCGTCCGGATGTCCGCCAAGCCGAAGAAAACATGCACTCCGCCAGCGCCCAGGTTGGGATCGCCGTGGCCAACCGGCTGCCCAATTTTATGTTGAGCGCGGATATCGGCTCTTCTGCGCTATCCTGGGGCCAAGTGTTCGCTTCGGGCACGGGCTTTTGGTCCATAGGCGGCACTGTGACGCAACCCATTTTCCAAGGTTTCACCCTGTTGCACCGGCAGCGAGCCGCCTGGGCCGCCTATACGAATGCCTCCGAACTCTATCGCGCCGCCGTCCTGACCGCCTTTCAGAACGTGGCCGACACGCTGGCTGCGCTCCAACAGGATGCCAATGAGTTGAAGGCCGCCGCCTTCGCCAGAGATGCAGCCAAGGTCACGCTGGATCTGTCCAAGCGACAATATGAGACGGGCTATGCCAATTACCTGTCGCTCTTAAGCGCGGAAACCACCTATGATCAAGCGGTGATTGCCTTCGTCCAGGCCCAGGCCAGTCGCTACGCCGATACGGCGGCTCTCTTTCTGGCTCTGGGCGGCGGATGGTGGAACCGGGCCGATCTCACCAAGAAATAGTCAGCACGATCGGTCCGATGGCACCAGCAATGACACCCGAGGCGGACAGCCAGAAAAGAAGGATCTTCATTGTGGACGACCATCCGCTGGTGCGCGAGTGGCTCGCCACTTTGATCAACCAGCAATCCGACCTCAGGGTCTGCGGCGAGGCTGAAAGCGCCTCAGAAGGGCTTAAACTCATCGCCACAGCCAGACCCCACGTGGCCGTTGTGGACATCGCGATGGAGGGCGGATCGGGCATCGAATTGATAAAAAACATCAAAGCTGCCCATCCCGAAGTGGTGGTCATCGTGCTCTCGATGCATGATGAAGCGTTTCACTGCGAACGCGCGCTTCGCGCCGGGGCGCGCGGTTACATTATGAAACGGGAAGCGACAAAGAACGTGCTCCAGGCGATCCGCTCCGTGCTCGAAGGAAGACTTTACATCAGCCAAAGAATGGCCGGAATGATGGCTGAGAAGGTTGTCGAAGGCAAATCACCGGACGCCAGTTCGCGGGTCCAACGGCTCAGCGACCGGGAGTTGGAAGTGTTCCAGTTATTGGGGCGCGGCTGCAGCACCCGGCAAATTGCGCAGGAACTGCACGTCAATTTCCGAACCGTTCAAACTTTCTGCGCCCGGATCAAGGAAAAGCTCAATCTCTCCAGCGCCACCGAACTGCTCCGTGAAGCCATGCGTTGGCACGACAGCCGGAACTAAACGCAGGCAGTATTGCTGGGATTGGCTGCAACTCGCGCCGAATCCAGCCACTCGTTGCAGATGAGGTTCGCCAGCCGGGCCGGGCGGGTTAATTGTGGATTTGGGATATTCCTTGGCTGCTCTGAGGCGCCATCCTATACTCTTGCCGATGAAATCCTTCATGCGCTCTCCATTGGGCTTCGGCTTGGCACCGGCGCTGCTGGGCTTGGGGATGGCGGCAACGCCCGCCCCCGCCGCGGACATCGTGCCATTGGCCGATGTCGTGAGCTCCGTCATCGCGGACCGCCAGGACGTCCAGGTTCCTGATCGCGTGCATCTCAGCGGCTGGGTTGGCGCCCGGATTGACGTCAACGAATCCAATCGCCTGGTCAAGCTCGACACGGACCGGTTGCTGGAGAGCTTTCGGCATCGGCCGGGCCGTCAAAGCTATGATGGCGAACACGTGGGCAAATGGCTGCACGCGGCCACGCTGGCCTGGGTGAACAGCGGCGACCGGGTTTTGCGGCAAAAGCTCGATCACGTCGTTGCCGAGCTGGTCAAATGCCAGCTTCCCGACGGCTACTTGGGAACCTACCTGGACCAGGACCGGTGGACCGAATGGGATGTCTGGTCGCATAAGTACAATCTCATCGGCCTGCTGACCTACATCCGCTACACCGGCAATCAGGAACCGCTGGCGGCCTGCCGGAAAATGGGCGACCTGTTGTGCCGCACCTTCGGCGACCAACCGGGCCAGCGCGACATCATCACCGCCGGATGGCACGCCGGCATGGCCCCCAGCAGCGTGCTGGAGGCGATGGTGTTGCTTTACCGGATGACGGGCGAAAGGCGTTACCTGGATTTTTGCCAATATATCCTCCGCGCCTGGGAGCAGCCCAACGGGCCAAAGATCGTTTCAACCCTCCTGCGCGAAAAACGGGTGGACCGGGTCGGCAACGGCAAGGCTTATGAAATGCTCGACTGCCTCAACGGCGCGCTGGAGTATTACCGGACTGTCGGCGATGCGCGGCTGCTGGAGGCCTGCCGCAACGGCTGGCAGGACATTGTGGCCCATCGCCTCTATCCGACCGGCACCGCCAGCTACCGGGAGTTCTTTCACGGCGACGGCGATTTGCCCAGTATCAACGACGTCGGGGAGACCTGCGTCACGGTGACGTGGCTGCAATTCAACGGCCAGTTACTGCGGTTGACGGGGGAGAAGCGGTATGCCGATGAGATGGCAAAGACGGTCCTGAACCAATTGATGGGCGCGCAAAGCTGCGACGGCGCCGCCTGGGGTTACTACGTGCAAATGCAAGGCCGCAAGCCTTACAGTAGCAACCTCGACGGCCATTGCTGTCTCTCCAGCGGCCCTCGCGGCATCGCTCTTATCTCCACTTTTGCCATCACGACCGATGCCGACGGCGTTGTGGTCAATCTTTACGATGCCGGCAAGGCCGGTCTGATCCTGCGCGACGGAGCGGCGGTCTCGCTCGCTTTGCGAACGGAATATCCGGGCGATGACAGGATCGAAATCGCGGTGGCCACCATGGCCAAAGAACCGTTTGCCATTAAACTAAGGATTCCCTCCTGGTGCCAAAATGCCATCGTGCTTGTCAACGGCGCGAAGGAGCCAGGCAGCGCCGGTTCCGATGGCTACCTGGCCCTTCGCCGGCATTGGCGGGAGAAGGACCTTATCGAAGTGCGACTTCCCATGAAGCCGCGCTTTCTGTCGGGCGACCACCGGACGGAGGGCAAACTGGCGGTTATGTACGGCCCGCTGGTGCTGGCCGCCGACACGGCTGTGTCCTCCGGGCCGACCGCTGATTTCTCCATTCCCGGCTCCGTTGAGGGCAAACTGGCCATCACGCCGGAGGCCGCGCCCGCGAACGTCAAAACCTGGCCCGGCGCGCGCGTTTTTCGGGTGTCCTACGATGGAACTGATTTGCCCTTCTGCATGGTTCCCTTCGCCGACGCCGGGACGACGGGAAGCCATTACCAGGTGTGGCTGCCCTTTGGACCGCCGCGGCCGGGAATGAACATACTGGCGGACGGCTTGGAAAGCCGTTCCCGCGAACTGGGCCGTGGCGGATCGGTCAACGGGGGTGATCTTCACAGCGTGGCTGATACCTTCAATGGCGAATCAGCCGCGCAGGACTGGTACGGCGTATCGCTGGACCAACCGGCCACAATCTCCCGGATCGTTTTCGCGCATGGCAAGAACTTCCATGACGGGGGATGGTTCGATGCCAGCGCGGGCAAACCCATTGTGCAAATCAAATCCACCAAGGATGGCCCATGGGAGAATGTCTGCCAGATCGAGGAGTATCCGGCGACGACAGCGACTGACCCGGCGGGCCTCAAACCGGGGCAACGCTTCACCTGCCGGCTGGAAAAGCCGGTCCAAATCGTGGCCATCCGGGTCATCGGCAAACCGGCCTGCGGCGACAATCCAAAGCAATCCTTCTCGTCGTGCGCGCAACTCCAGGCCGATGCGGCGGGGCCATGAGGACGCGCGGGCTGGCTCACTCATCGGTGGCGAGGTGGCTGTGGACACCTCAATGCGCCGCGCCGGCTTGCTGAAGGGTTGAGGCGATCAGCGAGGCACCAGGGTCGTGCATCGCGCTTGCACCCAAGGCAAGTCCGGGCAATTAAGCGGCTTGGCTGGAAAACCGTTTGCCCCGCCATCCATGCCCGCAAGAACATTTAAATCCGTCCACCCTCTGTACTCCGTGTGGCCGTCGGCAAATGACATATTGCCGCCGTTGTTATGGTAATGGGCGGGCGAGTCTATCCATTGCGTCTTGTCGGCGGGATTCTGCGCCCAGTAACCGTCATTGATCGTGTCGGGATTCTCGTCAACGAACACCAAAGCCATCGTCAGCGGCAGGGTAACCTGCGACAGCTTCTTGAAGTCAATACATTCGTCATTCCATGCAGTGATTCCGTTCATCCAACAATTCATCGACATGCTGCGGTCGCGCACGGTGGATGAGTCTGCCGGACATTTGTAAACACCCACTCCGTTCACGTAGGGATAGATCAGCCCGTGTGTGATCAGCAGCGTATTGGTCCACTCCGGGGGCCCGCTGACATCTCCCAGCACCCAACTGGCGTAGGGCTGGGTGGGTTGGGCGTTCGCCTGCAACGGATCGTTGGTAAATTCGCCCGAATCGCTGGCGATATTCTGGGCGAGTTTGTTGTTGTTGTCGTCAATGTACATAAGCCACCCGTACTGCAGTTGTTTAAGATTGCTGCGGCACTTGGTGCCCTGGCTTTGCATTTTGGCGTGAGAGAGCGCCGGCAGCAGCAGCGCGGCCAAAATGGCGATGATGGCGATGACGACCAGCAGTTCGATCAAAGTGAAGGCCCCGCGCCGGGGGCGGTCCTCGGACGCAACGGCGGCCCGTGTCGGCAGGATTCTCTTGCAATTCTTTTTCATGGTATTTTTTAATCCATCATAAGAACCTTCAATAAGCAAAACAAAAACTTTGACATGGCAATCGAAAAAATCGGCGCCGCGAAAGCGCCCGAGGCGGTCGTCCCCGGACGCTTTCAGGACAGCGTAATTATTCACTGGTTTTATAGAACATCGCGGGGCTTGTGAGAGGCGGGATGTACTCCGAGGGGCCATTGGACGAGATGGCCACCTGGTTGGTGATGGCAACAGGGGTCGTCCCGGCGAGCAGGACTCCCGTGTAGGTTATCACCGGCCCGTGGGCCGATTCGGCGATGGATATGGTTGGCGTGAACGGCACCAGACCCGCAATGTTGGCGCCCGTCAGGACGGTGGCCGAGGGTGAAAGCGGGTCCGGTTCGCCCGCAATCTTATAGGTGGCGCCCGCGTCGTAGCCCCCGGTATTCTGATTGTGTTCAAGCTGCATGAAGTACTTTTGGCCGGCGGTGAGGGAGATCAGGGCCTGGCCGTTGGCATCAACGTGAGGCCAGAAGTTCGTCATTCCGGGCGGCAGGATATTGCTGACCTGCGATTCCGCGCTTGCCCAATTGGTCTGATCGTTTGCGCCCGCCGGCTCGCCGGGCAAGCTCGTCAGGCCGGAGCTGTCGTAGTAGGCGACAATAAACTGGTCGGAGCGGTTTTGATCGCAGGCCGTTGCGGGCGATTGGGCGGCGATCGAGTTGTCCCACACGTAGCCGCTGGGGCCGACGCCCGAGGCGGTGCCATCGCCCCGATGGGGTTTGGAGGGATACTGGTCACATATATTGGTCCATTGGTCCATCCCGCTCCAATCGGATTCAACCGCGATGACGCACAAGTTGGCCGGGTCCTCGTTGGTGCTCAGGGACAGCCGGCCACCGTCGTCGCAACTGATGAAGAAGACATAATTAGTCGTGACCGGTGGAATGAACCAGCCGTACGTCCGGTCGCCGAAATCGCAGCCGACGCCGTCGCCGCCATTGAGGTTGACGCCGCTGCTGGGAGCTTCCCAGCTGGTCAGTGTCATGTTGGTAAGGATGGGCGGGTGTGGGTTGCCGGGCAGGAACGTGTTGTAATAGGCAAAGTCGCTCTCACTGGCCGGACACACCCAGGCGTCCCAATTGACGACGCCGGTGCCGATGAGATCGGTCCAGAACGTATCATTGGTTGTGGTAATGACGCCGCCGACGACATTGGTTATGCCGCTGACGGTCAATGTGATCCGGGTTCCCAACGGCAGCGTGGTGGTCTGGATTTGCACGACGGTTGTGCTGGCGCCCCCCAGGACGGTGACATTGGTGGCGGCGACTCCGCCGGAGAAGACATAATTGTTCGTGTCATCAACGCCAATGAGATTAGGCTCGTTGAAGGTCAGTTGGAAGGTGGTCCGGTCCTCGAACATCTGCACGCCGGCCAACAAGGGCGGCAGCAACCTTGTGACCGTGACGACAGTGGAGTTGGTGACTGATCCCCACGTGCCGCTGGGGTCCGTGGCCACGCAGGTGTAGGTGCCGGCGTCGGTATTGGCGGGCATGGCGGGGTCGTTGGTGGCGGCGTTGGCGATGTTGAAGTTCTGGTCTGTGGCGCCGGTGATGATAGAGCCGTTTTGGTACCATTGGTAGGTCAGCGTTCCGTAATTGTTGGGCTGAGTTCCCCAGGAGGTGGGGTAGGCCTCAACCGCCAGGTTGGTCATATTGATGGGATAACCGGCATAGGTATTGGCCAATGGCTCGACGGCAATGCGGCCGGGATCAAGGCCCACGACCTGGCTCAAGTTGGTGCCGGCACGGAAGCCGTAAATATAGAATGGAAACTGGCCATTCTCAAAGAGCAGCATCTCGGTCATCGTGCCGCCGAAATTAAACGAATAGCTGCAATCCCACACGATGCCCGATGTGTTCGTGTCCAAATTATAGTTCCAAGAGTTTCCTCCCGAAGTGGTGTAGTATTTGGCGTCCAGCGTGGCGCCGCCGCCGCCCAGAGTCTTGAGGTGTCCGAGCACCACAATGCCATCACCCTCGACATTGCCCACGGTGTTGCTGCCGAAAGCATTGATGTGATACGGCCCGCTGGTGAAATTGGTCTGCGAAAAAGGCGAATCCGTATAGACCCCGCCGGTATAAAGCCCGTTGTAATCGGGATCGTTAGTCGGATTATAGACGGTCGAGTTGGGATTGCCGGGTTGGTTCAAGGTGCCCTGGGAAATATAAACGGCCTTGCTGGCGTTGGTCTCTCCAAATGGGTTGGCTGCATTGGTCGGGCCGAAGTAGATATTGAGGCCCGTGACGCCGACCGCGACAAAATCGGCGGCGGTCGTGTCGCCATCGGCAAAACCGATGCCACCGGCTCCCGAGGCGGGATCCACAACGTATTGGGCATCCCCCGACGTTGGCGAATTGCCGATGGTCATCGAGAACCAATACTCTCCGACGGCCTGGAAATTGATAAAATTGTCGGGGGCAAGCGGCCGGGTCATGAAGTCCCCTTCGGTCCAAAACGAAGGACCGTTGGAGGCGGGGAAGAAACCAAAGCCGTTGTTTTGCTGGACCAGGCATCCTAACGTGCCGTCAAGTGATCCGGGCAACCCCATTTCGATGCTGGATTCAAAAGAAAAACCTGCGCGAAACTGCATCAATTGGGTGTTGTCCGGGGTTCCAGGGGCGCCACTTTCGGCCGGGTTGGGAACCCATGGGTCGGCAGACACGAAACCAACAGAAGAAGAATCATCCTTGACCGCGGTGGCGGTGGGATTTTCGTCACCGGAGAGGTCATCCCAGAGTTCGCGCACCCAGAGCTGGGCCGGAGCGGGAGGCAAAAGGGTGGCCTGAAGGTCATCAAAATACAAGGTTCCCTGGCCGCCGCCGTTGAATCTAAGAGTCAAATAGGTGGGAAGCGACGGATTGCTGAGCAAGATGCTCCTGACTGACTGCGAAACCGGGAATGTCAAGACTGCTGTTCCGCCGCCACCCGGAGGATATTGGCAGTAACAGTTGTCATCCAAACTGACAGAGCCCACGCCGCCCGGTTGGTTGACCCACATATCGCACTGCATCCACCAGCCAAAAGAGCCCGCCGTCGGCACATCTACGTCCAAGGTGATCGAAGAGGCGTTGCCTAGCAGGGCGGTCAGGGCGGTGGAGGATGGCCCTGTAAGTGCGTCCTTGCCATAAGTCTCGCTGGCCGCGGTCAGTTCCCAACTGTAGGTGCCGGAGGTCACCCCGGTGGTCGTGGAGAATCCGTCACTGGTCCAATTCGTATCGGTCACGGTCCATCCCTCCAGGGAGTTTTCCCATGAATTGATCAATCCAAGGGGCCAGACCCTCAGATTGTCCATATACAGGGTCCCCCCTCCTCCTCCACCGATCTGAAAAGTCAAATAGCTGGCGTTGGTGGGATGGGCGGCCAGCGCGGCTCTGATCGCTGACGGAATCGTGAAGGTCAACGTTGATTCCGTCCCGATGACTGGACTTTGATCGTAATTATAACCGTCCACGCTCACCGAACCCATGCCGTCCGGCTGGTTGACCACCAAGTCCCACTGCATGCCCCAGCCAAAGTTGCCCGTCGGCGCCAGCACGTCCAGCTTGACCGAGGCGGCGTTGGTCAGCAACGTGGTCAGATTGGTCGAGGATGGCCCTTGAAGCGCGGGCCCATAATCAACGCCCGTGGCCGTCAGGTTCCAACTGTAGGATCCAGCGGTCACGCCGGTCGTGGTGCTGAACCCCGTCGAGGTCCAAGCCGATTCCAGAATGGTCCACCCCTCGGTGGAGTTTTCCCACGAATTGAGCAATGTTTGGGCGCACGCGGAGAGGCCGGCCACGAGTATTCCGAATACTGTTAGAATGTGTCTTTTCATAAGATTTTAAGAGTGTTACTTTCTGTTTTTAGACCAAGGCAGAGGCATTTTTCGCGCCGGCAACGGCCTGGGGCCGCGGCATCGTCGCGCAAAACAAGATCGGCTTCATGCGCGTCATTTTCCCAAAGAGCAGCCAGGTTGTATAGTCCTCAAAACAGAGGACAGACGGGGGGACGGCCGGGGAAGGCGGGCTGCTAAGAGCGTTTGCTCCAGCGGCCCTCGTTGAGGTTGATTCGGGCGTAAGTGGCCACGGCTTGGGCGCGGGAATGGACGTGCAGCTTTTCATAGATCCGCCTCACGTATGTGCTGACGGTCGTCACGCTGATCCCCAAGGGGTCGGCAATCTCCTTGCAGGCATAGCCGCGGGCCAACAGCCCCAAAACCTCCTGCTCGCGCTGGGAGAGATCGGGCGGAGCGGGGGCGCCCGATGGGGCTTGGCGAAAGGACTGCACAATCTTCCGGGCGATGCTGCTGGTCATGGGCGAACCGCCGGCGTGGACATCCCGAAGGGCGGTCAGCAAGCCTTCGCGGGAAGCCCGCTTGAGCAGATAACCGCTGGCGCCCGCCGACAACGCATTGAAAATATGGTCGGCATCCTCATAGACGGTGAGCATGACGAACTGCGTATCCGGCAATCGCGGCTTCAATTGGCGCACGCACTCAATGCCGCTCAGTCCGGGCAGATTGATGTCCATCAGGACGACCTCGGGCTTCTCCTTGCAGAGGCCTTCGAGCGCGCTTTCCGCGGTGCCATGCTCGCCCACGCAATGAAATCCCTTGGCGCGGTTGATCCATCCCGCCAGGAGCTGGCGCGCCGGTTCGTCATCCTCAACAATGGAGACGGCAATGCTCACATCTCTGCGCATGATAGCCAAAGGAGCTTCAATTGTATCGTCATCAATAATGAGGACAAGGCGCTCAGGCGCTGCCAATCGCACTGAATGGCACGGTAAACCGCACTTTGGCGCCGCCACCCGGCGCGCTTTGGATTTCGCACCGGCCGCCAATTTCAGCCAGTCGCTGCCGCATGTTGATCAAACCGGAACCGCTCGCGGCGCCGGTCGTCCGGCTTGGCGAACCGGGCGCCGCGGCCGGGGGAGCGAATCCCTTGCCGTTGTCTTCCACCGAGAGAACCAGCGAGTCGGCTTCAAGGGCGAGCGACACCCTGACCTCGGTGGCGGCCGCATGTTTGAGGACATTGTTCAACGCTTCCTTGAACGCCAGGAAGAGGTTGTGGCGCACTTCGGTCGTCAGAGGGCGCACGGGCAGATGCACCGGCATGTCCAGGCGGCAGCGGATCGAGGCGGTCTTCAACAAATCCTGCGCGAAATCCCCCAGATAGCTGGCCAGACTGTCCAAGGTGTCGAATCGGGGATTGACAGCCCACACGATCTCGTCCAGGGCCTCCACCAATTCGCGGCTCGTGGCGAAAATCCGGCCCAGCGCTTCACCCGCCTGGGGCGGGCTGACCAGGTCGGTCGAAATGGTGTCGCTCAACAGCGAGATTCGGGTCAGGCTCGCGCCCAGATCGTCGTGGATGTCGCGGGCGATCCGGGAGCGTTCGCGTTCGACCGCCCGCTGGCGTTCCAATCGCTCCAGCCTGCGGCGCAGCCGCCGGCGGCCGTCCAGGTGGACTCCGGCGCCGGCGGCGGCCATGATGGTCGCCGCCGAGAAGACCAGGAACCAGGAGGTCTGCCAGAAGTGCGGCAGGAGTTTGAAAGAGAAGCCGGCTCCCTTCTCATTCCAGACGCCGTCGTTGTTGCAGGCCGTGACCTCAAAGAGGTAATTGCCCGGCGGAAGGTAGGTGAAATCGGCGCTGCGCTTGCTCCCGGCATCCTCCCAAAGGGTTTGCAATCCTCCCAGGCGATATCGGAAACGCACCTTCTCCGGGGCGACAAAACTTAACGCCGTGTAATCAATTTCAATCCGGTGCTGGCCCGGCTCAATCCGCAATGGTCCCTCTGCGGCGCCGCGCGGGCCGAAGGGGTGGCCATCCACACGCACCTCCTCTATGACCACTGGCGGGAAATGGCGGTTGACAGGGATGTCCTTGGGATCCACGGCGACCAGGCCTTTGCCGGTCGGAAACCAGAGCCGCCCGCCATCTGTCTTGCATCCGGCGGGCTGGAACCCGGTCGAACACTCCAGGGTGGGCAGGCCATCGCTTCTGCCAAAGGAGGCACAGTGAACCCAATGGGTTGTTCCCTCCGCGCACAAATCCAGTTCCTCCTTGGACGCGCGGATGATCCCGGCGTGCGAACTCATCCAGTAGCTGCCGTTGCCATCGTCCACAATGCAACCAATGATATTGTTGGGCAATCCCTGCCGCGCGGTAATGGCCGCGAATCGCCCCTTTTTCATCCGGCTCAGACCGCCTCCAAAGGTCCCAATCCAAAGCGCCCCCTGGGCATCGAGATGGAGACACTGGACAAACTCACTGGACAAACCATCAGCCTTGCCAAAATGCTCCACCACGCCATTGCTCAATCGGGCCAGTCCTCCACTGAACATGCCGTACCAAACTGTCCCCGGGCTCTCTTCCACGATGGCGCGCACGTCCGTTCGGACAGATTCGGGCTTCCGGCCAATCCAGACGCCATTGCTTCCATCGTAGCGCAGCAGCCCGGCCTCCGTCCCCACCCATAAGCCGCCCCCGCTGGCGCCCAAGAGCGCCGGCATCGGAACAGTGATCTGCTCCAATCCCGGCGCGTGTGCGAAAAGGCCATCTTTCCCGACAAACAAGCCGGCGCCCCAAGTGCCCGCCCAAAGCTGCCCGCCAGCATCCTCCGCCAGAGACCACACAAAGAGATTCTCCAGACCGATGTTGGTGCCAAAATGGGACCATCGCCCCTCCTTGAAATGGTACAAACCCGCCCCCTCGGTGCCGATCCATACCCCGCCATCATGGCTTGGGCAAACCGACAATACCGAGCGTCCCTGCCACTGATCCGGCGGATTGACCGCCGCCACACAGCTCGCGCGGAGGATGGCCACCCCTCCACCCCCGGTTGCCACCCATAAATCGCCTTCCCGGTCGGCGCACAGACTCCGTATCCAATCATTGAGCAAGCCATTGGTGCGGCTGAAGTTGACCGTTTCTCGCTGGGGACTGACCAAATAGAGTCCCTGGTCCTGAGTCCCCACCGCCAGCAACCCGGATTGAGTTTCAATGAACGCGGTCAGCGGCGAATTCTTCCAAGGCGCGCGCATTGCCTCCCCAACCCAGGTGGCCCCATTCCATTTGCGGAGAAGGTCTTTGCTGGCCACCCACAATGTGCCGTCGCGGCTTGGGCAAAGCCCCTGGACATACGATTCCTCCGGCGGCCCGTCCAGTGGCTGCCAAGTCAGGACGCCCCGCCTCAGAATCGAGCCGCAGCCATCGCGTGTGACCCAGACCGATCCATCGAACCCGCGGGCAAACCCAACCAGTTTCTCCCTTCGGCCCGCCTGCGGGGCGGCAACGGCTCCATCCTTCACGCGCCCCAGCATCCCTTGATCATTGACCAGCCAGAGGTCCCCCCTTTCATCGGCGGTAATGCCGAAAATCTTCCGCCCCTTCCACGAGGCGCGAACTGGTTCGGAATGGAAATGGCCCTCCTTGTCATGGCGGGTCAATTCCCCGGCTTCATGACCCATCCACAACGTTCCCTCCTTGTCCTCAAAAAGGCAGGAGATGCGGCTGCTGGCCAGTTCCGGCGTGTTGCCGCTGTCAAAGACTGTAAAGCGCACGCCGTCGAACCGGGCCAATCCGCTGTAGGTGCCCATCCACAGATAGCCGTCCTGGGTCTGCACGATCGCCGTCACGGAGTCTTCAGGCAATCCGTCCTCCACCAGCAAATTGCGCACGAAGTAGTTTGGCAGCGCCGCCAGCGCGGCCCTTGGCGGCTGGCCGGCCAGCCAAAACGCCAAAGCCAGACCCAGGCGGGCGATCCTCCAGGAAAAGCCAATCGCATGGACTCCCGTTGTCACGCTGCGGCTCATTGGAAAAATAGTGCAAGCAGGGGCGGCTGCATCGCAAGACCGGATTTGCTTCCGCGTCCATGGGAAGGCTTGGTAGTGTTGAGGACAAAACAAGCGTTGGCCACCTGCGCGACATAGGGCATTGATTTTTGCCATCAATCGGAGCCAACCTCGACTTCCATGCGAAAACAAACAATCACCGCCGCGCTGGCCTGGCTGGGGCTGGCCGTCGGGTCCTTCCACGCTCTTCCATCACTCGCGCGCAATCCGCCAGCCACGCTGCCTCCTCCCTTGGACCTGCGGCGCCTTTATCCGGCGCAAAACGGAGAAGTCGCTCCGTTTTCGGGCTTCGCGGCCAACATCACCGCCAACGTCAGCGCCGACACCGCAACGCTGACCTACACCGGCCCCGATGGGACGCTGCTATATCAATGGACCCGTCCCGCCACGTCCGATGACCCGCCGCTGGGCCACTGGCAATTGCGGGCGACGCCCCACGGCGCCGAGGCGCCCAATGTCGTTCCGATGGCGGGCGACGCGCGCCTGGAATGGACACAGGCAGCCGCGTTCAAAAGCAGCCGTTTGGAAGCCGCGCCTGGCGGGGCGGGCTGCGTTTCAACCTACGAAGTCAACGGGCAAACGGCGACGCTTCGTTGCACGGCGCTGTTGCGCGGGAAAAGTCTGGTGCTGGAACTGAGCTGCGACTCGCCGCAAATCGCCGCGCTCGACGCCGGCCGCTGGGGCCCGACGCTGCACCGCCGGCCCGTGACGGCCCCCTACTACTCCGGCCGGCTCTTTTATCTCGAGAAGGAAAATCTGTTCGTCAACACGTTTCTCGATTGGACCCAATCGTCGGCCTCTTTCCACGAAAACACGCGGGCTGTCTATGGCGCCCGCACCGACGGCGCCCGCCTGCCGTTGCGCGAGCGGGCGGTGTTCTGCGCCGCCTGGCACTCCGCCGAGACCCTGCCAAACCTGCCCAACCCACCCTCTCCCTTTCGCGGCCGTATGGCGGACAAAATCGTGCTCGACATCTGGGGCGGGCGTTTCGAGGACATCGCGCGCAATCTGGAAACGCTCCACGATTACGGGCTTAATCACTGCCTCGCCCTCATTCATGTCTGGCAACGCAGCGGCTACGACAACGCCCTTCCCGCTCACGTCCCGGCCAACGCCCAATTGGGCGGCGATGCCGCAATGAAGAACCTGGTCGCCACTGCAAAAAGCCTGGGATACGACATCGCCCTGCACGAGAATTACGTGGATTACTATCCCAATTACGAAGCGTTCAACCCCGCCGACGTGTCACTCGATTCTCAGGGCAATCGCGTGCCTGCCTGGTACAACAGCGGCACGAAAATTCAGTCCTTTGCCGTGCAGCCTCACTCCATCCTGCCTCTGGCGCGGGAACAGAGTTCGCAGATTCACGACCGTTACTCTCCCAACGCCGACTATCTGGATGTCCATTCCGCCGTGCCGCCCTGGTTCCACGTGGACTTTCGCGCCGGCGCAGAAGGCGCCGCGACCTTTCGGCCCGTCTGGGAGGCCCATCGCCAATTGTGGGCCTTCGAGCGCGCCACCTGTGGCGGGCCGGTCCTTGGCGAAGGCGCCAATCACTGGTTCTGGAGCGGCTTGCTCGACGGCGTCGAAGCCCAGTTCGGCGCCGGCTGGCCGGGAAATGCGGGCCAGAGCGCGCCCTTGATGGTGGACTTCGACCTCTTGAAGATTCATCCCTTGCAGTTCAATCACGGCATGGGCTACTACGAACGCTGGTGGAGCGCGCCAACGTGGCACGCCCTGCCGCCGATGGAGGTCCTCGATCAATATCGCATGCAGGAAGTCATCTTCGGGCACGCCGGCTTCCTGGGCAACGACACTTGGTCGCGCCTGCCGTTGGCCTGGCTGGAACATCACCTCCTGTCGCCCGTCACGGCGCGTTATGCGACTGCCCTCCCTGTCAACATTCAATATCAGGTCAATGGCCATTGGGTGGACGGCACCCAGGCGGCGCAAGCCGGAATTTGGAACCGGGTGCGCGTCTCTTACGACAACGGCCTCACCGTGACCGCCAACGACAACCCGGAGCCGCTGCGCGAAGGCTCCTTCACCTTGCCGCGATTTGGCTGGCTGGCAAAGGGCGCGGGCCTTACGGCCTGGACGGCGCTGCTTCAGGATGTCATCGCTGACTACGCCCGCGCTCCAGACAGCACTTTCGCCAACGCGCGCCCCGCCTCGGATTGGAATCAGAGCGGCGTTCATCACATTCGCCCGGCCATCGCGGAATTCCGGCAAACAGGCGACCGTTCCTTCGCGCTCACCTACCAGTGGCAAATCGGCGAAACCCTCCAGCGCGACTACACCTGTTTCGTCCATTTCGTCAGCGGCGCCGACGGCGCGACAATCTCCTTTCAAGACGATCACCTGCCGCCCCGCCCCAGTTCAACCTGGCAGATGGGCGAAACGCTTCGGGATGGCCCGCGGGACATTCGACTCCCCGCCGCGCTGCCCGATGGCGACTACGGTGTGCGCATAGGACTTTATCAACCCGATGCGGAGCGTCTGGCATTGCAGGGCCGCGATGACGGCCAGCAGCGCATTCGAGCGGGAACACTGCGCGTGCGCGATGGCGGACAGAACATCACCTTTGAAACCGAACCGTCCGCGCCGGAGAGCGGCGACGACATCTATCAGCATCGTCTCAACGCGGGCGGAAAGGCGCTGGACTTCGGCGACGTGCGCACCGACGGCAGCGTGTTGGTGCGGCGCGAAGAGGGCGAATGGGTATTGCGGACTCTGCCGCGCGCGCGCCCCTTTTTCGTTGAATTGAGCGCCGCCCGTTTTGGCCGCCCGGCCAGCGTGCGTTGCGTGGACGGCTCAACGCCCGCGCTCGCGCCCCAAGCGCGCGGGGACTGGTGGCAGTTGAACCTGAACGGCGCCCGGCAATACCGTTGGAAATGACCGTTTCTCAATCCAGAAGTCCGTAATCCAAACGTATTGCTTCGCCAACAGGACTTACCAAAAATAGTGAATCCACTTCCATTGCGCGACCGGTCATTTCCCGCTTTGCCCCGCAATCCTTTTCGCCTATTCTCCGCGCCGGTGATTCTGAAATCCATATTCAAATGAGTGTCCTGATTGTCGGTTCCACGGCCCTGGATTCCATTAAAACAACCACGGCGCGGCATTCGCGCCTGCTGGGCGGCTCGGCCAGCCACGCGGCGGTGGCGGCCAGCTTCTTCGCCCCCGTGCGCCTGGTCGGAGCGGTGGGTGACGATTTTCCCAAGCCCTATTTGCGCCTCTACCGCAAACACAACATTGACCTCGAAGGACTGCAAATCCTGCCCGGCAAAACCTTCCATTGGTCCGGCGAATACGAAGTCAATATGAACAATCGCCGCACCCTGGCCACCGAACTGGGCGTCTTTGAATCCTTCAGCCCGCGCCTGCCCGCCTCCTACCAAAACACCCCCTTCGTTCTGCTGGCCAACATCGCCCCCGCCTTGCAGCTTCACGTTCTGGACCAGATGCGCCGGCCCAAGCTCGTCGTGGCCGACACCATGGACCTGTGGCTCAACGTCGCCCTGCCCGATTTGCTCAAACTGCTCCGCCGGGTGGACGGACTGGTCGTCAATGAAAGCGAGGCGCGGCAATTGGCGCACGAGGACAACCTGGTGCGCGCCGCACAAAAAATCCACCGGCTGGGGCCGAAATTCGTCATTGTCAAGAAGGGCGAACACGGCTCCATTCTTTCCACCCCTCGCGGCCTTTTCCTCGCGCCCGCCTTCCCCTTGCGCCAAGTGGTGGACCCGACCGGCGCCGGCGATTCGTTCGTCGGCGGGATGGTCGGCTATCTTGCGCAGGCCAAGGGGCCGGTTGAGGCCAATCTGCGGCGCGCGATGATTTACGGCAGCATCGTCGCCTCCTTCTGTTGCGAGGGATTCGGCTTGACCGCCACCACCCGCGTCACCCGCGCCGCCATCGAAAAGCGCCACCACGCCTTGGAGGAATTGACCCGGTTCTAGCCTGAATATTTCACACTCGTGTGGTGCAATTCTGAAAAGTTTCGCATTTTTAACAAAATTATTGCCGCCAAAGAACGCAGGGAACACAAAGATAGGAGATTCCGTATCTCCCGCCCCAGCGGGAGAGGGATATGGCAACAGGGAGGGTGAGGGCTTCCCCTTTTCTCCCTCTTCCACCGACGGCCATCAAACAGGAGAAAACAAGATAGGGCGCGCAGTCCCCTGCGCGCCGCCCTCGTTCGGAGTCTCTCCCTCTCCCGCCCCAGAAGAGGGATACCGCCTACCGCGTGGGCGCCGCCGGATGGTGGGTCGCCTCCGGTATCTTGGCGGAGCACGGCTTTTTCTCCGGCTCCTGCGGCTCCTTCCTTCTAAAAAGCTCCTCCGGCAGTGTCGCCCCCAGCTTGCCCCCGATGGACCGGATGTATTCTTCATCCGCCGCCCAACAGTGGGCGTCAGGAGCCAGAAGCTCGTCTATGGCCGCCTCCTTTTGCTCCTTGGTCATGAACAAACGTCTGCGTACTCTCTCTTTGTTCTCCGGATCGGCCGCCCAGAGCCAGAACTGTTTCTCAATCTCCTCCTCCGGCAGCAGAAAACCCGCCTTCCGGGCTTGTTCCCGTTTCAACCGCCCGGATTCGGCCGCTTCCCGCTTCATGGAGATGACGCCCCACATGATGTCCCGCAGGCATTTGAAGCGCTCTCCGTCGTCATTCGTGGACTCGATCCGATGCAGCTCCACCGCCAGCCGGGCGAGAACAACGCGCGCCATCTTCTGCGTGAATTCCTCCATGGAAACCCCCTCCAGCACCGCCGCTTGCTGGGTGATGGCGCCGTAAGCCTCCCGCGTGCGCTCTTCCGCCAGCCAGTCCTTGTAGCCGCTCTTGCGCCAGCGCGATTCTCCATCCTGTAAATCCTGTTGATCCTGTGTGCAGCCCATAGGGCTGTTTGAGCAGCCTGTGAGAATCTGGCCATGAATGAGACGAGCGTTCATGTAGTCATAGCCGACGTGCGCGAGAGTGATCGAACGCATGAAAGCTCGGCTGTAAACGTTCTGTCCAGAGCAGGGCAAGCAAGATTCAGGGCCGCAGCATTAAGCGAATGTTGCCGCTTCGTTAGACATCTGCTTTTGCTAATCTGCGTCCGCCGCCCGCACCTTCAGCCGGAGGCGGCTGCGCGCGGGAAGGCCGGCCTTCACCTCCAGGGAGTAATCGCGCGCCAGCGCGATTGTTTCCTCACGCCCATCTTCCCAGTGAATCAGCGCGCGGTTGGTCAGGCCGGCGTAATAAAGGGACAACCGGATGCGGCGTTCCATCGGCTCGGTCAGCGGGTTGTAAATCATCGCCAGCATTCCCAGGATTGGAATAAACTTCATTTTACAGGTGTGTTGCATGGCCGGCATGGCCGCTGTCAAATTGTCAATGTTCCATCGCGCGCTTCCAACTTCTCCCGGCGGTGTGAGACAAAATTCTTCACCTTCCTGGTGGGACAGAGCTGCCGCTCTGCCCTGAACTCTTGGGCGGCGCAGCAGCGCCGCCCTACCGACGCCGTGAAGATTTTTGTCCCGCACCCTCTCACGGCCGCGGTCGCGGATTGCTGTTGCCATCGGCGGCGTTGTGGCTTAAAAAAAATCTCATGAAGATCAAGTTGCTTGTCGCGTTGCTCAGTTTGTCCCTGTGCGGGCCGGCGCCGGCGGAGTCCACCATCGCCGTGCCGACCAACGACGCCTATTTTGCGGGCCTTTTGCTGCCCAAAGCGCCGCAGCCCAAACACCCGGTTCTGCGCGCCAATGACCGGCTGGCCATCTGCGGGGACTCGATCACCGAGCAGAGACGTTACTCCCGCATCATGGAGACCTACCTCACGGTGGCGCTGCCGGAGTTGAACATCGGCGTGCGCCAATACGGCTGGAGCGGCGAGCAGGCCTGGGGCTTCCTTCGGCGCATGACCAACGACGTTCTCCGTTTCAACCCGACCGTCGCGACGACCTGTTACGGAATGAACGATCATCATTACCGGCCTTATGAACCGTCCATCGGCCGGACTTATGCCTCCAACATGACCGACATTGTTCTGGCCTTCAAGGCCGCCGGCACGCGGGTGATTGTCGGTTCGCCCGGCTGCATGGGGCTGAAGAATCCTCCTTGGGGTAACATCCAGGGCACGCCCAAGGAAAGGAATGTCAATCTTTGCTTCCTGCGCGACATTGATATTGACATCGCGGACGTCGAAAAGACGGGCTTTGCGGACGTGTTCTGGGACATGTACCTGGCGCAGTACCACGCCGGGCAATCGTACGGCGCCAATTACAACCTGGCCGGCAAGGACTCCGTTCATCCCGGTTGGGCCGGTCACCTGGTCATGGCCTACGCCTTTCTCAAGGCCTTGGATGTTCCCGGCGACATCGGCGCCTTCACCGTTGATCTGGCGGCCAACAAGGCCTCGGTCTCGAAGGGACACCAATTGATCTCGTACGGCGACGGGGTGTTGACGGTCAAGAGCACGCGCTATCCGTTTTGCGCCGCCGGCCCGGCCGATTCCGACGACAGCATCCGTTCCGGGATGGCGTTGGTTCCCTTTAATCAGGACCTCAATCGTTTGATGCTGGTGGTCAAGGGCGGCAAGGCCGCCAACTATCTCATCACTTGGGGCGCCAGCAGCCGGCTTTATTCGGCCCCGCAACTGGCGCGCGGCGTCAACCTGGCGGCGGATTTTGAGGTCAACCCCTTCTCCGACGCTTTCGCCGCCGTGGACCAGGCCGTGGCGCGGAAGCAGGAGTTCGAGACGACCCAGATCAAGCAACTCTTCCACGGCGAGGCGGGCAAAGCCGACATGGAAAAGACGGTGGACGATTCGGAAAAGGACCGCGCGCCGCTGGCCGCCGCCATCAAGGCCGCTTTGGTGCCGGTGACTCACACCCTGACCATCACGCCCCGGTAAGCCTTCGCAACGGGAAGGACTGGACCCGCGAATACTCCGCCCCGGCGGCTGAGAGCGTGCTTTGCATCAGATCAACCCGATCCACAATCCAGGGACCGAAATCCGCCTCGCGCCACTGCGGCAAGGTGGCCGCCAGATGCAGCCGGTCGCCGCCATTCAGTCGTTTGACACGGCCGATGGTCAGATGCGGATGGAAGGCTCTTTCATCCGGCACGTAGCCGAGCCGGTCGAGATTTTCATCCAACATTCCCTTCAATCCTGCCAAAGCGTCCACCGCTCCGTCCAATCCCGCCCAGATTATCCGGGGCCGCGCCGGAGTTGGAAAACACCCAAGCCCGCGCGCCCGCACAACCAGAGGTTCACCGCGCCGGCAAGCCGCCTCCACCGCCCCTTGGAACTCTCCGATTCGGGTTCGCTCGACGTCGCCAAGGAAATTGAGTGTCAAATGAATTTGTTCCGGCCGTATCCACGCGACCGCTTGTCGTGAAAGACCGTGGGCGAGGCCGCTGGCGGCGTCGGCCAGTTGGAGCACGACCTCCGCCGGCGGAAAAACCGCCACAAACATGCGGATGCATTCAAGCTCGGCCATGGATTGCTCTCAAACCGGCCATTTCGCTACTCGAGGCAGCCGTGAAAGTCAAATCATTCGCAATGGATCGGTAATCCGTCAGTGAAGGTTGGTAGGGCGCGCACCGTGCGCGCCGCGGCGGGCAGCGGAGTGCCCGCCCTGCCTTCGTTCCCCGCCGTCACTGAGGAGCTGTGAAAAAGTTGGCAAATAGCCCCAAAACACAAAATGCCCATGTCGGTAGTCAATGACTTACGCAAGCGAATTTTGGCCGTTTTCAATTCTTTCACACCTTCTCAGTGAAGGTTGGTAGGGTGCGCACTCCGTGCGCGCCGCGGCGGGCAACGGAGTGCCCGCCCAACCCTCCTTTCCCGCTGTCACTGAGGAGCTGTGAAAAAGTTGGCAAATAGCCCCAAAACACAAAATGCCCATGTCGGTAGTCAATGACTTACGCAAGTGAATTTTGGGCGTTTTCAATTCTTTCACACCTTCTGACCCGGAGAGGTGGATCATCCGCTGCTGGTGGCTGTTTGCCAGTGAGGTCGAATCATGGAAGCGCGCTGAGTTCAAGGCACGGGGCGAGGAAGGACTTCCTTCTGCCCATGGAAAAAGCGGAGACCCCGCAGGACAACCATGCCGCTCGGTCCCGCCTGCAGTTCCAGCCGCCACACTTGGGCTTTGGTCGCGGGGAACTGCACCGCTGAATCCGACGAGGGGAGGATTGTTGACCCGACGTGGTGGAAGCCGATTTTGGATTTGGCCGAGACCCGCACCTGATGTGCTCTATGATATCGCCCGCCATGCTGGGAATAAATCGCGACGCGCGTCAGGGTGACGGGCAGGGGAAAGGTCAGGTCACAGGAGACCCAGCCCGATGGTGCCTTTTCCGAATGCCACATCGTCTTTGGATCAAAGGTGCTCGGGGCAGATGTCACTTGGTTGGGCTTGATCTCCCCTTGCAGCATCCGTGACAGGGAACTTCCGCAGGCTTCCCCGGAAGGCGTTGTCCCCGTGATCTGGTAGGCGGGCTGCCCGGGAATGATTTGGGGACCGAGGCAGACCACCGGGGCCATCTGGTAGCCGTCGGGCACGGCCCGGCGCGGATCAAAAGACAGGCCCGGAAAGGCCCGTTGATTGAGCGACAATCCCCGGATGTCCTCCGGAATCAGAATTCCCGGAGTGGGGCTGGGGCTGAACCCATCGGTATGGTGGGCCGGATTATAGGACATGATGGAGGCATTGGTGCTCATGCTGTAGCCGTAAGCGTCCACGTGCGGCAGGCCGAAACTGTGGCCTAATTCATGTTGAACGGTGGACTGAAAATTGGGGCTTTTGTCCAGACTCCACGAGGACACTTCCACCATGCCCGGCCCCGTGTTGAACCCGCCGTTCAACGTCCTGCCCCCGCCAACGGGATTGTCGTTGCGAGTGTTCATGACCACGATGAAGAAGGAGTAAGGCGCATTGAAGCGCGTCAGTTGCAGCGACTCCAGGACTTCGCTGATGAACTGCGGCCCCGCCCCTTCGGGCATGGCATCATAATCCACTCCCCGGAATTTGCCCGGCACGATGACCGGCCGGCGGTGGGCGATTGAGAAAGTTCTCCTCCCTGGAAGCAACTCCGCATAACGCCTTTGCGCCCATGCCAAGTGCCGGAGCAGCCGCGCCTTTTGGTCCTCCGAGGGCGCTCTCTCATCCTTTGGAACCAGGAAGACCGGCAGAACCGACACCCGTTTAGGCGCCAGACAGTCCTCATTTGCCGCCATGAGCGGCCATCGTCCAAAGGCCGGTTCCAGCAGGAGAAGTGCTATCCCGATGACGCCGGCTGATGGCGTCAACTTCATGGTCATGCGGACATTTTCGGCGCGGCCGCCCTCCGTTTCAATGCGAAACTTCCCGCCGGGAGACAAAGCGCGAGAAGGCCCAAGCGAGGATGGCAAACGTCGCGCACACTCCGGCCAGAATCAGCACGCGCACGGCCAGGGGCGCGGTCCGCGCCATCGAGGCTTGCAGGCCGATCTTCAAATCCGCCCACGCATCCACCGCCACGGCCCGATGGAAGGTCAGCCACTGGCCTTGTTGTGGAATGCTCGCGCGGATGGCCGCGGGGCTGCTCACCGCGGCGTCCTGCTGCTGGACCAGTTTTTCGGCCAGGCGCATAAAGGCGGCGTTGTCGTCGGCGCTGTTGATGTCAATGATATCTTTTGCGTCCTGCTGCGTGTAATTGAGTTCCTGCCGGTTTCGCAAGTCGCGCAGCTTTCCCCCAAGCGCCCCGGTGTCCCCGGCCGCGCCGGACTGGCGGGCGTTGAAGCCGATGAGAGCCTGTTGCAACTTGATGTTGTGCAGTTGCACGCGGGCGTCCTCGTTGAACGCCGCGTCGGCCGTCGAAAGCCCGAAGGCGGCCTGGAAAGCGCGCCGCGCCTGTTGCGGATCGCCCTTTTCGAGGGAACTGTTGCCCAGGGCCAGGAATTCCTGCGCTTCCTGCGTCCGCGCCTGCCGCAGGTTCTTTTCGCTTTCCAGGTAGGATTGCGCGTCGGCCGCGCCGGCGCGCGGCGCCAGTTCCTCTCCCTGGAATTGGAGCGCGCCCTCGTGATGTTTGACGCGCCATTTGTCGCTGAGAGAAACCCGCCAGGTGATGTTTTCCAACGGCAGATCGAATTTGGGTGCGACCAATTCAAGGTTCAATTCCCGCGCCGTATCGGCCCCCGCCCGGCAACCGTAATAGACTTCCACCGTCGCCGGTTTGCCATTGTTGGCCTGCTGCTCCAGGGGGATGAGGACGTTGGTGCTGTCGCGCCAGGGCCAGACGCCGCTGTCATTGACGAAGGCGAACCAGAAATGGGCGTCCGGCGGCAGCGTCAGGCTGAACAGCCGCTTGTCGCCGGGCAGGATTTCCAGGCGGGCCTGGGTGAGCATGACGCCGTCGTCGGAAACGACCGAGTTGAAAGTGATATTGTTGACTCTGGCGGGCAGCAATTTTGCCGCTTGGTGACGCCGCAGTTTCAGTGGCAGTTCGAAGGACGGTTCGACCAGCCGGTAGGTCAGGCTGGCGGCCGTGGCGGGCAAATCCTTTTGCAGCGAGCGCGGAATGGACTGCCATTCGGCAAGTTGAAGGGAGGGCGGCACCGGGTCCACCGCCACCTCCAGGCGCGGGTCCGATTGCACGGTGACAAAGCCCCTTTGGAGATTGACGTCCACCGCCTGGATGCCGCGCAAGGTGGTCCCGGCGGCCTGCGAGGGAAGGGGAGTTTGATAGGCGAGCTGGAGCAGGTACGGGCCGATGACCCGCCGGCGCAACTTCACTTCCCAGCACTGCATCCCGTTGGTCAGCGCGCCCGGCTCCGGCAGAAAATCGCCGACCTGGTCTCCCTGGAAGCGCACGCCTTCGGCGTTGGCGGGCAGAAGGAGACGAAAGGATTTCAACCCCGTGTTTTCAATCTGATACTGGAGATTGGCGCTGACCTTCACCTGCGCCTCACTCACGGCGGCATGTTGCCAGCCGACGACTTGGATCCACGGATCCACCTGCTCCACGTCCAAGGTCAAAAGCGCCGGCGCCTGCAACGCGCGAAAGGCCAGCACGCCCTTCTGCCGTATGCCCGAGGTCTGCGGGTCCAACTGCGTGTAACCCTCCCGCGCGCCGATTTGCAGGCGCATCCCTTGTTCGGGCACCACCAGCAACGTGCCCTGTTCTTTGCCCGCTTCGCGCAGCACGATTTGCGGCGCTTTCCAGCCGCGCACGCTCTTGACTCCCGGCCCGGACAAGGTGACGGCAAAGGATTGCGTGCCTTGCGTCTTGCCCAGCAGGTGCAGCGTAATGACACGCCCGGCCTCGCTCTTGGATTCGGTCCATTGGCTCAAGGCCGTCCCGCTGATGGATTCCACCTCGAATCCGGCGGGCATGACAAAGCTCAAGGCGAAAACCCCCGCCCGCGTGATCTCAACGGTGAAATTGTCGGCCAGCACCGTGTGGTCCTCCCCCAGCGACAACGTGTCCTGGGATTCCACCCGCACGTCCGGCTCCACTGCCGAGGCCTTCAACGCAATGAGGGCCTGAGTGTCCGAATAACGGAAGGCCCGCCGCAGCGTCAGCCCCGGAGTTTCCCCTTGCAGCGCCGCCACCGCCTCGCCGGGAAAATCCTCCAGATTGATCGGAGAGAACGCCGGCGCGCTCACGGCGTCCAATTGCACTTCGCCCCCGGTGGCGATGCCGGCCAGGCCGATTTGCTGCCCGGCCGCGTTGGCGACCGTAAGCAAGCCAATGGATTGCTCCAGGGGCAGCGGTCCCGTGGCGGCCTGCGACCGCACCAACACGACGAAAGGCCGCGATTGCGCCGGGTTCAATGTCACCCGCAATTGGCGCGTGTCAGGGTCGAATCTCCACTGGGACACCAGGGAGCCGTGGCTGGCCGGATCCGCCACGTCTGTAATCGTCGCCCCGGCCGGAACGCGCAGCAGCAGTTCGCCGACCTCGCCCTGGGCCGGGCGGATGGAAACATAATGCGCGCCCTCAATGACGCCCGCCGACGGGATGTAAAGTTGCGAAATCTCCGCGTAATACACCGCCTTCTCCCTGGCGACATCGCGCTGGCGCGGCTTCCAGCCGATCCACGTTGGCGCGGGCGTCAATACCAATTTCGCCACCGTGTTGCTGCCCTCCTGCCCGCATTGGACCCGCACGGCCTGCGGCGACTCAACCTCCACGTCCAGATTAACGGCCGTCAAGGTGACTTGCAGGACCAGCCCGCACGGGGTCGGCAGGACGAAGCCGTTTTCGCCTTTGTCGGCGGAGACGCGCGTTTCGTATTGCGCCTCGATGTCAAACGCGCCGGTTTTCCGCGCCACCAATTTATCCCCGTCCGCGGCCCGAACAAGGTCGAACGCTTCCGGCAGATAGGAGGCGTGCGTCAAAACGGCATTCGAGGACAAAAACGGCAGCGACTGCCCCTTGAGGGCGTGCCAATGGATTTTCGCCGTGCCCAACACAAACTTCTCCTCCACGCGAATGCTCTGCGTGACCGAGTCGGGGAGAACCGGGGCATCCGCGCCGCGGCAGACGGCGGGTCCAAACCACAAAACGCCTGCCATGAGCAAGGCGACCGCGGCTGGCGCGTGTGACAACCGCCGGATTCGCCGCCAGACCGGCGCACCGGCGTGCAAGAGCAGGAATGCCACCACGACCCAGAAGAAAATCCCCGCGCCATTGGGAATTCTCAACGCCGCCCAGGAGAACAGCGTCCAGCCGCAAACCTGGCCGGCGAATTCGAGCCGCGCGCCGCCGGCGGCCCATCCGAGAATCCACACCGCCAGCCCCAGCAATGCGGGCCAGACCCATCCCAGGACCGTCCACGCCGTCGTCTTGTCCGCGACGTTCAACACGGCGACGCGCAACGCGCTTCCAGCCTGTTGCACCGGCGCCAGCAACGTGACGTCTTTGGGCGCGTGCGCTATGGATTCCCGCCAATTTTTGCCCGCCAACAGCCGCGCCAGTTGCGCGAACCCCGATACCTCCGGCTCGCCGCCCGCCGGCATCACCGAACCGTCCTGATAAACCAATCGCTGGCCCGTGTCCGGCTCCAATCTCCATTCCGCCAGCATCACCGGCGCGTCGGCCACCGGCGCTTCGACGCGGACATGCTGCGCGTCGCTGGATGGGGAGGCCAGTTTCAAGTCCAGCTCCAGCACCGCGTTGGGGTCGGCGCTTTGCGGCAGCGGAATCAGGCTGGCCGCGCCGTCGGAGACCGGAACGGCCTGGACGCCGTTGACGGAAGCCGCCCACAACTGCGCGCCGGCCGGAAGGGTGAGACGGAAGTGCGGATTGCCGCGATTCTTGATAAAGTAGCGAATGGCCGTCACGGCCTGGCCCTCCTTTGAAATGCGCGTCTCCAGCGAGGCGCGGTCAACAATTTGATTGAGCGAGTCCCCCTGCGCCAACGGACTGAGCGCGAGGGTCAGATTGAAGGGCCGCGCCGCGTAACGATACGCCGCCAACACCGGCGCGTCCGAGAACAGCCGGTATTCGGGCGGCACTTCGCCCGTTTCCAGCGGCAGCAAGCCGGGGGAAACGTCGTCCGGCTTGACCTGGAATTGATAGGCGCTGGTGACCAGCGTGTAACCCTGCTCGGATTGCGCGTCCAGCGGACGTGCGCCCGTGAAGGCCAGCGTGGCCCCCTGCGCCTTGAAGGGCCGCTCGTAGGTCGCCAGCAGCGTGTAGGCCCCGGCCACCGGCGTGTGCAATTGCACCACGTAGCCGTCCGCGCTCTTTTGCCAGTTGCGGATGTCCTTTCCCGTGAATTCCACGTTCGCATATTCGTTGGACAACTCGACTTTGAACGACCCCACCGGCGCGCCGGAAACGACGTAATTGATCACGCTGCATCCGTAGGCGATGCCCTCGCCGATGGAAAACAGATGCAGCACGTCGGCCTGCACCGTTTGCGGCAATCGCTCCACACGCACGGTCACCCCCCAGGCCGCGTCGCTCAACCGGAACGCCGCCTGAATGCCCGGCAGCTTGCCCGGATAAAAGGCGGCGGCGATCTCCGTCAGCCCTTGCGTCCGTTCCGCTGTCAAGCGAAATCCCGGATCGGCCGACAGCCCGACAAATCCCCGCACCGATGCCGCCTTGGCAATGTCTATGCGCGGCAGCGTCCAGTTCGTTTCGCCCAATCCCTGGTTGCGCTCCAGCCGAAGCTGCACCAGTTGCCGGCCCGAGAGCGGCTGCCCGAAGACCAGGCGCAGTTCCATTTCACCTGCCGCCTCGGTCAGGAAATAATCGCTCAAAGAAGGTGCGTTGAGCCGCGCCACGGCGTAGCCTTTGGGCACGCGCAGCAACAATTCCCGCAGCGGCGCCTCCCGGATGTCCAGTTCGATTTCCCCCTCGATCGCCAGCTCGTTTTCTCCGCTGTGATAGGCCAGCACTTCCGACGCCGACAACTCGGGCAGAATCTGGTCGGCCTGGATTCGCAGCGCGAAATCCGCCCCCGCAAAACGGTAGGCAAATCGCTGGTTGCCCCCGGCGCGAAAAGCCGCCCGCGTCGCGTCGCTCTCGGGAAATTGTTCGGGGGAAATTTGCGAGGCGCCGCCTCCCTGCGCCACTTCCAATCGCACCGCCCCCTCATTGACGACGCGCAGACAACCCGAAAAACCGGTCGCGTTTTCCGGACTCAATTGCAGCGCGTCCGCCGTTTGCGGGAACGCCCCCAGCGGCGTTTGCGCCTGCACCTGGATCGAAAATTGGTCCTTCTGCGGCTGGTTCAATTGGATGACCAGACGCCGATCCGGCGAACCCTCCACCGGCTCGGTGCTCCAGGCCAGCACCTGATCGCCTTGCACGCGGGTGATTTCCCCCGCGCCCCGCAGCCGTAGCGTCACGCGGCTCAACTCGCCTTGCATCACTTTGAAATGCAGCAGCGCCACTTGCCGCATCAAGCCGGGGCTGACGTTGATTTGCGCCAGCATCTCCGCGGAAAAAAACAATTTCCCTTCCGTCTCGGGCCGCGCCTCTTTCCAGGACAGTTTCACCGCGCCGTCGGCGGGAAGGAAACTGACGAAATCGCCCCCTTTGCGGTCCGGCCGCGCCGCGCCCGCGAACTGGAATTGCGTTTCCGCCGCCAATCCGCGCAATACAACCGGTTGCAAAACGCCGGGGGCGACTCGAAAATCAACCTCGCTCCAACTGTCGGCCTGTCGCACCGCCGCGCTGAATTTGAGGCTTATGGGGAAGTCGCCCCGCTGGTCGAAAGCCAGGACAAAATGGTTTCCCTCCACGCGGACGTGGACTTTCGGATTTGGGTCCAGGTCCGTGAGAGCGACGGCCCCGGAGAGTAGATCGAGCGATCCGCCGCGGGGATTTTCCACCCGCGCTGTGGCGGTCAGTGTAAACGCGGCGCTGTCGCCGCTGAGATTGCCGACAAGTTTGAAATTTTTCAGAGTGACCGGGCTTTCCGCCGCGCGAGGCGCGGCCGCGAGCCGCCCGGCGCAAACCAAGAGCAGCGGAACAAGCAGGCAATGCTTGAATTGATGTCTGAAGAACTTCACCAATAAAACGACCCAGGTGAGCCCTTTTATTTGTGCGCTTGACACTGAACCAAAATCCGGCAGTTGGATTTTAGGAAAAAAGCGGAAGCCACAGATGGTCACAGATGAACACAGATTTCTCTGAAGAGCGTCTTTCGCCCGTTGGGTGACTCCTGTTTTCTTCGCAACTTCTTCTGGTCTGTGTCTATCTGTGTTCATCTGTGGCCTCTTTTTCATTTTCCCGCGATGCTCTTGGCTTGGCGGATCATCCATTCGAGTGTCTTCGGGCGGGCGTCGGCGCCATAGACTTCAGGCACGCCGCGCACATAAGCCAGCAGCCGGTCGGGAGTCACTTCGCCGGCATAAGGACTCGAGGCCAGCCACTCGGAAAAGGCAGCGGCGGTGGCCGCGAGCCGCATCGCCGGGCTGGCTTTGTCAAGCGTCTCCGCCGTGCCGGTGAAAGGCACGTCCCAGGCGTGCTCCTGGTAATCGGTTGTGCCGGGCAGGCGGAAACGCACGCGCACCGTGCAGAGCGGGCCGTCTCCGGCCGGATTGACTTCCACCGTGTAAAGGGCGTTGCCGGATTCGGCCGCGCCGATCTGCGCGGCGGCCACCGTGTTGTCGCGGAATTGTTCCTTGGTGAGTTGATGTTTGGCGTAACCGATCTGGCGCCAGGCCGTGACGCGGTTCGGGTTGAACTCCACTTGCACTTTCACGTCCGAGGCCGCGACACGGAGCGCGCCGGCCAGTTTGCCGGCGAACTCCGTGGCGGCCTCCTCCGGCGTATTGATGAATCCATATCGGCCATTGCCCGTCCGGGACAGCGTTTCCATCAGCGGGTCATTGTAACCGTCCCAGCCGACGCCAAAACAATCCAGCGCGATGCCCTGCCTGTGATTGGCCTCCGCCTTTTGCTTGAGGGTTTCAGGATCAACGTCGCCCAGATTGGCCGCGCCATCGGTCAGCAGGACGACGCGGTTTTCGCCGTTGTCCTTGTAATGGCGCAGGGCGGTCGCGTAGGCCAGTCTCATCGCTTCTTCCAGATTGGTGCCGCCTTCGGGCGCGAGGCTGTTCAAACCGTTGGCGACGTCGCCCGCCTGGCTGCCCGGCACGCCGTCCACCCACAAGCGCGCGGTGCGGGCGAAGACCACCACGCTGAGCGTATCCTGCGCCTGCAATTGGGAAGCCAGCACGCGCAGCGCCTGGCGAATGATCTCCACGCGGTCGGCCCGTTCCATCGAACCGGATTTGTCCAGCAGCAAAACCAGGTTGAGCGGCCGGCCGTTCTGGCGTCCTTGCGCGGCGGTTTTGACGGAGAACCGGAGCAAGTCGCGATTATGCGCGAAGGGATAGCCGGCCCGTTCCCATGCGAAACCGATGGGCGCGCCGGGGGCCGGTTCGGGATCGCGGTAATCGAAGGCGTTGATGAACTCCTCGCTGCGGATGCCGGCGGCGTCGGGCATGGCGCCGTTTTGCAAGCTCGCCGCCGCCAGCTTGAAGGACGCATCGCTGACATTGAGCGAGAAGGTGGAGAAAATGTTGGCGCTCGTGAGGACTTCCGGCTGCGGGACCGGCGGCGGCACGGCGGGCTGGGGCAAAGCGGCAACGCTTTTGTTGCTCGCGGTAAGTCTGGAAGCTGACGGTGGGACTTTTTCCACCTGCTGGGCGGCTAATTTCTTCGCGTCGTCCAGCGTTACTACCGTGCCTGCGCTGACGAGATTGGAAACCGCACCGATGTCAGCTCTTCCACCAATGTCGGCCGACTTCGGAGAACGTACATCGTAGGAAAGGTCGGTCGCGCTTTTTGATTCCTTGCCCGCAAATAAGGCACCGAGGAGAGGTGCGGAACCGAGGACAGGCGGCGCCAAGTTCGTGCCACCCGGCGTTGCGACACTATCAACGTTGGTTATTAATGGACAAGATATAATCGAAGACCCCTGCTGAGTATTGCCATTAATGTAGCCGACCCCATTGAGGGAATATACATTTGTTGGCGCAAGTCGCGCGGCAATTTCGTTGAGGCTTTTCAGCCCTAAATCTCTCGATACCATCGGAGGGGGCGCCGATGACCCTGTGGCGGCAACTTCCTTGCTTTGCCTCTCATCGCTCAGCTCCTCCTTCCGGCGCGCGCGATCCGCGTAGCGTGCCTCTTCCTCAGGGCTGAGGACCAATTCGGCTTGCTTGACGCTGGAGAGCTTGTTCAACTCTTCCCGTTGGCGCAATGGCTCCGCGGTGCCCAGGTCGTTGGCGAAGCTCGACCTCTGTGAGGGCGTAAGCGCGAGCGCTACTTCACCATCGGATGACGGGGGACTGGAAGGCAGAACAATCTGGCTCTGCGCAGGGGCCGCCTGCGGCTGCGGGTTCGCCGAGGGCAAAGATCTGACACTCAACGACATTGGTTGCGGCGCCGCTCGTGCTGGCGCGGGCTGCTGGAGGGCCGCCACATTTGCCTCCGCGCCGGGCAGAGTGACAATCATCTCCTTCCCCGAACTGCCTTTGAACTGCGCCACCGGCGGCTGCCCCACGGCTCCGAGGTAATAAGTTTGGCCCTCGCCCCCGGGAATTTCGCTGCGTTCACCCCTGCCAAAGTAGGGTTCGAGATCTTGCATGGTTGGCACGTCGGTGGCGGACTTGCGTTGTTCCAACGCCCACTGTTGCTTGGCGCTGTCAAGCAACCGCAGATTGTTGATGATGGCGTTTTGCCGTGATGTCGCTCGCGACTTGGTGAAGCTCGGCAGGCTTAAATGCGCGTACCACGGCTTTCCCTCCTCCTCGATTCCGGATGTTAGCGACAGCATCCCCTTCGACTTGGCCCTGGAAAGGGCCGGGAGCATCATACCCGCCAAAATCGCCGCCAGCGCGAAGACAGCAACCACCGCGACCGGCCACGAGATCGCGCGGCGCGGAGGCTTGGCAAATTCCTTGGGCGCGACGGTCTTGAAATGGGCCAGCAATTTCTCCCGCCGCGCTTCGCTGAGTTTCAACGGCGTGGATGGCGCGGGGGTGGCGGCGTCAGCGGCGGTGGTTTCGCGCAGGAGTTCCAGGGTCAGCTTGAGCCGGTCGTGCCATCGGGCCAGGCCGGCGTCGCGGGCGATCAATTCGCGCAGAAGGGCGGCTTCCTCGACCGGCAATTCGCCCAGCAACAGGGCCGTCACCTTGGCTTCCAAGTCTTCGCGTTTCATCGGCGGCAAATCGGTGTTCATGGCGCGACTCCGTTTCTGGCCAGCTCGTCGGCCATGCTTTTGAGCGCGTGATGCAACAGATAGCCGATGTGGCCGCTTTTCAGCCCGGTGCGCTCGCTGATTTGCTTGTAGGAAAGGTTCTCGGTGAACTTGAGGTGGATCAATTCGCGGCTGCGCGCGTCCAGCGTCTCCAACGTCAGCCGCACCAGGCCGATGCCTTCGGAGCGGACAATCTGCTCGTCGGGCAGCGGACGGGGATCGGCGGTTTCGCCGGCGGCGGGGGAATTGGGTTCCAGCGGGACGATTTTCCGGGCCTGGCGCTGTTGATTGAGGGCCAGGTTATGCACGGTTCGGTAGAGCCAGCGCCGCGGCTCGCGCACCTCGTTGAACTGGGCCTGCAATTTCATGAACGCTTCCTGAACGAGGTCCTCCGCCCCGCCCGATGCCTCCGTCAAGCGAAGGGCATAACTCAGGAGAGGCGATTCCAGAGCCGCGAACAGCTCTTCCATCGTCTCGCATCCGGGCGCTGCGCCGGCCTGATCTGGTTGGCTCGCAGCCATGCTGTGCGATTCATTCAACCGGCCCGGCGTCCTCCTGAAGGTGAGCGGACACCATGTTCACTGTATAAGACACCGTTGCCGGCAATATCTTAGACGAAAAACAGGAAATCTTTGCTCCCAGTCCGATTGAAGGGTGGCATTTTGGGGGATAATCACTCCTAATCTTAATCGTAATCTTAATCTTCTTCGGGCGAGGGGGAGAGGGATTAGATTCTCAATTTCAAAATCCCGTCGAAGTATCTCTCACATTTGGGCGGCGCGGCAGCGCCGCCCTACCGTCCTTGGGTAGGGCGTTGCTGCCGCAACGCCCAAATTTCAAATGTCTTTGGCTAGGATTAAGATTAAGATTGAGATAGAGAAGCCACAATTGAAAGAGTGACGAACACCCGGTTCTCATGTCTAATTGATGGCTGGGCGCTGCCATGAAACTTGACGAGTTTGCCTTTCTGAATCAGCAGTTGGCCGGGATGCTCAAATCGGGCATTCCGCTCGAAGCCGCGCTGGGCCAGTTGTGCGCGGGGATGCGCCGGCAACGCTGGCGGGCGGAGTTCGAGCAACTGCGGGCTGACCTGAGCCAGGGCGTCCCGCTGGACAAGGCGCTGGAGGCGCGCAAATTGCCCGATCTCTACAAACAGTTGGTCAAAGTCGGCGCCAAATCCAACGACCTGCCGGCCTTGCTGACATTGCTGGCTGATCATTACCAGAAAACCAGCTTTCTCTGGACGCGCCTCAAGGGGCTGATGATCTACCCGGTCATCGTGCTTTTGACAGCGCTGGGTTTGTCCATCCTTCTAGCCCGCGAGGGCATGCGTTTCGCCGGCACTTATGAGGTCCCCTTTTCGGCGACGCCGATTGACAATTCGCTCTTCCGCGCCGGTTCGATGATGCCCGCGCTGCTGCTGGGCGCGCTGGCGGTGGTGGTTTTCGCGGTGCTGATTGTTCCGTCCTGGCGCGCGGCGGCCCGCTGGTGGCTGCCTGGTTTCAAAGAGGCGCATCTCTCGCGCCTGGCCTCCTCCCTGGGCCTGCTGGTCAAGGGCGGCGTTGACCTGGGCGCCGCGCTGGGGTTGATGCGCCGGCTGGAGTCCGGCGGACGCATCGGGCGCGACCTGGCGCTCTTGGAGCACCAACTGTCGCAAGGTGTCAACAAGTTTCCCGAATTGGGGCGCGGGACCCGCGCCATTCCGCCGCTCTTTTTCTGGCTGGTGGCCGGGGAAGGGGAGGACCTGGCCGGCGGTTTTGCCCGCGCGGCGGAACTTTACGGCGCGCGCGCGAATTACAAAGCCGATCTGCTGCTCAACTCCGCCCTGCCCGTTTCCATAGTGGCGCTGGGCCTGGTCATTGTCATCCAGATTCTCTCCACCGCCAAGCTGATTGCGCCGGGGATTGGAAGTTTCTTGGGGTTTTTCGAATTATAATGAATCTGTTTTGGTCATCTTTATTTTGGCTGATAGTGTGGATCGTGCCTGTGTGTATTCTGGTTTTCGGCCTCTTTTGGCTCTTCACACTGCCGTTGCGGCGGCAGGAACGGGCGCGGTTTTTCCTCGACCTTCTGGAAACGGGGTTCCAGCAGGGGCGCTCGCCCGAAGCGACCATCGCGGCCATTTCCGCCACGCGCGACCGCTCCGTCGGTGTCCGGTTCCACCTGCTGGCCGCGCACGTGCAAAGCGGCCTCGCATTGACCGACGCCCTGGCGCGGGTGCCCTCGCTGGCCTCGCCGCAAGTGGCCGCCATGCTGCGGGTGGGTGAAAAGCTGGGAGACCTGCGCAAGGTCCTTCCCGTTTGCCGGGGGATGCTCAGGGACGGCCATTCCCAGACGCGAAACGCCGTCAACTACCTGTTGTTGCTGGCGCTCATTGGCACGCCGATTGTTCCGTGGCTGTTTTGGGTGCTGCACGAGAGGATACCTTCCCTCGTGAACGGTTTAACCACGGAGTTCCGCACGGACATGCATTCACCGGGGTTGATGGCCGTCCTGGATTTGCGCGTTTGGATCGTCATCGTTCAAGTGCCGCTGGCCGCATTGATCGGCCTCGGTGCGATGGCCTACGTCGGCGGTCCGCGCTTGCGCCGCTGGATCGCAACCGTTCTCCCGTCCTTCTGCGATGGGCTGATGTATCGCGTGCCCTGGCGCCGCAAGCGGCTGCGCCGCGATTTCATCGCCATGCTGGCGCTGCTCCTGGACGCGGGCGTGCCGGAGGAGACGGCCATTCAACTCGCCGCCGCCGCGACGGCCAACCGCGTTTTTTACGCGCAGGCCGAACGCGCCATCCAGGACTTGCGGGCGGGCCGGACCTTGCCCGAGGCGCTGCGCCGCCTGGACGACGATGCCGAGTTAAGCTGGCGGATGGCCAACGCGGCGCGCGGGCCGTGCGGCTTTGCCGCCGCGTTGTCCGGCTGGATGGAGTCGCTGGACGCCAGGGCCTTCCAGCAGGAGCAATCCTTCTCGCAAATCGTCAGCACCGGCCTGGTGCTGGCCAACGGCGTGATGGTGGGCCTGGTTGTGACGGGTGTTTTTCACATCCTCACTTCCGCAACCAACGAGGTGGCCCTATGGTGATTCGCGCGCGCGCCAATCATCGCCAGGCCCGCGGCTGGATGGTTTTGGAAGCCGTCGTGGCCCTGGGGATTCTCATTTCGGTCATGATCCCGATCAGCTTTTCCTTTGTCTCGGAGCACCGGGCCTGCCGGGCGTCCTATTATCACGCCGTCGCCATGGAATTGGTAGATGGCGAAATGGAGATTCTTCGCGCCGGGGAATGGCGGCAGTTTCCCCGCGGCTCGCAGCCCTATTTCGTCACCAGCCCCGCCGCGTCCAACCTGCCGCCGGGCCGGTTCATCTTGACGGTTCAAGAGCGCCTGGTTCGCCTGGAATGGCAGCCCGGCGCCAAAGATCAAGGCGGAAAAGTCACCCGTGAAACCATCCTCCCCTGAACACATTCGTCTTGACACAGCCGGCTACCTCCTGCTGGAAGTGCTGGTCTTCATCGCGTTGCTGGCGGTCATTCTCGGCCTGGCCTATCAGGCCTATTGGCGCTGCTCCGACAATTCCAGACGCCTCCAACAAAACGCCGCCGACATCCTCGCCGCCGTCCAGGCCGGCGAACGCTGGCGCGAGGACATCCGCCTTGGCCGCGAGATCGCCGGCGGCGTGGATGCCGTCAGAATAGTTCAAAGCGGCGACGTCATCGAGTATCGTTTCACGCAGCAAGCCGTGTGGCGGCGCTCCACCCAAACTGGCCGGACGATCCGCCTGCTCTCCAGCGTCAAGGCATCGGAAATGCGGCCCGACACACGCCGCCAAGTCAGCGCCTGGCGGTGGGAAGTGGAGTTGCAATCCCGCAAAGCTCCGCCTTACCTGCGTCCGCTTTTCACCTTCGAAGCCGTGCCCGCGAGATGAAAATCCCTCACACATTCGCCCGGCCGAAGTCACGCGCATCGGCCATCCTGGTCATCCTGGTGTTTTTGGGATTGATGGCGCTGATCGTTGTCAGCAATAATCTGGCCCTGGCGCACCTGGACAGGAATCTGCGGCTGATCGAACAGAAACAATTGCGGCAGGCCGGTGTTGCTCTCAAAGCCAAAAGGCCGTGATAATGGAAATTTCCGCGCCACAACTTCTCGAAGACCTCGTCGCCCAGGCCGAGCGGGCCGGCGCCAGCGACATCCATTTGCAGATGCGCCAGGGCGCCGCCCAGGTTTTCTTCCGGCTCGACGGCTTGATGACCGAGGCGCCGGCCCTGGGGGCGGACGTGGCCGAGCGGGTCTTCGGCCGCATCAAATTCCTGGCCCGGCTCAAGACCTACCAGGAGTCGCTCCCGCAGGATGGCCGCATTGAGCGGGCCGAAATCCATTCCCGCAACGACATCCGCGTGGCCACCTACCCGACGGTCACGGGCGAAAAAATCGTTCTCCGGCTCTTCGCACCGGCCGGCGCCAGGAGCCTGGAGGAACTGGAGTTTCCCGCCGACGCCGTCTCGGAATTGAAGAGTTTCCTGCGCCAGAACGCCGGCCTGTTGCTGCTGACCGGCCCGGCTGGCAGCGGAAAAACCACCACCATTTACGCCTGTCTGCGCCATCTGGCGGACTCCGGCGGCCGGCACATCATCACCGTCGAAGACCCCGTCGAGCAAATCATCCCCCGAGTGATGCAGACGGAGGTCAACGAGGCGCGCGGGCTGACTTTTCCCAAGGCGGCGCGGCACCTGTTGCGCCAGGACCCGCAGGTGCTGGTCATCGGCGAAATCCGCGACGACGAAACCGCCAACCTGGCGGTGCGGGCGGCGTTGACGGGGCACCAGGTCATTTCCACGCTGCACGCCGGCTCCTCCAAGGGCGTTTTCGAGCGCCTGCTGGTCATGTGCCCCGACCACTACGCGGTCGTTTCCTCCGTCGCGCTGGTGTTGAACCAGCGATTGATCCGCCGGGTTTGCGGCGCCTGCGCCGGGGCCGGGTGCGAAAAGTGTCTTGACACCGGCTACCGCGGGCGCGCGCCGGTGGTCGAATGGTTCCGGCTGGACGACAAGCTGCGCCAGGAGTTGCGGGCGCGCGGCCCGGAGATCATCCAGCCGGCGCAAACCCTGGAGGCCGCGGCCCGCGCGCTGGTCGGGGCCGGCGTCAGCAACGAGGGGGAATTCCAAAGGCTCTTTGGCGCATGAACCCCACCGAACTGGCCTTTGTCAATCAACAATTGGCTTCCATGCTTCGTTGCGGCATCCCGCTGGAGGGCGCTTTGCGCCAGTTGTGCGCCACGATGAACCGCGGGCCGCTGCGCGCGCAATTGCAACTGCTGGAAAACGACCTGGCCGCCGGCCTGCCGCTGGCCAAGGCGGCCGCCCGGCGCCAATTGCCCGAATTTTATCTCCGCCTGCTCGAATTGGGCGCGCGCGGCAACGATTTGCCCGGCATCCTGACCCTGCTGGCCGATTACTACGAAAACGCGGGCGCCGTCTGGACGCAGCTCAAGGGGCTGATGGTGTATCCGGTCATCGTGCTGGTTTTGTCGCTGGCCTTTTCCGCGTGGGCCGCCGTGCTCGGCCATCAATTTGCCTATCTCCTCCATCATGATCGGAATCTCCTGTTTGGAAACACTCCCGACCCGTTCCGCTACAGCGAAAGCTACCTGTGGGTCCCGCCGGTCCTGCTGGCTGTGGTGGCCCTTCCGGCGCTGGCGGCTGTGACTCTGCCCTGTTTCCGGCGCAGGATTGTCTGGCGGCTGCCCGCTTTCCGCGAAGCCTGCCTTTGCCGCGTGGCGGCGGCGCTGGCCGTTTTGCTCAGGGCGGGCGCGGCCCTGCCCGAAGCTTTGGCGCTGGTGGAGCAAATGCAACGCGGCACGCCGGCCCAGGCGGATTTGGCGCTTTGGAAAAAGCGGTGCTCGGAGGGCGCGGGGAAATTCCCGGCCATCGCAGCCGGCAGCAAGGTCTTTCCCCCGATGTTCGTCTGGCTGGTCGCCGGCGCGGGGGAGGATTTGGCGGCCGGCTTTGAACGGGCGGCGCGGGTCTATCAAGGCCGTTCGGCCTATCGCACCAACATGTTGCTTTACGCCGCGCTGCCCGTCTCGCTTTTGTTTCTGGGCTTGATCATCCTGAGCCAAATCTATCCAATGGGCCGGTTGCTTTTTGATTTGCCGCGGCTGCTTTTTATGCGTTAGCCATGCTATGTCCAGCTTCACCGCCAATATTCTCTTCTGGGTCTTGCCGGTTACGGTTTTGGCGGCGGTCGCCTACTATCTCACCAGCCGGCCTCTGCGGCGTGAGGAACGCGCGCGTTTCCTGCTCGAATTGATCGAGTCGGCTCTGGACCAGGGCCGGCCGGTCGAACATTACATCGTCTCCCTGGCGCAGACGCGGGATGGCTCGCTGGGCACGCGCTTTTATTTGTTGGCGGCGCACCTCGAACAAGGCCGCTCTTTGGCCGCCACGCTTCAAAAGGTTCCCGGGCTGGGGCCGCCGCAGCTTGCGGCCATGCTGGAGGTTGGCGAAAGCCTTGGAGATTATGGCCGCGTGCTGCCCGCCTGCCGGGAATTGCTGCATGACAGCTTGTCGGAGTCGCGCGCGCTCATCAATTACCAGGTTGCTTTCGCCCTCCTCCTCAATCCGGTCCTCGCCGGGGCGCTGCCTTTTGTGGCGACGAAAGTGGCGCCCATGCTCAGTGGCATCAGCCTCTCAATGGGCCTTCAACCCTTTCCCCGACTCGATTTTATTGTTCACATCCTGCCCTGGGTCTCGGTTCTGCAATTGTCGCTGGTGCTGGCGCTCTTTTTTTTCGCCGTGCTTTTCCTTGGCGGCCCGCGTTTCCTCTCGTGGCTGGACGCCTCCCTGCTGCCGGCGGCGGACTGGATTTGTCTGCGCGTGCCGTGGCGGCGCAAACGGCTGCAGCGCGATTTTTCCGCCCTGCTCGCCCTTTTGCTTGACGCCAATCTGCCGGAGGAACAGGCCGTGACATTGGCCGCCCGCGGCACCGCCAATGCCGCCTTTATGGGCCTGGGCGGCGCGGCGGTCCAACGGCTCCGGGGCGGCATGAAGCTGCCCGACGCGCTCCAGTGCGTGGACGAGACCGGCGAATTTTGCTGGCGCTTGAAAAACGCCGGCGACGGCGGCGGCCGCTTTTCCCAGGCCCTCCGGGGCTGGCACGAATGGCTCCACGCCCGCGCCTGTCAACAAGAGCAGGCGGCCGCGCAGTCCATCAGCACCGGCCTGCTCCTGCTCAATGCCGCCTGCGTCGCGCTGGTCGCGGTGCTGGTCGTGGGCGGCATCGCCCGGATCACCGCTTTCCCACTCAAATGAGCGCCGCCGCCATCGAACCTGCGCCGTTGCCGCCGCCCGACCGGGTGCGCGTCATCAATCGGTCCGTCCGTTGCTTCATTTTTGGGCTTGTGGGGGCGATTCCCTGTTTTGGGATGGGCATGGTTTGGCTGGCCTTCAAGTTGTATCGGGACATCGCCGCCGAGACGGGCGAGAAGGTGGTTCTCTTTCCCTTGCATTTGACTTCGCTGGCCGGGCTGTCGGTTGGGGCGTCTTGTTTCATCAGCGATTTGCCCGATGGAATCCTGGCCGATGCCCTTGTGCTCCTGGGTCTGCAATTGCTTTTCCTCCGCCGGCAATATTTGAAAAACGCGCCCGCGGAATGGAACCCGGCGCGGCACCTGATGTATTGGGGAGTGGGCCTGGCCAACGTGGGGCTGCTCTTGACGGCGGCCGTCGTGCTGCTGGTGATCTACGCGGTCAATCAAATGAGATGACTCATGACTTTCCTGCCCATCGCCGTCCGGGAATTGCAGGTCAGCGCGCGCCGTCCCATGACCTATTACTGGCGCTGCCTGTGCGCGCTCAATGCCGCCTGCGTCACCCTGGCCTGTCTGGTGGCGGGCTTCGCCGGCACGCTCACCGCCGCCTCGGCCGGGGAGTTGACCTTCCGCATTCTTTCCGTGGCTGGCTACGGCGTCGCCGCCGTCGCGGCGGCGCTGATGACCGCCGATTGCGTCAGCCAGGAGCGGCGGGAGGGGACGCTGGGTTTGCTATTCTTGACTGATTTGCGCGGCTACGACATCATCGTCGGCAAATTGGCGCGCTTGAGCGCGCCGATTTATTGCCTGGCGGCGGCCTTCCCGGCCCTGGGCTTCACCCTGTTGCTGGGCGGAGTGAGCCTGGTTGACTTTGCCGGGATTGCCCTGGCGCTGTTGAACACGCTCTTCTTTTATGCCGCCCTTGGATTGCTCGTGTCGGCCCGCAGTTGGAACGGCGGATCCGCGATGTCCGCAGCCATGCTCGGGGTGCTGGCGGGCAGCGCGCCGATGGTGGCGGCGCTGGCCGGCTTGTATCTTCCCGGCGCCGGCCTGGCTTTTTTATTCTTGACTCCTGCGGGCGCGTTTCTCTCCGCCTTGGAACCCGCCTCGAGCGCCGTCTCCAGGCCGGATTTTTTCTGGTCCCTGGCCGCCAGTCACGCCTTGGGATGGCTTTTTATCGCCGCGGCCAGCCGCATCGTCGTCCACTCGTTCCCGGACGGGGAAGACCAACGCCCGCCGGCGGCGCGGCCGCTCCCGCGGGCCGGAGCACCGGACCCCGCGGCGGCGTTATACTCGCGAAACGCGCCGCGACAATCCTGGCGGCTGGTCTTGCTGCTGGCCGGGCTGGCCGCAATGATCGCTTTGACCTCGGCCTGCATCAGTTCCTCGCAGTGGTTTGACATCCCGACCTTTCTGGGCATCATGGTGGGGTTGCACCTGATCCTGAAGTACTGCGCGGCCAACAGCGCCTGCCGCGCCCTGCCTTCGCGCCGGCAAAGCGGCGAGTTGGAAATCCTCTTGACAACGCCGCTGGATGGCGACGCGATCATCGGCGGCTCCATCACCGCCATCAAGCGCCAATTGCTGCGGCCCTTCCTGTTTGTGCTGGCGATGGACGGCCTTCTTCTCATCTGCGGCTGGTGCAAGCTGGGCCCCTGGGAAGGATTCCTGTGGGCGGCCGCGGTGTTCTTCGAGGTGGCCTGGTTCATCGGCAATCTCTACAGCCTGACGTGGCTGGGATTGTTGATGGGCCTGAAGTCCTCCAGCCACGCCAAGGCCCTTGGATCCACCCTTTTCGACATTCTTCTCCTGCCCTGGTCGGCGTTGGCCCTGGCCGCCGCATTTGTCGGCGTTTCGACCATGGGCAGGAGCCTCATTCCGGACATGACCTTCGTGATCGTCGCGGAGTTTGTCGTGGCGCTGGTGGTCTGCAATCTGGTCTTCGCAGGCTGGGCGGTGAGCGAACTGCGGGACCACTTCCGCCTGCTGGCGGCGCACCACCTTCCGCCCTCCCAACCTTTGGCCTGGCCCTGGAAATCCATCCTCAAACAATGGCGCTCCCGTGCCGGATAACATCCACATCGGTCCCTCGCGCATTGACGGCCGGGGCGGATTTGCCGCGCGGTTCATTCCGCGGGGCGAGCGTGTCGTCGAATACGCCGGGGAAAAAATCAGCAAGGCCGAATCGCTGCGGCGCTGCGAGTTGCAGAATTGGTTTATCTTCGGCCTGGACGAAGAATTCGACCTGGACGGCAACGTGGAGTGGAACCCGGCGCGATTTCTCAACCACAGTTGCGCATCCAATTGCGAGGCGCTCTGCGAGGAGGGCCGCGTCTGGATCGTGGCCTTGCGCGACATCAACCCCGGCGAGGAGATCACTTTCAATTACGGCTACGATTTGACCGATTACAAGGAGCATCCCTGCCGGTGCGGCGCGCCGGGATGCGTGGGCTACATCGTGGGGGAGGAGTTTTTCGAGCACGCGCGCGGCAACCGCGATCAGGCGTTGTGAAAGAACTTTTCGACCTCCTCGCCCGGCGCCCGCGCGATCAGTTCCAGGGGCGATTGGTCGTACCAATCGCGCGGCAGATGGCTGGCGTAAGGCTCCTGCAAAAAGCGCTGGCAAATTAGCGCGATGACCCCGCGGTCGGTTTCGCTCCGAATCAGCCGGCCGGCGGCCTGGATGACGCGCGTCATGCCCGGCTGCAAGTAGGCGTATTCGAACCCGGCTTGTTCGGTCTCCTCGAAATAGCGGCGCAACAGTTCGCGCTCGAACGAGACCTGCGGCAGGGCGGGGGAGACGATATAAACCGCGCTCAGGAGTTCGCCCGGATAATCCACTCCCTCGGCGTACATGCCCCCCAGCACGGCCAGCAGCAGGGCGCCCTGTGGCGGGGCGGAGGCCAGCGCCTTGAAGATCGCCTCCCGCTCCGGCCCGTTGAGGTTGGGCCGTTGCACGATCAGGGCCGCGCGCAAGGGCGGCATCCGTTGGGCGACCTGCTCCAGGAACTGATAGCTCGGAAACAGAACCAGGCCGTTGCCGCGCTGTGCATTTGACATCTCGGCGACCAGCGCGGCGATCCTCCCGTAATTGCCGGCGCGCGCGGCGAAAGTCGTGCGCACCTGCGGCAGGATCATGATTTTCCGGTTCTCGCGCGGGAAGGGGGGCGGCAGCGTCAAGGCGGTGGTGCGTTCCTTTTCCAGGCCCAGCGCCCGCCGTGTGATTTCGACCGGCGAAAGCGTGGCGGAAAACAGAATGGCCGAGGCCGCCGCTTTGAACACTGGCGCGATGGCCCGCGCCGGGTCCAGACAGACCAGCGCCAGGCGGACGCCCGCCGGGCGTTTCTCCGCGACACAGGCAAAGCCCGGACCGAACAAATTCAAGATCGCCATGAACCGCTGCCAGCCGAAGTGCAAATCCACAATCGGGTCCTCCGCCAGGGCCAGCTTGACTTCGCGTTTCCACGAGAGGTAACGGACAAACTCCGGCTCCCACCGTTTCCACAATTCCCGCAGCTCGACCGCGGGCGGTTCAACCTCGCCGACGAGCGCAGGCTCCTCCAGCGCGCGGGCGGTTTTTTGCAGCAAGGCGGCGGCCTCTTCCATAATACTTGACAGCGCCTCGAACAACTGGCCCGGCTGGAGCAACAGGCTTCCGGCGGCGTCCCGGAAGGATACCTGCAACAGTTCGGGCGAGAAAATCTTCCGGGCGCGGTCGGGCAGATTGTGCGCCTCATCCACCAGCAGGATGGCCGACTGCAGGCCCTCCCGGTCCAGGTGGCTCAACGCGGCGCCGGGGTCGAAGACATAGTTGTAGTCGGCGGCGATGGCGTCCGCGTGCCGGGTCAGTTCCAACTGCACCTCGAAAGGGCAGACTTCCTCCCGTTTGGCCTCGGCGAAAACGGTGTCGGGATCGAAATGCAGGAGGCTTCCCCGCAGGCGGTCCAGCAGGGCCGATTTTTCCATCTTCTCCGGGTAATTCCTGGCATAGGGGCAAAAATCTTCGTGACAGAGGACGCGCTCGTTGGCGCACATTTTCTCCTTGGCGCGGATTTGGGCCGTGCGGAAGGCGCCCGCCGGGTTCAAGGCGCGGAAGAGGGAGACGGCCATTTTCTGCTGGAGGGTTTTGGAGGTCAAAAACACCACCTGCCGCCCGGCGGCCGGGCTGTGGAGCAAGGCCGGGTAAAGACTGGCCGCCGTCTTGCCCAAACCCGTGGGGGCCTCGGCCAGCAGGTGCCCGCCGGTTTCCAGCGTTTGGCGGACTGCGTCAATCATAATCTGCTGTCCCGGCCGGGGGTGATCGTGGGGAAAGGGCATGGCCGCCGCCGCCGCGGCCTTTTGCGCCCGCGCTTTGGCCTCGTTCCTCCAGACGGCCAGCAATTCGCGCAACCGCGCGCCCAACTGGCGCTCCATGTCCTCTTCGTCGTATGCCACCGCCACCGGCAACTCTTCGCCTGTGGCCAGGTCCACATAAACCAGCGTGCCGGAGACGGGCCGGTTGCCCAGGCGCAACCACAAATGGCAATAGATCAGGAGTTGGCGTTGATGGCTCTCGAAGCCGCCTCCGGCACGGCGCGGATCGCTGGCCGGCAGGTAGCCGGACTTGAATTCTTCCACCAGCCAGCCGCCCGCCGCGTCCGGCACGCAGCCGTCCAGGCGGCCTGTGATCAGCGCCGTCCAATCCTCCACCGGCCAGCGAGCGCGCACGGGCACTTCGCTTCGGTATTCGGGCCGCGCCCGGCAACGTTCTTTGAGCACGCGCGCGTGCAATTCGGCGCCCAGGCCCAGCCGATGCCACCCCTCGCCCCGTTCCAGGCCGATGCGCTGAAAGCCTTCCGTTTCGGCCAATTCGCGGACCGAGACTTCAAGGACTTTGGATGCCGGGTCAAATTTCAAACCCGCATTTTCGCCCGCCCAACGTCAAGAGCCAAGCAATTAGCCGGCGATTCCTCGTTGTGGCGGTGAAATTTCGAGGCCTGGGAATGAAATCTTAAACCTTTGCGCCTTTGGGCCGTTGCGCCTTTGCGTTAAAAATGTTACAAACAGTGATGAACGAAAACGACCTCAGCAAAATTATTGTGGACAGCGCCATTGAAGTGCATCGCGAGCTGGGAGGCCCCGGACTCATTGAAGCAGTGTACGAGGAAGCCATGGTGGAGGAGTTGACTCGGCGCGGACTTCACGTCGAGCGTCAGTTGCCAGTTCCCATCTTTTACAAAGGCAAGCGCCTCGGTCATCCGTTGCGGCTGGATTTGAAGGTCAACGGCCTGGTCTTGGTGGACAACAAGGCGGTCAGCGAATGGAATCGCGTCTTCGAAGCGCAGATGTTGACCTATTTGCGGCTGACCGGCCTCAAACTTGGACTGGTCATCAACTTTGGCGAAGAGTTGGTCAAGAACGGGATTCGCCGCGTGGTCAATGGCCTATAGCACCCCGACGCGAAAGACACGGCATTGCCAAAGGAGGACTTTAACGCAAAGGCGCAAAGGCCCGAAGGCGCAAAGATTCAGCATATCAGTTTTAGATTCGTCTGCCATGCTGGCGGAATGAATATCAGGAACCGGCTGCCCGGATGTTTAAATGCGATCCGGCTACATGTCAGGCAGGGAGTTGGGTTGACAACCGGGGGATTTTTCCTCATTACACCGGGGTCAGGTATGCAACTGCAAGGCCGGCCCGGCAGCCAGGGGCAAGCGAGCGACCGCGCGGCCCTGCCGACGGCGGCCAGCGGCGGCGCGCCGATCTTTTCCGCCCTGCGGCGCTGGGGCGGGTTCGTCAAATTTTCCCATACGGTCTTCGCCCTTCCCTTCGCTCTGGCGGCGATGGCGGTGGCAGCGCGCGATAATCATGGCTGGCCGGGATGGAGAGTGTTCCTGCTCATCCTGGCCGCCATGACCTGCGCCCGGACCTGCGCCATGTCCTTCAATCGCATCGCCGACCGGAAGTTCGACCGCGCCAATCCGCGCACGGCCGGCCGTCATCTGGCGGCGGGGGAGGTTTCGCTGGCGGGGGCGTGGACGTTGTGCGTGGTCAGCGGGGCGGGATTGGTCGCGGCGAGTTATTTCATCAACTTCGTTTGCTTTTGCCTCTCGCCGGTGGCCATCGGGGTGGTCTGCTTTTATTCCCTGACGAAACGGTTCACGGATTTCACCCATGTTTTTTTGGGCTTGGCGCTGGCGCTGGCCCCGGTGGGGGCGTGGCTGGCCGTCAAAGGGAACTTCCAATTCTGGCCGCCAGGCCATGGCGCGAGAGTCCTCCAATATAGCGCCGTGCTGCCGCTGCTGCTGTCGGTGGCCGTGGTGTTCTGGCTGGTCGGCTTTGACGTCATCTACGCCGTGCAGGATTACGAGTTTGACCGGCGGCAGGGTTTGCATTCGCTGGTCGTTCGGTGGGGCGTGGCCAACGCGCTCTCGGCGTCGTTCCTTTGCCATGTCATCATGTGGGGGTTGCTGGCGGCCTTCGGATTGCTGGCGGGATTCCGGCTGGCTTACTACGTGGGCCTGGTTTTTATTCTGGGCTGTTTGCTGCTGGAGCATTGGCTGGCCCGCCGGCGCGGCCTGAACTGGATTCAACACGCTTTCTTCCGCCTCAACGCCGTCATCAGCGCCGTCTTTCTGGTTGTGACACTGACGGAAATCGTGTTTCCTTGGATTCGGTTCACGCGGTGAATTACTTTTTGCAACACGGGCCATGGCGCGACCTCCACGAAAAAGCCGCCGCCGGGGGGCGGTTTACCGAGGAGGAGGCGCTGCGTCTTTTTGAGAGCAAGGACCTCAACGCCCTGGGCGCGCTGGCCAATCTGGTTTGCCGCCGCAAGAATGGCGACCGCGCCAGCTACATTCTCAACCGCTACATCAACTATTCCAACTATTGCATCCTGAGCTGCCAGTTCTGCGCGTTTGCCCGCAAAAAGCGCGACGCCGACGGCATGGAATTGACCGTCGGGGAAATCGCGCAAAAGGCGCGCGAAGCGTTGGCCGCGGGCGTGACGGAGTTGCACATCGTCGGCGGTCTGCACCCCTCGCTGCCCTTCAGCTACTACACCGATATGTTGCGGGCGCTCAAGGCGGTGGACGCGCGCCTGCAATTGAAATGCTTCACCGCCATTGAGATTTTGCATCTGGCCTGGCTGGCCCGCAAATCCGTGCCCGACACCTTGCGCGAATTGCGCGACGCTGGCCTGGATTCGTTGACCGGCGGCGGCGCGGAAATCTTCCGCCCCGCCGTCCGCTCGCGCATCGCGCGCGGCAAGGAATCGGCGGAGGAATACCTGGAGGTTCATCGCGCCTGGCACCGGATGGGCGGACGGAGCACCTGCACGATGCTTTACGGCCACGTGGAGTCGCTGGCCGACCGGGTGGATCACTTGCGGCAATTGCGCGCCTTGCAGGACGAGACCCGCGGCTTCACAGGCTTTGTCCCGCTTCCCTACCAGCCGGAGAACAACGACATCCCGGTCAAAGTGCCGCCGACGGGTTTTGATTCGCTGCGCACCATCGCCGTCAGCCGCATTTACCTGGACAATTTCGACCACATCACGGCCTACTGGGTCGGCCTGGGGTTGAAGCTGGCGCAAGTGGCGTTGGACTATGGCGCGGACGATTTGCACGGCACGATTCTCGAAGAGCACATCTTCCACATGGCGGGGGCCACGACGCCGCAACTTCAAACCGAGGCCGAGATGATCAAAGCCATCCGCGAAACGGGCCGCACGCCGGTGCAACGCGACACCTTCTACCGCCCGGTCAAAGTCTGGGAAGGCCCGGCCCCGGCCGCCCCGCCGGCGTCGGGTGTTTCCCGGATTTTGGAAGGCAACCTGGCTTCAGCCTGAATTTTGATGTCAACTCCCGAAGAAACTCCCAAATTGCATCTGGCTCCGCCCGAAACGCCGGAGGAATTGGCGCGGCGCTTCGAGCGCGAAACGCAGCCCGTTTTGCTCCAGCGCGAATCACAATTGGAAGATGCCCTGGCAGGTTTCAAAGTCGGCTCCGTTCCCTACCTCAACGCCGTGCCGCTGACGCGCGGGCTGGAGGAACAAATCCTTTTCGCGCCGCCGGCCGAACTGGCCCGCCTTTTGCGGAGCGACCAATTGGACGCCGCGCTGGTCAGCTTAACGGAAGTTTTGCTCAACGACCGATACGATATACTTGACGGCATCGCAATTGCCTCGCTGGGCGAGGTCCAGAGCGTTTTTCTGGCCCATCGCCAGCCGCTCGAGGAAGTGCGGGAAATATATTGCGACACCGCCTCGCTCTGCGGCCGCAGCCTGCTCCAGGTTCTGCTGGCCGAGCGCGGATTGAAGCCGGCGCTGCTGCCGCTGCCCGATTACAGCCGCGCGGCCTCGCTGGAGAACGTGTTCTTGATCGGCGATTCGGCGCTGGAGTTCGCCCGCTCCTCGCCGCCGCACCAGATTTGGGACCTGGGCGCGGCGTGGTTCGAGACGACCAACCTGCCTTTCGTTTATGCGGTGTGGGCCTTGCGCCGGATTCCGAACGAAACCCTGCGCCGCCGCCTGCGCGAGGCCAGGAAGTTCGGCCTCGACACGCTGGACAACATCATCGCCAGCCGGACGGATTTTGACTACGAATTCCGCAAGGATTACCTGGGCTGGCACATTCATTTCCATCTCGGTTCCGACGAGCGCCGCGGCATCGCGCGCTTCATCGAACTGCTGCGCAAACACGGCATAGGGCCAGTCTATGAGCCGCGCTTTGTCGCCTGACTGGGTGGACGGGATAAAAGTCGGGGCTGGCAGGCCTCGGATGGCTCGGGGGGCCTTGTCCCGAAGGGACATCCTGACAATAGCCCGGCGTTTCAACGCCGGGGGACCGATTTGGATTGCACAAGTCCCGAAGGGACGGCTGACTATCACCCGTGTCCTACGTGAGCTCTTATCACCATTGCGTCTTCAGCACCAAAGAGCGCCAGCCTCTGATCACCCCGGCGCTCCGGCAAAGACTTTGGCCCTTTCTGGGCGGCATAGCGCGGCAGAACAAAATGACGAGGTATATTTGTGGGATTGAATCAACCGTCCCTACGGGACTTGAGGTTGCCTGCGTCAGACCCGGCGTTGAAACGCCGGGCTATTCTCAGGATGTCCCTTCGGGACTACAGGCACCTGACTTACTTCCATGCCACCGGTGATGCTGGCCTTGAACGCCATGGCGACACGGTTTGAACTGGTGTTGCATGGCGAAGACCCTGCCCGGTTGCGCGCCGCAGGGGAGCAGGCGCTGGCGGAAATCGAGCGGCTGGAGACGCAGTTGAGCCTCTACCGGCCCAGCAGCGAAATCGCCCGCGTCAACGCCCGTGCCGCGCGCGAACCGGTGCGCGTCTCCCCGCCGGTTTTCCGCCTGCTGCAACACGCCCGCCAGCTTCACGCCGAAACGAACGGCGCGTTTGACATCGCCATCGCGCCGCTGGTTCGTTGCTGGGGCTTCATGCACGGCACCGGCCGCGTCCCCGAATCGGCCGAGCTTGAGGAGGCCCGCCGCCGCGCCGGCATGACGCATGTTATGCTTGACCAGCAGAATTTCACCGTCCGCTTCGACGAGGAGGGCGTGATGATTGACCTGGGCGCCATCGGCAAAGGCTACGCCGTTGATTGCGCCGCCGAGATGTTGCGCGAAGCGGGCGTCGCCAGCGCGCTCTTGCACGGAGGCACCAGCACCGTCTATGGCCTGGGCCGCCCGCCGGACGCTGGCGGCTGGAAGATCCCCATCGCTTCCGGCCCGGACGAATCCCCCAGCCGCGCCGCCGTCGTGCTGCGCGACAATGCGCTGTCGGTCTCGGCGGTCTGGGGCAAATGTTTCGAGGCGGACGGGCGGAAATTCGGCCACGTCATTGATCCCCGCGCGGGGCAACCTGTCAACAATGCAGTAATGGCGGCCGTCGTTCTGCCCTCCGCCACCGAGACCGACGCGCTTTCGACCGCGCTCTTGGTGGCGGGGTTGGAGGGACACGATGCCATCGCCAGCTTGCGCCCTGAAATGCGGACGCTGGTCGTGGCGCCGGCGGAGCAAGGCTCTCTCGCGAAGGCCAGAGGAATTGGCCTCACTTAGGGTCAGCGCAAAAGCAAGTTCTGGTAATGAGGCGCTATTCAAACATAATCGATGTGACTCCCGAAAGTGCATTCATCGAAGGCCATTGACAATTGGTTATTGAAAATCTGTCATTTGCAATTCAGTCCCGCTTCCGCAACTGCTCAATTGCCAATTACAAATTCTCAATGACCAATTCTCAATCATTCGGATTCGGGTCGCGTTCCAAAGGTCACCGGTAAAATCGAAAGTTGTTTTCCCACGGACCCCTGACTTCGCCCGGGCCTATTCCCACTCAATGGTGGCGGGCGGCTTGCTGGAAATGTCGAAACAGACGCGGTTGACGCCTTTGACTTCGTTGGTGATCCGCCGGGAAAGCCGCTCCAACAAATCGTAAGGCAGCTTCACCCAATCCGCCGTCATCCCGTCCTGCGACTCCACCGCCCGGATGGCCACCGTGAAGTCGTAGGTGCGCTCGTCGCCCATGACGCCGACGCTGCGCACCGGGAGCAGGACGGCGAAGCTCTGCCAGATTTTGTAATACCACCCGCTGGATTTCATTTCCTCGACCACAATGGCGTCGGCGGCGCGGAGAATCTCGCAGCGTTTGGGCGTCACTTCGCCCAGGACGCGCACGGCCAGGCCGGGGCCGGGGAAGGGCTGGCGCATGACGATTTCGTGCGGCAGGCCCAATTCCAATCCGAGCTGCCGCACTTCGTCTTTGAACAGGCAGCGCAGCGGCTCGATCAATTTGAATCTCATCTTCTTGGGCAGCCCGCCCACGTTGTGATGGCTCTTGATCAACGCCGCCGGGTTGCCGCCGATGGGCACCGACTCGATCACGTCCGGATAGAGCGTTCCCTGCGCCAAAAATCGCGCCTTTCCCGCCCGCCGGCTCGCCGCCTGGAAAACTTCGATGAAGGTCTTGCCGATGATTTTTCGTTTGCGTTCCGGATCGGTCACTCCCTTGAGCCGGCGCAGAAACAGGGCCGAGGCGTCCTCATATTGAAGCTTGATGCGGAAATGGCGGCCGAAAACCTCCCGCACGACTTTCGCTTCCCCCCCGCGCAGCAAACCATTGTTGACAAAGATGCAGGTGAGCTGGTCGCCGACGGCCTTGTGGAGCAGCGTGGCCGCCACGCTGGAGTCCACCCCGCCGCTCAATCCCAGGATCACCCGCTCACTGCCCACTTCCGCTTTGATGGCCTCCACTGCCTGGTCAATGTAATGGCGCATCGTCCAATCCTTGCCGCAGCCGCAGACGCCGTGGACGAAATTGGAAATGATCTCCCGGCCTCGCGGGGTGTGGGCGACTTCGGGATGGAATTGCAGGCCAAAAAACTTCCGGTCGCGGTCTTCGATGGCGGAAAACTCCGAGTTGTCGCTGGTGGCCACGGCCTTGAAGCCCTCCGGCGGCGCGATCAATTTGTCGCCGTGCGAATTCCAGACCTGCACCGAATCGGGCAGATTGGCAAAGAGGGCCGAGAAGGGATCGGTGATCAGCAGAGTGCCTTTGCCGTATTCGCGTTTTTGGCCCCGCGCCACCTTGCCCCCCAGCAAGTGAGCCATTAACTGTGCGCCATAGCAGATGCCCAAAATCGGGATGCCCAGCTCAAAAATGGCCCGGTCCGGGATGGGCGCCTTGGGCGAATAGACGCTGGCCGGGCCGCCGGAGAGGATCAGGCCCTTGGGTTTGAGCGCCGCGATTTCCGCCGCCGGCAGGTCAAAGCGCACGATGGTCGAATAGACCCTGCATTCGCGCACGCGCCGCGCGATGACCTGCGTGTATTGCGCCCCGAAGTCCAGAATTAGAATTTGCTCCGTCATTGAACCAACTAGGCACTCCCGCCGCCCGGAGGCAAGTCTTTTTTCTGCTTCAGTCTTTTTTCTGCTTCATTGCATCCGGCATGTCGAGAATCCCGTGCATCGGCTTCCCGTCCGAGCCGGCGAATGGGCGCAAATCCGGATGGTTTTCAACGCGCGCCGAATCCGCTTGCCCCGCGCGATCGGATGTACAACATGGAATCCGGCTCGAGTGGAAGGGTGGCTGAGCGGTTGAAGGCACCTCACTCGAAATTGACAACACTATGTTTCAGGAGTCCTCACACGTCATCCCAGCCCTGAATATCAAGGTTTTGCAGTGTTTCGCGTCTGCCTGGATCATCACGAATTCGCCTGAAAAACACCAAACAGTATCAGATTGCAGTATCAGATTACCGGAGGATTGTTCGCCGCGATGAAGGTCACAATATCGCGCAAATCGTCGCGGGCTTGCCGGGATCAGATTATTTTGAAAGCCATGCCGCCAATTGCCGTTTGACTTCTTCGTGCGGCACGGTTTCATCACGCTCGATTTGGTCAAACCCCTTGCGGATCGCGGCCAGAAACTCCAATCGTTGGGCGATCGTATCAAGCCTCACATCCGCAGGCAGTTGCCGGATCGTTTCCAGCGCAAGCTCTTTGTCGCTCATGCAATCAGTGTGCCTCAATGAAGCCTGAAGTGCAAGGCCGTTATTGCTGTCATTTTGAGTGGATCAACTTGCGCGCAAACCCGTGAGGTTTTCCCCGCTCCGCAGCGCTATTCCCGAGGATTGCGCATTTTTGGCAAAGTTTTCCAAATCGTCTTGCCGACTGACAAATGAGAAATTCTCAATGACAAATTTTCAATTCAGGCTCAACGCTTTGGTTGCGGCTTGCCACGCTGCGTCCCCGTGTTGCCTGTCCTGCCGTAGCCTTGACGAAGGCGGACCTGTCCCGCCGTCTTGTCCGCCATAGTTGTAACGACGGCGGAACTCTCCTGTCCGCCATAGCCTTATCTTAGCGGCGGCGGATGACGAAGGCGGAATGCCAGCACGCGAACGCTTCCACCGTCGCCGAGGCTTTGGCGGGACAAGCCGCCCCGACAAGTGCCTGGTCGTGCCGTCATTTGCTTGTCCCGCAGTAGCTTCTGAGCGGAGGCGGATCCCCAGCATTGCGCCCCGGCTGCCCTCGCAACACTGGGCCCAATGCCGCCACCACCAGGGAAGCAAAGGCATGCAGGAAAGCCCGCTTTTAGGGTGTCAATTTTGGCTGTCCGCTGCCGCGGAATAGGGAGAAATCAGACGGGGCTTTTACTCGCTCTCCACCGCCGCGAGGGGCGGCAATCTTTTATCTCTGGTTCCTCCCACTGAGCCAATCGCAATTCTGTCGTTGCACGACCGCGCAAAATCTGGTTCACTTGTCTTTGATGAAAGGAACCATCGACGAGATAAGTTAAACTAACAAAGCAAATTTGCGTAGCTTCGGCTGCGGTCGCTCTTAAATCTGGAAGATTTCCGTCACGAGCCGCGCCGAGTTCACGCCCAACCGGACGTGGCTTGGCGTTCAATCGTGACGGGCTTTTCCAGAGCCTTAAAGCGGTGGCTTTGAGTTCACGCCCCTTCTCTTTTTGGCCCGTGCCAGCGGCGGGCATCGGGAGAACCGCCCGTTGAAACGCGGCAGCAATTCTTATGAACCCCGTGGCCACCGATGCGGAGCGAAAGAAATTTAGAGGTCAATTCAGCGACACGGAATGGGCCACTTTGGTTGCGGACGCCGCATTCAAGTTCGAGTGGGATGCCGGTGACCTTGTAAGGGCAGGTGAACTGTGCGGGAACATCCTTCGCGGCACGCGAAAGGAATGGCTGAAAAAAAAGCGCGCTAAAGCTAGAAAGCAAGCCCGCGAACGCATGAAGGACATGAAACACCAAGAGTTTCTTAAAGAAGCAGAGCGTCTGTTCAAAATTTTATCGGACAAATGACCGCCAACGGAAAGGACAGCGAAGTGTTATGAACCCGATACAAAAGCGATTGTTGGGTTTGGGAGCCGCCGTGATGCTCGCCATGCTCATTTTCCCGCCGTGGAGTAAAATCACGCACCGTGCTGTCTTGGGGATTAACCAAAGCACCATGCAAACCGAAACCAAAGAGTTTGCCGGATACTCACCTTTGTTCGAGCCACCAAAGACACGCAGCTTGGATAATCCGCTGGTGCTCATGCCGGGTCAGTATTATGAGAGCGTTGAAATAGACTTCGACCTTTTCCTTCTGCAATGGCTAACGGCGGCTTTTCTGACGGCGGCAGGGTCGTTGTATTTCAAGGGGTCGGACAAAAAATCCCTGCAAGAATGGTGGGCATCGGTCATCACCCCCAAAACATCCCGGCCTGCTACTGACTCGCCTGTTCTCCGGCAAGCCCCGCCCGTTTCCGAAACGCAAGTGCCCACGAATGTCGCGTCCGCCAAGGCGAGCGAAACTACTCCTCGAAGCCAATTGTCTCCTTGGAAACGTGCCGATAAGGCGTTCGGTTTCGGGTTCTTTGTCGGCGCTGTAAGCGCCTATCAGGGCAATAGGAACAATCCAGACCTTTCATCCTCCGGCCGGATGTTATTGGCGGGAATTGTGGGCGTTGTTGTCGGGCTGCTTTCCTACCTTGCCGCTGTCGGCTATTACGCAAGAAAAGCAGCACCAAAAGTAGCAGATGAAGCAAGCACCAGTAAGACACAAAAAACGAAATATGGTTTGGTCACGGCAGGTATAATCGCCCTTTTCATCATGTGGCTGATTGGAAAGAATCAAGAAACCAAAACGGCACAGGAAACGCCAAACAGCAGCGCAGCTTCCCAGGTGGAAAAACCAAACAATGCTGCCAATGCTGAAGCGCAAGCGGCGAGAGAGGGGGTCGGACGTCAACAACAGGCACAACCTAACCATCAAGCTGCTTTATCGCTGGAGCAACTACAGGCTGTGAAAGCCAAAGCCGAGGCAGGAGATGCAAAGGCTCAGTTCCTTCTTGGCGTGAGCTATTTCGTGGGCGAAGACGTGCCGCAAAACTACGAAGCAGTCAAGTGGCTTAACAAAGCTGCCGAAAAAGGTTTCGTTGAAGCGCAAGTGGAACTGGGGGTAGCCTACTACAACGGTTTCGGGGTGAAACAGAATTACGCGGAAGCTGAGAAATGGTTTCGCAAAGCTGCCGAACAAGACTACGACAAGGCGCAGTTCAATCTGGCAAGTATGTATTTGCACGGCGTCGGAGTGCCTCAGAATTTCGCGGAAGCGTGCAAATGGTCTTACAGGGCGGCACAACAGGGCAATGTAGAGGCACAAGGGATATTAGGGGCGTGCTACGAGGCTGGATGGGGTGTGCAACCGGACCAAGCTGAGGCTTACAAGTGGCTAAGTCTCTCGGTGGCGGGCGGTGAGACAAATGTGGTCAAGGGACGCGACCAACTCACCGTAAGGCTCTCCCCGGAACAACTCGCCGAGGGCCAGCGCCGTGCGGCGGCTTTCGTCCCTTACAGTTCGCACATTTTTGAAAATCAGATCGGTATGACGAACCAGTAGTTGTGGGCACTTTAATGTGACAGATATGACCACCCTAGTCATTCATCAAGGCGACGCTTATGAGATTTCCTTCACTTCAGAAGCCATTAAATCAATCCCTCGTTATAGTCGTTGTCGAGACGGGCGTGGTGAACCAGTTGACTACAAAACCATTTCTCCACAACTCCGAGTCAAAATCCAACAAGAGTTAAAACGGAAGTTAAGAGTAAAAATTAAAGGGTGAGCAGACCAGCAGCCATCAAAGCACACGCGGCCACTTCCCAAATTCGTTTTCGTGGGTAAGGGCATACATGAGATGAAGCAACCCCATCGGTGTAAGGTATCCCCCTCAATAGGACGAAACTTGGCGAGGTACTCCGCCTTAGAGATTTCATCCTTCGCCAAGCGCAAGTCAAGTTCCCTTTTAACATTTGCATTCATAGACCATATCACAAAGCTTTCCACACGACACGCCAGTTCAGATACCCCACTTTATACGAGCACGGCACCAGTTTGCCCGATTTTCTCCACTGTTCCCAGGTCATCCCAATTGCTGGCCGGGCCTTCTTCCCTCTCTCTTTAGCGTGAGGGCCTACGACGACCATTTTCCTGTTCACCTTACCTTCCATCCAATCCACGATGCGCTGATTAATTCCTTTATCACCGAAGCTGTAGCCGTACACGATTAGCGCATCCGTCGTTTCCAATTCCCGGTAAAAATGATAATGCAGCGGAAGGTACAGAGCACTCAAATAATGAAGCATTTTGTTAAAGACACCGACCAAGATTTCTGGCGACCCTTCGGGCGTGCTTCTACAATCAGTTCTTCGCTTTTGTCCACCCGAACCGTTCTCAGGGTCGGTCCGGATAAACTTGTCTCGACGGCTTTTTGGAGGCCGCCGCCAACGAAACCAGTTGATTGAGCCATGGAGCTTGAATAATCGAATCGTCTCTGCTGCGGCACTCTCCTCGAATAACGAAGGCTCCCATTGGCCCTCCTCTGCTGGAAGCGCCGGGCTGAACCCGTCAATGAAAGGCTTCCTTTTCATCAAAAGGAACTGTTCAACCAATGTGTCGTTGTTGAGGCTGAAAATGTTCAATGCACCCTCGTTACATTGAGGAGGAACTTCGATGAGAAACCGAAGGTAATCAAGATTACATCCAACACCATGCACCGCACAACACGTCGCGTGGGTAATATACTTCGCCGTTTCTTCGGCAATCCTCTTCAGTTCACAGCGCGGCTGCAACTTCCCTGGCAAAAGCGGCCAGACCTCACACAGCGCCTTTTGGATCAGCGGGTGGACAGTGGGGTTATCGTACTCGCCCAGCAAATGGTCTCGAATTTGGGCCGCCATGTAAGCGAGGTCCTCATAGTTGGCAACGTGATTGTCGGACGTATCAGCACACTCAACTTGTACCTTGATCCAGCGAAGAAAGGGCAGAATGCTCTGCGCCATGCCCTGACTGGTGCTTTTCAGACCACCGGGCTGGTACGGCGGGTTGTCCCACCTCTGGAGGATGCCGGACTCATCGTTCAGAACCTTTCCTGTGAGATCGTCAGCCAACGGCAGTCCAGCATCTTTTGATGCGCCAGCACCGAGCAGGAATGCCGTTTTCATTGGTGGCCTATTCCAGCTCCAACGAAATGTTTATGGTCGCTGCTTTCGTACACTCAATATAATGTATTGCCAACATTTATCAAGGCTTATCGTTGATAGCCGCGTCCCGCTGCCAGGGCGGTTGCCAAGGACAGGACTGGAGCATTAGGGGATAACGAGTTAGGATAAAATGGCTGGCGTTTCCGTCGCGGATGTGCTGAACTGCCGTCATGTCTATCCATCTGGCCGACAGTTTTGCG